>WNGF01003313.1_pt1 | contig 30749 bp, 33 predicted proteins | sample 5400641 | NCBI WGS metagenome assembly WNGF01 (sample SAMN13153371, study PRJNA577476) | soil metagenome | isolation source: 80 cm soil or saprolite under grassland replicate 2 | place: USA:California | collected 2016-06-15 | reverse complement strand
GGCTGGCTCATGTCGAAGGGCCGGGCCAGCTCCATCACCGACCGCTCGCCCGAGGCGAGCCGAGCGAGGATCGCGCGGCGGGTGGGGTCCGCGAGGGCGGCGAAGACGGCGTCGAGCCGGGCGGTGGATTGCATAACTGCAAGGTTATATAATGGGCAAGGCACACGGTGTCAAGACGGCGATCACGCGCGGGCAAGGCGGTGGCGATCGACGAACGAAGACTCGCAGAATCGACACGCAGGGTTAAAATCTCGCATGCCCTTCTCGACGGCCACCCTGACGTTCCTGCGCGGCCTGAAGCGCCACAACACCCGGCCGTGGTTCGAGGCCCACCGCGCCGAGTACGAAACGGACGTGAAGCAGCCGATGCACGCGCTCATCGAGGAGATGGACGTGCGGCTGGCGCGCTTCGCCCCCGAGATCGTCGGCGAGCCCAAGCGCTCGATGTTCCGCATTTACCGCGACATCCGCTTCTCGGCCGACAAGTCCCCCTACAAGACCCACGCCTCGTGCTGGTTCTATCACCGCGACGGCTCGCGCGCGGTGGGGCGCGAGGCGGCGGGCGGCGGCGCCGGCTTCTATTTCCAGATCGCCCCGGGCGACGCGTTCCTGGGCGGCGGGATGTGGATGCCGCCGCGAGAGGCGCTGCTGGCGCTGCGCGAGGCCATCGCCGAGCACCCGGCGCGCTTCACGAAGATCGTGACCGACCGGCGCGTGACGCGACGGTTCGGCGGCCTGTCCGACGAGGCCGTGCTGCGCCGCGTCCCGCGCGGCTTCGCGCCCGACCACCCGGCGGCGAAGTGGCTCAAGTTCCAGTCCTTCGTCATGGGTCGGTCGCTCAGAGACGCCCATGCGGTGAGCGCGCGGCTGCCGGCGCTGCTCGAAGCCGATTTCCGGTTGATGCTACCCCTGGTGCGCTGGATCAACGGCGTGCTGGGGTTTCGGGAGGCGGAGGGTCGATGACGGCGGCCGGTTCGGCGGAGTACGTGTACCGGGACAAGAAGCTCGGGGACACGGAGGGGATCGTGGTCGCCACCGCCCCCGACGTCTTCATGCCGACTTCGACTACCACCCTGCTACTCCGGGCGGCGCGACGCGACCTCCCTTCGCCCCCGCGCTCCGTGCTGGACCTCGGGTGCGGCTGCGGCATTGTGGCCGTGGTCCTGGCGAAGTATCTCGCGCCGGGCACCGCCATCCACGCCTCGGATATCAGCCCCGCGGCGGTCCGGCTGACGCACGACAACGCGCAACGCCACGCGGTGGCGATCGAGTGCCGCGACGGAAGTCTGTTCGAGCCCTGGGGCGACGAGCGCTTCGACCTCATCGCGGACGACGTCGCCGGCGTCGCCGAGCCACTCGACCGCCTGTCGGGGTGGTACCCGGAGGCGGTCCCGAGCGGCGCCGGCCCGGACGGCACGCGCTGGATCCTTGAAGTGCTCGACCAGGCGGTGGACCACCTCACGTCGGGCGGCCAGCTGCTGTTCCCCGTGATCTCGCTGTCTCGGGAGGCCGAGATCCTCGAGCGGGCGGCGCGCCGCTTCGCCACGGTGGTCCAGGCGGAGGAACAATGGTATCCGTTGAACGAGCAGCTGCTCGCGCACGGCCCGCTACTGGACGAGCTGTCGCGCGCGGGCAGGATCCGCCTCGAGCAGCGCGGCAGCCGGCTCTGCTGGGCGACACAGATCTATCGGGCGCAGGCGCGCTGAAGAGCCCCGATGACCTCGCGTCGCGAGTTCTTGGTGTCCAGCACGCTCTCCGCCGTTGGACTGTCGCTCCCCAGGTGGCGATTCACCGGCGCGCAGACGCCGCCGCACGGGTTCCTCGACCTGCGCCGGCCGCCCGACGCCATTCGCGTGCAGACCGCGACGGGCGAAGAGCGGCTGCGCCCCGTCGCGGGCGGGCGCTGGGAGGCCGGCGATCTCGCCGTGACCGTCAGCGACATCCTGGGCGCCCTGCACGTCGCGCTGGCGGCCCCGTCCTCCGCCGTGCAACGGCTGCAGCTGCGCTGGCGCGGCCGCCTCGATGACACGCGGCTGCTGCTCGGCGACGCGTGGGAGCGGGGCTACGGCGATCTGGAGTGGCGCGGCTTCGTTCCCGATCGCGTGATGCCCTGGTATGTCGCCGGATGGGACGGCCAGCGCACGCATGTGTACGGTGTGCGCACGGGCGCGAGCGCGTTCTGCTTCTGGCACGTCGACCCTCAGGGCATCAGCCTCTGGGCCGATGTGCGCAGCGGCGGTCTGGGCGTGCAGCTGGGTCCACGGGTGCTTTCGGTCTGTGACGTCGTGTGCCGCGCGGGCCGCGCCGGGGAGTCGGCGTTTCAGGCGATCCACACGTTCTGCAAAGAGCTGTGCCCCGCTCCCCGGCTCCCCGCGCAACCGGTCTACGGCAGCAACGACTGGTACTGGGTCTACGGGAAGAACAGCGCGGCGACCGTGCTGGCCGACGCGGGGCACATCGTGGAGCTCGCCCCGCCCGACGCCAACCGGCCGTTCGCCGTGATCGACGACGGCTGGCAGCCCGACCGCGGCGCGGACAAGACAGGCGTCGGGACGTGGGACCGCGGCAACGAAAAGTTTCCGGACATGGCCAGGCTCGCCGGGGCGATCCGGCAGGCTGGGGCGCGCCCGGGGATCTGGATCCGCCCGCTGCTGGCCCCCGCGGATGCACCGGACACGTGGCGTCTGCCGCGCGAGCGCAGCGTGCTCGATCCCACCGTCCCCGAAGTCCGGGCGAAGGTCGCTGAGGACATCGGCCGCCTGCGCCGCTGGGGGTTCGAGCTCGACGACGCGGCTGTCATCGGCTGCAACACGGTGAGCCACCTCTCGGCGGGCCGCTTCGAGATCTGCCGGATCGGCGACGACACGAGCGGCCGGGAGTGGGCGCGCACCCGGAAGATGGGCGTGAACACCCTGGCGTTCCGCGGCGCGCAGCACGGCGCGTTCTACACGGCCGATGCGGACTGCGTTGGGGTGACGACCGAGATTCCGTGGGAGGAGAACCGGCAGTGGCTCAATCTCCTGGCGCGGAGCGGGACGATGCTCTTCGTCTCGCTCGCCCCCGACGCGCTCGGCGCCGAACAGCGGCGCGACCTCCGCGCCGCCCTCGCGATCGCCGCGCGACCGCAGCCGCTCGGCGAGCCGTTGGACTGGCAGCGCACGGCGTGGCCGACTCGCTGGCGGCTCATGGGAGAGGTGCGGACCTACGACTGGGTTGGCGGCGACGAGCCTTGAAGGATGGTCTCGATCGAGCAGGTGAATCCGGGCAGGACGTCTTCTCCGTCCAATGCCCCGGCACCGGTGACGCTGGCTTCGGTGCCATCGCGGCGATAGACGCGGGCCAGGGGACGCTGCGGATCAATAAAACCGGCGGGATCGTGAGCGGGGAGTCGCTCGCGCCGGATGAACGCGATGTCAGGAGCTCGGACGGTGTCGGGGGCCCCGAGCCAGCGTGAAGCCTGTCTCGGCGGCGAAGAGCTGCCCGACACCCTCGCGTTCCACGTGCGCGCCAAGCCGCATGGCGAGGTTCATCGTGACCCTGCCATGCCTGTAGCCGGCGGGTTCGCGGACGACCAGCACGCCTTTGACCAGCTCTACCCGCTTGTCCGGGATCTTGACGTGCAGCAGCTCCTCCGCCGTCATACACTTCCTCAGTCCGGCTGCCGCGGATGGCGGCGCAGCTGCGTTGTCGCCTCGTCGATGCGGGTGATGTACGCGCGCACGACCTCGCCGCGCGCGCGCTTCGGCACGACAAAGTGGCGGTCGTCGGGCCGCGAGCTCTTCAGGTCGTCGACCATCAGGTCGCCCCCGTGGCCTTCGACCGCCTTCTCGAAGCGCTCCACGGCCGACAGCAGGTCCACGAGCTCTTCCGGACGCTCGGCACCGGTGACGGCGATGCCGCGGCCCTTGAGCCGCGTCGTCACCTCCGCCGCTGCTGCCGTCCGCGCCGTGAACTCTTCATCTTTGTCCATGCCGATCTTCCTCTCTCAATATTCCGCGAAGCCATCGTCGGGATAACAGTACAACCACCGCTCCCCCGGCTCCGACGAGGCCACCACCGGATGCCCGCTGGCGCGCGCGTGCTTGCTGGCGTGTTGGTTGGGGGAGCTGTCGCAACACAGCGTCGCGCCGCACTCCTGGCAGGTACGCAGGTGGACCCAGCCCGCGCCCGTCTTCACGCACTCGGCGCACTCGCGGCGCTTGGCTTGCCGCACGGTTGTGATCGCCGAGAGATGCGCGCAGGTGCCGTTGGACACGGGAGTCCTCTCCTACTCGTGCAGCACCCGGTGGACGGCGGCGATCGCGATCGATCCCTCCCCCACCGCCGAGGCCACGCGCTTCAAGCTCCCGGAGCGGACGTCGCCGATCGCAAAGACCCCGGGCAGACTCGTCTCGAGGAGATGGGGAGCGCGGGCGAGCGGCCAGCGCGCGGCGGCCAGGTCTTCCGGCAACAGGTCCGAGCCCGTCTTGATGAACCCATTGGCGTCGAGGGCGAGGCAATTGTCCAGCCAGCGGGTGCTGGGGACCGCGCCGGTCATCGTGAAGACGTGCCGGATGGCGTGGGTCTCCTGGCTCCCGGCCTGGTTGTCGCGCCAGCCCACGCGCTCGAGGTGCCCATTCCCCTCGAGGCTCACGATCTCCGTGTGCACGTGGCGGGTGATGGCGGGATGGTCCTCGATGCGCCGGATCAGGTAGCGCGACATCGTGTCGGCGAGGCCCGCCGCGCGGATCACCATGTGGACCCGCCGGGCGGTCTCGGCCAGGAACACCGCCGCCTGGCCCGCTGAGTTGCCTCCGCCCACGACGACCACCTCTTCACCGGCGCACAGCTGCGCCTCCATGAACGTCGCGGCGTAATAGACCCCGGCCCCATCGAACCGCGACAGGTTGTCGATCGGCAGCCGCCGATACTCGGCGCCCGTGGCGATGATTACCGCGCGCGCCGGCAGCCGTTGCCCGTCGCCGATCTCGAGCGCGTAGGGCGTTTTGTCGCAGGCGAGGCGTCGGGCCGCGGGCCCGACCATCAACTGCGTCCCGAACTTCAGCGCCTGGTTGGTGGCGCGCGCCGCCAGCTCAATCCCTTTGATCCCCGTCGGAAAGCCGAGGTAGTTCTCGATCCGGGAGCTGGCACCGGCCTGGCCCCCGGGGGCGGTCGACTCGACGACCAGGACGTCCAGGCCTTCCGACGCCCCGTACACCGCCGCGGCCAACCCCGCGGGTCCCGCCCCAACGATGACGAGGTCGCGGACCTGGGTCTTATCGATCGCGGCGTTGAACCCCAGGGCGTCGGCGATCTCCTGATTGCTCGGGTTCTTGAGCGGGACAGGGCCGCACGTGATGACCACGGGGATTTCCGCGGCACTGACGTGGAAGCGATCGAGAAACTCTTGGGCACTGGGATCGCGGTCCAGGTCGAGCATGGTGTGGGGATGCCCGTTTCGTATCAGGAACTCCCGGACGCGGAGCGTCCCCTTGCAATGCGTCGAGCCGACGACCACGACGTCGCTGACGTTGCGGTTGATCAATTCCACGCGCCGCAGGATGAACGCGCGCATGAAGATGGCGCTCAGCTCGCCGTCGGTCTGGATGAGCGTCAGCAGGTCGTCGCGTCCGACTTCGATGACCTCGCCGTCGGCGCCCGCCCGGATCTGGGCGAGCCCGCGCCGGCCCGACAGCATCGTCGCTTCGCCGGTGAACATCCCCGGGGTGAACGAGACCACGACCTCCTCGGAGGCCGACGGGCGCACGACGTCGATCCGGCCCGACACGACAATGAAGACGCGCGACGCGCTCTCTCCCGGCTGCACCAGCACCTCACCTAACGTGACCTGGCGCCGGCGCCCGTGCGAGGCGACGCGGTCGAGCTGCGCCGGGGTCAGCGTCGGATAGATGCGCTCCGAGCGCGGGCCTGAGGACGGGGCCGCCGGCGGAGCGACGAGGGTCATGGGGTCACGCCCCTTGCTGGTGCGCTTCCACGAACCAGAGCCACTTGTCCACGCCGCGCGAGATCTCGGTCAGGATGTCGGCGCTGCCCGCGTCCTCGAGCTCATTCATCTCCTCGATGCCGAGCCGCACCGTGCGCCCGAACCCGGCAAGCGCGTCCGACAGCGCGGCCACGTGCTGCGCGCCGGTGGAGAGCGTCAACGGATAGTCGACGAGGCTCGACCGCCCCTCCACGACGCCCACCGTCCCCTCGGCGATGCCGCCGAGCTGGACGATCCGCTCGGCGATCAGATCGACGTATCCTTCCACGTCCTCGTTGATCTCGTCGAACAGTTTGTGCAGCGCGATGAACGACGGCCCCTTCACGTTCCAGTGCGCCTGCTTGCACTGCGTCTGCAGGTCGATGCAGTCGGCGAGGCGCTGATTGAGCAGCCCGATCGCCTCGCGCCGACTGCTCTCGGGCAGATCGTTCTTCGTGGGATAGATCGTCGCCGCGGCGGGCGAGCGGGTCTCGTCGGTGGTGTAAGGCATCTGCGGTCCCTTCGTGAGAGTGTTCCTGGCGGAACGTAGCCGTCGCGTCAAGGCCACACCAGTCGAGCGCGCCGTTGGTTGGCGGCGACCGCCAATTCCAGACCGCGCATGACGTTGAGCGCCTGGTCCGGCGTGACCGCCTGCGGCGTCTTCCCCAGGATCGCGTCGCGGACGTTCTCGTAATAGTGGGTGAAGCTCGAGGGAACGGTGGGAATCGTGCGTGTTCCCTCAGGCGTGGTCACCCGGCCGAACATCTCTGGCGGCTCGGCGTCCCAGTTCGCCTCGTCAGGCGCGCGACCCGCCTTCAGGGCCTCCTCCTGGGGATCGAACCCGTACTTGATGAAGGAGCCGCGGGTCCCGTGAACGGTGAATGCCGGCCCCGGGGACGCGGTCAACATCGACGCCCGCAGGATCGCGCGCATGTGCGGGTAGTGCAGTGTGACGTCGAAGGCATCGTCCACGACGGCCCCTTCGCGCTCGCGGCGGAGGTCGGCGGAGATCGCCTGCGGGATGCCGAACAGCACCAGCGCCTGATCGAGGAGGTGCGGGCCCAGGTCGAACCACAGGCCGGACCCGGGCAGCGGCTGCTCGCGCCACGCGGAAGGCTTCCGCTCAGGGCGAAAGCGGTCTAAGTGCGATTCAAACTGCACCACGCGACCGAGCACGTCTTGCGACAGCAGCTGCCGCAGCGTGACGAAGTCGCCGACGTACCGGCGGTTGTGGTAAACCGACAGGACGCGGCGCTGCTCGCGGGCGAGGCGCACCAGCTCTTCGGCTTCGGCAACAGTGGTGGTGAACGGCTTATCGACGACGACGTGGCGTCCCGCCAGCAGGCATTGCTTCGCGATCGGATAGTGGGATGCGTTCGGCGTAGCGATGACGACCAGGTCGACTGGCCGGGTGAGCAGCTCAGCGACGCTGTGGACGAAGTCGCTGCCGCCGCTGCGCTGCACGATCGCGGCGAGCCGGAGGCCGGCGACCGCGCGAATGACGGGCGCGTGGAAGACCTTCCCCGCGAAGCCGAAACCGACGAGGCCGACGTCGAGCATGACGGAACTTCCAAACTCCGCGCGGGTGAGGTAGAATCGAACAGCAATCTCCCCACTTCACCAGGAGTCTCCCGTGTCGGTGGTCTCAGGCTGGTCGCTCGCGTTCACCCTCGCAACCCTCGCCGCGGCCGTCCCGGCGACGGCCCAGGTCCGCTCCGCCGCCACGACGCCCACCGCCGACCGGCGCGTCGGCCTGCGCGCCGGACGGATGGACGCGGCCCAGGCGCTGTGGAACCTGCGGCTCGTGGCCGCGGCGCCGAAGCCGGCGCGCTTCATGAACGACACCGATCCCGGCGACTTCGGCTTTCTCAATTCGGATCTCGCATTCACCGGGCATTACGTCATCCAGGGCAACTTCCACGGCCTGCAGGTGTGGGACATCGCGCAGCCGGCCAAGCCGGTGCTGGTGACGTCCTACATCTGTCCCGACGCCCAGAATGACGTGTCGGTCTATCGCAACCTCCTGTTCACCTCCGGTGAGGACTTCGACGGCCGGCTCGACTGCGGCACCCAGGGCGTCGCCGACACTGTCAGCACGGACCGGATGCGCGGCATCCGCATCTTCGACATCTCCGACATCACGCACCCCAAGCCCATCACCGCGGTGCAGACCTGCCGCGGCTCGCACACGCATACGCTGCTGGTCGACCCGAACGACACAGCGAACGTCTACATCTACGTGTCGGGCGGCGCGCCGGTGCGCCCGGCCAGCGAGCTCGCGGGGTGCTCGGCACTGGCGCCGGACAAGGATCCCAACAGCGAGCTGTTTCGCATCGAGGTGATCCAGGTGCCGGTGGCGCACCCGGAGCAGGCGCGCGTCGTGAGCAAGCCGGCGATCCTCGCCGACCTGGCGGAGCCCCACAGCCATCCGGAGGCGGCGCAGGACATCGCGCACGCCGACTCGATCATCGCGGCGGCGCGGGCGCAAGGCGCGTTCATCGCGCGGATCCGCGGCCGGGATCGCGTCGTGCCACCGCGCGTGATTCAGCCGCTGCTGGACGGCATCGTGAAGGCTGGCGGGGGCAACGGCCCCCCCACGGCGATGGATAGCGCCGCGCTGCGCGGCGCTATCCAGAGCATCGTGGATACGCTGACCAAGCCCGCGGCCGCCCCCCCAACCGGCCCGGGCGGCTCCCGTCCCGGCCCGGTGCAATGCCACGACATCACCGTCTACCCGGCCATCGGCCGCGCCGGCGGCGCCTGCGCGGGGTACGGCGTGCTCCTCGACATTCGCGACGCGATCTTCACGGTCGCCCACGATACGATGACGTTCCGGAGCTATTACAAGATCCCGGCCGCCCAGACGCCGCAGGAGAACTGTGTGGCGCACAACGGGTCGCTGATTCCCGTGCCCGGGCGCGACCTCATGGCTCAGGGCTGGTATCAGGGTGGGGTGTCGGTGTTCGACTTCACCGACCCGGCGCATCCCCAGGAGATCGCGTATTTCGACCGCGGCCCGATGGATTCGACCAAACTGGTGGGCGCCGGGTCGTGGGCCGGGTACTGGTACAACGGCTACATCGTCAGCTCGGAGATCGGGCGCGGGCTCGACATTCTCGAGCTGCTCCCCAGCCCGCAGCTGTCGGCGAACGAGATCGCGGCGGCCAAGCTGGTGCACTTCGACCAGCTGAACGTGCAGGACCAGCCGCAGCTCGTCTGGCCGGCGAGTTTCGTGGTGGCGCGCGCCTACCTGGACCAGCTGGAGCGGACCCGGGGTCTGGCCGCCGCCCGCGTCACCGCGGTGCGCGCGTCGCTGGCACGCGCCGAGCGGCTCGGCGGCGGCGCGCGCCGGGACGCTCTGACCCGGCTGGCCGGCGAGCTGGACCGTGATGCGGGGAGCGCGGCCGATGCGGCGAAGACTCGGACGCTGGCGGGGGAGGTGCGTCAGCTCGCGCGGAGCTGAGCCTTAACGCACGAGCCTTCCATAGGCCACGAACGCCGCCAGCGCCGCCAGGACCAGACTGAACATCATGGGGGAGCGCTCCGCGTACTTGTAGTGCAGTCCGGCGATCAGCATGCCTTCTACGGCCAGACCGGCGGCCGCGATCGGGGTCAGGATCGGGTATTTCCGCGTTGCGGCCGGAAGGACGAGGGCCAGGGCGCACAGCAGCTCGAAGATGCCGATGGCCATCCAGATCTCGCGGGAGAACGCCTTGTTCGAGGCGACCTGCTGCGAGATTCGCTCCCACATGAAAACCTTCATGCCGCCGCCGATGAGATAGAGCGCGGCCAAGAGGCCTTGAACAATCCAGAGCAGAACGTTCATGTGCATGGCTCCTTCGTCACATCGGTTGGGGTTCGTTTCGTCACCAATATGACGGATCGTGACGAGGAGACGTGACCGATGGTCGAACACGACTGGCTGGCGACGCGCTTCGAGGAAAACCGAGGGCATCTCAGAGCAGTGGCCTACCGGATGCTCGGCTCGCGCAGCGAGGCCGACGACGCCGTCCAGGAAGCGTGGATCCGCCTCGGCCGCTCCGACACCAGCGGGGTCGAGAATCTCGGTGGCTGGCTGACGACGGTCGTCGCGCGGGTCTGCCTCGACATGCTGCGCTCGCGCAAGGCGCGAGGGGAGGAGCCCTTGGGCTCGGAGGCGCCCGAGGAGATCGTGAGCCCGGAGGACCCCGAGCGGGAAGCGGTCATGGCCGATTCGGTCGGCCTCGCGCTGCTGGTGGTCCTCGAGACGCTGCCGCCCGCCGAGCGGGTCGCGTTCGTGCTGCACGACATGTTCGACCTGCCGTTCGACGAGATCGCACCGATCGTAGGGCGCTCGCCGGCCGCGGCGCGGCAGCTCGCGAGCCGCGCCCGTCGCCGGGTACAGGGCACGGCCACCGCTCCCGACGCCGATCGCACCCGCCAACGGGAAATCGTCGACGCATTTCTCGCCGCCTCGCGCGACGGTGACTTCGCCGCCCTGCTCGCCGTCCTCGATCCGGACGTCGTGCTCCGCGCCGACGGCGCGGCCGTGCGCATGGGCGCGGCGGCGGAAGTCCGCGGCGCGCCGACCGTGGCCGAGACCTTCACGGGACGGGCCCAGGTGGCGCAACCGGCGCTCGTGAATGGGGCGGTGGGAGCGGTGTGGGCGGCCGGAGGGCGGCCGCGCGTGGTCTTCGCCTTCACCATCACGCGCGGGAAGATCAGTGCGATCGACCTGGTCGCCGACCCGGAGCGGCTAAGTGGGCTCGACCTGAAAGTCCTCACGCCGTGATACCTGCGTAGGCACGCGCCTAGCTGATCCTTCGTCCCCGCCCAGGATCGTCTACCCTGGCGTTCAACCTCAGCGACTCGAGCACGTTCTCCCAAACTGGGGCCAGTCGCGTCTCGTCCTCCGGCCAGAAGTCGAATGAGAGGAGGCTCTGGACTCTCGGAGCGCGAGCCAAGCACATGCGGCAGCGCGCCTCCCTGCGCTCAGTCGCATCGACCACCCGCAGCTCGGTCCAGACTACTTCCAAGCCCTCTCGTGTAGCTTCGACGATCGGGCCCACGGCGATCCGCTCGCGGTCGTCCCCCGCGACGGCTTCGAGCAGGAGTCGCGACAGCGGGAGGCCGCTCCAATCCACCGCTGGCAGACGCAGGCAGGAGACGGCAAGGACACACTTACTCTCCTCGGGGCTTCTCCCGTCGCGGATGTCGATCTGCTGCGACCCGAGTTGTACGAACCAATGGGCGGGGAACTCCAGAAGGACTGCGCCTCGGTCCAAGACCAGAATCTTGTGACCGGGCTTGGCAGTCCAACCGTGGTTCTGCGGCAACTCGTAGACTTCTGGTATCACCTGCATCAGACTTCCCGCGTTGCTACGCCGCGGCAGCAGCCGGTGCTGGGCCCGCGTCCACCAATTGCTTGGTGACGGGTTCGATCCGGAAGTTGAGCCCTTCCAGGGTGCGTGAACCCAGCAACACGAGATCGCCGGGCGCTCCGAACACCACCTCGTCCGCCGCTCGCTTTCCGGCGACGTAGACATTCACGCCGCCGGTCCAGCGCTCCAGAATCGTGCCGTCGGCTTGTCGGAAGTGCCATTGATTGTTACGCTCGACGCCCAAGGATTCGAGTACCTGGGCCGGAACCCAAGACAGTTCCGCCCCGGTGTCCACGAGCACGGACCGGAGCGTTCGCCGCTCGCCCCGCCGGGCGGGGTTCTCGATCTGGACATCCACGCGGAACGTTCCCATGTCGTCGCGCATAATAGCCCCTGAACTCTTGCCGAGTAGTATCATATCTTTGCGGAGCGTGTCAAATGTTCATTCTTACCGCTCTGGTACTGGTCGCGATGACCGCCGACGCCAACGCTCAGGCACCCGCGGCCGCCCTTGGTCCCCTCGTGGTCTCGCGGACCAATCCTCGCTACTTCGAGGTCGCGCCCGGCGGCTCGGCTCCCCACCGGGCGGTCTATCTGACCGGGTCGCACGTCTGGAACAACTTCCACGACGGCATGGGCCCCGGGGCGGCGTGCGCCGAAACGCCGGAACCGTTCGACTATCCGGCGTACCTCGAGTTCCTCAGGCAGCACGGGCTCAACTTCATCCGACTCTGGCGCTGGGAGCAGGTCAGGTCACAGGCCGCCGGCGGCGGCTTCCACCTCTGCATGGCGCCGCAGCCCTGGCTGCGCACGGGACCCGGGCTCGCCAAGGACGGGAAGCCGAAGTTCGACCTCTCGAAATTCGACCCGGCATACTTCGACCGGCTCCGCGAGCGCGTGATCGCGGCCGGGAAGGCCGGCATCTACGTCGACGTCATGCTGTTCGACGGCTGGGCCCTGCACCTCTCCCCGGCGCCCGACAACGTCGAAGGCCATCCTTTTCACGCCGCCAACAACATCAACGGGATCGGCATCACGTCCATCGTCGATTACCAGGTGTTACCGCTCGGGCCCAGCGTCAAGGCCGTTGAGGAAGCGTACATCAAGCGGATCGTCGATGCGGTGCACGATCTCCCCAACGTGCTCTACGAGGTCGCGAACGAGTCGTCCGGGGGCGGAACGGTCGACTCGACCTTCGCGCAGATGTTGGGACTGGGGCATCCGCCGGACTGGGGCAACTCGACCACGTGGCAGTACTGGGTCATCGACGTCGTGAAGCAGTACGAGCGGCAGCGGGGATACACTCCGCATCCGATCGGCATGACGATGCAATTCCCCGTCGCCGACCAGACCAAGGTCAACGATCCGCTGTTCTCCAGCCGCGCCGACTGGATCTCACCCGGCTATGACGACACCATGTTCACCGGCGGCCGGCACCCCATGGCCCCGGGGGCTCCGCCGTCCCGTTGGTACGACCACCCGCCCGCGGGCGACGGCCGCAAGGTCGTGATCACCGACACGGATCACTATGCGCCCGGCAAGGGCGACGCGCTGTGGGCGTGGAAGTCGTTCCTCCGGGGGCACCACCCGATCCTGATGGACTTCGGTCTCATCGGCGGGATAAATGCGTCGGACCCGTCGTACCTGGCCTTCGAGGCCGCGCGGTACGCCATGGGCGACACGCGCCGCTACGCCGAGCGGATGAACCTCATCGCCATGACCCCCCGCGGCGAGCTGGCGTCGACGGGCTACGCCCTGGCGCAACCCGGGAGGGAGTACTTGGTGCTCCAGCCCGCCGAGGCGAATGAGGCGTTCGAGGTGCAGCTCACCACCGGCCGGTACGCGGTGGAGTGGTACAGCGTCCAGAGCCGTGAGACGAAACCCCGCGAGCAGATCCGCGTCGCGCGAGACGGGAGGGTGCGCTTCACGTCGCCGTTCGCGTCCGGCCCCGCGCTGTTGTACCTGAAGAAGACCTAACGAGCGCCGAGGGCGTGACGAACGCGGCGGCGACCCCAGCAGGATCGCCGCCGCGCACATCGCGCGATCACGGACGGGCGCCCGCCGGGGGAGTGGTCACCACCAGCCTCCCGAACAGGCCGTGCGCCTCGTCGAAGGGACCGGCCGTGAAGAACAAGGCGTTCGTCGGCCCGGCGCCCGCGCCGTTGCCGAAGGCGAGGGCCCACAGGCCATCGATCGCGATCGGCCGGCCAGCGGCGGCGTGGAGCTGGCCCCGGTGCTGCAGCTCGCCGTTGTCCTGGACACGCTGCACGTCGAACGCATTGATGTGGCCGTCGCCGAAGTTGCCCACGAGCAGGTCGCCGCTGAACTGCCCGAAATCGGCGGGGGCGAGCGCCAGCCCCCACGGTGAGTTCAGCGGCCCTCTGGAAGCCACGCGACGCAGCAGGTGGCCGTCCGGGTCGAAGGCATTCACGAACCCGTGCCCCACGCCGGCGACGTCGTCCTTCCGGTCGGCGTCCTGGAGCGCGTAGGTGACGTAGATCGTGCCCCCCAGGTTCCGGATTCCAAACGGCGCGTACCCCGCCGGCAGCGCGGCGTCGCTGAACCCGGCCGACACGTGATGGAACCCGGCGTCGAATACATCCACGGTGCCCGCGTGAAAGTTCGTGGCGTAGAGGCGGTCACCCGCTGCCGTGCTGGCGATGGCGAGCCCCTTGTAAACGGCGCCCCCAGCCGAGTTGTCGACGGCGACGACCGCCTGTGTGGGCGCGACCCCCGGGCTCCAGCCCAGAACCGTGCCCTCCTCGGTGGCAAAAATGAAGCGGGCGGAACCCGACGCGGTGCCGTTGGACACCGCGAAGGCGGTGCCCCCGTTGAAGACCACGCCGGTGGGTGCGCCGGGAACGCTGACGGTCAGCGGGAGCTTGGCGCCGGTGTTGCCGTTGTAGAGGGTGGAGAGGTCGGCGCCGTTGTCGGCGATCCACCAGGGCGAAGTCGCGCTGGCCACCAGCCCCCAGGCGTTGACCAGCGCCGCATCGACGAGGTCGGCCGGCACGGCGCCGTCGGATACCAGGTTGTGTTGCGCGTAGAACTGGGACGGGGCGGACTGGAGCGAGAACGAAGGCGACGTAAGGAGCGGAGCGACGCTGCGCTCCCCGGCACATGCGAGTGACAGCGCGCCGACGAAGGCGAGGGGCGCTCCTACGATGCGACCAGACATGGGGATCTCCTTTCTGCTGTGTCCTGATGGAACGCTCGGTGTCAATCGGATTCTCGCACAGCGGCGCCGCCCGCGCGAGGGGGCGCGTTGCCTTGACGGCCGTCACTCGACGACCCATGGTTCGACCCGGAAGCCGAGCGGCAAGGAGGTTCCATGACCATCATGATCGGCTACGGCGGCAGCGAATTGGCCAACGCGTTTCGCACCGTGCGCAAGAACACGGTGCTGATCGCCGAAGACATTCACGAGGAGAAATACGAATTCGTCGCGGCGCCGGGCGTGCGCTCCGTGAGCGCGATGCTGCGACATATCGCGTATGCACCGATGGTGCAGACGGATATGCACCGCGAGCGGCGGATCACGACGCTCAAGGGATACGACTTCACGGCCATCACAGCGAAGGCGGCCGCCGAAGAGAAGCAGCCGCGCTCCAAGTCCGAGATCATCGCGCTGCTCAGGACCGAGGGCGAACGCTTCGCCGGATGGCTTCAGTCCTTGCGCCCCGAATTCCTGGCCGAGACCTTCACGGACCCGACGGGCGCGAACCCGCGCACGCGGTTCGAGAGTCTTCTGGGCGCGAAGGAGCATGAGATGCACCACCGCGCACAGCTCATGTTGATCGAACGCATGCTGGGCATCGTGCCGCATCTCACGCGACAGCGTGAAGAACGGATCCGGCAGCGACAGGCCGCCGCCGCGCTCGGCTCGAAGGCAGCGTCCGCCTAACGAGGCGGGCCGAAGCGTTTGAGCGCGCGCTCGTGCGCCTTGCGCCGCTCCTCCTCGCGGTTGCGCGGCGGCGCGTTGATCTCCAAGGAGTGAATCAACCGGTGAGCGGCCGCCGTCACCTCGTCCACCGCCCGATCGAACACCGCCGCGTTGGCCTGGGAGGGCCGCGCCGTGCCGCTCAATTTGCGGACGAACTGCAGCGCCGACGCGCGGATCTCGTCGTCGGTCGCGGGTGGTGCAAAGTTTGCGAGGGTCTTTATGTTACGGCACATGCTTGAGGCTCCACCGATGGGTCTCACGACAACATACGAACGACACGAGGAGTAGGCCATGAGCGGCGTTCGGGTCCTGGTCGGCACGCGCAAGGGCGCGTTCATTCTGACGGCGGACGGCAAGCGCAGCCGCTGGGAGGTGAGCGGTCCCCATTTCGCGGGGTGGGAGATCTATCACATGAAAGGATCCCCCGCGGATCCCGATCGCCTCTACGCGTCGCAGACCAGCGGGTGGTTCGGCCAGATCATCCAACGCTCGTGCGACGGCGGTAAGACGTGGGAGACGCCTGGCGGCGGCGGGACGAAGGAGCCCGGCCAGATGCCCAAAGGGGAGAGCAACAAGTTCGTCTACGACGCCGCGCCGCCGACGGGCAAGCCGCTCACCACACACCAGTGGTACGACGGCACGCAGCATCCCTGGGAATTCAAGCGCGTCTGGCACCTCGAACCGTCTCTCACCGATCCCGACACGGTCTACGCCGGCGTCGAAGACGCCGCGCTGTTTCGCTCGAGCGACGGCGGCACGAGCTGGCAGGAGCTGGCGGGGCTGCGCGGCCACGGCACCGGGCCCAAGTGGCAGCCGGGCGCGGGCGGCATGTGCCTCCACACCATCCTGCTCGATCCCAAGAACCCCAAGCGCATCTACATCGCGATCTCCGCGGCGGGCGCGTTCCGCACGGACGACGGCGGCACGACGTGGAAGCCGATCAACCGCGGCCTGCACTCCCAGTATATCCCCGAGCCCAGCGCCGAGGTGGGCCACTGCGTGCATCGCATCGCGCTGCACCCCTCGCGTCCCAACGTGCTGTTCATGCAAAAGCACTGGGACGTCATGCGCTCGGACGACGGCGGCGATTCGTGGCGCGAAGTCAGCGGTAACCTGCCGACCGATTTCGGGTTCGTGATCGACGTGCACGCCCACGAGCCGGAGACCGTGTACGTCGTCCCCATCAAGAGCGACGGCGAGCACTACCCACCCGACGGCAAGCTGCGCGTGTACCGCAGCCGCAAGGGCGGCAACGAGTGGGAGGCGCTCACCAAAGGGCTGCCGCAGCGCGACTGCTACGTGAACGTGCTGCGCGACGCCATGTGCGTGGACACGCTCGACCCGTGCGGGGTGTACTTCGGCACGACGGGCGGCCAGGTGTACGCGTCGGCCGACGGGGGCGACAGCTGGGCGCCGATCGTCCGCGATCTGCCGGCCGTGCTGTCGGTCGAGGTGCAGGCGCTGCCATGATTCGCGTGGTGCTGCCGCCGCACCTGCGGACGCTGGCGCGGGTCTCGGGGGATGTGACGGTGGAGGTTCCGGGCCGAGGGGGAGGCCCGCTCACGCGGGCGGCGGTGCTCGACGCGCTCGAGGCCCGCTATCCGATGCTGCGCGGGACGATCCGCGACCACGTGACCGCGCAGCGGCGCCCGTTCCTGCGCTTCTTCGCGTGCGCGCGGGATCTGACGCACGAGCCGCCGGATGCGCCGCTGCCCGAGGCGGTGGCATCGGGGGAGGAGCCGTTTCTCGTGATCGGAGCGATCGCGGGAGGGTAGTCCCTTAGCGGGAAGGGCGCGAGCACTTCAGTGCTCCCGCGACGTCACCGGTGGGCACGGCGGTTCCGATGGCGATGCGGCAGTCGGAGCTGGCGCTCGGGTGCCGCGCGACCGCCCTCCAACCGTCGCGGTTCGCCTCGATAATCTCCACGCTGACGTCGGAGGCCGCGAAGTACGCGAGGGCACTCAGAGACGGTGAGTAGGTTCCGTGGTCGGCGAAATACGCCCCCTCGGCCGTGAGCAGATTCCGTAACGCCGACCGCATCTCCAGTTCGTGTGCGCGCTCCAAGCGCGGTTCGAGCGACGCGTGCAGATACGGCCCGAGGTCCTCGACGCCGACCACGCGCCAATGCCTCCCCCCGTCGGCGGGCTCCATCCGGAGGTGGACGACCAGCGCCGAATCGGCGTCTTGCAGCCGGAGGCGAACGCCAACCCGGGCGACGCCCTCCCGCTGCTCCACGTCGGCGATGCCGGCGTACCGGCGGGTCAGGGAGGAGTCGGTCAGCGTCGTCCAAATGCTCTGCTCCAAAACAGGGACCAGCACTGCCTTGTCGACTTCCTCCTGGCCGGAAGACTCCGCAGCAGCGTCCACCACAGACTCGGCCACGCGCCTGACATCGAGGTAGCGCTCGACCCCGAGTCGGTCCTTGGCCCGCGCGGCGTCCGCGAGCCGCTGGAGCGAGTACCGGGGTGAGCGGCGGATCTGGCGGCGGCGCGACGTGGTGACCGCTGCGCCGGCAACCGCGAGCGCGACGATCAGGGCGAGATGAAAGCGAGACATAGTGCTTAGATTGTAACTCGTGTTCTCCCGTGCTGCCGGCATCGCCGGCCTTGCCGCGCTGATCGTCGCCTGTGGCGGCCCGGACACGTCACCATTCTTTCTCTGGCGCATGCGCCCCGGCATGCCGCTCGATAGCGTCGAACGGTTGGTCCTTTTCCACGCCGACCTGCGCCAGAGCGTGGAGGTGTGGGACCGCTGCGAGCCCTTGGACGCGGGCGCGCGGCGGTGCGAGCGCGCGCTAGACTCGCCCTGGGGCCGACTGCAAGTCGTCGTGACTTCCGACGGGAAAGTGCCGTATCTGGCGTTCGCTCCGCCGACCCCACGGGAGGAGAGCGTCGACGATTCTCTCCAAGTCATGTCGCGGCAATGGGGCCGGGCAAAAGGGGTGCGAATGGACTGGCATGGGGTCAGTGAGTCGAGTCCCTGGGGCGTCGCGGAAATGCGGAGCGGCCGGTGGCGGGCGTTCCTCACGTTCGACGGCAAGCGGTGCGAGGACTCGGCCCGTTTCTGCACGTCGCTCATTCAGCTGGTCGATTGGCACGCCGGCCGGAAATACGCGGACATGTCCACGCCGCACTGAGCCTGCACCGTAGTCCCTACGCCGCCGCCGCGGCTGGCGCGGGGCCCGCGTCCACCAACCGCTTGGTGACAGGCTCGATACGGACGTTGAGCCCTTCCAGGGTGCGGGAGCCCAATAACACGAGGTCCCCAGGCTCTCCGAAGACGACGTCGTCCCCCGTTCGTTTCCCGGCAATGCTGATGACCACGATGCCGGTCCAGCGCTCGAGCACGGTGCCATCCGCCTGACGGAAGTACCATTTACTGTTACGCTCCACGCCAAGCGACTCCAGAACACTCTTGGGCACCCAGGACAGTTCAGCGCCGGTATCCACCAGGACCGACCTGAGCGTTCGCTTCTCGCCCGGACGGGCCGGGTTCTCGATCTCCACGTCCACCCGGAAGCTTCCCATGTCGTCGGGCATAGTAACTCCTGAGGTCATGCCGAGAAGTACCATATCGTTGCGGGGAGTGTCAATGTCCTGCGCGTCCTGATCCGATTTGCGGTGACGCGTCCCGCGTGGTAAATCAGCGCGGCACCCGAACCGAGGGGGCAATGACGACGTTCACGCTGATTCACGTGGTGTTGAGTCTTGTGGGAATCGTCGCGGGGCTGGTCGTCGCGGGCGGACTCGTCGCGGGGCAGCGGCTCGACGGCTGGACCGGTCTCTTTCTGGTAACCACAGTCGCGACGAACGCCACCGGGTTCGGCTTCCCCTTCGTCACCTTTTTGCCGTCGCATGCGGTGGCGATCATCTCCCTCGTGGTCCTGGCCGTCGTGATCGTCGCGCGCTACGTCAAACACCTGAGCGGCGTCTGGCGGACAGTCTACGGATGGGGCACCGTGCTGGCGCTGTACCTCAACGTCTTCGTTCTGGTCAACCAGCTGTTCCGCCGGATTCCGGCGCTGGTGGTCGCCGCCCCGAAACAGACGGAGCCGCCGTTTGTGCTGACGCAGCTCCTCGTCCTCGCCCTGTTCGTGTGGCTGGGGCGCGCGGCGGTCAGGGGGTTGACGGCGCATGCGGAGCGTCTTGCGGGCTAAACGACTGCGCGGTACTCTCAGCCCCCTGGCGTTCGAGCGGGCCGCCGGAGCTTGACTCACTATCCACCACAACCCCTGCGCCGTCACATGAAAAAGCACGTCCTCCTGGTGTTGATGGGAATCTTCGCGGTTGCTCCTCGAGCGTTTGCCCAGCAAAAGACGGTGACCGGTAGAGTCTCGAGCGAACAGGGCGCTCCCATAGGTGGCGCCTCGATCGTCATCAAAGGGACCAGCATCGGCACCTACAGCAACAACGCCGGAGTCTATTCGATCCGCGCCGAGGTCGGCCAGGTGCTGCAGTACCGGTTCATCGGGACCGGGCTGATCGAGCGCACGGTGGGCGCCGAGGACGTCATCGACGTCGCGTTGCGCCGGGTCGCGTTGGCCCTCGATGCCGTGGAGGTGACGGCGCTGGGGCAAACCGCCGAGCGGCGGGCGCTGGGAACCGCGCAGCAGAGCCTTCAGGGCAGCGAGATCGTGCAAACGCAGCGGGAGAACTTCGTCAATGCGCTGTCGGGGCGCATCGCCGGCGTGGATGTGACGAGCACCTCGGGCGTGCCGGGCGCCTCGTCGTCGATTGTCATCCGTGGCGTCAGCTCGATCAGCAGTAGCAACCAGCCGTTGATCATCGTGGATGGCCTGCCGATGGACAACCGGACCGTCAATACGGGCGTGCTCGCCTCCGATGCGAATTCGAACACGGCCCTCTCGAACCGCGGGATCGACTTCACCAACCGGGCCGCCGATTTCAATCCCGACGACATCGGCACGCTCACCGTCCTGAAGGGGCCGGAAGCCGCCGCGCTGTACGGCATCGATGCGGCGAACGGGGCCATCGTCATCACGACCAAGCGGGGGCGGGCGGGCGGCGGCGTGCAGTACACCAGCACCTTCCGGATCGAGGCGACCCGAGCCAAGCCGCAGCTGCAGCGTGTCTACGGCCCGACGACGGTCACCGGCGGGATCCTCGGCTCGTTCGATTACTTCGGGGCTCCGTATCCTGCCGGGACCACCTTCTACGACAATATCGACGGCTTCCTCAGGACGGGGACGACCGCGACGACCAGCCTGTCCTTCAGTGGAGCGACGAGCGACAACCGCATCAACTACCGGCTGGGCACGTCCGTGGACAAGCAAAACGGCGTCGTCCCGAACTCGGGGTACGGCCGCCTCAGCCTGACACTGGCGTCCCAGGCCCAGATCTCCCGGTGGTTGAACAGCGACATCTCGATGGCGTACACCTACGACAACAACGATCAGGTGTACAAGGGGACGCTGGGTCCGCTCATCGACCTGATGCTGTGGCCCCAAACCGACAACGCGAGGGACTACCTCACGCCCTCCGGTCTGCGGCGGCGGCTGACGAACCTGCAACCGTCGTCGGAGGTGGACAACCCGTACTTCAACGTCGTCAAGAACAAGATCAACGCCAAGACCAACCGCATCATGGTCAACCTCGGCCTGCTGGCGACGCCGTTTTCGTGGGGCAGCCTCAAGACCAACCTCGGCACCGATTCGTACACGAACCAGAATCTGGTGTTGCGCCACCCCGAAAGCGCGGCCGGCGTGTCGACGGGCGGCGTGCTCGATCAGGCGGATGTCATTACGCGCAACCTCGACGCGCAAACGGTGCTGAGCTTCAACAGCCACGCCCTCACGCGCGGCATTTCCATCAGTGGGCTGGTGGGCCACTATATCTCCGACCACAAGGCGACGACGGACGCCGTGGTCGGCACGCAGTTTCTGGATCCGAATTTCATCTCGATCAACAACACGAGCGCCTTTCGGCCGCGGCCCATCATCGAGCAACGGCGCCTAGTCAGCCTTTTCGGCCAAGGGGTGATCGATTACAAGAACTTCCTGTATCTCACCCTCACCGGCCGGAATGACTGGACCTCAACCATCCCCGTGGGGCGGAATTCGTTCTTCTACCCTTCCATCTCCACCAGCTTCGTGTTCTCCGACGCCTTTCCGGCCGTCGGCCGGTTCATGACCGGGAAGCTCCGGGCTGCCTATGCGGAAGTCGGCAAGGACGCGCGGCCCTATGCCGACCGTCCCGTGCTCGAGAACAAATCCACCTCCTATGGCGGATACGGCTACGGCTTCACGGGGCCGAACCTGAACCTGAAGCCTGAGTTCGCCAGGTCCTGGGAGGTCGGCGCCGAGGTGAGTTTCTTCAACAATCGCCTCGGTCTCGACGGCACCGTGTACCGCAAGGTGACGAAGGACCAGATCGTCAACGACGTCCGCGGCAGCTATGGGACGGGGTTCATTCTCTTCAACCTCAACGGCGCCTCGACGCGCAGCCGGGGTCTGGAGCTGACGGTGCGCGCCACCCCGGTCCTGCAGCCCGAGTTCTCCTGGGATGTGGTGGCCAATTGGTTCAGTGCCGGCCAGATCGTGACCGGGCTGCCTCGGGGGATCCCGGAATCCTACGTGTCGGACACCTGGTTGTACGGCGACATCCGGAACGGGGTGCAACCGGGGCTTTCCACCATGGCGCTCACCGGGCGGTTTTATGTGCGCAACAACCGCGGCCAGCTGTTGATCGATCCCACGACCGGCCTGCCGATCCGGTCCCCGACCGGTGTGTTCATCAATGGCGGGTACGATCGCCAACCGGATTTCACGATCGGGATCACGAACACCCTCCGCTATAAACGCTTCACCCTGGATTTCCTGGTGGACCTCCGTAAGGGCGGAGACGTCTTCGATGCGACCGACCACTTCCTCACGACCCACGGGCTGAGCATGCAGACGCTGGATCGGGACCAGCCGCGGGTCATCGACGGCGTGTTGCGGGACGGCCGGGAGAACACCGCCAATCCGACCGTCAACACCATCGTGATCGTCCCGAGTGCGAACCCGGCCTACTACACCAACATGAGCGAAGAGCTGTTCATCGAGCGGGATATCAACTGGCTGCGGCTCCGGGACGCGCAGCTGAGCTACGAGCTGCCGAACGGGTTCCTGGGCTCCCGCAGCGCCAGCGTGTTCGTCAAGGGCACCGACCTGTTCCTGATCAGCAACTACACGGGGCTCGATCCGATCGTGAACGGCAACACCGCCGCGGTCGGCGGATCGGGCGGCGTAGGGATCGACTTCGGCAACTTCCCCATGCCGCGCGGCTTCAATTTCGGCATCCGGATGGGGTTCTGACCATGAACACACGAGCCGCCATCCTGCTGGTCGGCGTGGTGAGTCTGTCGACCGGGTGTCACGACTTCCTGGACGTCAACACGAATCCGAACGGGCCACAGTCGGTGTCGGCGAATCTGTACCTGCCCCCGATGCTGCACTGGTTCGTGACGTCCCCACAGTTCGACGGCCGCTTCGTCGGCCGGTACACGCAGGAGTGGACGCTGCCGGGCACGAGTCTCAGCACCTGGGACCGCATGGGGTACGATGCCGGGAGTGACGCCGGCGCCCAGCAGTGGCGGGACGTCTACTGGACGCTGGGGCAGAACCTGATCGACATGAACGCCAAGGCCCTGGCCCAGCAGCGCTGGGACCTCCTGGGGGTCGGGCTCGTTCTCAAGGCGTGGGGGTGGCAGGTGCTCACCGACCTCCACGGCGAGATCATCATCAAGGAAGCGTTCGACGAATCGCGCACCACCTTCGATTACGACACGCAGGACTACGCGTATCAGGAGGTGCGGCGCCTGCTGGACAGCGCGATCGTGCTGCTGCGACGCACGGACGGCGCCGTGGACGCGGCGTATCTCGGCCAGGGCGACCACATCTACCTCGGCGACCGGACGAAGTGGCTGAAGCTGGCGTGGGGCCTGAAGGCCCGGATGCTGAACCACTTTTCCAACAGAGCCGGCTATGCGCCCGATTCGGTCATGGCCGCGGTCGATTCCTCGTTTGCGAGCAACGCCGACGACGCGCTGCTCGCGTATCCGGCCACCAGCACCGACCTCCAGGACTACAACTTCTGGGGGGCCACCCGGAACAACATCACCAACTATCGGCAGACCCGGTTCATCCTCGGCTTGATGGACGGCACACAGTTCGGCGGCGTCGTGGACCCGCGGATGAGTCGCATGCTCTCGCCGTCACCCGATGGCCAGTACCGGGGTCTCGATCCCAACGTGGTGGGCTTCGGGGCGCTCACCACCGCGCAGCGCCCCAACAATTTCTTCGGGTACGCCGGCGCGACGGGCTTGGGGTTGCCGGCCCGCTATATCTTCGCCGACAGGTCGAAGCTCCCCGTCATGACCTACGCGGAGCTGCAGTTCATCAAGGCGGAAGCCGCGTTAAACGCGGGCAATGCGCCCGCCGCCCTGACCGCGTACCGGAACGGCATCCGCGCCCACATCGATTTCGTGAACGCGCGCAATCTCGACGCGGGTCAGACGCCGACGCCGATCTCGACGGCGGAGCGCGACAGCTTCATCAGCCCCACCGCCTCCCCGGCGATCGTTCCCGCCACCCTGACGCTGTCGCACATCATGTCCCAGAAGTTCATCGCGCTGTGGGGGTGGGGCCACAACGAGATCTGGATGGACATGCGCCGCTATCGCTACACGGATCCCGATTCGGTGAGCGGCACCCAAGTGTTTCGGGGATTCGCCCCACCCACCAACCTGTTCCCCGACAACGGCGGCAAGGTGGTGCAGCGGATCCGGCCGCGCTTCAACTCGGAATACGTGTGGAACCAGGCGGGCCTCTCCGCCATCGGCGCGCTGGCGTCGGACTATCACACCAAGGCGTTGTGGATCACCGAAAAACCATGACGAACCGATCCCTCGCGGTCGCGGTGCTGCTCGCTGCCGCCGCGCTCTCCTCCTGCGACAAGAACGCCGTCCAGCAGTTACCCCTCGGGCCGGTGGCGGCGTCCCGCATCAAGTTCTTCAACTTCGGCGTGAATGCCCCGGGGGTGAACTTCTACGCCAATAACACGAAGATGACGGCGATCCTCTCCAGCACCAATCAGGAGGCGGTCATCGGCGTGGTCTACGGGGGCGCGGGCAACGCCGGCCTGTACTGCGGGATTGCCCCCGGGCTGTACTCTCTCACCGGGCGCATCGCGGCGACGACGGACAAGGATCTCCCCATCGACACGCTCACCGCGACGATCGTGGACGGAAGGCTTTATTCCTTCTATCTGAGCGGCTTCTATAATACGACCACCAAGATCGTGGATGCCTTCCTCGTGGAGGATCCCGACCCCGTGCAGACCGATTACACGGTGGCGTACGTCCGCTTCGTCCACGCGATCGGCAATGCGAATCCGATGACGTTGTTCGCGAAGAATTCGGATACGACGGTGACGAAGGATTCGATCGCCGTCGGCGGCGCGGTGGCCTACAAGACCGCCGGCGCCTTCACCGTCGTCCCGAACGGCGTGTACAATCTGATCACGCGGTATCCCGGCTCGAACACGCCCGTCATCAGCAGAGCCGGGGTCTCGTTCGTGGGCGGGCACGTCTACACCATCGGCGCCCGGGGAGACGTCACGGTTACCTCGGGTGCGACGGCGCCGGCGCTGGATAATACGGCGAACCGGTAAGGGGCGAAAAGGGGGCCCCGGCATCCGATTCGGATCCGGGACCCACCGACTCTCGCTACTGGACGACGATACTCCCCCTCATCGCCGCGCCGTGCACCGCGCAATCGTACGGGTAGGTGCCTGGCGTCGCGAACTTAACAGCGTACCTCTGGCCGTTGCCGCTCATGATCGGACTGCTCGCAAACGCGGTCGCGCCCTGGGACTGGATGCTATGGGAGATGCCCTGGTTGTTGGTCCACGTCCACGTCACGGTGTCCCCCGCCGCCACCGTGTCAACCGCGGGGTTCGCGGTGCCGTTGTGGGCGCTGATGAACACGATTTGCCCGCTGTTCCCCACGGTCACGGACCCGACCGGCCCGCCACCGCCCCCGCCACCACCACCGCTGCCGTAGGGGCCGGACGCCGTGTAGCCGGCGCAACCCGCGACCGCCGCGAGCGCGATCATGCCGATGAATGCAGTACGTAAGCGCATTGGATCATTCTCCTCAGCTCGCCGGCTTCGCGGAGCGGGACTTTTCCCAGTTGACGAACAGGAACCCGCCGGGCGCGTCGAACTTCGGCTCCCCCGGTCCGGGCAGGATTTGGAGCTGCAACTCTTCGATCTTGTTTTTCGAGCAATCCCAGCAGGCGAGCGCGAAGTCCCCGTCGCGCCGGGTGCGGGACAACAGCATGACGTGTACCATGGCGTTGTCGGTCACGAGCGCGCCGTCTTTGTACAGGTGCCCGAACGCCCACAGCGCCACCGCGCTGTTGATCGTGGGCACGAGCGGTGTGTGTACGGCCGTGTTCCCGTGGTAGTAGAGGCCGAGGATCACGCCGCCGAAGCGCGGGTGATGCGGGACGTCCCTGGTCTGGACGCGGTCCAGCACCAGCTTCCAGCGGGCGCCGTCTTGCGTGGTGAACTCGGCCACCCCATCCACCGAGTCGCGCACCGCGCCTTTGTCCCAGGCCGTGAAGGTGAAGGCGCCGGAAATCGGAGTCACGTTGTTCGAGTAGGGGCCGTTTTTCACCTGCGACTCGAGCCCCTCCCGCTCGTCGCCGAACTGCTGGAGAATCGGGGCGGCGCTGTCTGGAAACGGGAACGGCCCGGGGAGGATTTGGATAACGGGCCCCCCACCCGTCACCCGGATCGCCGGGATGTTCGGTGACGGCTCGCTCATGTCGTGACCGGGCGATTCGCTTACCGTCCCAGCGCCGTAGCCTGAGGCAGCCGCACCGGTGGCTCGGACGACCCTGAGATGAGTTTCCATGCCCAGCTTCTTGTGCGAGTCCTGGCCCACCGGGCAGTACACCTCGTAGGTCCCCGGTTTGAGTGTGAGCGTCAGCGTGGCGCTCGAGCCCGGCTGGAGGACGTCGGTCTCCCGCTCGATCCCCTGCCCTTCGACCTCGAAGGCGTGCGGGATGCTGCCGGCGTTCGTGACGGTGAAGGTGACGCTGCCCGCCGTGATGGTGGCTTGCGAAAGCTCGACCTTCCATTCCGACAGCTTGGCGCTCACGACTTCCGGGTCGCCCGGGGCGGAGTGCGCGGGGGCCCCGGCGAGAGCCACGGCGGCGAGCAGCAGCCTTGCGACGTTCCGGAGCGGAACGGCATGTAGGTACGACATACGCGATCTTCCTCCAGCAAGAGTGTGACGGCAGTGTGATTCAATGCCGGAGACTCCCCGCACCGCGGGGATATTCCGCCGGGAATAAACCCGCTGTCCGCGGAGTCTTCTCCCGAAGGCGTACGCGGCAACTTGAGGAGCGGATGGAGTCAAGCGAGCTGGCGCGCTTTGAAGCCGCCGTGTTGCCGCACCTGGACGCCGCGTACACGCTGGCGCGCTACCTGACGCGGAACGAGCAGGACGCCGCGGACGTCGTGCAGGACGCTTGCCTGCGGGCGCTCAAGTACTTCGACCGGTTCCGCGGGGAGGAAGGGACGAGCGCGCGCGCGTGGCTGCTCGCGATTGTGCGGAACACGGCCTATAGCTGGGGACGGCGCCACCGCGGCGACGCGCTCGCCACGGAATTCGACGAGACGGTACACAGTCACGCCGTGGCGGATGATCACCCGGAGGCAGCGCTGCTTCAGAAGGCGGCGAAGGAGACCCTCGCTCGTGCGCTCGACCGCCTAGCGCCGGAATTCCGCGAGGTGATCGTGCTGCGCGAGCTCGAAGGGTTGTCGTACAAGGAAATCAGCGACGTCGCGGGCGTGCCGGTCGGCACGGTGATGTCGCGGCTGTCGCGCGCCCGCGCGCGTCTCCAGGAAGCGCTGCGGGAAGAGGAGGAACGCTGACGTGACCCATCCAGCCTTCGAAGCCCAGCTGGACGCCTACTTGGACGGCGAGTTGGCCGCGGTCGACGCGCGGGAGCTCGAGGCCCACATCGCCCACTGCCCGGAGTGCGCGCGGTTCCGGGACGGACGGCTCGAGCTGCGCGCGGCGATCACGGCGGGCATCCCCACCTTCCCCGCCCCAGCCGCGCTGCGCGGGGCCGTCAGAGCGGCGGCGCGCACACGCGCCCCACGCCGCTTCACCGTGCGGGACGTGTGGCGTCCGCTGGCATTGGCCGCGTCACTCGTGGTCGTCGCGGTTGGGAGCTGGAACCTCGCGCTCCGGCGCGCGGCCGGCGAGACCCTCGCCGATGACGTGCTCGCGAGCCACATCCGTTCCCTCATGCCCGGTCACCTCACCGATGTGCTCTCCTCGGATCAGCACACGGTGAAGCCCTGGTTCAACGGCCGGCTCGACTTCTCGCCCCCCGTGCACGACTTCGCCGGGCAGGGGTATCCCCTCCTCGGCGGTCGACTCGATTACGTGGATGGGCGGTCGGTCGCGGTGCTCGCGTACGGCCGGCACCAACACCTGATCAACGTGTTCCTGTGGCCCGCGACGCGCGCTCCGAGCGCCGCGCTCGAAACGCGCGACCACCGCGGCTATCACCTGCTACACTGGACCACGACGGACTACGCCTACTGGGTCGTCTCGGACCTGGGCCTGGTGGAGCTCCAGAATTTCACGCAACTGATGCGGCAGGCCGCGCCGGATAAGTGACGTAAACGACGGTCGCGCTCAGCGTAATCGCCGCGGTGAGCACCAGTGGCAACCCGAGTCCGCCTCGCAGCATCAGCAATCCCCCGACGACTGCGCCGCCCAGCATGGCGGCGACGGACGCCACCCGCCGCCGCCAGCGCGGGTTGCTGCCGCCCGCAAGCGGTGAGTCCGCGCCCAATCCGGTGAGCGTCAACGTGAGCACGGTAGTCGTCAGGTCGGGGACGGCGAGTCGACGGACCGTCGCGTTCCGGACGCCCATTGCCAAGGCCGTCAGCGCGATCAGGGCATACAGCTGAACGACCGGCACGAGCCGCGCGCTGTCGTATCCGCGGGCCACGAGGGCCGCCGCGAAGAGCAGGCTCGATTCGAGGAGAGCGACGATCAAGAGCCAGCGCTGTCGTGAAGCGTCGAGACGCACACCGAGGCGCCCGCCGACGACCGCCCCTGCCAGGAACGCCGCGAGCCCTATCAAAGAACGGGATGGCGAGAACCCAGGTACTCCGGCGAGGGCGAATCCGAGAAACACGATGTTCCCGGTCATGTTCGCGGTGAAGACCCGTCCGAGCCCCAGGACGCTGATGGCGTCGATCAGGCCGGTGGTGATCGTCAACACCACGAGGAGGACCGGCAGCGAGGCGGACTTAGCATCGCTCATATCAACACGCGCACCATCGAGCGTTGTTGAGCCTTGGCGACGGTGCGGCCTCCGCGGCGTCGTTAGAGCACGGCAGCGAGGGAACAGGTGAACCCGGGCAGGACATCTTCCCCATCGAGTACCGCGTCGTCGCCGATTGCGGTCTCGGTGCCGTCGTGGCGGTAGACGCGGGCGAAGCGTCGCTCAGGATCGATCACCCAGACCAGTCGTGTGCCGCCCTCGAGCCAGTCGCCGACTTTGGTGAGGGTCTCACCGGGACGATCGCCGGGTGACAGAACTTCCACAACCAGGTCGGGCGCAAGCTCAGGAAACCCTGGGATAGGTTCCGGGAGGCGCTCACGCCGAGTCGCGGGCGAACCGCGCGTACGCCTGGGCGACGTTGGTGCCGGGGCCGTGCATTGGTAGAGTTTGTCGCCGTCTTGCGAGCCAGCATGCGGACGGCCATGTTGAACACGCTTCAGATGCCCACGAACGCCGGAATGGTCTTGAGCACCTGACCCCGGTCTCTCCTTCGCCCTGACGCCGACACCGACGCCACTCCGAATCTGAGACGCCACGCTACGTCGCCGAATAGGCGCGTGGTATGGCGGCGACAGTCTCGGTCCATCTGGTGGGACTCGTGTCATCGTGGCTCCGGGGCGGCTACTTTCCACGGCCGGGCTCTAGACCGTATTGGAGGGAGGAGCGATGAAGACGCACATGCAAAGGTGGCTTGCTCGTGTGGCGCTGTCGCTAATCGGCATCGCAGCCTGGGGAAACGGCGCGGCTGCTCAAAGCCTCTCGGGCGTGTACGGTGGCGAGCAGTGTCCCTACAGGCTCACGTTCAGGGGTAAGGACGTGGTCTACATCCAGTTCCTCGCAGGCGGAAAGGTGATGAGGGAGCTGCCGGGCCAATACAAGGTGGACGGCGACAAGGTCTCCGTGACCGCGCCTCTCGAGGGTTGGGTCTTCACGCAGAAGGGCAATGCGCTCGAGACACCGGCCATGGGCAGGACGACGGTGTGCACGAAGCTGTCGGACGTTGCCCTCGCGCAAATCGCGTGCGACCAATTCGGCTCGACCTACAACACCGGCAACATGTGCTTCGACACCCGCCCCATCCCAGTCACCCCGACCCACGACGGGGACAGATTCGGGGACACCTCCGAAGCGAAGGGAGGCTCCGGATGGAGACCCGATCAAAGCCAGGGGGCAGTGGAGCTTCCATGGGGAACGCCCAACACCGCGCGGGGAACGCCCAACACCGCGCGCCGAGTTCGCCGGACGACCAAGGCTTCCGTCACACCGAGCCCCGTGCTCCTGCTGCTCAAGGTCTCCCGGAGCGGGGGGACCATTGAGGCGACGGTCATGTTCCCATCAGATGTGGATGAATTCACCGATGCGGCCGTGCACATGGCCAAGAGCCTCAAGTGGCGCTCGGCGCTGAAGCATGGAGAGGCGGTCGAAGCCTTTGTGGTATGGGAGTTCCGAGTGGCGACCGCCATCGGGTTCATCACCGTCAACGTCACCCAGGGCGGGACCGTCCCCTTCGCCAATGTCTACATCGACCAAGTGTACATCGGCGCGCCACCGGTGCTCAACTACATGGTCATGGCCGGATTGCATACGATCCTGGCAAATTGGGTCGGGGGTGGAAAGAGTGACACCGTGCAGGTCGACTCCGGTGCCACGGTGGTGAAGTCGTACGTTGCGCCGCAGCATTGATCGCGGCCCGGGGCGCGACAAAGCAAAAGCGCCACATCCGAAGTCGATGTGAGGCTCGCTCTTCAAGCAGTCGGGACGGCGGGATTTGACGCGTCCGGCCCGCCAGGGCCGGCGTGCGCGTCAGCGCACGAGTGGAGCGATGGCCGGCGTGATCGTGGGCGCGGTGGTCGCGCTTGGCATCGTGTCCGGGTCCCTCCACCTGAACGTGCGCGGCATCGTGCTCGTCGCCATGTTGCAGGGGGTTTGGATCCTTCTGGTCGTGGCGTATCTGCTTCGAGCGCAATCCTCCTCGTCACAGGAGCAGGCCGATGGCCCCAGCATCGAGTCGAGAACGCGCGCGCACGGTCGTATTGGTGCTGTTGGGCCTGTTGTTCTTCGCAGCCGCGATCGTGCCCGTCGTACAGAGCCTAGTGCACCCGCCG
>WNGF01008864.1_pt1 | contig 30751 bp, 30 predicted proteins | sample 5400641 | NCBI WGS metagenome assembly WNGF01 (sample SAMN13153371, study PRJNA577476) | soil metagenome | isolation source: 80 cm soil or saprolite under grassland replicate 2 | place: USA:California | collected 2016-06-15 | reverse complement strand
GGCGGGCCCCTCATCTACCTGCTGGAGGAGCGAGAGCGCAAGGCGGTCTTCTTCGGGTTCGACCTGTTCAAGACCGACTTTCCGCTCCGGGTGGCCTTCCCGCTGATCCTCTCGAAGAGCCTGCGCTGGCTCCACCCGGCGGGTCTGGATCAGTCGAGCCTGCAGCTACAGACCGGGCAGCCGATCCTGCTGCCGGTGGAGTACGGGGTCACGACGGCGACCGTGGTCACGCCCTCGGGCCGCCGGGTGAAGGCGCAGGTGAACCGCGGGATGGCGAGCTTCACCGACACCGACGAGGTGGGCATCTACACCGTGGTGACCTCTCGTGGCGAGACGCGGGTGGCGGTCAACCTCATGAACGCCGAGGAATCGGACCTGGCGCCGCGCGCGGTTCCCACGTTCGCCGGGGTCGCGAAGCCGGAAGCCCCGGCGGTGCCGATCCAGCGTGAGCTGTGGCCCTACTTCGTGATCCTGGCGTTTCTGGCGTTCGCGCTGGAGGGGCTCCTCTACTGGCGCCGGCAGACGGGGGGACGGGTGGCGCTGCCGCGCGGGCTCGGTGACCGCTGGGCCCTCGGGCTTCGCTGCGCGCTCATGGCCGTCCTCCTGATCGCCCTGCTGAAGCCGACCATCCCGCGCCTGGTGGACCGGCTGAACGTGATGTTCCTGCTGGACGCCTCGGACAGCATCAGCCTCGCCGCGCGCGAGAACGCCTATCGCTTCGCGGCGCAGGCCATGTCCGCCATGCGGCCCGGGGATCAGGCCGGACTCATCGTCTTCGGCGAGCAGGCGGTGGTGGACCAGCCGCTGCACGCCACGCCCAAGCTCGACCGTCCCCAGGCGGCGGTGGGCGGCCGCGCGACCAATATCGCCCAGGCGCTGCAGCTCGCCATGGCGACCACCCCCGCCGGCCAGGCCAACCGGTTCGTGCTCCTGACCGACGGCCGGCAGAACCAGGGCAATGGAGTCGCGGTGGCGCAGGCGGCGAAGGACGCGGGCGCCGACATCTATTACGTCCCCGCGCCGCTCACCTTCGACCAGGAGGTCGCGGTCGAGTCCATGGTGCTGCCGCAGGAGGTGAAGTTCGGCGAGCCCTTCCAGGCGAAAGTCGTCGCGTGGAGCCAGGCCGACACCCAGGGGCGCCTGTCGCTCTACCGGAACGGCGAGTTCCTGGGCTCGCAGATGGTGCGGCTCTCCGCCGGCAAGAACGTCTACACCTACCGCCAGTCGCTCGAGCAGAGCGGCATCCACGTCTATCAGGCGGCCATCGAGGTGGAGGGCGACACCATCGAGGAGAACAACCGCGCCATCGGCACCGTCGTGGTGCGCGGCCGGCCCCACGTCCTGCTGGCGGAGAAGACCCGCGATCAGGCCCAGGCGCTGGCCGCCGCGCTCCGCTCCCAGCACGTGGACGTGACGGTCGTCGAGCCCGACCGGATCCCCAAGGACGCCGCCGGGCTCCAGAAGTACGACGGGATCATCCTGTCCAACGTCTCCTCGCTCAAGCTGACGAAGCCGCAGATGGGGAACATCCGCGACTACGTCCGCGAGTACGGGGGCGGCCTCATCATGGTCGGGGGCGAGGAGAGCTTCGGCCTCGGCGGCTACTACCGCACGCCCATCGAGGAGGCGCTGCCGGTGACCATGGAGGTCAAGCAGAAGCTGGAGATCCCGAGCCTCGCGGTGGTGCTCTCCATCGACCGCTCCGGCTCCATGGCCATGACCACCGGGGACGAGAAGGTCACCAAGCTGGACATCGCGAAGGAGGCGTCCCATCTCGTCGTGGACCTCCTGGACGAGCGGAACGAGGTCGGCGTGATGAGCTGGGACACCGAGTTCGTGTGGGACTCGCCGCTCCGTCCCGCCCGTGACAAGCAGGCCATCCACCGCGCCATCTCCACCATCAAGGCCGGCGGCGGCACCGACGGCTACCCGGCGCTCAAAGAGTCCTACCAGGTCCTCTTCGACCGGCCGGCCCTGCTCAAGCACGTGATCTTCCTCTCCGACGGCCAGATGACGCGCGGCGACTTCGCGGGGCTCCTGCGGCGGATGGCGAAAGACAAGATCACCGTGTCCACGGTGGCCATCGGCAAGGACGCCGACGTCCCGCTCATGGTGGACATCGCCAAGTGGGGGCGGGGACGCTTCTACTACACCGAGGACGACTCGACCATTCCGCGCATCTTCACCCTGGAGACGCAGCTCGCCTCCAAGGCGTCCCTGGTCGAGCAGCCCTTCAAGGCGGTGCTCGCGAGCCCCGCCCACGAGGCGATCCAGGACATCGACTGGAAGGAGGCGCCGCCGCTCGGCGGGTACGTGGCGACGACGCTCAAGGGCACCGCGGACATGGTGCTGTTGACCCATCAGGAGGATCCGCTCCTGGCCACCTGGCGATATGGGCTCGGGCGCGCGGCCGCGTTCACCTCCGACGCCAAGCCCAAGTGGGGTGTCCTGTGGGTGCGCTGGAACGGGTTCAACAAGTTCTGGTCCCAGCTCGTGCGCTGGACCCTCCGCACCGGCACCCGCAGCGACACGGTCGCGACGGTCTCCCGGACGGATGACACGGGCGAGGTGCTCGTGGACGCCATCGACCCCAAGGGCGAGTTCATCAACTTCCTCGATTCCCAGGTCGGCGTCGTCGCGCCGGACAAGACACGGACCGTCATCGATCTGGAGCAGATCGGGCCCGGGCGCTACCGCGGCCGTTTCCCGGCGGCCCACGAGGGTGTCTACCTGGTGGGGATGGCCCAGCGCCGGGGTGAACAGATGGTCGGCTCTCAGCTGGCCGGCCTGGTGGTACCGTATGGACAGGAGTTCAGGGACCTGGGGGTGGACGAGACAATGCTCCGGGAGCTCTCGGAGCTGACCGGTGGCGGTGTTCTTGCCGAGCCCAAGGACACGTTCCTCCAGAACCGGCACCGGTCGCGGCTGACGTTCGACCTGTGGCCGTGGCTGGTCGGGCTGGTGGCCGGGATGTTGATCCCCGAGATTGCCCTGAGGCGGATGGGTCCCCGGATCTTCGCCCGGGTGCTCCCGCGTTTCAAGGGAGGTGGGGTCTGATGGATTTTCTCCGACGGGCTCCCAGGGTGGCTATCCTCTCTGGCCTGTTCGCGAGCGTGCTCGCTGCCTCTCTCGCGGACGCTGCCGCCAAGCCCCGCAGCATCCTCCTCTTGCCGTTCGCCACGGCGGACCTCACCCGGGACGAGCAGTGGCTCGGAGAGGCGGTGGCGCAGTCGCTGATGCTCGGGCTGGTTCAGGCGCCGTCGCTGGTCCAGATCGATCGCGAGCGGCTCAAGCAGATCGCCCAGCCCGAAGCGTGGGACGAGTCGGCGACGGCGGCCGCCGCGAAGGCCCTGCACGCCGAGATCGCGATCTACGGTGAGGTGCGCCGGACCGGCGCGGAGCTGGCCATCCAGCCGCGCTACCTGGAGCTCCGGGCCGACCGACTCGAGCGCGTCGCCCTCGACGTGGTGACGTTTCCCGAGAACGCGCTGATGGAGCGGCTCCGCGGCATTCCGCTCGCCTATGCGCGCGCGCTCAAGGTGCCGCTCAGCGACAGCGAGGCGGCCCGCGTGCAGAAGTGGGCGAGCCCGACGACCTCGGCGCGCGCCTTCGAGGCTTACGTGCGAGGGCGCCTCGCCGGGTATCGGGGCAACCAGGAGGGCAACGAGGCGGCCATCGAGCTGCTCGGCAAGGCGACCGAGCTCGATCCGCAGTTCGTGGTGGCGCAGCATGCCCTGGGCGTGGTCCATCAGAGCTTGGGGAATCGCTGGAAGGCAGCGGCCCAGTTCCGCGCCTCCACCCAGCTCGACCCGACCTATCCGGAGCCATACAAGGCTCTCGGCGACCTGTTCCTCACGGCGCCGCGCCGCCTGTTCGACCAGGCCGTGGAAGCCTACGCCAAGGCGCTCGAGATCCGACCGTTCTACGCCGACGCCTATGTCGGCCTGGGCGACGCCAAGGCCTCCAAGAGTGATGTGGACGGCGCCGTCGCCGCCTACCAGAAGGCGCTCAGCTTCAACCCGATCAACGCCAAGGTCCACGTGAGCCTGGGCAAGCTCTACTACGCGGAGAAGGGGCTCTATTACGAGTCCGTCCAGGCCTACAAGAAGGCCATCGACCTCGATCCGGGCTACCTCGAGGCGCGGATGGGGCTGGCCGAGGTGTACGAGGACAAGGGGCTCTATCAGGAGGCCATCGGCGAGTACAAGAAAGTGGTCGAGGCTGACTCGAAGAATACCGGCGCCCTCTACAACCTGGCGCTCGTCTACGAGAAGGTGGATCCCAAGGAGGCGGTCACGCTCTGGGAGCGCTACATCCAGCTGGCGGGATCGCTACCCTCGGAGAAGGACTGGATGGACGTGGCCCGACTCCACCTGCGCAAGCTCAAGAACCAGCTCGACAAGTCCAATTAAGATCGGAGGGGGCCTCGGCGACCCCCTCCGAGCCCCCCCGGGGACGACGCATTCCTCGGGGACCGCGCTCGGGCCGGGCGAACATCCTGTCTCTGCACTTGGTAGAGCCGAACAGCGCTCGCGGGCCGCCGCCTCAGAGGCCGAGGAGATGCTTCAAGCGCGCCTTGTCGAAACCTCGTACCACCTCGTCACCGACCGTGATGACGGGCACCGCCATCTGGCCGGTGAGCCGGACCAGCTCCTGCCGGGCGTCGACGTGCTCCATCACATTGATGTCTTCGAACGTCACACCTTCGGAGCGAAGGAACTCCTTCGCCTGTCGGCAAGGCACTCACGTGGGGCTCGAGTACACGACAACGCGGCGGTCCGTCATGGCTCCTCCTCTGGTTTTTTGGATCCCGCCGGGGCGGGCGGCGTTTCTACCCTAGCACAAAGGTCCCGGCGGCGGGCACCGGGCCGACCTGGTCCAGTGGATCGCCGCCAAGGTGGCCCAGCACCGCGACTTAAGGGCGATTGACTTATGGGGGACCGTTCCCTATGGTGACGAGGTGATGCCCGATCTTCGGAAGGACCCGACGAGGGGGCGTTGGGTTCTTGTCCGTCCTCGCACCGATGGTCTGCGCCCCGGCGACCAATGCCCGTTCTGCCCGGGGAACGAGTCGTTGACGCCACCCGAGATCGTCGCCTACCGCAAGGACGGCTCCCCGGCTGGCGGCCCGGGGTGGTCGGTCAGGGTGATCCCCGAGGCGGACCCGTACTTCCGCATAGAGCAGCAGCTTGTGCGCGAGGGAGTCGGGCTGTATGACCGCATCTCCCCGCGCGGGGCGACGGAGCTGATCGTGGAAAGTCCTGGGCACGATGACACGCCGGCGACCATGGGGAAGGCGCAGTGGGAGCAGGTGCTCTGGATGTACCGGGAGCGGATCCGCGACCTCAAGCGTGACGTGGAGATCCGCGATATCCTCGTGACGCGGCGCCACCGGGCGCCGGGAGCGCGGATCACCCATCCGTATTCGCGGCTCACCGCCATCCCGATCATCTTCGACGAGGTTCGGCGCAAGCTCCGCGAGTGCCGCGAGTACTACGAGTACAAGCGGCGCTGCGTGTACTGCGACATCATCCGGCAGGAGGTGGCCGGCCAGGAGCGCCTGGTCCGGCAAACCGACCGCTTCGTCGCCCTGTCCCCCTACGCGCCCCAGTCGCCCTTCGAGACCTGGATCCTGCCCAGACAGCATCATTGCGCGTACGAGGAGATCTTGACGGGGGAGGTCGTCACCGACCTGGCTGGGCTGCTCGCCGACTACTTCAGGACCCTGGCCGGCCCCCTCGGCGACCCTTCCTTCGAGATGACCTTGTACACCGCGCCGAACCGATCGGCCAAGGTGCTGCCCGGAGAGTGGTCGACCATCGCCGAGGACTACCACTGGCATATCGAGGTCGTACCGGAGTCTCATCCTCGGGCCCGGATCGGGGGAATCCACGTCAACGAGATCCACCCGGAAGAGGCGGCCCGCCGGCTCCGGCAGTCCTGGCGCGCGTAAGGAGCGCGGAGAGCAACTTCTGGCTTGACACCGGGCTGCCGCGGTGTCAGAATCCGACCTACAGGGTCGGCGATGAAAAGAGTCGGATATGTGGGGCCGGGAGCCTAACGGCGTGTCGGGGAAAGGATCGGGGCTACCTAACCGAGAGTCGGGTGTCGGCCCTGTCGACTCCCTGGGGAGGCTTGGGTAGGGCGGGCGGCGCCCCCCCAGGGGATTGCGACCGGTGCTGCGATTCACCAAGCGAGCGGATTACGGGCTGATGGCTGTCCACTACATCGCCGCTCACGGCGATGATGGGGCCGTGAGCGCCAAGCGGATCGCGGAGGAGTTCAACATTCCCCAGGAACGGCTGGCGAAGATCCTGCAACGGTTGGCGAAAAAGAAGCTGATCACGAGCCATAACGGACCGAAGGGGGGGTATGTGCTCACGCGCGCGCCCGGGGAGATCACGGTCGGGCAAGTGGTGCGCGCCCTGGAGGGGCCGGTCCGGATCGTGAGCTGCATGGTGGAGGACGACGACTGCCCACAGTTCTCCCGCTGCAACCTGCGGCGGCCGGTCCAGAAGATCCAGGCCGGCATCAGCTCCGTCCTGGACACCATGACGATGGCCGAGTTGACAGCGGACCCGGCGGCCCCTGCTGAGCTGGTCACCATCAACTAGGAGACCGAGAGAATGGCGTTGAAGCTTCCGATCTTCATGGACAGCCAGTCCACCACCCCGGTGGATCCGCGCGTGCTCGAGTTCATGCTTCCGTATTTCACGGAGAAGTTCGGTCATCCGGCGAGCCGGAACCACCCCTTCGGCTGGGAGGCCGAGGCGGCGGTGGACAAGGCCCGCGCCGAGGTCGCCAAGCTGATCGGCGCCCGCGACCCCAAGGAGGTCGTCTTCACGTCGGGCGGCACGGAGTCCATCAACCTGGCCCTGAAGGGCGCGGCGGAGATGTACCGGGAAAAGGGCAACCACATCGTGACCACGGCGATCGACCAGCGCGCGACCATGGACGTGTGCAAGCGGCTCGAGCGCCAGGGGTTCGAGGTCACGTACGCGCCCGTGGGCCATGACGGCCTGGTCGACCTGGACGAGATCCGGAAGGTCCTCACGCCCAAGACCATCCTCATCTCGGTGATGCTCGCCAACAACGAGATCGGCACGATCCAGTCGATCGCGGAGATCGGCAAGCTCGCCAAGGAGAAGGGGATCCTCCTGCACACCGACGCCACTCAGGCCGCCGGCAAGGTGCCTGTCGACGTCGAGGCGATGGGGGTCGACCTCCTGTCGGCCACCGCTCATCTCATGTACGGCCCCAAAGGGGTGGGCTGTCTCTACGTGCGCCGGAAGAACCCGCGCGTGCGCATCGCCCCCATGATGGACGGCGGGGGTCACGAGCGGGGGATGCGCTCGGGGACGGTGGCGGTGCCGCTGGCGGTCGGCTTCGGGAAGGCCGCCGAGATCTCCCGCGAGGTGATGGCCGAGGAGTCCAAGCGGCTGGCGGCGCTCCGCGACCGCCTGCAAGACTTGATCGTCTCCAAGGTGGACGAGGCCTACGTGAACGGGCACCAGGAGCGGCGGTTGCCGCACAACCTGAACGTCTCGTTCGCCTACGTGGAGGGCGAATCGGTGCTGATGGGGCTCAACAAGGAAGTGGCCCTGTCCTCCGGCTCGGCCTGCACCTCGGCGACGCTCGAGCCCTCCTACGTCATCTCGGCGCTGGGGGTCGACTCCGAGCTGGCGCACTCCTCGATCCGTTTCGGCCTGCACCGGTTCACGACCGAGGAAGAGGTGGACTTCGTCGGCAAGCGCACGGTCGAGGTGGTCCACCGCCTGCGGGAAATGTCGCCGCTCTACGAGATGGCGAAAGAGGGCGTGGATCTGAAGTCTCTGCACTGGAAAGCGGAATAACGGCGCTGCCGAGCGACCAGGAGGCCAAGGCGAACCATGGCGTACAGCGACAAGGTGATCGATCACTACAACAACCCGCGCAACGTGGGGTCCTTCACGAAGGACACGGCGGGGGTGGGCACGGGGCTCGTGGGGGCGCCGGAGTGCGGCGATGTCATGAAGCTGCAGATCAAGGTCAACCTGGACACCGGCCTCATCGAGGACGCGAAGTTCAAGACCTTCGGCTGCGGCAGCGCGATCGCGTCCTCCAGCCTGGCCACCGAGTGGCTCAAGGGCCGGACGGTGGAGGAAGCGGCCAAGATCAAGAACACGGATATCGTCAACGAACTGAAGCTGCCCCCGGTCAAGATCCATTGCTCGGTCCTGGCCGAGGACGCCATCAAGGCCGCCTTGCAGGACTACAAGGAGAAGTGGGCCAAGGCGGAAGCTCCGGCGGGCAGCGCCGCGTCGTAAGAGCAGGGCGACCACAGCCAGCGAGGAGGGAGAAGATCGGTATGGCGGTAGCGCTGACGGAGAAGGCGGCCAGGCAGGTGAAGCAGCTGATGGAAGCGCAGCGCCTGGAGAACGTGTACCTGCGCATGGGCGTGAAAGGGGGCGGCTGCTCGGGGCTGTCGTACTCACTCGAGTTCGACAACGAGGTGGGGCCCCACGACAAGAAGTTCGACATCGACGGGATCCAGGTGGTCTGCGACGCCAAGAGCTACCTCTATCTGAACGGGACGACGCTCGACTACGTGACGGAGGGGCTGACCGGGGGCTTCACCTTCAGCAACCCCAACGCCAAGTCCAGCTGCGGCTGTGGAACCTCGTTCTCGGCATAAGAAATCGGTGACCGGCATGGTGGTGTAGGCGTCGGGGGCAGTGCTCACCGGGAGGCAGGGAGGAAGCGAGAACGGGCCCCGGCGGGCCCGTTCTCATTTTGTGAGCGCATGAACGATTACTTCGAGGTCTTCGAGCTGCCGCGGAAGCTCCAGGTGGACCTGGACGCGCTGCAACGTCGGTTCTACGAGCTGTCACGCCGGCACCATCCGGACTTCCACCGGATGGCCGGCGAGGAGGCGCAGGCGGCGGTGCTCGAGCGCTCGGCGGCGATCAACCGGGCCTACCGGGCGCTCCGCGATCCCCTCGCGCGGGTCGAGTACCTGATCGCCCTCGAGGAGGGCCGGGAGACGAAGGAGGGGGCCGAGGTCAAGCCCAAGGCGCCCACGGATCTCCTCGAGGAGATGCTGGAGATCCAGGAGGCGCTCGAGGAAGCGAAGACGGCGGGGCTGGACGAGACCTCGCGCGCCCGGCTCGCGGACGAGCGCCGGCGGTTGATGGAGCGGCGTGAGGCGCTCGAGGGATTGCTGATCGGCGCGTTCCCGGAATGGGACGGCACCCTCGACGCGGGCAAGGATCGCCAGCCCGTGCTCGAGCGCTTCAAGGTGGCGCTGGCCGAGCGAGCCTACCTCACGACCGTGATCGACGACCTGAACGACGCGCTCGGAGAGAGCGAAGAGGGCCATGTCTCGCATCGTCGGCATTGACCTGGGCACGACCAACAGCTTGGTCGCGTATGTCGACGGCGGGGTCCCGAAGGTGATCCCGGATGCGGAGGGGCGTGTGCTCCTCCCGTCGATCGTCGCGTTCACCGGGGACGGCGTCATCGTGGGCGAGGCCGCCCGGCGTCAGCTCGCCCGCAACCCCGCGCGGACCATCTATTCGGTGAAGCGGCTCATGGGCAAGGGCTACGACGACGTCAAGGACGAGCTCCGGCACTTGCCCTTCGAGGTCTTGCCGAGCGCCGAGGTCGTGAGGATCAGGGTCGGCGACCGCGAGGTCACGCCGCCCGAGGTGTCGGCCCACGTCCTGCGCGCGCTCAAGTCGCGGGCCGAGGCCTTCCTCGGGGAGCCGGCCGAGAAGGCGGTGGTCACGGTGCCCGCCTACTTCAACGACGCCCAGCGGCAGGCGACCAAGGACGCCGGTCGCATCGCCGGGCTCGACGTGCTGCGCATCGTGAACGAGCCGACCGCGGCCTCTCTCGCCTATGGGCTGGAGCGCCTGGCCGAGGGAGTCATCGCGGTCTACGACCTCGGGGGCGGCACGTTCGATATCTCCATCCTGCGCGTGAAGGACGGCATCTTCGAGGTGCTGGCGACGAACGGGAATACCCATCTCGGGGGCGACGACTTCGACCGCGCGCTGGTCGAGTGGCTGCTCGAGGACATCGAGGCCGGCCACGGGTCGGATCTCTCGAAGGACCCGGAAGCGGTGCAGGAGCTACGGCTCGGCGCGGAGGCGGCCAAGTGCCGGCTCTCCTTCGAGGAGCGGACGTGGCTGACGATCCCCTTCGACACCTTCACCTACCGCCGAGAGATCACCCGGGACGACGTCGAGCGACGCATCGGGCCGCTCGTCGACGCGACGCTGGGCCCCTGCCGCATGGCCCTGAAGGATGCCGGCATCACGGCCGGCCAGGTGGACGAGGTCGTGCTCGTGGGAGGCTCCACACGGCTGCCGCTGGTGCGGCGGCGGGCCCGGGAGCTCTTCGGGAAGACGCCCCGCCGCCAGCTCAACCCCGACGAGGTGGTCGCGCTGGGCGCGGCTGTCCAGGCGCAGATCCTGGCCGGCGGCATCACCGACATGCTGCTCCTGGACGTGACGGCGCTCTCCCTCGGGATCGAGACCCTGGGCGGCATCGTGAGCGTGCTGATCCCGCGCAACACCACCATCCCGACCATGGCCAAGGAGTACTTCACGACCTCCGTGGACGGGCAGACGACCGTGGACATGCACGTGCTCCAGGGCGAGCGCGAGCTGGTGAAGGACAACCGCTCGCTCGCGCGCTTCGACCTCGGCATCGACCCCATGCTCGCCGGCATGCCGAAGATCGAGGTGACCTTCCTGATCGACGCCAACGGCATCCTGCAGGTCCAGGCCAAGGAGCTCCGGACCGGCAAGGCGGCCTCCATCGAGGTGAAGCCGACCTATGGCCTCACCGAGGCCGAGGTGACCCGGATGGTGGAGGACTCCTACGCCTACGCCGAGCAAGACGTCAACGCGCGGCTTCTCATCGAGACCCAGACCGAGGCCGACACCGTGATCAACCATGTGCGGCGCGCCCTGACCCAGGGGGCCGACCTGCTGAGTGCGGAGGAGCGCGGCCGCATCGACGCCGCGCTCCGGGCCCTGAGCCAGGCGCGGCAGGGGAGTGACCGCGACCTGATCCGCGAGCGGACCGTCGCCGTCAACCGGGCGACCGAGCGGCTGGCCGAAGCCCTGATGGACCGATCGCTCAAGGCCGCCCTCGCCACCAAGCGGGCCGACAAGATCCTGGAGCAAGAGTGATGGCGACCCACAAGGTGACCTTCTTGCCGATCAACGTCACCGTCGAGGTCGACGACGAGAAATACCCGCTGGCCGATCACGGCAAGCCCGGGTCGCTCCTGGACATCGCGCTGGCCCACGATGTCGCGCTCGAGCACAACTGCGGCGGGAGCTGCGCCTGCACCACCTGCCATGTGATCGTTCGGGAAGGCGAGGAGAACCTGTCCGCCATGGAGCAGGACGAGGAGGACCGGCTCGACACCGCCGAGGGGCTGACGCTGCACTCCCGGCTGGGCTGTCAGGCGGTGGTCAAGGGTGACGTGGTCGTCGAGATTCCCAAGTGACGGCGGGAGCGCCTATGACCTGGAAGGACGCGGAAGACATCGCGCTGGCGTCAACGAGAGCATCCTCGAGACGATCCAGACGAAGTGGCACGAGGAGTATCAGGACCGCTAGAGCGATGATAAGGGCCCATCTGCGGCGTTGGCGCCCTCGGCCGCACGCTCAACGTACAGAGAGTACGCCTCGCGTGCGGCCCTCCGGCGCCGCCTTGCAGCTGGACCCTTCTCATCGCTCTAGCGGCTGTCCGTCACCAGGTGACGACGTGGTCGCTTTCGAAGATCAGGTCCAGCAGCGAGGAGTAGTCGAGGTCGCCGTCGGCGAGGCGGCGCACGCGGACGGCCGGCGGCAGCGCGGGCGGCGGCGCGCCGTCCAGGAGGACGACGGTGACCTGGGCTCCGGGCTCGCCACAGGTGTTCGCGATGACGCGGGCGGCCAGGGTTGTCGAGTCGCCCTTCAGGAGATGCAGGAAGGTGGCCATCAGAAGATGATGAAGCGTGAGGCGCGAGACACGAGCGCCGCGATGTCCTCCGGCGTGACGGGGGCGACCGGGTGTCCCTCGGTATTCCAGTCGGGGGCCGCCGGGAGCGCGGTCCCCTCGACGTGGAACACGATCCCCAGCTTCTTGAGGGAGGCGCGGTACTTGGCGATGTCATCACCGTCCACCAGCTCGTCGGTGTCCTCGTCGAGCAGGTGGATGGCGGGGCCCGCGAGCACGATGTCCACATCGTTCTCGCCGGCCACGACGCCGAGCGCGATGCGCAACGCCTCGTTGGCCCGGTGGGAGACGCGCGGGTCTTCGGAGATGATGACGACGGTCGGCTGGCGGTCGGCCACGGGCGGTCGGGTCACCTCGCGTGGCGGCGGTTGCGCGTCGGGTCCGGCACTAGTTGAGCGCCAGGAACCGTTCGGTGCCGTTGATCAGGTCGGTCAGCACCACGAGGCCGCAGTTGGTGGCCTTCTCGGAGAGCGGCCGCCGGCGCTTCTGGCAACCGTACGCGCACACGAAGAGCTTCAGGCCGCGCCCCGCCAGCGCCTGCACCCGCGGATCGTCGACCGCCGCCACTCCGTCGTCGATGAGGTAGAGGTAGACGTCCGCCCCGCGGTCCAGCGCGACCCGGCCGAGCCCGACGGCGGTCTCGAGGTTGGGGTGATCGGGCGTCGTCGAGACCATGAGGCCGAGCTTTCTTCTCGTCAAGTCCACCACGCGGTCAGGGTACCATCGTGAGCGGAGGAGCGTCAATGAACCGAAGAGTCTATCTCGATCACAACGCGTCCACCCCGGTGCATCCGGAGGTGGTCGAGGCCATGCTGCCCTACTTCGCCGAGCGGTTCGGCAATCCGTCGAGCGTCCACGCCTTCGGCCGCGAGGCTCGCGAAGGACTCGAGACGGCGCGCGAGCAGATCGCTCACTTCCTCCGGGTGGGGAAGGAGGAGATCGTGTTCACGTCGGGCGGCACCGAATCGGACAACATGGCCGTCAAGGGCGTGGCCATGGCCCGCGGCCGGGGGCACATCATCACCTCGCGGATCGAGCACCACGCCGTGCTCCGCACGTGCGAGAGCCTCGAGGCCCTCGGGTTCGAGGTCACCTATCTCCCCGTCGACGGCCACGGCATGGTGGATCCCGATGAGGTCCGGCGTCAGCTCCGGCCCGACACCATCCTCGTCTCCGTCATGCACGCCAACTCCGAGGTCGGGACCCTCGAGCCCGTGCGTGAGATCGGGCGCGTCGCCCGGGAGCGCGGGGTTCCCTTCCACGTGGACGCCGTCCAGACCTTCGGCAAGGTGCCCATCGACCTCGACGGCGCCTCCATCGACCTCCTGTCGTTCTCCAGCCACAAGATCTACGGCCCCAAGGGCGTGGCCGGCCTCTTCATCCGCCGGGGCACCAAGATGGTGTCCGTGCAGCACGGCGGTGAGCACGAGCGGCGGCGGCGCGCCGGCACCGAGAACGTGGCGGGCATCGTCGGGTTTGGCAAGGCGGTGGAGGTCCGCGCGCGCGACATGGCGGACGAGGCGGTGCGCGCGACCGCCCTCCGGAACCGCTTGTGGGAGGGCATCAGGGCGCGGGTGCCCGAGGTGCGACTCAACGGCCATCCGACCGAGCGGCTGCCCGGTACCTGCAACATGTGCTTCAGGAACGTGGAGTCGGAATCCATCGTGCTGGGGCTGGACCTCGCGGGCATCGGCGTGTCCGCCGGCTCCGCGTGCACGTCGGGCAACGTGGAGCCCTCCTACGTCCTCGTCGCGATGGGGGTGCCGGTCGACTGGGCCATGGGCTCGGTCCGGTGCTCGCTCGGCCGCAGCACCACCGCCGAGGACATCGACTACGTGATCGAGGTGACCGCGCCGCTGGTGGAGAAGCTGCGGAGCCTCTCCCCGGCCAGCGTGTAGGGCCGCGCCGTGACGATCACCAAGGCGCGGAAGAGACAGCAGCGTGTGGGAAACGGGCTCGGGCAGCCTGAGCGAGGTTCGAGCGCCGGCTTTGCCGGCGGAACCCCTGTCCTTCCTTGGGGGAGGTTTCGGAGGGGGCCGTCGAGGCCCCCTCCGACCGGCTGGTGGAGAAGCTGCGGAGCCTCTCCCCGGCCAGGGTGTAGGGCCGCGATCGTCAGGTAGGGTGTACAGCTCGACGCTCATCGACCACTTCCGCAACCCGCGCAATGCCGGCATGATGCGGGACCCCGACGGCGTGGGCGAGAGCGAGTACGAGGCGTGCATGGACCTGGCCCGGTTCTACCTCCGGGTCAGGGATGGACGGGTGGTGGAGGCGCGCTTTCAGACCTATGGGTGCGGGCCCACCATCGCGGCCTCGAGCGCGGGGACCGAGCTGGCGGCCGGCCAGAGGCTCGAGGATCTCGCGGCCTTGCCGGAGGCCAGGGTCGAGGCGGCCGTGGGCGGGCTGCCGGGGGAGCGCCGCCACGCGGCCGAGGTCGTGGCGCTGGCGATCCGGGCGGCGGCGCGTGATGCGCTCCGGCGGCTCGAGACGGCCCGAGGCCTGGAGAAAACGTGACGGAGGGGGAGACGGTATGTTCGAACGAATGAGACGCGATATTCGGGCGGTTCTCGAACGTGACCCCGCCGCGCACTCGGCGCTCGAGGTGGTGTTCTGTTACCCGGGCGTCCATGCCATCTGGCTCCACCGGCCCGCTCACTGGCTCTGGCGCCACGGCTGGTTCGTGGCCGCGCGCTTCCTGTCCCATCTGGGCCGTTTCCTGACGGGCATCGAGATCCACCCCGCCGCCCGGCTGGGGTCGGGCCTGTTCATCGACCACGGCATGGGCGTGGTCATCGGCGAGACGGCCGAGGTCGGGGAGAACGTCACGCTGCTCCACGGCGTCACGCTGGGCGGCACGAGCCTCAAGAAGGAGAAGCGCCACCCGACCCTGGCCGACAATGTCGTCGTCGGGGCCGGCGCCGGCATCTTCGGGGCCTTCACCATCGGGTCGGGCAGCCGGATCGGCGCCGGATCGGTGGTCGTGCGCGAAGTGCCGCCGAACTCGGTGGTGGTCGGGGTGCCGGGCCGCATCACGTCCCGCGACGGCCAGCGCGTGAGCGGGGACATCGATCTGAACCAGGTGGATCTCCCCGATCCGCTGGCCCGCACCCTGGAGCAGCTGCTGGACCGCCTCCACCTGCTCGAGGCGGAGATCGAGCGGCTCAAGAAGACATCCGAGACGGCCGGCGCCGCCCCTCGTGGGTGAGCGGCGCCGGGGCTCACCGCCGTGATCGATCGAGACGGCGCCTGGTCGGTCCTGACCGAGTTCACCAAGTCGGACAGCCTGCGCAAGCACGCCCTGGCGGTGGAGGCTTCCATGCGCGCCTATGCGGCCCGCTACGGCGAGGACCAGGAGCGCTGGGGCATGGCGGGCATGCTCCACGACTTCGACTACGAGATGCATCCGGCGGCGCCGCAGCATCCGATGAAGGGCGCCGAGATCCTGCTGAGCCGGGGCGCGCCGGACAGCGTCGTCTACGCCGTCCTCGCCCACGCCGACTACTCCGGGTATCCCCGCGTCTCCCGGCTCGACCGGGCGCTCTACGCCTGCGACGAGCTGTCGGGCTTCGTCACCGCGTGCGCGCTCGTGCGCCCGGGCAAGGCCATCGCGGGGCTCGAGACCGGCTCGGTGAGGAAGAAGCTCAAGGACAAGGCCTTCGCGCGGACCGTCAACCGGGACGACGTGTACCGCGGCGCCGTGGAGCTCGGCGTGGATCTCGACGAGCATATCGGCTTCGTGATCGGAGCGCTCACGGCCGCGGCGCCCCGCATCGGACTCGGCTGACCCCGAGCGCGCCGGCGCTCCACCCGCCCCGTGCCCCGCACCATCATCCACGTGGACATGGACGCCTTCTACGCGTCCGTGGAGCAGCGGGACCGGCCCGAGCTGCGCGGCCGGCCGGTGATCGTCGGCGCCGACCCGCGCGGGCGCGGCGTGGTCGCAGCCTCCTCCTACGAAGCGCGCCGCTTCGGTGTCCACTCCGCCATGCCCATCGGACGCGCCGCCCGGCTCTGCCCCGACGGCGTGTTTCTCCCCGTGGACATGGAGAAGTACGCGGGCGTCTCCCGCCAGATCATGGCCGTCCTCGCCGGATTCACGCCGCTGCTGGAGCCGCTCTCCATCGACGAGGCGTTCCTCGACGTGACGCAGACGCGGGCCTTGTTCGGCGACGGCGAGGAACAGGCCCGGCGCATCAAGTCGCGGATCCGGACCGCGGTGGGCCTCGCGGCCTCGGTGGGCGTGGCCTCGAACAAGTTCATCGCCAAGGTGGCGTCGGACCTCGAGAAGCCCGACGGCCTCGTCGTGGTGGCGCCGGGTGGCGAGGCCGACTTCCTGGCGCCCCTGCCGGTGTCGCGCCTGTGGGGCGCCGGTCGGGTCACCACGGCCGACCTCGAGTCGATGGGAATCCGCACCATCGGCCAGCTCGCCGCCATCCCGCCGAGCCATCTCCAGTCCCGCTTCGGGCGCGGTGGAGCCGTGCTCAGCGCGCTGGCGCACGGCGTGGACGAGCGCGCCGTCGAACCCTTCGCCCCACCCAAGTCCATGGGCGCCGAGGAGACGTTCGAGCGCGATCATCGCGATGGGGAGCGGCTCCGGGCCACGCTCCGCGCCCAGGCGGAGCGGGTGGCGCGGGAGCTGCGCGCGCAAGGCTACGCCGGCCGGACGGTCACGCTCAAGCTCCGCTTCGCCGACTTCTCCACGATCACGAGGAGCCACACCGGAGATCCGACCCAGGATGGGCTCACGGTCTACCGGGAGGCGAGCGCGCTGCTCGACCGCGTCGTTCTCCGCCAGCCCGTGAGGCTCATCGGGCTCTCCGTCGCGGGGCTGGGCCCGGCGGGGGAGGGGCAACTCGCGCTCCTGGGCCCCGACGCCGTCCGCCGCGAGCGGCTCGCCCGCGCGCTCGACCGCCTGGTCGAGCGATTCGGAGAGGCATCCGTTCGCCCGGCCACAACCCTGTTCCGGGGGGAAGGCTTCGGAAGGGGGCCGAAGCCTCCGTCCGGGTAAGCCGAGGCTTGCGACGCGGTGTCCCGCCTGTCCCGCCTGACGCTCTTGTCGGGCGTGGAGCCATCTGCTATCGTGCGTGGGGCGCCCGCCTGATGCCAACCTGACTGGGAGGCCAGGATGAATCGACCCGGCTTCGCTTCCTTGCCGGTGCCGGCGCGCTTGGTCGGCGCCGCGCCCGCGTCGGCTCCGATCAGACTGCGCGTGTTGTCCCGAGGAGGGTGGGCCTCAGTCCATCGCTGACGGTCTGGCGCCGTGAGGCGGACCTTCGCGCTAGCCGGCGCCGGCGGCGAGCCACGAGGAGGATGGACATGCTGACGCTCGCTCGAAGCATCGCTCTGCTGTCCTGGGTCGCCGCGCTCGCGATCGCGCCCGCTTCGTTCGGGACGGAGAGTGCTGGCGGCGCTGTCCCCCTCCCCGTCCGCAAGGTCATGCTCTACAAGAACGGAATGGGCTACTTCGAGCACGTCGGGGACGTCACGGGCGCGGAGCCCATCGACATCGTGCTGTCGAGCGCGCAGCTCAACGACGTCCTGAAGTCGCTCACCGTGATCGACCTCGCGCCCGCCCCGGTGGTGTCGGTCACGTACGACTCGACGAAACCGGCCGATCGTGAGCTCTCCGAGCTTCCGATCAAGCTCGGCAACTTCGCCGGGATGACGAGCTTTCTCAACGAGATCCGTGGCAGCGACGTGGAGATCGACGTCGCTGGCGGACCGCTCGTCGGCCGGCTGATGGGCGCAGACGTTCGGAAGAAGGAGCTCGGTTCTGCCGGCACCGCTGAGGTCATCGAGGTGACGGTCTTCGTGGCCGGAGGCGAGCTCCGGACGGTCGACCTCGCGGCCGCGAAGGCGCTCCGGCTGCGGGGACGCGAGCTGACGGCCGGCGTCCAGCGGTATCTCGAGGTCCTCGAGATGGCGCGCCGTCAGGACATGCGCCGGCTCCGCATACAGACGCGCGGGGAAGGACCGCGGAAGCTCTTCGTCGGCTACACCTCGGAGGCTCCGGTCTGGAAGACGACCTACCGGTTCGTGCTGGATGATGCGCGGAAACCGCTGCTCCAGGGCTGGGCCATCGTCGACAACACCACCGCCATGGACTGGAACGACGTCGAGTTGACGCTCGTGGCCGGCGCTCCCATCAGCTTCATTCAGAAGCTGTCGGAGCCCGTGTACGCACGGCGCCCCGAGGTCCCGCTTGCCGAAGCCATGGGGCCGAGGCCGCAGGTCCACGCCATCACTGCTGCGTCGCCCCCTCCTGCCCCACCCATGGGCGCGAGCCCGAGGGGGGCGCCGGCACCCATGGTGTCGGAGGAGGTGTTGTTGTCGCCGCCAGCCGAGGGGCGCCAGGTGGGCGAGCAGTTCGAGTATCGGCTCCCGCACCCTGTGACGTTGGCCCGTAATCAGTCGGCGATGCTCCCGATCGTGCACGCCGAGGTCGAGGGCGAAAAGGTGGCCATCTGGAATGCCCGGAGCGCGGAGGCCCATCCGCGGACGGCCGTCTGGCTGACGAACACGAGTGGTCTCACGCTCGCGCCGGGCGCGTTCACGGTGATCGAGGCGGGCGGCTTTGCCGGCGAAGGGCTGACCGAAACGATCCACCCGGCTGAGCGCCGGCTCCTGAGCTATGGACGCGATCTCGCCGTGAGCGTGGCCGCGAAACAGCCGCGTGCCAATGACAGGATCGAGCGCGTGGTTGTCCGCGATGGGGTCATCCGCTGGCAGGTCCTCATGCAGTCAGAGGTGACGTACGTCGTGAACAGCCAGCACGCCCGACCGAGGATTGTCATCCTGGAACACCCGATCGAGGCGCAGTTCACGCTCGCTCCCGGCCACACGCCGATGGCGGTGGAGTCAACCGCGTCTGCTCACCGGTTCCGGGTGACGGTCGGCCCGCGGTCGACGACGGAGCTCGTCGTGCGGACGCAGAAGCCCGAGCAGACTACGATCGCGATCGACGATCGCATGAGCCGTGACCAGATCGCGCTGTGGCTGAGGGAGCGCCGAATTGACGGGACCATCGAGCAGGCCCTCGCACCGGTGATCGAGGGGTTCGAAGAGGTGCGGCGCTTGGCGAATCGCGGCGCCAAGATCGACGACGAAGTGAAGCGCATCTTCGAGGATCAAGGGCGCGTTCGCGAGAATCTCGCGAAGCTCGGCCAAGGTGCCGACGAAGCGGCGCTGAGGCTGCGCTACGTACGCCAGCTCGAGGACCAGGAGAAGCGATTCGATGGGTTGCGGGCGGAGAAGGCCCGGGTCGACACGGCCCAGTCGGACGCCGAACGGCGTGTCGACCAGCTCGTGAAGGATCTGGCCGTCGATCGCACGCTGTGACGCGGAAGGGTGACGGCGAGCGCTGGCGGTGCTCGCCAACCTGGCGCCCGTGGCGAAGAACCTCCTGGAGAAGGGCGGATTCAACATGCTCGGCGATGGCCTGCGCGACACGCTCGACCCGCGCATGCGCAAGCGGCTCTGATTACCCGCCGAGAAGTGATCCGGCTCGTCAACGACATCGCTATAATCAGCAGGGTGCGAATCCGTTTGTGCGCGAGGGGGTGAGGTCGTGGCCAAGGGCAAGAGCATGAGGAAGGAGAAGAAGAAGCCGAAGCAGAAGAAGTAGGCCGCCGGTCGCCGCTCCAAGCTGGGCCAGAGTCGGAAGGCCTACGGGACCCGGTCGCTCTTCAACGGGCTGTCCGGGCGGGTCTCGTGGGCCTATGGCTCCGGCCAGGCCACCTCCCTCGCCCGGGCTCGAGATGCCAGACGCGGGCGTGCGCAGCGTCCGCGGCGGCGTCGACTCCCTCCGCCCCTCCGGCGCCGTGGAAGACATGGTGACCCAGTACCCAGACTCACGGTGACCCACTGCGATCAGCCGTGCGAAGGAGTGTTCTCGGCGGCGGCCGCGGATCATGTCCTCGGGTCTCGGCGGCGGTCCGACCGACGGGGGCACTGGAGGAAGCGGAGAGGGCGGGTTATGATGCCTCTCCGGGAAGTCGTCGTTGCGGTCTTCAAGCGCCGGGGCGGATGCAGGGATCGGGGCCGCCACGAGCCACGGGAGGTTCGTCCGCATGTGGAGGCGAGTGTGTCGGCTGGACGAGGTGCCGCGGAGCGGCATGAAGGAGTTCATGGTGGACGGCGGGACCAGGATCCTGATTCATGACGGCTCCGTGCTGACGTGTCTCGAGCACCTCTGGCAGTTCGACGTGCGCACGGGGGCGCCGCTCGGCGACGCCGAGACCGGCCTCAGCAGCTATCGCCTCAAGGAGGAGGGAGGGGCGCTGCACGTCTGGATCGAACGCCCTTAGGAAGGAGACGAGCCGATGCCGCCCGTTGATCCCAACGCTGTGCTGATGACCGGCGAGAACTCGTTCATCCGGCTGAGCGCGGACGGTGGCAAGACGCAATCCGACCGCGTGAGCCACTGGCGGGTGCTCTGGTGTCCGGCGGGGGCCGGACACGCGCTCTTCATCCAGAGCCAGCTCACCGATGGCCGCGTCCGCATCTACGGTGACAATATCGCGGTGGCGCGGTGGCTACAGAGCACCATCGAGAGCCTGCTCTTCCCGGCCTTCGCCGACACGACGCTGCCCGTGGTCGCCGCCGCCTTCGCGCGCCGGGGCGGGCCCTGGTCCACCACGACCGAGACGGTCGTGGCCGCCGGCCCCCGGGTCACGCTCTCCTGGTACGACTGCATCGAGCCCTTCGTGCTCCACGCGCCGCCCGGCTTCAACAACCGGCCGATCGGCGTGTTCAGCACCTTCTTCCCCGCGCGTGCCGCGCAGCTCGAGATCGACGGCCGCGTCGCCACGGGGAGCGTCTGGCCCGAGACGCGGGGGGACCGGCAGGCCAGCAGCGCCTGTCTTGCCTGGTCGGAGACCTGGGTGAAGCCGCGCGGTTAGGGCTCTGCCGGCGCCGGCCGCAGGAGTGAGGCGGTCAGGGCCTCACGCACTCCACTCGCGGGGACCCTCGTCCGTGTAGCCGCACTGCTCGCAGGGGCTCCAGTAGTGGGTGGCTGGCGGCATCGCCACGGCGAGCCGCAGCGAGAGCTCGTCACCCACGTTCCGGATGTGGTGGACCGTCCCGCGGGGCACCCACACGATGTCGCTCTGGGTCGCCTGGAGGGCGATTCCCCCGGTCAGCTCCCACTCGAGGCGTCCGGCGAGGACGACCCACCACTCGTCGAAGTCCCGGTGCCAGTGCGGGCGGTTGCCGCCGCCCGCCGGAGTGGCGATCAGCGTGACGAGCTGGCGCTCGTCCGCGATGAGCCGCTTGGACCATGGCGGCGGGCCCATGAGTCGAGCCACGTCCGCGATCCGCGTGTGGAGGACGTTGGGCCAGGTCGCGCCGGCCGCCGCGGGCGCAGTCGGCGCGGTCGCGAGAGGGCCGATGAGGATGGCGGGGGGCGGCGGAGGATCCTGCATGGCGTCCTCTCTCAGTGTCTCTCAGTGCACGAAATAGTCCCAGAGCCTCGCGGCGGCGGCCACCGATAGCTCGATGTCCTCTTCCAGGAGATAGCCCTCCCGGGCGACCGCGCGCGCTGCCTCCCGCACGCGCTCGAGGTAGTCCGCGCGCGAGGCATAGCGCTCTTCCACCGACCGGCGCGGGTCGTTGGAGGCCTCCCGCTCCGCCCGCGTCCGCGCGAACGGAATCGTCGCGCCCGCGAAGACCAGGAGCTGCTCGGCGCCGCCGATGTCGGGATGCCGGAGATTCCAGCCGGTGTGGGTGGCGAGGGGCGCCGCCAGTTCCGGCAGCACGAGGCCGGCGACCTCGTTGCCGTCCTCGTTCACCGCGGAGACGAGCGAGCCGAAGGCCCGTCCCGGCCGCGGGGGCATGACCGTCCAGTCGAGACGGGTCGGTTTCGCGTGGTGGCGCGGGTAGCCGGCGCCGGGAATGCGTGAAAACACGGGGGCGAGGCGCTCCGGCGGGACGGCGGTGCCGTCGCCGAGGCGCGGGTGGCGGCTTGGCGGCGGCTCGATCCCCTCCACGACCCAGCGGTCGAGATGCACGAGGCAGGCGCGCAGCAGCGGCGAGTAGTCCACCACGCCGCGGAGGCTCCGGGAGCGCTCGACGGCGCCGGTCGGGTCGGCGGGAGCTACCTGCGTGTCGGTGGGCGGCCAGATGCCGAGGCCGTGCTCGGTTCCGGCGAAGTGGTAGACGCGCACGCTCGGGCCGTGAGGGACGTCATGCGCGCCGTCGGGATCGGTGTGGATGAGCGAGGCGTCGCCGCGGTGGTACTCGGCCGACGTGTTCGTGTAGAACACGCGGAGCCGGCTCCCGCGCGCATCGAGGCGGGCGTGAAGCGCGTCCTTCACGCCCGTGTCAGGGTCGGTGGCGGGCTGGTCGGTGAAGGGAAAGAGGTGGGCCATCATGTTGTTGCGGTCCTTCGAGTTCTGCCCGAAGCGCTGGTTGAACTCGCCGCGCATGCCGCCCGCGACGTTGGCGATGATCCCGTCCAGCGCCTCCCGCCCCTCCTCGTCGAGGTTGAGGTCCTCGTAGACCAGGGTGCGCAGCAGGCGCCCCGTCTGGGAGCGGCCATAGGCGTACGCCCAGCGCAGCACGCCCGGCGCCGGATGGCCCTCGGCGCCGCTTCCGTGCTTGAGCCAGGACACCGCCTCGCGGAGCGCGGCCATGCCGAGGCCCTGCATGGGCGCGCCCACCGCCGTGTAAGTGATCTGGTAGAGCCGCCCCTTCTCGAAGCCGCCCTCGAGGTGGACATGGCCTGCGTCCGGTGCGACGCGCCCGGCTTCCACGCGGGCGAAGCGCCAGCGCTCGCGCGGGATGACGGTCGGCGGCCCGTCGGGCTGATCGCGGACGGTGAGCAGCGCGTCGCGCTCGTCGAGGTCGGCCGCCGGGTAGGGGATGTGGCCACGGTCGGAGAGGAGGAAGTGGCCGACCGGCGCCGCGGACTGGAGCTGCGAGTGGACCCGGCCCCGGAGCGGCTCGCCCTCGGCGTCGCGCGCCGCCGGCGTCTGCATCCGGAGGAGTCCGGGGATCCGCGGGACGTCGCCTTGCCAGCCGCATGAGACGACGACCCAGCCGCGCTTCATGAGGAAGGCGTCGCCAACGTCGACGGGCGGGTTCGGGTCCGCGCCCGGAGCGAAGACGGGGCGGGTGGCGCGGTTGAAGTTGGGCACGGCGACCGTATTGCCGCGGTTGACGACGTCGAGCAGGAGCCGGCCGCTGCACCGGGCCCGGTCCACGGGGAGCAGGATCGACACGTCGGAGCTCCACTCGACTCGGCCCCGGGCGGTGCGCGGGGCCAGCTCGACATCGGTGATGCGGCGGTTGGCCGGGTGGAGCGGATCGATCGCGAAGTGAAGACGTCCTTTCAGCTCCTCGTAGGGCCCGACCTCCACGCCCGCGCCGCGGAATGTCGCGCCCTCCGCCAGCGGGCGCCGCAGCGTCACCTCGAAGCGCGTCACCGGCATGAGTTCGGCCTCATGCGGCAGCGGTGAGACGCGGGAAGACATGGGCGGCCGAGCGGATGCGGCACGCCGCTGAGCATAGCACGGCTCGCCGCGACCGGGCGCTGGGCCGCGTGGCGAGCGGAGCCAGCGCCCCTTGACGGCGGCGTCGTCGCTATCGTTCGCGTCGCGCCCGGTGGGGTCAGGCTTTGACTTCTTAACGAATCACCGGGAGTAAGGTCGGCGTTTGTTAAGAAATCAAAGTCTGACCCCGGGTTTGCCTTCCCCGGCCGGTTCGGCTACACTCACTGAACAGCGGTTCATTCGGTCACCCGAGGGAAGGTCATGGATCGTCCGATCGCTTACGACAAGCTGGCCCGCGAGGACCGCTTCGTCCGGATGCGCGCGCGGGAGGTGGCTCGGCTCAAGACCGAGCAGGGACTCCCGCCATTCCCCGATCTCATGACGCGCGAGTCCATCAAAGAGCGGGCCCATGGCATCATGGTGGGGGAGCTGCAGGCGATGGAAGGCGCCGGGCGCACCGTCTACGACTTTCCGGACGCGCCGTGGGAGTTCACCATGGACATGGCCCGCCAGGTCTGGGACGAGTCGCGACACGTCGACATCTACATCCGCCTGCTCGAGCATCTGGACGGCTACATCGGCGAGTTCCCCGAGACCACCATCCTCTGGCGTTGCGCCTGCGCCGAGGACGCGGCGGCCCGCGTGGCCGGCGTCAACCGCGGCCTCGAGGGCCTGGCCTGCGACGTGTTCAACCAGCTCGTCCACATCGCGCGGAAGATCGGCGATCCGGTCCTCGAGCGCGCCGTGGACTTCGTCCTCGCCGACGAGATCACCCACGTGCGCATGGGTTCCAAGTGGTTGACCAAGCTGACCGAGGGTGATCCCGAGCGGCGGCGCCGCGCCATCGAGTTCCAGGAGAACATCGACGAGCGCTTCAACCTGGGCGGGGTGCGCCAGGACGGAGACCACGAGGTGGTGCTGATCTCGATCGCCCGCGAGGCCCGTGAGCAGGGGGGCTTCACCGAGGAGGAGATCGAGCGGCTGATCAAGACGACGCAGCGCTCGCCCGTCTACTGACGTGGCCGGGCCGAGGCCGCTCGCCCCACACCACCGGTAGCCTTCTTTGGCACATCCGCTGTCCGGCCACTTCTCCGCCGACGAGTCCGCGCGGCTGATCCGCAACTACCGCTACGCCGTCGAGCGGATGATGCGGATGCTCGGTGGCTGGATCGCGCTCACTCCGGAGCTCTCGGCCAAGCTCCTGATGGGCCGCCATGTCTGGGACAATGCCCAGCACGCCGACGCCCTCGGCCGGCGGCTGCCCGAGCTTCGCGCCCAGGCGCATGTCTCCGAGCCGGCGAACGAGGCCTTCGTCGCCTTCATGGACGCGATCGAGGAGGCCGAGCGGCCCGGGCAGACGGTGGAGCGCGTGGTGGGCGTCTACCGCGTACTGAAGCCGCATCTGCTCGCGAGCTACGCGGAGCATCTCCAGCGGGCCAACGAGGTGTACGAGCCGCCGACCCGGCGCATCCTCGCCCGCTGCGCCGCGGACGAGCGGTGTCACGTCGCCGCCGGCCTCGCCGTCTTGCGCCATCTCACGAGCACGCCCGCGCTCGAGGAGCGGGCGTGCGCCTGGCAGGCGCGGCTCGAGGCGCGGCTGGCCGCGTCGGGGGGAGTCACGGGCCGCGGGCTGCCGTCCCCGGCCGTCGTCGACATGCCGCCGCCGGCGCTCTCCCTGAGCGATGACGCCGACGAGCTGATCCGGCTCGAGCAGTCCGCGACCCGCTGGACCGTCTCCGAGGATCTCGACTCCGCGGTCCGGAGGCTGGGCGAGGCGCTGGCCGCGCGGGATCCGGCGGGCATTCGCCGCTGCTTCCTGCCCGGCGCGGCGCCGGCGGAGGACGTCGAGTCGGCCTTGGCCACGCAGAGGTTGACCGGCCACCGGTTGGTGGCCCTGGCCAAGGTCGGCCGTCAGCGACTGGTGAAGTTGAGGCTGGAGGGCCCGGACGGCTCGGTCGTGCTTGCCATCCGCTGGGCGCCCGGGGAGGACGGCTGGCGCGCGGCGGCGGCGGACCTCGTCGCCGTGGACACGGCGCGCCCCGCCTGATCCGTTGCTCTCGAGCGTCCTCGTCGCCAACCGGGGCGAGATCGCCCGCCGCATCATCCGTGCCTGTCGTTCGCTCGGGATCCGGTCGGTCGCCGTGTACTCCGAGGCCGACCGCGCGTGGCCCTTCGTCGCCGAGGCCGATGAGGCCCTGGCCATCGGCCCCGCCTCGCCGCGCGAGAGCTACCTGGACATCGAGCGCATCCTCGATGCCGCCCGGCGCGTCCGCGTCGACGCCATCCATCCCGGCTACGGCTTTCTCTCGGAGAACTGGCGCTTCGCGCAGGCCTGCGAGCACGCCGGGTTCATCTTCGTCGGGCCCCCCTGGCAGGTGATCCAGCAGATGGGCGACAAGGTCGCGGCGCGCCGGCTCATGGCGGCCGCCGGCGTCCCGGTGGTGCCCGGCAGCGAGGGCACGGTGGATACGCTGGAGGCGGCCCGGGACGCCGCGAGCCGCATCGGCTATCCCATCATCCTCAAGGCCGCGGCCGGAGGCGGCGGCATCGGCATGGTGGAGGTCGCCGGGGAGGCTGCCCTCGCCGCCGCCTTCGCATCGGCCCAGCGCCGGGCCCAGTCGGCCTTCGGATCGGGCGCCCTCTTCATCGAGCGGTTTCTCCAGGCGCCGCGCCATGTGGAAGTGCAGGTGTTCGGGGATGCGCATGGCCAGCTCGTGCACCTGCACGAGCGGGAGTGCTCGATCCAGCGCCGCCACCAGAAGCTCATCGAGGAGAGCCCCGCCCCCAACCTGCCCGCCACTGTCAAGGCGCGGCTGACGGAGGCGGCGGTAGCGGGTGGCAAGGCCGTGGGGTACGTCAATGCGGGAACTATGGAGTTCGTCGTGGCGGGCGTCGAGTTCTACTTCCTCGAGATGAACACGCGGCTCCAGGTCGAGCATCCGGTGACGGAAGAGGTCACCGGCCTCGACCTCGTGCAGGCGCAGCTCAGGGTGGCGGCGGGCGAGCCGCTTCCGTGGAAGCAGGACGAGATCCGCCGGCGCGGGTGGAGCATCGAGTGCCGGATCTACGCCGAGGATCCGGCCAGGGGCTTCCTGCCCTCTCCCGGCCGGCTGGCGCGGCTGGCGCTCCCGGCGGGTCCCGGGATCCGCCTGGAGTGCGGGGTCGCGGAAGGGGTGGAAGTTTCGGTACACTACGACCCGTTGCTTGCCAAGCTGGTGGCCTCGGGCGCCACCCGCGAGGAGGCCATCGCCCGGATGACGGTCGCGCTCGACGGGTTCGTGGTCGAGGGCGTCAAGACGGTGATCCCGTTCCTCCAGCGCGTCGTGCGGAGCGCCGCCTTTCGCGCCGGCTCGGTGCACACCCAGATGGTCGAACAAGGAGCGTTCGATGGCTGAAGAGGTCAAGGCCCACATCACGGGGGTGGTCTTCCAGATCACGGCCAAGGCGGGCGACGCGGTGGCCGCCGGCGACCCTGTCATCGTGCTCGAGTCCATGAAGATGGAGATCCCGGTCGAGGCGCCGAGGGCGGGCACGGTCAAGGAGATCACGGTCGCCGAGGGGCAAACGGTGCAGGAGGGGGACACGGTCGCCGTCCTGCAATAGGAAGGCTATCGCAGAAGACCTCGCGCGAAGGTGATGGCAGCGCGAGAGGAGGCTCGAGATGGGAATGGAGCTGATCCGGGGACTCTACGACTATCACCGATGGGCGAACCGGCGGCTGTTCGAGGTCGCGACGAACCTCGGCGACGCCGTCACCCACGACATGGGCAAGCACTGGAGCGTCCCGACCGTGAAGGGGATGTTCGCGCACATCTACGGGGCGGATTCGATCTGGCTCCAGCGCTGGAAGGGCGGTGCGCCGGCGCGGCTGCCCGGCGACGCGGACTTCGCGACGCTGGTCGACCTTCGCGCGAAGTGGGATGCGCTCGAGGCCGAGCAGCGCGCCTTCGTGGACGGCCTCGGCGAGGCCGACCTCGCGCGCCCGGTCACCTACCAGAACACCCAGGGCGCCCAGTTCACGGTGCCGCTCGGGCCCCTGCTCCAGCACGTGGCCAACCACGCCACGCACCACCGCAGCGAGCTTGCGACCATGATCACTCTCATCAGCGGCTCGCCGCCCGATACCGGCATCAACACCTACCGGACCACGGTCGTCAAGGGGTAAGACGGTGAAGGACGGCTTCAAGGTCTTCGACAGTGACATGCACGTGCTGGCCGAAGATCCACGGGGACAACTGCGCCCGGCTCTACGGCGTCCCGCCGGATTGAGCAAGATCGAACTGGTGCCCTCGTCGGGCTGAGGGCGGGCAGGGGGACAACGTGGCAGCCATCACGGTCGCCGGGCTCCGGAAATCGTACGGGTCAACCGAGGCGATCAAGGGGATCAGCTTCGAGGTCGCCGAGGGCGAGGTGTTCGCGCTGCTCGGGCCCAACGGCGCGGGGAAGACCACGACCGTCGAGATCCTCGAGGGCTACCGCCGACGCGACGCGGGGACCGTGTCCGTGCTCGGGATGGACCCCGAGAGCGGCGGCTCGCGACTGCGCGAGCGGATCGGCATCGTGCTGCAGGAGTGCGGGTTCGAGGAGCTGTTGACCGTGGAGGAGATGCTGGCGCGCCAGGCGGGGTATTACCCGGCGCCCCGTCCGGTCGAGGAAGTGATCGACCTGGTCGGGCTCGAGGACAAGGCGCGGGCGCGGGTGCGGGCGCTCTCCGGCGGGCAGCGGCGCCGTCTCGACCTCGCCCTGGCGCTGATAGGCAGTCCTGACCTGGTCTTCCTGGACGAGCCGACCACGGGGTTCGACCCGGCGGCGCGCCGTAACGCCTGGGACCTGGTGAAGCGCCTGGGCGGCCTCGGGAAGACCGTGTTGCTCACCACGCATTACATGGACGAGGCGCAGTACCTGGCCGATCGCGTGGCGGTGATCGCGGCGGGGCAGCTCGTCGCCCAGGGAAACCCGGAGTCGATCGGGGGCCGGGACAGCGGCGCCGCCCTGATCCGGTTCATGCTTCCCGGCGGTCTGCCCGTGTCCGCCCTGCCCGTCAGGGCGAGGCTGGACGGCGACCACGTGGTGATCGAATCGTCGGACCTCACCCGCACGCTGCACCTCGTCACCGGGTGGGCGCTCGAGCGAGGCGTGGAGCTTCGGGCCCTGACGGTCAGCCGCCCCTCCCTCGAAGACGTGTATCTGGAGATGGTGGGGCGATGAGGACGCTGGGTCTCCTCGCGCGGCAGATCGGCTACGAGCAGAAGCTCTACTGGCGCAGCCCGTCGAGCGCCGTCTTCACCTTCGCCTTCCCGATCCTGCTCCTGGTGATCTTCGCCACGCTCAATCAGGGAGCCACGATCCGGGCGCTGGGGGGGATCAGCTACAACCAGTACTACGTCCCCGGGATCGTCGCCTTCGGCGTGATCTCGGCCTGCTACACGAACCTCGCGATCGCGCTCTCCTTTCGCCGCGATGCCGGCGTGCTCAAGCGGATCCGGGGGACGCCGCTGCCGCCGTGGGTGTTCATGGGCGGCAGTATCGGCTCCTCGCTCGTGGTGAGTCTCCTGCTCGTCGTCCTGACGACGTCGGTGGGGGTGCTGTTCTACGGCGTCACGTTCCCCGGGCGCTGGGGCGCGCTCCTCCTGACGCTCGTGGTCGGCGCCTTCTGCTTCTGCGGCCTGGGGCTCGCGATGACGGCGCTGATCTCCACGGCCACCGCATCCCCAGCCATCGTGAACGGGACGCTGTTCCCCCTCCTCTTCATCTCGGGCACGTTCTTCCCCGTGCAGGCGACGTCGTTCCTGGGGCTGATCGCGGGCGTATTCCCGATCCGGCACTTCGAGCAGGCCATGTTCGCGGTCTTCGACCCGCACCTGGCGGGGTCGGGCATCGAGCTGCGGCCACTCCTCGTGATGCTCGGCTGGGGACTCGGCGCGCTGGTGGTGGCGGTGAGGCAATTCCGCTGGGAACCCCGCCGGAGCTGAGGAACCCGAGGGGGCCTCGACGGCCCCCTCGGACTAGTTCTCGACGAAAGCGCGGAGCGAGCGACCGCGCAGCGGATGCCGGAGCTTGCGCAGCGCCTTGGTCTCGATCTGGCGGATGCGTTCCCGCGTCACCGCGAAGCGCTTGCCGACCTCCTCCAGGGTATGCTCGCCCTCCTCGCCGATGCCGAAGCGCAGGCGGAGGATCTTCTTCTCCTTGGGCGAGAGCGTGGCCAGGGCGCGCTCCACCTGGGTCATCAGGTCCTGACTGATCAGGCTGTCGTTGGGCGAGCCCGCGCCCTTGTCCTCCAGGAAGTCGCCCAGCTGCGAATCCTCGCCGATCGGGGTCTCGAGCGACAGGGGCTTGCGCGAGGACTCGAGGATCAGCCGCACCTTCTGCATGGGGACGCCCGTCCGCTTGGCCAGCTCCTCCGGCGTGGGCTCGCGACCCATCTCGTTGACCAGACCGCGGTTCACGCGCGAGATGCGGTTGAGCGTCTCCACCATGTGCACCGGGATACGGATGGTCCGCGAATGGTCGGCGATGGCGCGCGTGATGGCCTGCCGGATCCACCAGGTGGCGTAGGTCGAGAACTTGAAACCCCGCCGGTACTGGAACCGGTCGACCGCCTTCATGAGCCCGATGTTGCCCTCCTGGACCAGATCCAGTAGAGACAGCTCGCTGCCCAGATAGCGCTTGGCCACCGACACCACGAGGCGCAGGTTCGCCTCCATCAGCTCGCGCTTGGCCTTGCGCACCACCTGATCGTGCTGCTCGATCTCCCGCAGCGCCGCCAAGAGCGACTTGCGGGTCAGGCCCGCCTGCTCCTCCAGCTCCCGCAGCTCCTTCCCGCTCCGCATGGATTCCATGCGCCGGGCGTGTCGTCGGATCTCCGCGACGATCTCGTCCACCAGGGCGGGCTTGAGCGGCAGCCGCTCCATCAGGGTCTGGATAGCCACCCGGTTTTGCGCGATCCACTTGTGGTAGTTGGCTCGGGTGACCGCGCTCCGCCGCTTCTTGGCGTGAAGTGCAGCCTCGAGCCGCTCGATCTCGCTCTGGAGCCGGCGGACCCGCGCGACGGCCGCCAGCATCGGCTTGACCTCATCCGGCTTCGGCTCGCCCCCTTCGGGGAGCAGGATCACCTCATCGAGGGGCATCTCCTCCTTCCGGACGCGCTCGACCAGGCCCCCAAGGTGAGCGGTCGCCATGGGGATCGCCCCCAGGGTCCGCCGCAGGGCGATCTGGCCCGCCTCGATCCGCTGGCCGATCGTGACCTCTTCCTCGGCCTTGAGCAG
>WNGF01005037.1_pt1 | contig 30776 bp, 32 predicted proteins | sample 5400641 | NCBI WGS metagenome assembly WNGF01 (sample SAMN13153371, study PRJNA577476) | soil metagenome | isolation source: 80 cm soil or saprolite under grassland replicate 2 | place: USA:California | collected 2016-06-15 | reverse complement strand
CGAGCTTCGCGACGCCAACAACCAGGTCGTGGGGCAGGCGAACTTCATCGAGGTCAGCGGCGGCGTCCGCGTCGTGCTGGAGGCGCGCGGCCTGCCTGCCGGCGAGAAGGGCGTGCATCTGCACACCGTCGGCAAGTGCGAGCCGCCCCAGTTCACCTCGGCCGGCGCGCACTTCAATCCGCAGAACAAGCAACACGGGACGCTGAACCCGTCGGGACCGCACGCGGGTGACCTGCCCAACATCACGATCGCGGCGAACGGGACGGGGCGGCTCGAGACCTTCACGGATCGGGTGACGCTCGGCAGCGGCCCCAGCTCGCTCTTCGACGACGACGGCACCGCGATCGTCGTCCATGCGGCGCCCGACGACTTCAAGACCGACCCGACGGGCAACAGCGGCGCCCGGATCGCCTGCGCCGTGGTGACGAAGAAGTAAGTTAACCGCCGGAACGTCGACGCTCGGCGGCGCGCTCGGCGTCCAGGCGCTCGAGCTCCACGCCCGAGTGATCGGCGAAGGTCATGGCGGCGGCGATGGCCCGGTGGCCGGCGACCTCGCCGATGAGGCGGTGCATGGCCTGACAGATCCGGCGGTACGCGGGATGGCCCTGGGGAGTCGTCCGGAGCTCGATGACGTGCATGGCCTCGCGCGCGTTCATATCCATGTAGAAGCGGACCCGGTACGCCATGGAGACGGCATACGCGGCGGCCTCGCCGAGGCCCGCCGCCAGCGCCTCGTGAAGTGTCGCCGAGTCCTCCATCACGCCCACCCAGTCCCCTCGCGCGCCGGCCTCGTCCACGGCCTCGGGCACGAGAAACCCATGACGGGGTGACAGCCGCTGCCATTCCAGGGTCAGCAGCCGGTGCCGCTGCAGATCGCGGAACGCGCCGTAATCGCCGAGGACGTCGAACCGGTACGCGGTGCGCTCGAAGGCCCGCCCCGGTCGGTGCCGCCGGTTGCCGCGCTTGCCGGCATAGGCGCGCAGCACCGATACCCGATCGTCGACGCTGAGCCGCCGCGCGATGCCGAGCAGCTGGCCGTCGGGCAGCGCGGACACGGCATAGAGCGCCGCCGCCACCACCTTCACCTCGCCATCCGGATCGAAGTCCGTCAGGCTCACCTCGGCGCGCGCCTCGGGAGCGACGCCCGCGAGCAAATCGGCGGCCACGCCGGCGATCGCGTCCCGCGATTCCGCGAGGTACCGCGACCACGCGCCGCCGCGGTCCGGCACGTCGACCCGCCGCAGGAACGCGGGAATGACCTTCCGCAGCTCCGTCAGCATCAGCGCGGCGTAGTCGCGCGCCTCGGCGAGGGGATGCGCGCGCATCCGCAACAGGAGCTGCTCGTAGGCCTGGCCGGTGCCGTAGAGACCGACGTTGGACACGGTGGCCGCGGGCAAGAGGCCGCGCAGCGTGTCGAGGGCCTTGGCGCGAATCGTCGACCGATAGACCGGCTCGGAGTCTCCGGCCGAGCGTGGGAAGCGTGCCGCGTAGAACTCGTACATCCGTGGCAGCCAGCGCGCGTAGACCTCGAAGGCGCGGTCGAGGGTCGCCACGTATCGCTCCCGGAGGGCGCCCGTGAGCTCGGCGGGGACGTGGTAGCGATAGCGTCCGCCCGGACGGTCGTCGTAGGGGATGTAGCGAGTCGACTGCTCGAGGTACGCCATCAGCCGGCCCCACTCGAGCACCTTCGTGAGGAGGTTGGACGCGCCCTCGCATGCGAGGTGAACGCCACCGAGCTGCGCGACGGAGTCGTCGCCGTACTCGACGAAGACGCGCTCGTAGAGCTGCTCGGCGCGCCGGCGGGCCGCGTCGGCGACCTCGCCCGCGGCCGGCGTCACCACATGCTCGCCGCGCAGGAACTCGTCGAGGAACAGACGCCGGAGCGACTTCGGCGAGCGTGAATAGCGGGCGAACAGCGCGCCCTTGACGACTTCGGGCAGGTTGACGAGCCCGAAGACGGGCCCGTCGAGGTTCGTGAAATAGGGGGCGAGGGCGGCGCGCTCCTCGGCGGTGAACGGCTCCACCTCCGCGCCTATTTGATCGCCACGGGCCGCATCGTGAAGCCGGCGGTGGCCCCCCGGATCTTGTTCGTGGCGCTCATGTAGAGGAACTCGTAGACCTTGTCCCGGGCGAGATCCTCGAGATAGTGGAACTCGCCGATGTAGACCCCCTGCTGCACGAGCAGATAGACGTGAGTCGGGTAGAACTCGCCGGGCTTCCAGCACTTGCCCACGCACTCGAGGCCGGAGGTGTCGGCGCCGACGAGGATCGCGCCCTTGTCCTCGACCAGCCACTTCGCGGCGGCGACATTGATCCCGGCGGAGTCGTGCGGGGCAAGCTTGGCCTTGTCGTGTCCGGCCTCGCCCCACAGCGAGAGGACGCCCGTGCGGATGAAGACCGCGTCGCCCGGCTGGATGTCCACACCCTGACGCGCGAGCACGGCCTTCAGCTCGTCGGGACCGATCTCGTAACCGCTCGGCAGTGGGACCTGCCCCTTGGCGCCCGCCACGTCGATCAGCACGCCGCGGGTGACGATGGGGGGCATCTTGTCCGCGCACGCCTTGCGCGGGCCGAAGTTGCCGCCGAGCTCCGCTTCCTTGTAGCCGTTGTACCAGTGATTGTCGTCGCCGGTCGTGATGTGACAGAGGCTATCGACCTGGGTGCCGACGTTGTCGCTGATGAACACGGCGTTCGAGTGCCAGGCGACGACCTTCTGGCCGGAGATGGTCTCGAGATCGCCGGTGCGCTTGAGGCCTTCGGGAGTCCGGAACGACATCACCTCGGCCGGCGAGTGCCCCGGCCACTGAAACGAGGAGCGGTCGTAGAGGACGCCGAGATCGTAGACCTTGCCCTGCGTGGGGATCTTGAGGGCGGCCACGACCTTCGCCGGCGTCACGGCATTCAGGGCACCGATCTCGTCGGTCGGGCCCCAGATCCACCCGTAGCCTTTCCCCGACACCCAGCCCTTCGGCGCCTGGCCGGCGGCGGGCACGGCGAGCACCACCATCGCAAGCAGGAGACTTCCGATCAATGGACGCTTGGTCGACGTTCGCATGATCGCCTCCTCAGACATCGCGCCTCATCTCGCCCCCGCCACGGGTGGACGTCAGCCCGCGGCGCATGTACTCCGGCGGCTCTGCGGTGAGGAAGTCCTCGCGCGGCGGCGAGAACACGTCGATCACCTCGGTATCCTCGGGAAACCACGCCTCGTGCTCGACACCACCGGGGATCACGCCGAGATCGCCGGGGCGGCACGTGCGCCGCTCGCGCCCGAGGCGAAACTCCATCGTGCCCGAGATCATCCAGAAGACCTGTTCATGAGGATGCTGATGAGCGGCGGCATGCGCGCCCGCCTTCATCGACCACCACACGATCATCTGCTTGTCGCCCGTGAGCACGCGTCGCGTGATCTTGTCCGTGACTTTCTCTTCGGGCAGGCTGCGGAGCGCGTGGAACCCGGCCATCGCCGCCATGTTCGGGACCTCCTTCGAGCGTGCTCACCGTAAGCGCGGCCTGTGGCGCTGTCAACTCGTGGTAGGCTCTCGCGCATTCCGCCGGAGGAGGCGAGCGCGTGGCCCTGAAGATCGGATTCATTCCCATCGAGGGCGGACACTACTGGTCCGAGGCGTTGGAGGAGGTCACCCGCGGCGAGGAGCTCGGATTCGACTCGGTGTGGATGGAGGAGCACCATTCCGTCACCAACCACTACTGGCCGTCACCGCTCACCATCCTCGCCGGGTTTGCCTCTCGCACGTCGAAGATGATGCTCGGCACCGACATCCTGGTGGCGGCGTTCTACCACCCCGTCCGGCTCGCGGAGGACGTGGCGCTCCTCGACGTCATGACGAAGGGACGGATGACCCTCGGGATCGCGATCGGCTACAAGCCCGACGAGTTCACCCTGTACGGCGTCGATCTCGAAAAGCGCGGGGCGCGATTCGAGGAGCAGCTCGCGATCGTCAAAGGGCTGTGGACCGAGGAGCGGCTGACGTTCACGGGACGCTATTACACGGTCGAGGGCCGGCTCGAGCCCAAGCCGCTGACACGCCCGCATCCGCCGATCTGGATCGGAGGGTGGGGCGACCTGACGTTACGGCGTGCGGCCACGCTGGCGGACAACTGGATTCCGGGGCCAACGGCGGACCTGCGGCGACTGACGGCGGGCAAGAAGGCCTTCCTCGACAACCGCGCGGCCGCGGGACGGACGGCGGCGATCACCGACTGGCCGCTCACCCGGGACGTCATCATCGCCGACACCGACCAGCGGGCGCGCGAGCTGGCCGAGGAGCACATCATGGTCGCGTACCGCCGGGAGTACGCGGGAGGGTGGCGTCATCCCTTCATCGACGCGAGCATCGCAACCGATCTGGACAGGCTGATGGAGGACCGGTTCATCATCGGCGGCCCCGCTCAGGTCATCCCCAAGATCCGCAGGTTCGTCGAACAATATGGGATGACACACCTGATCTGCCGCCTGTTCTTTCCGGGGATGCCACACCGTCACATCATGCGAGAGCTGGAGTTGATCGCTCGGGAGGTCATGCCCGCATTGCGTTGAACTCGGCGACGCGGCCCGACCACCAGGGCGCCTGTCGGTCAATCAATGACGCATCACGTCATAAAAGATATCCGGATCGACAGGTAGTTACGGGCCGGTCGGTTCATATATGACGCGGTCAGCTAAATATGCGCCGTCGCATTTCTAAATGGGATACTTGGCTAAGTATGTGATATACTGAGCGTTGCTCGATCCCTCGAGAAGGGAGTGCCGGAGATCGCTCAGGCAATCTACAAGGTCAATCGCTCCTACGCGTGGAATTACGCTCATGCGCCCGCGCTGCCGAGGATTCGGCGGCTGCCGCCAGGGCCGGGCGCCAATCTCCTCGGCTATCGCGTCAACTCTCCCGTCGGCATCGCCGCCGGGCCGCTGCTGAACTCGAAGTGGATCGAGAACTACGCCCGTCTGGGCTTCGACATCCTGACCTATTCCACCGTACGGTCGCGCTTCCAGCCGGCCCATGCGCTGCCGAATATCAAGCATGTCGAGACCCGCGAGCAGTTCGCACTCGCGCCCCGTCGACCGCACATGAACGGCAGCCCGACCATTGCGGTCTCGACCGGGATGCCCTCGATGGATCCGGAGATCTGGCGCAAGGACATGCGGCGGGCCAAGGAGCGCCTGGGACCGGCGCAGATCCTCATCGCCAGCGTGCTCGGCACGGCGGATCCCGGTGGTGACGTCGAGAGCCTGATCGCCGACTACACGCGTTGCGCCGTGTGGGCCGCCGAGGCCGGCGCCGACGCGATCGAGGTACAGCTGGCCGCTCCGAACCTCTTCGGGGAGCCGGGCCAGATGATCTGCGAGAGCATTCCGCTGTCCGCGCAGATCCTCTACCGGATCCGGACGACGCTGTCCGTCCCGCTCATCGCCAAGCTGGGCGTCTTTCGCACCCCGCGCCTCCTGCACGAGACCGCCACGAAGCTTGCCCCCTGGGTCAGCGCGTTCGCTCTCGTGCCGAGCATCCCGCGTCGCGTGCTCGACGAGGATGGCAACGCCGCCTTCGAGGGCCGCGAGTGGGCCGATGTCCTCGGCGCCTCGACGTACCCGGTGTGCGCGCGCCAGGTCGAGGAGATGATCGCGTGGCGAAAGGCGGGCGCGTGGGACCACGCGATCCTGGCCATCGGCGGGATCACGACGGTCGAGCGGGCCCGGGAGATCCTCCTCGAAGGAGCGAGTGCCGCGATGGTCGACACGGCGGCGCTCTACGATCCGCTGTTCTCGGTACGCTTCCGTCAGATGGTCATCCCCTCGGCGATGCCGCTCGCCAAGATGGCCTCCCTGACCCGCGCCGCCGCTCCGCTCGCCAAGAAGCTCGCCGCACGCTGATCGACTAGCGTCGCGACAGCCGTCCGTAGATCTCGAGCGAGAGCTTCCCGAACTCCACGGACGCCCGGGTCTCCATCGTTCGCGGACGCGGGAGCGTGACGTCCATCACCGCGGCGATGCGGCCGGGGCGGGCGGTCATGATCACCACGCGGTCGGCGAGGAAGACGGCTTCGGGGATGGAGTGGGTCACGAAGAGGATCGTCTTCCGCTCGCTTTCCTCCAGGCCCGTGGGCCGCGTCTCTCCCCACACCCGCAGGAGCTCCAGATTGAGCTCGTCGCGCGTCATGGCGTCGAGCGCGCCGAACGGTTCGTCCATCAGCAGCAGTGGCGGGTCGAGCAGCAGGGCGCGGCACAGCGAGGCGCGCTGTTGCATGCCTCCCGACAGCTCGCGTGGCCGCTTGGCGGCGAACTCGCCGAGCCCGACGAGTCCGAGGAGCTCCCCGGCCCGCGCGCGATAGCGCGCGGGATCGAGGCCGGCAAGCTCGGCCGGGAGCAGGACGTTGTCGAGCACGGAGCGCCACTTGAGCAGGATCGGCGCCTGGAAGACCATCCCGACGTCGGGCATGGGACGGCTGACGGGACGCCCGTCGACGCGCACCTCACCCGTGGTGGCGCGGCGGAGTCCGGCGACGATGCGAAGCAACGTCGACTTGCCGCAGCCGGACGGGCCGACGACGGCGATCAGCTCGCCCCGCCCCACCCGGAGCGAGATGTCGTGGAGGGCCTCGACCGGCCCGCTCGCCGGCGCGTAGGTCATCCCCACGGCCTCGAGGACGATGAAGTGCCCGCGCGGCCGCGCGGGCACTACCGCATCGTCTTGGGCGGCTCGATCCTCGGCAAGAACTCGGTGGTGAAGACGGCCTTGCAGTCGACCTTGGTGGGCACGCCCATGTAGGTGTTCACGAGATCCACCGACTGGCACATCTTCTTGTCCTCGATCCAGCCGATGCCGTGCCGGGCATAGCGGTCCGTCTTCATCAGATCGAGCCCCATCATCATGTTGGGCTCGATGATCGAGAGATCGATCTCGGGCACGCGCTTCTTGAAGATCTCGAGGGCCGACCGGGGATTCTCCATGACGTCCCGCCACCCCATGTAGGAGGCTTCGAGGAACGCGCGGAGCATCTTGGCGCGCTCTTTCATCGTCTTCTCGCTCGCCACGATCGAGATGCTGTACATGTCGAAGCCGTGGTCAGCCCAGGGCATCATGACGGCGTTGCCCTTGCCGATGGCCTTCTCGTAAAACGGCAGCCCGGTGGTGTAGTCGGCCACGGCGTCCACGCGCTTCTCGGCCAGCGCCGGGACCTTCGCCGCCGGCTCGACGTTCACCCACGTCACCTTGCCCGCGTCGATCCCGGTGAGCTTGGCGAAGGCGGGAAAGACCTGCCGCTGCCCATCGCCGGGAGGCGCCCCGATCGTCTTGCCCTCGAGATCCTTGGGGCGGGTGATCGGCGCGTCCTTGCGGCTCCACACGTTCAGCGGCGTCTTGTCGAACACCATGCCGACGACCTTGATCCTGGCGCCCCGCCCGACGGCCGCGATGACGACGGCGCTATCGGCCAGGCCCACGTCCGCGCGGCCGGTGTCGACCTTGGCGATGGAGTCTCCCGACCCCTTCGAGTTCTGCAGCTCCACGTCGAGGCCCTTGGCCTTGTAGTAGCCGCGGTCGAGGGCGACCCAGTACGCGGCGTGATCGCCGACGGCGAACCAGTTGAGCGCGAAGACGACCTTCTCCGGGGCCTGCGCGGCCCCCGTGACCACCGACGCGGCGACGAGCGTGACGGCGAGCGCGGATCGGAGCGTCCTCATGATGGCTCTCCTCATGACTCGGTGATCTCGGCCCAGGGCACCATGACCCGCGCAGCGAGGACGACGGCGCCGTAGACGGCGAGGCCCACGAGCGAGATCCACACGAGGGCCCCGAAGGCCACCGGCGTGTTCATGCTGCCCTGCGTGGTGATGATGACGTAGCCCAGCCCTTTCTGCGAGGCGATGAACTCGCCCACGATCGCGCCCACCACGGCCGCGGTCGCCGTGACCTTGAGGGCGCTCAGGATGTAGGGCGCGGCGTTGGGAATGCGGATCTTCGCGAAGACCTTCCACTTCGGCGCGTTGAAGACGCGGCCAAGATCGAGCATGTCCTCGTCGACCTGGGTGAGGCCGACGGCGGTGTTGATCACCACGGGGAAGAACCCGATGAGCGCGCCGATCAGCATGTTCGGAAGGATCCCGTAGCCGAGCCAGAGCAGGAACAATGGCGCCACCGCCACCTTGGGCAGCGTGTTGACGAACACCAGGAAGGGCACGAGCGCGCGCCCGAGGATCGACGACCAGGCGATGGCGATACCGAGGGCCACGCCCACGCCCCCGGCCAGCAGAAAGGCGCCGACAATCTCGAGGGACGTGATCCACAGGTGCGACAGCCACGGGATGTCGGAAAGCGACAGCGCCCGGAGCACGGCGAGGGGGCTGGGCAGGATGTACTCGCGGATGCGGAACCCGCTGACCGCGATCTGCCAGAGCCCCAGCACCGCGAGGAACACGAGCAGCGAGGGAGCCTGCCTGGCCAGCGCGCGCCGTAGCGCGGGGCTCTTCACGGGCGCCATGATAGCAGCGGGCCCTATGCTACGCTACGCCGCATGCGCTGGCTGATCGTGCTGCCCTTCGAGCGGCCGGGGCACATGGGCGTCGATTTCTTCGAGGAGCTGTCCGCCCTCGGCCACGAGGTGCGGACGTTCGCATACCGCCGCGACAACCTGCTCTACAAGAACACCGGGAGCAAGGCGCTCTACCAGCGATGGATCAGCCGACGCCTGGAGCGCGTCGGTCTCGCGTGGCGCCCGGCCCTCACCCTCGTCATCAAGGGCGGACCGTTCGGTCCCGAGTTCATCGCCCGCTTCCGCAAGCGGGTGGGCACGCGCGTCGTCAACGTCTTTCCCGACAACCCCCTGTGGATGATCCCCTTCGAGGCCGTCGAGGCGTACGACGTCTTCTTCACCAAGGAGCGGTACGCGCTGCGCAGCCTCCAGCAGGCGGGCCTCCGGAACCTTCACTATCTGCCGATGTACTGCGTGCCCGCGCACCATCATCCGGTCACGCTCAGCGACGGCGAGCGGTCGCGTTACGGCGGACCGTTGTCGTTCGTGGGCAGCCGCTACCCGTACCGCGAGCGCTTCCTGCGCGAGCTCCGCGGCTATCCGCTGAGACTCTGGGGCGGCGGCTGGACGGGCGCGCGCGATCCCGCGATCCGTGCCGTGGTCGCGGGCGGCCCGGTGTGGGGTCGCGAGAAGCTCTGCGTGTACTCGGGGTCCACGCTCTCGCTCAACCAGCACCATCCCATGAACGACATCGTCGGCGTCAACACCCGCACCTTCGAGCTCGCGGCCGCCGGCGCCTGCCAGGTCGTGGACTTCAAGGAGGACCTCGCCACGCTGTTCAAGCCCGGGGAAGAGCTCGTCGTCTATCGTGATCTTGCCGACCTGCGCCGTCAGCTCGACTACCACCTGGCGCACCCCGACGAGGCGCAGGCGCTCGGGGCGAACGCGCGCCGCCGCGCGCTCGCCGAGCACACGCTCCGCCATCGCATCGAGGAGATCGTGGCGGCGGTCGACGAGCGCTGCGGCCCGGCATGAGCGCGGTCGCGTCGCTCGCCGAGCGCCTGGCCTGCATCGACTGTCAGGCGACCTATCCGCTGACCTACCGGCTCGAATGCCCGGCGTGCCGCGGACTGCTGGAGCTGCGGTACGCGATCGACGTCATGCGGCGCGAGGGGCCGGCGCTGCTGGCCGGCACCGGTCTCTGGCGCTACGCGGCGATGCTGCCGATCGCGGACCCCGCCCACCGCGTGACGCTCGGCGAGGGACAGACGCCGCTGCTCGACTGCCCGCGGCTCGCCGCCTCGCTCGGTGTCCGCCGGCTCCTGCTCAAGTTCGAGGGCGCCAACCCCACGGGGACGGTCAAGGATCGCTCGTCGGCCACGGCCGTCGCGGCCGCGCGGCAATTCGGGTTTCGCGCGACGTCCGTCGTCAGCTCGGGGAACGCGGGCTCCTCGATCGCCGCCTATTCCGCCCGCGCCGGGCTGCGCTCGTTGATCTTCGCCTACGAGCGGGCCTCCGCGCCGAAGATGCTCCACATGGCGGCGACGACGTCCGACCTCGTGATCTACCGGGGGGTATACGACGACCTCATCGGTCACTGGGATCGGCTCGTGGAGAAACGGTTGTTCTTCGATTGCGGCGCGTCGCGCAACGCCTACAAGCACGAAGGCAAAAAGACCCTCGCGTACGAGATCGCCGAGCAGACGGCGTTCGATCCTCCGGACGTCGTGGTCGCCCCCGTCGCCGTCGGCGAGACCTTCATCGCCACGGCCCGTGGCTTCGCGGAAATGCACGCGGCGGGCTGGATTCCCCGCGTGCCGCGCCTGGTGGCGGCCCAGGCCGCGCGGGCCAACGCCGTGGTGCGAGCCCTCCGCGACGGCGGCCCCGTGCATCCGCTGCGGATTGGTTACACGGTGGCCGAAGGGCTGGCGGCGGGCGATCCCGGGCGCAAGGGGGAGTGGACCCTGCGCCTGCTCCGAGAGGGAAAGGGGCTCGCCGGCGATGCCGAGGACGACGAGATCCTCGACACGCAGGGGCGCCTGGCCCGTACGGAAGGCATCTGGGCGGGGCCCACCGGGGTGGCCGCCCTCGCCGTGCTCGTGAAGCTGCTGGCCGGCCGCGAGCTCGACCCCGCGCAGACATTCTGCGTGATCGTCACGGAGACCGGCCTCAAAACGGAAGCGGCCCCACCCAGCCGTGAGGCGACGGCGTTCGACGCCACGTCGCTCGAGCGGCTCGTCGACGAGCGGCTGGGGGAGGCATCTAGCCGCTGAGCCTGCCGCGCGCGTTTTATCGTCGTCCGCCGATCGTCGTCGCGCGCGAGCTGCTCGGTTGTGTGCTGGTCACCCGACGGGGACGCGCCGTCAGCGCGGGACGCATCGTCGAGACGGAAGCGTATCTCGGGCCCGAAGACGCCGCCTCGCACGCCGCGTTCCGCCCGAGCAGCCATGCGCTCTTCTACGGCGACGGCGGCTTCGCCTACGTGTACCTGATCTACGGCCTGCACGCCTGCCTGAACGTCGTGGCCGCGCCGGCCGGACGTCCGGGCTGCGTCCTGATTCGCGCCGCCGAGCCGCTGGAAGGCGCGGCCGTGATGGCGCGGCGCCGTGGCGTCGCGCCCACCGATCCGCGGATCGCCAGCGGCCCCGGCAACCTCACCCGCGCGTTCGGCATCACCGTCGCCGACAACGGCGCCGACGTCACGCGCGGCCCGCTGACGATCGAGACGGAGCCCGCGCCGCCCCGGATCCGCATCACGCGGGGCCCTCGCATCGGGATCACCCGCGCGTCCACCCGTCCCCTCCGCTTCTGGATCGCCGACCACCCGTCCGTGTCCCGGTGAGCCGACTAGCCGACATGGGGGGCCTCGAACGGCCCCCAAGTCCCCCGGGATGGCTCGGGACGCCCCGGCGAAGCCGCGGCGCCCCTCGAATTACTCGGACAGACTCCTACGGTCCGCGCTTGAGGACGTCCGGATCGAAGAGGTTGTCGGAGGGCCGGCTGTTGGCGACGACGGAGTGCACGGCCACGACGACGACGAGCTTGCCGTCGGCGAACATCTCCTGCCGATAGGGATAGACGAACCGGTCGAGGATCGGCCGATGATCCGAGAACACGATGTCCACCAGGGCGAGGTTCTCGCCCACGCGCTCGCGCGTGATGAACCGGACGACCCCGTACTCGGGATCGACCCACGCCGCCGGGCGGTCGCGGTCGGTGCCCCGGGCGCCGATGATCAGCACCGGGCGTCCGCGCACGCGAATTTCGTCCGTGACGTCGTCGCGGATGCCGAAGGTCCGCCACTCGGCCAGCAGGTCATCGGCGTTCCGTCGAAACGCGGTCAGCAGGGGCACGCGATCGCGACGCGCTTCCGCCGCGGACGCCTCGGAGACCCGGCCGTCGTGCTCCCGCACCCACAGGCGATCACCGACGGTGAGCCGCACTTCCCGCTGACCATCGATCGTTTGCTCGAGGCGCTGGGCGCGCCCCACCTTCAGGAGCAGGCGCTGGGTCCCCCGCATCGCCGGATGACGCCCGTCGGGATGGTAGACGGTGAAGGTCTGCTCGACCACTAGGTCATCGAGCGTCGTCGCCGCGAGCCGCGCGATGTAGGCGTCGATCGCGCTTCGGGCGTCGGCGGCGAGGCTCGGCCCGGCGACGAGGAGCAGCACGAGCGGCAGCGCGCGAAGGCCCCGCGGCACGAGCCAGTTATACCGATCGCGCTTCGCGGAAGTCAACGCGCGTCGGTGCGCCCGCGGCGGCAAAGACGGCAATTTTTCGGGCGGAATTATTGACACGCCGCGACGGCGGTAGGTACTATCCTGAGAAAGTGTAGCCTGAAGGAGTCTTCGTGCCCACACGCGAAGCGTTGACCAGCGGCATCTTCGAGCTCGTTGTGACCGCCGGGCCGATCGCCAAGGCGATCCTCCTGATCCTGGCGATCTTCTCGATCGTGAGCTGGGCGCTGATCGTCGAGAAATGGTGGCAATTCCGCCGCGTCCGCCGGCAGACGCTCGCGTTTCTCAAGGTCTACCGCGAGGCACGGACGCCCGGCGTCGTCCAGGCCAGCGCGCGGAAGCTGCGCGAGAGCCCGCTCGCCCAGCTCTACACCGCTGCGTACAACGAGGTGGGGGGCGCGCGCGACGTCGTGGATCAGGTGCTGGACGACGGCGACGAGATCTCGGCCGCGCGGCTCGAGATCGTGCAGCGCGCGCTCCGGCGGACGGCGACGCTCGAGGTCGCGCGGCTCGAGCGCTACCTGCCATTCCTGGCCACGACCGCCAGTGCCACCCCCTTCATCGGACTGTTCGGCACCGTCTTCGGGATCATCGCGGCGTTCCATGGCATCGGGCAGCAGGGCTCGGCCAGCCTGGCGGTGGTGGCGCCCGGCATCTCGGAGGCGCTCATCGCCACCGCGGCCGGCCTCGGCGCGGCGATTCCCGCCGTCATCGGGTACAACTACTTCGTCAACCGGGTCAAGCACTGGGCCACGGAGATGGAGGGTTTTTCCCTCGACCTGCTGAACCTGATGAGCCGCACCGCGACCAAGGTGCCCCGAGGGGCCAAAGATGGCGTTTAGCACCGATACCGGCGGCGACCCCCGGCGGATCGGCGGCACGATGGCGGAGATCAACATCATTCCGCTCGTCGACGTCGTGCTCGTGCTCCTGCTGATCTTCATGCTCACGGCTCCCATGATGTACCGCGGCATCGATGTCAACCTGCCCCGCGCGGCCGCCAAGCCGACCGCCGTCGAGGAGCGGCTGGTCCTGACGCTCACCAAGGACCAGGGCCTGTATCTGAACGAGCGGCGGGTGACATCGACCGGACTCGAGGACGCGCTGCGCGACGCGTTCCGCTCTCGGACCGACAAGACGCTCTACCTCAAGGCCGACGCCGGTCTCTCGTACGGCGCCGTCATCGAGACGATGGATCGTGTCAGGCGTGCGGGAATCGAACGTCTCGGGATGGTCACGGAGCCCGCCCGCGAGCGGTAGGATGTCGACCGCCACGATCGCGCTCCGCACGCGACCGCGGCCCGCGCTCGGTCCCGCCCTCGGCCGCGTCCCCCTGCCCATCGGGGCGATTCTCCTCTCGGCCGTCCTGCACGCGATCGCCCTGGCCGCACTGATCGCAGGCATCGCGATCTGGCACGAGGCTCAGACGAAGACATACGTCGTCAACCTGGTGCCCGCGGTCGCCGCCGTCGGCCGGCCGCAGGGCCGCGTCAGCGCGCCCGTGCCGACCTTGCCGCCGCGGCCGAGCGAGGGCCACGCTTCCCCGGCCGGGCGACAAGGAATTGCCCGCCTCCGCGCCCGCGCGGAGCAGCGCCGAGATCCCCGCGAAGCGCGAGGTCTCGGCGTCCCCGCCGCCCGCGCCGCTCGGTCAGATCGGGGGCTCGTCCCAGGGCGCCGGCACGGTCACGCTGAGCGTCTCCGACTTCCCATATGCTTGGTACATCCAGGCGATCCATCGAAAGATCCAGGAGCGGTGGGAGGGGCGGGCCATCGACGGCCGGCAGCCCGAGGTGGTCTTCGAGATCGGCGGTGAGGGCCAGCTCCGGTGGGTCGAGGTCCGCACGACCTCCGGCAACCCCGCCTACGATCAGCTGGCCCTGCGAGCGATCCGCGACGCGAACCCCTTCCCGCCGCTCCCGACAGGCTTCGGAAAGCCGACCCTGAAGGTGGGCCTGCAGTTCATCTATGATCCGCGTGCCCGGTAACCCCGGATGAGGCGGTTCCTCGGCGCACTGATCGCGGGGCTGTGCGCCCTCACCCTCGTCCTGCCGTCGACGGCGCCGCCGTCGCGCGCGCAGGGCGTAGACGTCTACATCAACATCACGGGCGGCGGGACCAAGAAGCTCAACATTGCCATCCCGGATTTCGCGGTGACGGCGGGCAGCGACACCACGGGCGTCGCGCCCTTGCTCGCGTCCGTGGCCGGCGCCGATCTGACGTTCACGGGGCTGTTCAGCGTGGTCGCGGCCACGGGATCGATCCCCGCCGACCATCCCGAGGCGCTCAGGAAGTCGTGGACGGACTTCGCCGCCGCCGGGGCGCACGCCGGCGTCCATGGCTTGCTCGCGCTTCGGGGGCCGCGGCTCGAGGCGGAGATGCGGCTCTACGACCTGACGACCCCGGATTTCCGCCTCATCGCCTCCAAGCGCTTCGAGATGGCGGCCGACCAGCCGCGCCGGCTCGCCCACAAGGTCGCCGACGAGATCGTCCGGCAGTTCACCGGCGAGCCGGGCATCGCGGACACGAAGCTCGCGTACGTGGCGGGCTCGCGCGGAGTCAAGGAGATCCAGGTCGCCGACTACGACGGCGCCGCCGCGCGGCCGCTGACGCGCAACGGCTCGCTGAACCTGATGCCCATGTGGAGCCCCGACACCCGGTCGCTGGCGTTCACCTCCTACAAGGCCGGCTATCCCGATCTGTACCGGGCGTTCCCCTTCGAGCGGCGCCCCGACCAGACGCTGGCCGCATTCGTCGGCATCAATTCCTCGCCCGCCTTCAGCCCCGACGGCCGCAGCATCGCGTTGACGCTGTCGAAGGATGGGAACCCCGAGGTCTACGTCCTCACCCTGGCCACGGGAGCGTTTCGTCGGCTGACGCGCCATCCCGGCATCGACACCGAGCCGACCTGGTCGCCGACCGGCCGCGACATCGCGTTCGTCTCCGATCGCGCCGGCGGTACTCCCCATCTGTTCGTGATGGACACCGAGGGCGGCAACGTCCGCCAGCTCACCTTCGGCGGATTCCACACCCAGCCGCGCTGGTCGCCCAAGGGCGATACGATCGTCTACACCACGCGACAGGCGACGCATGGTCTCTGGGCGATCAACCCCGACGGCTCGAACGCACGGCGGCTCACCTCGGGCCCGGCGGACAATCAAGGCGCGACGTGGGCGCCCAACGCCCGCCATCTCGCGTTTCAGTCCAATCGACTGGGCACCTGGCAGCTCTTCTCCATGCTCTCCGATGGCTCCGAGCAGGCGCCGATCACGCGGGGATCCGGTGAGTACACAAGTCCCTCGTGGTCGCCGCGGCTGCCGTGATACGATGTTTTCGCCCGCAGCCCGGTAACCGACAGCCCTAGTGGCGCGAGCGAAAAGGAGGAATCATGGCTAGTCGTTGTCGGAATGGGATCATGGTCTCCCTGTTGCTGTGTGTCGTGGTCCTGGCGGGCTGCGCGAAGCGGCCGGCGATGACCGCAGCGTCCGCGCCCGCGCCGACCGGCGCCGCGCAAGCGACGACTCCCCCCGCGCCGGCCACTCCCGTGCCGGCACCGCAGGCCGCGACTCCGCCGGCGCCCACCCCGGCCCCGTCCACGGCCACTCCCGCATCGCGACCTCCGGTCCAGGAGTTCGCGGCGAACCCGAATCTGAAGGACATCCACTTCGACTTCGACAAGTACGACATTCGTCCGGGTGACGCGAAGATCCTCGACGGCAATGCGTCGTGGCTCAAGAGCAACGACGCGCTCGTGCTCATCGAGGGGCACTGCGACGAGCGCGGCACCAACGAGTACAACCTGGCGCTGGGCGAGCGACGGGCCAAGGCGACGATGAACTATCTCGTGGGACAGGGTGTGCAAGCCGGCCGGATCACGATCATCAGCTATGGCGAGGAGCGGCCAGTCTGCACCGAGCACACCGAAGCATGCTGGGCCAGGAATCGGCGGGCCCACTTCCTCTCCAAGCCGCGCTGACGCGTTCCAACCGATCGACGGCGAGGACGACCCCCGGTCTCCTCGCCGTCGCGTTGCTCATCGGTGGTTGTGCGGCCAGCGCCGACGTCGCTGGCCTCGCGACCCAGGATGAGCTGCTCAGGCTTCGCACGGACGTCGCCGCGCTCCAGCGCTCCGTCCAGCAGGCGCGAGCCCAGACCGAGACCCTGGGCGTCCAGGCGCGCGCCACGGAGGGTGACCGTCAGCAGGCGGTCAATCAGCGGCTCGACAGCTTGACGGCAACGCTCGCCGCGCTGACGCGACGAGTGGAGGACCTCACGATCCGCGTCGAGACCCTGGGACGGCAGCTGCGGACGGCCGCCGCGCCAGCACCGCGTCCCTTGCCGACGGCGCCACCGCCCGCGGCCACTCCGCCCACGGTCGCGCCACCGCCGTCGCCCGGGCCGCCCACCGCGGCACCCGCCACGGCGGTTCCGGCCACCGCGGGCCCGGTCACGGCGGCACCGACCTCGCCACCCAGCGCCACGACATCCGCGCCTGCGACGTCCGCGCCCGCTCCGGCCCGACCCGCGACGGGGGCACTACAACCCCAAGATCTCTATCAGGCCGCGTATATCGATTTCAGCAAGGGGAGCTACGCGCTGGCCATCGATGGATTTCGAGAGTTCCTGCGTCGCTATCCCGACCATCCCCAGGCCAACAGTGCGCAGTACTGGATCGGTGAGTGCCAGGTCGCGCTCGCTCAGCAGTACACCAACGCCGGACAAACGGAGCGCGCGAGCGAAGCGCTCCAGCGCGCGGTGCAGGAGTTCAGAAAGGTCGTCGCGAACTATCCCCGAGGGGACCGGGTCCCGACGGCGCTCTACAAGGAAGCCCTGACGCTCATCGAGCTGAAGCAGCCGGCCGTCGCCCAGGCCCGCCTGCAGTACCTGGTGGACAATTTCCCCCAGGCCGAGGAAGCGCCCCTCGCCCGCGAGCGCCTCGCCGCCCTGAAGCGCTAGAGGCTTCGGCCCGCTCCGGTCAATCGAAGAGCCAGACGACGGCGAGGTCTTTTTCGGGGGGGGTGTAGACCATCACGGTGGCTTCGGGCCGGTCGGTATCGGCGGAAGTGACGGAAACCGCCGCCTCGGCGACCGGCGCCACGGGTGTCCGTGGGACCTGCCACACGACCATCAAGGCGGCGGCGGCGAGCGCTGCCACGGCGCCGAGGGCGTAGCGCGGTCGCACGAGCCAGGCGGACCGCCTCCTGGCGACGGTCTCCACGCGAGGGGCCTCGATGCCCCGTCGGACGCCTTCCCAGAAGCCCGTCCAGTCCGGGGAGAGGGGCGAGGAGAGGCTCCGACGGAGCATCGCCGAGAGCCGACGCAGCCCGTCGAGCTCGGCCTGACAGCGGGCGCATGTCGCGATGTGCGCGCCGGCCACGGCCGAGGCCCTGTCGTCAAGGGCGCCGTCGAGATATGCACCGAGACGGCGGCGGACTCGATAACACGTCAGCACGGTTGTTGGACGGACCGGAGGGCCCCCTGTATTCTCTGCCCCGTATGGTACCCGAGCCGGCGGAGACGCTCACGACACAGGACGGCGTCGCGCTGGAAGCCCGCGTGCACATGCCACTTTCGCCGCATGGGGGGGTGGTCGTCTGCCATCCTCACCCGCTCTACGGCGGTGACATGGATAACCCCGTCGTCGTCCGGATAGCCGAGGTCTGCGGCGCCCTCGACCTGACCACGCTCCGCTTCAACTTCCGTGGCGTCGGCCGCTCATCCGGAGCTCACGGAGTGGTAGTGCGAGGTGAGCCGCGCCCGGGCGGCGAGCCGAGCCCTTCAATGCTCGAGAACGTGCGAGGTGAGCCGCGCCCGGGCGGCGAGCCGAGCCCTTCAATGCTCGAGAACGCGGCCGAGGAGCTCGACGTCGAGGCGGGGCTCGCGCGGCTGGCGTCCGTGGTGGGCGCCGACCATCCGGTCGCCATCGTCGGCTACTCCTTCGGCGCGGCGGTGGCGGCGGCCGTGGCCCCACGACACGCCGAGCTGGCGGGCGTCGCTCTGGTCGCGCCTCCCCTGGCCCGGATCGAGCCTGGGCGCTTTGCGCCACTGGAGCGTTTCGGGTCGCGGCTGCTCGTCGTGGCCGGCACCAACGATGAGATCTGTCCGGCCGACGCGCTCGGGCGGCTGACCGCTACGCTTCCGCGCGCGACAGTGCACCTCATCGAGGGCGCCAATCACTTCTTCTTCGGCAAGCTCTATCCCCTCGGTGAGGCCGTCTCCGCGTGGGCCCGACTATTAATATGAGGGGCCCCGAAATGGCCCCCCAAACCCCCCAACGCTCGGAGCGCCCCGGGAAACCCGTGGCGCTCCTCGAAATTCCAGGGGTCAGCAGCGGGGGATGCGGGGCGGCGTCGCGGTCCCGGCGGACAGGATGATGCGGATGCCTTCCTCGACGGTGAGGCCCGTCGGCAGGATGTCGAGGCGCGGCACGACGACGACGTCCCCGAGGTAGAGGTTGTTCGTGGGAATGAACACCGTGGCCATCTCGTTCTTGCCCTCGGGCGTGTCGAGGAGCATCTCGCTCGTCACGAAGCCGAACGCGTATCCGCCCTCTCGCGGATGCTGGACCAGCACCACGGACTTGAAGCTGCTGCGCCGCTCGGGCGAAAACGCGTCGAGGAGCATCTTCACCGACGGATAGAGGCGACCGAAGACGGGCACCTTCAGCAGCAGCATGTCGCCGATGGCCAGCACGCGCCGGCCGAAGACGTTCCGGGCGAAGGAGCCCATCAGGAAGATGATCGCGATCGCGGTGAGGAACCCGAGGCCCGGGACGGCACGCCCGAACAACCGCACGTACATCGGCCCGAAGATGTCGTCGATCTTGCTCCAGAATATCCACAGGATCCACGCGGTGGCGACGGCGGGGACGGTGACGAAGAAACCGGCAATCAAACGGACCTTGAGCCAGTTCTTCAGGGGCGAAGCCATGTCACTTCAATCATGACACCACACCTGATGGGGAGCGTCAAGAAACGCGCTCCGCGCGCGCGGCGGAAAGCGCTGGTGACGGGCGGCGCGGTGCGCGTGGGACGCGCGATCGCGCTGGCGCTCGCGCGCGCCGGCATGGACGTGGCGATCGGTTACCACCGGTCCGCGCGCGCGGCGCGAGCCACCGTCCGGGAGATCGAGCGCCACGGGGTGCGCGGGGCGGCCGTCCGCGCGAACCTGGGCGATCCCGCCGCCGCGCGGCGCCTCGTGCGGGAGGCGGCCCGACGCCTGGGGGGCCTCGACGTCCTCGTCAACAGCGCGGCGGTGTTCCAGCGTACGCCCTTGCGCACGACGACGCCGGCTCGGTACGACCGTCTGCTCGACGTCAACCTCCGCGGCGTGTTCTTCTGCTGCCAGGCGGCGGCGGCGGCCATGCGGCGGGGCGGTCACATCGTCAACATCGGCGACGTCGGCGCCGATCGTGGGTGGCCCGGCTACGTCGCCTACATCGCCTCGAAGGCGGGGGGCGCCGCGCTCACCCGCGGACTCGCCGCGGCGCTGCGGCCGCGCGGGATCGCCGTCAACTGCGTGGCGCCGGGCGCCGTGCTGCGACCGGTGGGCTTCCCGCTCGCGCGCTGGAAGGCGGTGACGCGCGGCCACGAGACCAGCGTCGATGACGTCGCGGCCGCCGTGCACTTCTTCGCCACCTGCCCTCGCGACATCACGGGCCAGATCTTGAAGGTCGACGGCGGCACGAGCTCATGACCCAACGTCGAGGAGGGGGCGAGCGCATGAAGATCATGACGGTGTCCGGCCTGACGCGCATCGGGTGCCGTATCGCCCTGGCGGGCGTGCTGGTCCTCGTCCCGGCGTTCGCGACCGCGAGCGCGGCCGCCGACGGCTACATCGAGGGCTACGCCACGGCCGTCCTGGAGCGCGAGTCCCGAATGGTGCCGGCTTCCTTGCGCGTGCAGGGCGGCGTCATCACGATCGCCGCCACGGACCTCGCCGGTCTCGACCGCGACCGGGTCGTCGCCGCTCTGGGGCGCATCCGGGGCGTCGCGCGGGTCGACGTCGTGGAGCCGCCGGCACCCCGGCTCGTCATGACCTCGGCGCCGCAGGCGTCGAGCGCGGCGGCCTCGCCGGCACCCGCAAGCTCGCCGAACGTGCTCAAGGAGCTCGCGACGGGCTTCCTGCCTGGGGGGGAGCTGCTGTTCAAGCCGTTGATCGCGGATCCGCGGTGGCCGCATTTCTCCGCGTCCTACCAGCGCTACCTCGACGACAAGCAGCTGAAAGACGTCGCCGCGGTCAGCTTCGGTGAGACCTTCGCGTTCTACCGCGGGCGGCTGGGCGCCGGCTGGTGGGAGGTCGGGCTCCAGGCCGGCGTCTTCGCCCTCTTCGATCTCGACGCTCCGTCGAAGGATCTGATCAACGCCGACTACTTCGTCGCCGTGCCGCTGAGCTATCGCTATCAGGACGTGTCCGCCATCGTCCGGCTGTTCCACCAGTCGAGCCATCTCGGCGACGAGTTTCTCTTGCGGAGCCGGGTCCCCAACCGTGTCAACTTGAGCTACGAGGGCGTGGACGCCAAGCTGTCGTGGGAGCCGGGCGACGTGTGGCGCCTCTACGGTGGCGCCGGCTATCTCTTCCACCGAGAGCCCTCGAGCTTGCGGCCGTGGTCGCTACAGTGGGGAATCGAGTTCAGGAGCCCGTGGCCGGCGCCGGACGCCCGCTGGCGCCCCATCGCGGCCGTCGACGTCCAGAACCGCGAGGAGAACGACTGGCACGCCGACGTCTCCGTGCGCGCCGGCATTCAGCTCGACGGCATCCTGGTCACGCGCAATCTACAGCTCTTGCTGGAGTATTTCCGCGGCCACTCGCCGAACGGCCAGTTCTATCGCGAGAAGATCGATTATCTCGGCCTGGGCATGCATTTTCATTTTTGATCGGGCAGGGCCCCCCGAGTCAGCCGCGGCCCATGGTGGCGAGGAAGTCGGCGAGAGAGGGGAAACGCATGAAAGGGTTGCGGCGCTTCTCGTTGCCTATGGTCGATTCGGCGCCGCCGTAGTTGTGTCCGGGGAGCAAGACGGTCGCGTCGGGTAGCGCGGCCAGGCGCTGGGTCAGCGAGTAGTACATCTCGCTGGGGTCGCTGCCGGGAAGATCGGTGCGGCCGCAGGACCCGATGAACAGCGTGTCCCCGGAAATCAGCCGGTCGTCGAGGAGGAAACACTGTGACCCCGGCGTGTGCCCCGGGGTGTGCATGAACGTGAGAGTCAAGCGGCCGATCGGCAGCGTGTCGTGGTTGTCGACCTTCACGAGGTCGGAGCCGAAGCCCCGCAAGAACTCGCGCTCGGCCTTGTGGACGTAGACCTTGGCGGGAATGCGGCCCAGGAGCTCCTCGACCCCCGGGATCCGACCCGGCATCCCCCAGGACTCGAGGCTGCCCCCGACGTGATCCTGGTGGGTGTGGGTGACGAGAGCCCCCGTGATCGTCATGTCATCGGCCTGGGCGGTCTCGAGGATGGTGTCGATCTCCCAGGCGGGGTCGACGACCACGCACTCGCGCGCGACCGGGTCACCGACCAGGTAGACGAAATTCTGCATGGGGCCGAGCTCGAGCTGTCGGATGTAGATCGCGTCCTCTTTCACGCTGGGCATGGTACCGCAGGCCCTGACGGCACGCTATAATGCGCCGACTGAACCATCATTCATCCCAGAGTCGAGGTGTGCATGACGACCACGCAGACCGCAGCGGCCCGCCGGGTGACCTACCAGCTCGAGACCCTCTGGGATTACGACTACGAGCCGACGCACGACGAGCTGTCCACGCTGTACGAGACGGCCAAGAAGAACCAGTGGAACGGCAGCACGACGATCGACTGGAGCCGGCAGGTCGGCGCCGTGGGCCCGGTCCTCAACGTGAAGCTGGCCTTCGCCGGGACCAACTTCTTCAGCCGCCTCACCGAGGACCAGCAGCGCGAGATCGAGATCAAGGTGTCGGCGTGGCGGCTGTCGCAGTTCCTGCACGGCGAGCAGGGCGCGCTCGTCGTCTGCGGCCAGCTCGTCAACGCCATGCCCGAGCTCGATGCCAAGCTCTATGCCTCGACGCAGGTGGTCGACGAGGGCCGGCACGTGGAGGTGTTCGAGCGGTACGTCAAGAAGCTGCACAAGATCTATCCGGTCGACCCCCTGCTGAAGGGCCTCATCGACGAGATCCTGGCCACGAACCTCTGGGAGCTCAAGCTCCTCGGCATGCAGATGATCATCGAGGGCCTCGCCATCGCGGCCTTCAACCTGATGCGCAAGCAGACCGGCGATCCCACCCTCGCCGACCTGCTCGACTACGTGCTGCAGGACGAGGGTCGACACGTCAACTTCGGCTACTTCGCCCTGCGCCGGTCGATCCCGGCGATGGAGCCGGCCCAGCGCGACTACCTGGAGGACTTCACGTTCAAGGCGTGCGACCTCATGTACGCGCGCGACGATCGCACGGGGTTCCAGTCGATCAAGACGGTGTGGAACGAGATGGGCTGGGACGGCGACAAGATCTGGAACGACACGGTGGCCAACTCCCAGACGACGAAGACTTTCAACAGCTTCCTCTTCCAGGAGAACCTGATGCCGCGCCTGCAGCGCCTCGGCCTCATCTCCGAGCGCGTGGCGCCGCGCTACAAGGAAATCGGCCTGCTCTAGCCCTTGAAGTCGTCGACGGACTTGGGCAGCGTGCCGATCTGCTTGGGGTCGACGGCATAGATCGCGGGAGCGCTGCGGGTCTTCACGTACAGCTGCTCGGCATCCGACTTGCCGACGACGATCCCCGCGAGCTCGGTGCCGTCGGCGCGGAACAGACGCAGCTCCAGGCTCGGCTGGTCGAGCCCGTACTTGGCGGGCTCCTGACCGGCGGGCGCCACGACGTCCTTCCACTTGAGCCCGCGTAACGTGTAGAGCAGATCCTCGACCTTCGCGCTCTTCGCCGTCCCCTTGGCCGGCTCGATCACCCGCCACTCGCCCTCGCCCGTCCGCTCGAGCACGACCGACTGACCGCCGGCCGTCACCTGCATCCGCTTGACGTCCTTGGGCTCCAGTCCCGAGAGGAGCGTGCGATCACGCAGCTGGGTGACGGATCGGGCCAGCTCATCGAGCGCCTTGCCCTCCACGAGCACGACGGGACCGCGGCCCGCGATGGCCGCGTAGGCCATCGCCGCTCCGCCGCGACGCTCGGGAGACGGCGCGAGCAGCACCGTCCTGGGACCGGCGGGCTCGGTGAGGGTGACCTTCACTTCGGGCCGCCCGAGAAACCGGGGGATGCCCGAGGCGTCCTCGCTGAGAAATCCGTGGGCGCGAAGGCTCTGGAGCTTGAAGAGGAGGCTGCCGACCTCCACGGGGTCGGCGGCCAGCGCCTCGGGCGCGGTGATCCGCCACTTGTCGTTCTCGCGCACGAGCGTGACGGCGCCCCGTGGGCTCTCGACCTCGAGGCGCGTGATCTTGTCGCGATCGAACGGCACGACGACCTTGTTGCGGGCGACCGCGACGTTCTTCGGCAGCGCCGTCCAGACGTCCTCCGGCACCAGGAGGACCGACGACTCGCCCTCCCGCAGGGCGTAGACGCCCTTCTTGGCGGCGTCCACCTTGCCGAGGAGGAGCGCGCGGCTGGCCCGCTCCTTGTCCTTGCCGGTGTGGACGGTCACGCGCCAGGGACGGTCGAGACCGTAGCTCTCGAGCGAGGACGGCGCATCGGCGACGAACTCCTTCACCTTCGCGCCGCCGAGCTTCTCGAGGAACTCGTTGACGGTGTCGGCGTCGGCGGGCAGCGCGACGGGACGCGTGATCTTCCAGCCGCCGTCGGCGGACTCGAGGCCGAGCGTCTCCTCGCGCGAGACGACCTCCAGGCCCGTCACCTGCTTGCGGTCGAAGGCGAGCAGCGTCTTGTCGCGGAAGTCGGCGACCGGGCGCGTGGCGTCGCGCAGCACGGAGTCCGAGAGGACGAAGACGGCGGGCTTGTCGCGCTCGCGCGCGTACACCCACACGCCGGTCGGGCTCTTGGCGCCGAGGGCCAGACCGAGCTGCTTGCCGTCCTTGAGGGTCAGCGTGACCTCCGCCGCCGGCTTGTCGAGGCCGAACTCCGCCAGCGACTGCGGGGTGGCGGCGATCTCCCGATCGATCTTGGTGGTCAGGACGTTGGTGATGACCTCCTCGATCGGCCCACCGTCACCGCGCGCCTTCACGGGGGCGACCATCTGCCAGGCGTCGCCCTCGCGCTTGAGCTCGACGGAATCGTCCGGCCGCTTCAGCGTGACCTGCGTGACGTCCTGCGACTCGGCGACGAACACCCGCCCCTTGCGGGCCGTCGTCTTCTCGCGGTCAGGCGCCCACCGCACCTCGTACAGGTAATAGAACGCCCCGAGCCCGACGAGGAGCACCGCGAGGACGACACTCGTCTGCCACCGCACGGCCGATTACCTGGCGGAGCGGCGCCGCACGAGCGTGACGATACCGCCGATGAGGACGATGCCGGGGAGGACGACGACGGGGAGCAGGAAGACGGCCTGGGCCTGCTGCGAGTTCAGGAACACGGGCGTCTGCCGCGTGTCCTTGGGACGGATCGAGATCTGATCCTCCTCCTCGGCGAGCCAGCTCACGGTATTGAGGAAGAAGTCCCGGTTGCCCTGCAGGTTGAGGAACTGGTTGGCGGCGAAGTTGGACGTCCCGTACACGACGATCCGCGCCTTGTCCTTGGTGGCGACCGCCGCCACGGGCAGCGGGCCGCGCGCCTCGCCCGGATCCGGCTTGACCTGGCCCTGCTGCAGCTCGTTGCGGTCCGTCTCCGCCCAGCTCTCGGCGCTGGTCTTCGCGAGCGGCTGCACGTTCAGGCCCGCGGGCGGCGTCTTGACGGCCTCCACGGAGCGCGTCAACGGAAACAGCGTCGAGATCCCGCCCATGTCCCGCGTGATGGGATGGGGCTCGTACTGCTGGATGATGGGGACCTCCGGGCCGATGCCGAAGAGGCGACCGATCGGATTCAGCTCGATGATGAGGTTGTTGCCCAGATCGAAGCCGTACTTCGCGAGGTACGCCTTGAGGGGATCGGCGGGCGAGGCGTTGAGGATGATCGGGTCGGCCATGGCGAAGAGCTTGCCGCCCCGCCCCAGGTACGCGTCGAGCGTGCCCAGCTCCGGGGCCAGCAGCTCGGTCCTCGGCCCCGCGAGGACCACGACCGCCGCGTCGTCGGGAATCTGCGCGGCGCGCGCGAGGACCAGCGGCTTGACCTCGTAGTTGGCCCGCTCCATCGCCGTCTTGGCCTCGCTGAAGCCCGGCCGCTCGGTGTTGGTCAGCTCGTGCTCGCCGTGGCCCTGGACGACGTAGATCACGCGCTTTCCCTGCCGGGTGAGCTTCACCAGACCGTTGGTGAGCTTTTCCTCCTCGGCGTCGGTCACCTTCTCGGACCGCTCCTTGGTCTCGAGCACGACGGTCCCGTACGACTCGACGCCATAGCGGCGCGCCAGCCCCGGCTCGCGGTCGGGGTCGACGATCCGCCACGTGAGCTTGCCGCCGGCATAGCGCGCGTACTGCTTGAACAGGTCCTCGGCCACGCGCTTGCCGGGCTGATCGCCGCGGAAGAAGGCGACGACGTTGACGTCGGTCTTGAGGCCGCGCAGGAGCTGGATCGTCTGCGGGGACAGGCTGTGGCGCTTGTTCTCGGTGAGGTCGAGCCGCGCGCTGTGGCGATAGGACACGGCCTCGACGAAGCCGATGATCCCGACCAGGAGCAAGACCATGACCGCGGTGTTGAGCCCGTAGCGCGTCGTGCGCCGCCCCATCACCCCGCGCACGTCCTTGACGTAGCCGATGAGCGAGGCGAGGACCAGGAGCACGCCGGCCACCACCAGCCATCCCCGCGCGCGTCCCCACTCGGGACGCATGAACGGGAGCAGGGCGGCGGCGGCGAGGACGGCCACGCCGAGATAGCCGGTCCAGTCGAGGAGCCGCTTGATCATCCCTTCCACCGGCGGGCCTCGAGCGACCGCAAGGTCAGGAACAGGGCCACGATCGTGACATCGACGTAGAAGATCACGTCCTTGGTGTCGAGCACGCCGCGCGCGAAGGTGTCGAAGTGCTCGAGGATCGACAGGTGCGAGAGCACGCGCCCCCATGGCCCGCCCACGTACTCGGCGCTCCAGCCCACGACCCAGAGGAGGAGCAGCGTGCCGAACGTCGTGATGGCCGCGACGATCTGGTTCTCCGTCAGCGACGAGGCGAAGATGCCGACGGCCAGGAAGGTGGCGCCCATGAGGAGCAGGCCGAGATAGCCGGTGAGTAGCGGGCCCCACTCCACGCGCGTGAAGTAGAACAGGATGCCCGGGTAGAGCAGCGTGAGGGCCAGCATGATGGCGTACAGCGCGAGCGCGGCCAGGTACTTGCCGATCAGCACGGCGCCGTCGCGGACGGGATAGGTCAGCAGCAGCTCGATCGTCCCCGAGCGGCGTTCCTCGGCGAAGAGCCGCATGGTGATGAGGGGCATCAGCAGGAGCAGGATCACGCTCACGTTCGAGAAGAGCGGCCGCAGCACCGAGTCGGTGACGTTGAGCTCACGCGCCATCTGCGGGTTCATGGCCGACTGCATCGAGGCCAGCGTGTAGAAGGCGAAGATCGAGTAGAAGAAGTAGCCGGCGATGAGCAGGAACATCGTGATGATGACCCACGCCACGGGCGACGTGAAGTACAGCCGCATCTCCTTCTTGAAGATCGGCCAGACCTTCACGCCTCGGGCTCCACGGGCGCCGCCTCCGGTGCCGTCTCGGGCGCCGTCTCCTCGCCGGCCACGATCCGGATGAAGACCTCCTCCAGCGTCATGCCCGCCCGCCGCAGCTCGCGGAGCTCCCACCGCTGCTGGGCCGCGAGCTGGAAGATCTCGCCGCGGACGTCACGGCCCCGCGGGGACTCCACGACGTAGCTCGCGAGCCCGTCGGCGATCGGCTCCTCGTGCACGGCCACGACTCCCGGGATCTTCGAGAGCCCCTCGTGCACCGCGGGCGGAGGGCCGGCGAGCTGGACATGCACGCGCGCCGTCGGGAAGAAGTCCTCGACGAGGCGATCGATCGGGCCCTGGGCCACGATCGAGCCGCGGTTGATGATGATCACGCCACTGCACACCATCGAGACCTCGGGCAGGATGTGCGTGGACAGGATCACCGTGTGGTCACCGGCCAGCGACTTGATGAGCGCGCGGATCTCGGTGATCTGCTGCGGGTCGAGCCCGATGGTCGGCTCGTCGAGGATGAGCACGGCGGGATCGCTGACGATCGCCTGGGCGAGGCCCACGCGCTGCCGGTATCCCTTCGAGAGCTTGCCGATCATGCGGTGCTGCACGTCGTTGATCCGGCAGCGCTCCATCACGTCGGCCACGCGGGACTTGCGCAGCGTGCGCCCGACGCCCTTCACCTCGGCCACGAAGTCCAGGTAGCTCGACACCCGCATCTCGGAGTAGAGGGGAACGTTCTCGGGCAGATAACCGATGCGCTGCCGCACCTCCATCGAGTCCCGGAAGACGTCGAAGCCCGCCACCTTCGCCGTGCCGCTCGAGGCCGGCATGAAGCAGGCGAGGATCCGCATGGTCGTCGACTTCCCCGCCCCGTTGGGGCCGAGAAAGCCCACGATCTCGCCCGGCGTGACGTTGAACGAGACGTCACGAATCGCGGTGACCGGTCCGTAGTGTTTGGTCAGGTTCTGAACTTCGATCATGGGAAGCCCAAACGAACGAGATTATACACGCTGCCCCACGCCTGTCGAGGGCGGGCCGGTGGGAGGTGCGCCTTCCCCGTCGTGGTACAACAACTCGAGGACCCCGGAGTACCACCATGTCAGCCCCCACCGAAGCCCCGCGTCCCAGGGCGGTGCTCGTCGGCGTGCAACTCTCGGGCGTCACCGACGCCGACCAGCGGTCGTCGCTGAAGGAGCTCAAACGCCTGTGCGAGACGCTCGGCTTCGAGGTCGTCGGCGAGGTGACGCAGAAGCGCAAGGGCCTCGGCGCTACCACGCTGCTCGGCGAGGGCAAGCTGGTGGAGCTGGCCGGCTGGACCGGCGGCACGGGCGTCGTCCCCAAAGGTCCTCCCGGTAAGAAGAAAGGACCCCAAGAAGACGTAGAGGAAGGGGAAGAGGCGGGCGAGACCGAACCGCTGGAGCTCGAGGCGCCGCCCCCGCCCACCGGGGAGCCGCGCGCCACCGTCGTCGTCATCGACCACGAGCTGTCGCCTCGCCAGCTCCGCAGCATCAAGGGCGCGACCTCCGCCGCGGAGGTCCTGGATCGCACGGGCGTGATCATCGAGATCTTCCACCGGCACGCGTCGAGCCGACCGGCGCGGCTGCAGGTCGAGATCGCGCGGCTGACCTACGTGGCCCCCCGGCTGCGCGAGACCGGCGGCGGCGAGCGCCAGCGCGGGGGCATCGGGCAGAGGGGCGCGGGAGAGTCCTCCGTGGAGCTCGATCGCCGCAAGATCCGCGACCGCATCTCCGAGCTCAAGGCGGAGCTGGCCGCCGTCGAAGACGAGTCGAAGACGCGACGGGCGAGGCGTCAGGAGGCGCTGCGCGTCGCCCTGGTCGGGTACACCAACGCGGGCAAGTCGTCCCTGATGCGCGCGCTCACCGGCTCGCACGTGCTCGTCGCCGACAAGCTGTTCGCGACCCTCGACACCACCGTCCGTGCGCTGTGGCCCGAGAGTCGGCCGCGCATCCTGGTGTCGGACACGGTGGGCTTCATCAAGAAGCTCCCGCACGACCTCGTCGCCAGCTTCCGCTCGACGCTCGACGAGGCGCTCGAAGCGTCGCTGCTGCTGCACATCGTCGATGCGGCCGACCCGGTCTTCCGCGCCCAGATGCAGGTCACCCGCGAGGTGCTGGACGAGATCGGCGCCGGCGACGTCCCGTGGATCCCCGTCCTCAACAAAATCGACAAGGTCGCCCAGACCGAGCGGGAGGAACTGTCGAAGGAGTTCCCGGCCGCGCTGCTCGTCTCGGCCAAGGACCCGGCCGACGTCCAGCGCGTGCGGGACGCGATCATCGGCGCCTTCGAGGCGGACATGGCCGAGGTCGACCTCGTCGTCCCCTACGACGCGGGCCGCGCGATCGGCGAGGTCCACAAGATCCACGTGATCTCGGAGTCCTACGAAGCGGACGGCGTGCACTACCGGGTGAGGGCCCCGGCGGCCGCGATCGAGCGGATACGGGCGATGCTGCGCTAGAGAGGACGTCGGGGCTGACGTTCCGGCCGAGACGCCGGCCGGAAGAGCAGCGCCTCGCGGCTGAACGTGACGTCGAGGTCACCGAGCGACGCCAGGCGCGCGCGCTGACTCGCCCGGAGACCACGGTACGACGCGGTCATGACGTCCCGGATGGCGACCGGATCGAGGCGCGCGACATGGCGGAGCCGCTCGTGGCGCTCGAGCGTGAAGTCAGGGGCGAGGCCCTCCCGCGTGCTCTCGATGCGGTCGCGCGCGATGCCTTCGCCGAGGATCGCCGCGCGCAGCTCGACGAGGTCGTCGGGGGCGGGCACGACGACCAGGAGCACGCCGTCGTCGCGCAGGACGCGCCGGAACTCGACCGCGTTCCGGCGGGCGGTGATCGACGCGACGGCGTGGAACGACGCGTCGGCGTACGGCAGCCAGCGGTCGGCGTTCGCCACGATCCAGTGCAGCCGCGGGTGGCGAGTCGCCGCGGCCTCGATCGACGCCACCGAGATGTCGACGCCGTGTCCCTCGCATCCGAAGAGAGCGGCGATGGCGGCGAGGTGATGGCCCTCGCCGCAGCCGACCTCGAGAACGGCGTCGGTCGGCGTGACGGCGAGCAGGCGGATCACGGCGTCGATCAACGGTGCCTCGACGCCTCGCGCGACAAGCCGCCGGCGCGCTTCCGAGGCGGCGACGGAATCGCCCGGCCGGCGCGAGCGCCGATCCTGTACCTGCAAGAGGTTGACGTAGCCGCGGCGGGCGCGGTCGAACGAATGCCTACGGCGACAGGCCAGGCGACGTCCGTGGCTCGTGAGAGGCAGGCGACAGCCCCGCACCGGGCAGAGAAGAACGACCACGGGCGGCAGTCTCGCACGGCGGGCGCCCGGACGTCAGCGCGAGTGGCCGAGGACGATGATCGCCATGCCGACCACCGAGACGAGAACGCCGGCGAGGTCCCAGGCGTCCGGTCGCTGCCCGTCGACGAAGGCCAGCCAGCCCAGCGCGGTCACGACGTAGATCGCGCCGTAGGCGGCATAGGTGCGACCCGCGGGTCCGGGGTGGAGCGAGAGCAGCCAGGCGAACAGCGCCAGGCTCGCGGCGGCCGGGAGCAGGAGCCACGCCGACCGTTCGTGACGGAGCCAGAGATACGTGAGATAGCACCCGAGAATCTCCGCGACGGCCGTGACCACGAAGAGCGTCCCTACCCGCAGCAGTGCTCCGATGCCCGTTGCCGCGTCCATCGCGGTCGTGATTGTACGTCGCCGCCCTCTTCTCCAGGTAGCGCTCGGTCCTCCGCGTAGTGTCTCAGTTCGAAACTATGGCGACCCAATCGCCGCCGATCCACCGGGCGGGTGGGGCGGGTGGGGCCTTGGGAAACCCGATCGGACTGTCTGGCCCACCGCCCGCC
>WNGF01002545.1_pt1 | contig 30802 bp, 29 predicted proteins | sample 5400641 | NCBI WGS metagenome assembly WNGF01 (sample SAMN13153371, study PRJNA577476) | soil metagenome | isolation source: 80 cm soil or saprolite under grassland replicate 2 | place: USA:California | collected 2016-06-15 | reverse complement strand
GAGAGCTCGAGCGGGCTGACGAACTGGAGCACGGTGGGAACTTTCACGAATCTTTACGGGATCTGGCAGGTGACAGACACGGAAGCGACGAATGGGGCGACGCGGTTTTATCGGGCGGTGGAGGAGCCATAGAAGGTAAGACGAAATTGTGCCGCTTGGCACCAACAGCAGGCGAAAGAATGAAAACAAGAGGCGCAATGGTTCGCCGCCCGACTTCATCTCGATAAGTTTTCATTTCAGAGTCACGGCGGAGTCAAACGCACAGGCCATCGCATGATCAACGTCGCCGATGTCAGTCATCACTACGGGTTGAAGCCGGTCTTGAGCCACGTCAATTTCCGAGTCCCGGCCGGTCAATTGGTTGCAGTGATGGGGCCGAACGGCGTCGGCAAGAGCACGTTGCTCGGCATCATCGCGGGATTGATCGCGCCGGCCAAGGGCCACTTGGAAATCAATGGCCTGCGCCGGCGCGAACCTCGGTTGGGTGCAAGTGATGGGGCCAATCTCGCGGCTCGCGGAGTTCAAGGCGATCGAAACCAGCTCGAACTTTTTTGGCCTGCAACAAATTCGTTGGTCTCCGACCAACATCGCCGATACGGCGGAGGAGGCCATGGCGCGGCGAACCCGACGCTGCTGGCCAGGCAGCTCTTTCACTTCAATTTCACCGGCAACCGCCGCCAGATTGGCGTGGACGATCCCCGCCTGGCCGATCATGTGGCGGACAACTCCTTCAAATACGACATCACGGAAAGCGAGAGCCTCCTCTTCGGCACCGGATTCGGCGTCAGCACCGACATCCAGACCGGGCCGAATGGCAACTTGTTCGTCGTCTCGCTCTCGCACGGGGCCGTTTACGAAATATTCCGGCGGCCTCCGGGTGGAATCAAGTGAGCATCCAGTCTCGTTCGCAGATCAGGGGCGGGGTTTTGGCGATGGTGAATACCATTCCTTCTCCGCGGCGTAACTGAGCAACGTCTCCATCAGGCGGCCGCGGCCCGAGCCATCCTGATCATGAAAGCACTGACAAGCGGCGATGACCCTGCCTTTGCCGTAGGCGTATTCGACAAAGGTCGGCCGGTCCTTCGCCGCTTCCTCCCCTTCCATTTCCGTGGCGAGAACGAGCGCGCCCGGTGGCACGTCCTTGAGGTAACCATGGCTGGCGTAATTGGCATGGATCGGTTTTCCGGCCAGGGGCGCCAGGATGGGATGGTCGGCCAGCATGATCCGGTTATCCCTGGCGCCGTGGCGCACCATGCTGGCGCCGCCGGGCAGGGTGATCCCGTCGCGCTCCGCTCCATTCAGTTCGAGCACCAAGGTGCCGCCGTTGGTGACGTAGCGCTCGAAGCGAGCGGAGTTCTCGGCATAGTCTCGATAAAAATCATTCTGCCATTGCGCTCCAGGAATGATGACGAAGAGGTAGGGCGTGAGATCGGTCCCCATTTCGGCGGAGGATTTCACGTCGAATTGGAACGCAAAGTCGGTCAAGACCTCCTCAAAATCAGTTTTCCGGTTCCAGGAACGGACGTTTCGAAAGACCAACACCTGCCTGGACGAATTGGTCGAGGTCGAAGCCGCCGCCTTCGCTTCAAGCGGCAGCGCCGCTTTTTTCTCGGGAGCGCTTTGTTCTTTGGGGATCGGTGGCGCGCCGGCGGGGGCAGAACCAGCGGGTTTCTTGCACCCTGGGGAAAGGACGATAACGACTGAAAGGACAAGCGCGAGGAAAAGGCCGGATTTCATGGCTGAAGTGGTACAAGCGGCGCGGCGTCGAGTCAATCGTAAGCGGCGCGGCCGGGCGCACCTTTTTGGGGGGGGCGGAGTCCAAGCCGTTAGCTGCGGAGCAGCGCCAGAAAGTAGGCTTGCGTCCTTGGGGCATAGAACCGCGCAAAAGATGAGATGCGCCCGGCGCGACGCCGATCGCTTGCTAAATCCTTTTTACGCCTCTACTCTTGGGCATGTCCCGCGTCCGTTGGGTTGGCCCTTGGGGTTCGTCCTTTGCTGTTTCCCTGAGCTTAGCAACTTTGTCGTTGGCCCTCGCGCCGTTGGGAATGTCGGCGACGCCGAAGTTCATCTCGCAAGGAGCGCTTGGCGCGGTGCAGGGCTTCGAGATTCAGGAAGCTTCGGGCATCGTCGCCAGCCGCCAGAACGCCGGGATCCTGTGGACGCACAACGATTCGAGTTACCGCGGTGTGGTGTTCGCGCTCTCCACGAATGGCGCGTTGCTGGGGCGTTACGCGATCCCGTCGGTTTTCTACGGCGATTTCGAAGACATCGCGATAGGGCCGGGTCCTTCACCGGAATCTCAATACATTTACCTCGGTGACATCGGCGACAACTTTGCCGCCCGATCGAGCATCCGCGTGTTTCGATTCGCCGAGCCGGCCGTCTACACCTACCAGGCGAGCAATCCGCGATACGAGTCGGTGACGGGCGCTCAGGAGATTGAGCTGACCTATCCGGATGGCCCGTTCAACGCCGAGGCGTTGATGGTCGATCCCCGCGACGGCGACTTGTTTATCGCGACGAAGTTGCTGGGCGGCTCGCGCATTTACCGGGCGTCGCGCGCCGAGCTGGATGGCGGCGGGCCGGTTACCCTGACTTTCGTGCGGCAGGTCGGCTTCTTCAAAGTGTCCGGCGGCGACATTTCGCCGGATGGCCGGCTGGTCGCGCTGCGCCGCGGCAACAGCGCCGCGATGTGGATTCGCCCGCCCGGACAAAGCATCGGGGACGCGTTGGGGGGAATTCCGATCAGTGTTCCAGTGATCGGCGAGCCGGCGGAACTGAATGGAGAAGCGATCGGCTTTCATCCGACCGGTCTGGGTTACTACACCATCAGCGAGGGACCCAATCAGCCGATCTATTTTTTCCGACGCGCGGACGCGGGGCTGCCCCGTCAGCCGAAGGTGTTCATCGGAGCGGGAGAAACCTGGAGCTACCAGGATCGTGGCACGGACGAGGGAACGGCGTGGCGGGAACCGGAATTCGCGGACGCGGCCTGGGCGTCCGGGCCGGCTCAACTCGGTTATGGCCAGGGGGACGAGCGGACCATCATCTCGCCCGTCGGCGGTCCTGGGGCAGGGAGCCGGACGACCTACTTGCGAAAGACGTTCCGGATCGACACGCCGGTGCCATTGGGGAGCGTGGTTTTGCGGCTCTGTTTCAACGATGGGGTGGCAGTCTATTTGAACGGAGCTGAAGTGCTGCGGAAGAACCTGGCGTCCGAGGCGCGGTTCGACCAGCCGGCCGATGCCTCGAATTCCGATAGACAGAACCAATGGTATTCCGCCCTGGTCGATTCCGCGTTGCTCCACGCCGGCACGAATACGATCGCGGTCGAATTGCATCGACAGGCATCCATCGGGCCCGGCTTGAGCTTCGATTTGCAATTGATTCGGGGGGCACTGGAGGTGGATCCCGGGCCCGACCCGGGCGCCGGGATGAGCCCGACGGTGTCTTTCACATCGCCGGCGCCGAATGCGGTTGTCACCAACGCCGTACTTTCCGTGCGCGGCACGGCTGGCGGCCGTAACCCCTTGGCGCAAGTCGCATGGGCCGTTGGATCGAGCGCCTTTCAGCCCGCTCGCGGCACGAAGGATTGGTCCGCGGACGTCCCGCTGGGAGTCGGGACGAATCTGGTCTTTGCCGTGGCCTATGATGCTCGCACGAACGCCTCGGAAGTCGCCGTGCGAAAATTTGTGCGGCTGGCGACCAGCCTGCTGACGTTGCAGGTGTCAGGGCCGGGGACCGTGACCCCCAACCTCAACGGGGCGAGCCTGATCGTTGGTCAATCCTACGCCCTGAGCGCCGCGCCGGCGCCCCGCAACCTGTTTGCCGGTTGGACTGGCGACATCGTGACCAATGCGACGCGGTTGAACTTTCTCATGTCGTCCAACCTGATCTTGCAGGCGAATTTCGTGACCAATCCTTTCATCGCCTTGAAAGGCCAGTATCGCGGACTCTTCGGAGAGACGAACCTGGCCTCGCCCAGCAGCTCTGGCGCAGTGACGGTGAATGTAACCGATCGCGGCACCTTCACGGCCGTCCTGCGTTTTGGAGGGAAGTCCGTTTCTTTGAGCGGACAATTCGATCTCGAAGGCAAGGCCAGCCGGCAATTCGAGTTGCGATCATCCCAGTCGACGAACCAGATGACCATTTCCCTTTGCCTCGACGTGAGCGATGGCACGGACTTGATCGCTGGGCAGGTCTTGAGCGCCGATTGGACTGCGCAACTGCTGGCGTATCGATCCCCCTCGTATAGCCAGATCGATCCCACGCCGTATGCCGGTCGATACACCCTGTTCATCAGCGGAGGCACCAGTCGTTCCGGCCCGGTCGGCCATGGCGTGGCGGCAATCCTGGTGTCGGCCAACGGCGCGACGACGCTTGCGGGGACGCTGGCGGACGGCACAAAAGTCACCCAGTCCGGAGCTGTTTCCAGGATGGGTTGGTGGCCCTTTTACGTGCCTCTCTACGGGGGCAAAGGTTCCGTGTTGAGCTGGTTGACGTTCACCAACGACACCGCGGACAGCCTCTTCGGTGAATGCAACTGGATCAAGCCGGGCGTGCCTGGCGACCGGCTCTATCCCGCGGGCTTCACGAACACGGCGCCTGTTTACGGCTCACCTTATTCCAGCCAGGCGATGACCCAGTTCCTGGCCGCGCACACGCGCGCCTGTCTGTCGGTGAATGGGCTGGCGCCGGAGATTCAGACCAACTGCCTCACCCTCGCCGCCAACAACACTTTCGTCGGCGCGGGCTTCAAAACGCTGAAGCTCGACCTGCCGACGGGACTTTGGACGGGAACCTATACCAACCCGGTGACGGGCAATCTTCTCCCGGCGAAATTCACGATCCTCTTAGAGGACGATGATGGCTATGGCTACGTCCTCAGCACCAATGCCAGCGCCGCGATCGAGTGGTTGGCCCCGCCGTGAAGCCTTCGGATGAACCACGGATTTCCGGATGACACGGATGGGAGAAGTCTTTTGATGGCAGGATCGGCCCACCTGCGGGTCACTGCGAAAACCTCCCACCGACCTGCGCTGGCTCTCCTATCCGTGCTATCCGAGCCATCCGTGGTCTTCTCCGATTCTTCTTCCCGAGGTTAACCACGGATTACTCGGATGACACGGATGATTCTCGCTCAGACCAGCATCTGGAGGACTATCTCACCGAATTGGCCTTCCAGTTCAATCGGCCCAAGCCTGCTTCGGGCAGAAAGGTCCGCTCTCAGTTGGTCGAGCAAGCGGTCGGAATCGAGCCAGCACCGTTTGCTTCGCAGATCCGGACCACAATCGGTCGAGTACTGTTGAGTCACGTAAGCAGCCCTATTGGTTATTGGACATTGGGCATTAAGGCCACCGAGAGAATGCCAGGCTTACTCCCCAGACCGTGGGATAGAATACAGTTTGCAGAGGCTGTTTAGGGTTGCGGCGCTTTTGGCTTGTGGCTTCGTTGCTCGTCGGGTCACAGAGCGCTGCGGCTCTGCTCCCCTCCTCGCGCCTCGCCACAAGCCAAAATCGCCAGCAACAAACTGTATTCTATCCCACGGTCTGGGGAGTAATTCGACGGCAGTGGGACCGGGGTGAGGGCGGGCGTCTATGACTCCTGAACTCCTGAACAGTTACCAATTTAGATGATAGCGTCGGGAAGAACAGCGAAGTAGTCTTCAGACGCGCCTCGTGACGTATGGCTCCCGTGACTCATTGGTTGGAGGGATAAGTGGGCGAAGAATTCAAAGCCTAGCGAACGTTGAAGAGACCTCGGCCACGCGCCCGATGGCCAGGCAAAGGGCTGGTTCCCTGAGCGCTGGTCGGTTTCATTTGCGCATTTTCAAATCCGCGCGACGACCTCGACCGGCTCCCGGCGCACCGAGCGGCCCTTCGCCAGCTTGATTTCGGTCTGGGGCAGGACCCAAACCGGGCGGGACACTCCCGCGAGCACGGCGAAGCCTGCGCGGACTTTGTGCCGCTTGAGCACGGATTCGATCTCCACTGGCAACTGGCTTTGGAGCCATTGCTCCCGGGCGGCGCTGTGGTTGAAGGCCGGCTCCTCACCTAGCCTCTCGGCGACCGCTTCCTGCAAGTAATCCCGGCTGAACGCAACCAGTCCGGTCTCCTTCTTCCCATGCAGGCAGCTCACGGGGTAGAGCCAAACGCGCGGGTTTGACAAGAGCGCCTCTTTGACTGCCTCGGCAATCCGCTGCGTGAGCACCTTCGGCTCGGGGGCCGCGGATCGCGGCGGTTGCGCTGGCTTGGACGGCGGCTGGCAGACGCTTTCAAAATTGTAGACGCGCGCCGGCAGCACGAACGGCTGGCTGGGCGCGCTCCAGAAATAGCAATTGCCTGGAATGGGCTCGCCCCGGATGAAGCCGAGGATGTCGTCGCTGAAATAGGCGTTGTGCCGCTTGAGCGTCTGCAGGTCGTTTTCGTTGAGAAGATGGAGCACGAAGAAGTTGTCGCCCTGGCTGATGATCTGGTCGGAGATGGAACTGGGCTGTTGGGTCACCAGCACGCAGCCAAGGCCGTATTTGCGGCCTTCCTTGACCCAGCGCACGAACACATTGCGCTCGTCCAGGCTGCGCTCGCCCAACATCGTCTGGGCTTCCTCCAGGACCGCCAGACAGCGCACGGTCTGACCCGCCTTCCGATCTGTCAGGTGCCGCACGTTGTTCTGGAAAATGCGCCGCAGGAGCATCCCGGTAATGGCCAGCCCATCCTCGCTGCCCAGCAGCGAAACATCGGCGATCACCACGCGATTCCGTTTCAGTTCCTCGATGATGTTCTTGCCCAGTGTCGCGCCCGGTCGGTGCAGCCGCTTGATGGGTGGGACGAGGTTATTTTTGATCGCGGCGAGGCTGACATCGTTCTGCTGCGGCCGACCCTGCTGCGCTCGATAGGAAAGCAACTCCGCGATCTTCCGATCCTCGGTCTGGAACCCATCCTTGGCCAGAAGGGCCACTAACTCCTTCCAGCGATCCCAGTCCTGACTCCGCAGCAGGTTGGCGAACACCGAATCCTGTTTTTCCGGCGCGACAAAAACAGCCACGATGTCCTGCGGTGGAAAATCCCCGAAGTCCACGTAGACCTGGCCTTTGACCACATCGGCGTGCTGGGGTTCCACCGGGCGGTTGGTGTAGAGCGAAATCCGGCTCCGCAACGCGGGCACGTTGACCAGTCCGGCCCGACCGTGGGCGTCGGGCAAGGCGTATTCGCCTTCAGGATCGAAGATGAGCAGCCCGACATCAGGCGGGGTGGAATAAAGCTGCGACATCAGGTACTTGATGAGATTGCTCTTGCCGTAACCTGCCCGGGCAAAGATGAAGCTGCGCCTGCCCTTGAGCCGTCCAACGCTGAAGCGGACCGGAACGGTCTTGAGTTCGCGCTGGCCGTAAACCAGGTGTCCCAGCGGGGTGGCGGTGGGATCCTCTTCGAGGCCCACGTTACACAGGAAGGCCAGCGCCGCGTCCGAAGGCACCCGCACTTTGCTGCCCAGCGTGGCGAAGGCCCGCTCGCCCACGGAGAACTTGAACTTGTCGTCCGGGGCCTGGATTTGCAGGTGCCCGAGCAACTGCATCTTCAGATTGTAGCGCAGCATCTGCCGCATGAGAGGCGCGGGCACCGCGTCCTCGGTCCTGGCGAGATCGACGAGGTAGGCGTCGCCGTGCTCGGTGGCCAATTGCCCCGCGGCGTGGTAACGGCTGACGCGCCCCACCATCGCCTCGCGCGCGCTCAACTCCACAAGCAGAAACTCCCCGAAGCCTGGCAGCCCGCGTTCCTGATGCGGGACGACGACCTCGACTTCGAGTTGATGCGGGAGGGGCGAGAAGCCCTTCAACAAGCCCACCGCCGCAGTATTCGCGTACAGTTGGGTCGCCAGGTTGCTCATGGTCCTCCGTCGCCTCGATCCGTTGCCGGCCGACGCAGCCTCAGTTGAAGGGCGGCCCGGGCCACGCCAGGATCGCGTTCGGCGACCTGCTGGAGCAGCAGCGATTGCAGCATCTCGATCTCCAAACCACCCAGGCGGGCGTGCTCGTGAGCCTGCACCAGCGCCTGCGGATAGCCGCGCCACGGAAAACTGGCGCGCGCCGAGTCGGCCAGCAGCGACATGGCTTCACCCACGCGGTCGGCCTGCCACGCGGCGATGTCCACCGGCATCAGCGGCACTCCTTCACCCCGATCCAATCGGGCAATGTGCAGCAGCCCCATCGCCCGGCTGCCGATCCAGCGGTACTGCGCGGGCGCCGCTTCCATCTCGAGTTGCGCTGGCACGCGCAGATAAGCTGGCTCGCCCTGGCTGAAGCTTTCGCTCAACCCCAGAGCCACGGACAGGTAACTCAGCACCCGCGAGCGCTTGGCGACCCCGACCAGCAGATGGCCGTGCCTGGTGGTTAGCTTTTCGAACTTCTCGCGCAACCGCTGAAAGACCTCCTCGGTCAGCAGCACGCTCCGCAGCAGTCCATCGCGGATCAACAGCTTGACCGGTGACTGGCTGGCAAGTTTCAAGAGCGCCGCCCATTCCATCAATTCCCGCAACATCGAGAGTAACTGGCTTCGCTGATAGTCCGACCGGGGCAACAACTGGCTCCAGTCCAATTCCAGGTAACGGATGAACCGCTGGAGCCGCTCATCGGACTGAAAGAAAAAACGCAGGATTTCCGACGGCGACAGCGACTGCGCGATGAAGTCCTCGAAGTAGATCTCGCCCAGACTGTCGGCCACCCGCACGACCTGCACTTGCATCGGCTCGAGACTCAGCTTGTTCTCCCCGCCATCGGTCGCCACGGTCGCCACCACCGACAAGGGAGAAGGATGGGCGGGACGGAGGGCGATGGGTGTTGGGCGCAGGTTCGACAGACGCTTCTGCGTCGCGGACAACTTCGGCCACTCCTGATTGAGCGCCAGGGAGAGGCTCCGCTGGAGGCGCTCCAGCCTGTCCGTCGTGAGGTGCATGCAACGGAATATTGCCCACGAAAGCAGGGCAAGAACAGGGAAATGAACACCCCGGGATCAGGGTCAGTCCGTGCATTTGTGCAGGATCGAGCTCGGAACAGAGGTAACTCGCACGGAAAGTATAGACCCATGCACAAATGCACGGACTGACCCTCCGTGCCTTTTACGATTTTCCATCCCCGAAGGCTGACGAATGCGTGCCACTCGCCCGGCTAACGTGGTGAAGGATCGGGACGATCGTTCTCACAATGCTTCAAAAGCATCTGCCTGGTGGAGCCCATTCCGTATTTGTTTTCGTCGCTGGACACCGCGGCCACCTCCCGGAGGATCGGCTCTGGGTCCAGGCCGGCGGCTTTGGCGCCCTGACACATCTCCTGGAGCGTGAGCCACGCATCCCGACAGTCCCGACCCTGATCGATGATGGAAAAGAGAAGCAAATGCTGACGCAAACCGTCGCTGGTCGTCCGCGGCACGGAGAGCGTGGCCGCCCAGGCAAACGAGCGGTGTTGTTGAAACAGCTGCCGGATGGCTGTCCTGGTTTGTGTTGGGCCTTGGGCATAGGCTGCGAGAATCTCGGCGAGCAGGCTCTCCGCCGCTTCTCTGGCGCCCGCTTCATCCAGCGGTGGCACACCGGCCCGCAATCGGCCCAGCCAACCCGGACGCGTGATGTCCACCGGCCGTTTCGCGATCGGTTGCAGCTGTTGGTCCAGTTTCGCAATCCGAGCTTTCCAATCTTCGGGCAGGTTCATGACGTCCTCACCTTGATGTTCAGGTTGATTCAGGAATTGATAACTCGTCCCGGCACACTGCAATGGCACTATTCGCGGCAGCCCGGCGGAACCTGCCGCGAGCCGCCAATATGTCATCCATCGATCGCAAATCGCAAATCGTAACTGTTCAGTTGTGAGGTTACTTTCGCCCTCACCCCGGCCCGCTCCCCCAGGGAGAGGGAGGACCATTTACCACGATGTAACAGAATCGTGTTGTCCGGTGGTTCGAGCGTCGAGGGCGGCGCCGACCGACGCGGCAACGGCTAAAGCAGCGCCAGAGTTTTCACGACGCGCCATAACGCTATCCCTCTCCCCGGGGGAGAGGGCCGGGGTGAGGGCGGGTGTCTATGACACCTGAACAGTTACGCGTAACCGTTCCGGGCCTCTGAACGACGGCGCGCTGTCAAGAGTTCGCTCTCCCCCCAAGCCGGTCTTCGAAGAATTCTTCATTTTGCTGTCCCCTTCCCGCCCCGCCTTTTCGCATTGGGGTATGAAGGGACGTTCTAGTCACCGGAGTTCGCCGGAGGGATTCGGGTCAATGGACCCAGTGATTAACTCAAGTTGTCGACAAAAGCAGCCATCAAAAGCCACAAGGCGAACTTTATGAAAACGAAAAACCTGTTCCATTGCCGCGCGGCAGCTTCAGGCGCAACCTGGGTCCTGCCCGCGCTGATCGCCGGGCTCAACTTGGTCCCGGCGGGCCGCGTAACGGCGCAGACCTTCACGACCCTGCATAGTTTCACTGGCAGCGACGGAGCTAATCCGTATGCCGGATTGATTACCGATTCATCGGGCAACACCCTGTATGGGACGGCGGTTGCAGGCGGAAGTTCGGGGGAAGGGGTCAGTCCCGGCTATTCGTCAATTCAGCTGGTGACCCCGCTTCTCATCCCTGCTCAGTACGGGACTGAACGCTGGTTATTTCCCGGCAGTCCCCGTTACTTTTGGTCCGGTTTGGGCTTGCGCCACTGTCGCAGGAACGCTCTTACCTTGCCGGGGTCATGATGATTGCCGTCTTCCAGCTTCCCTGTGTCTTGAGTTGTCAGTTGCGTTCCATCGGTGTCGAGGACGACCAGCACGGGGAGACCGAAGCGGATGGGATTGCCGTAACGCTTGACGACGTCGGCATTGTGACCTTTGTCCACATCGATCAAGACGACGACGTAGTTTTCCTGAACGATCTGGGCAAGCTCGGCGTTGGTTTTGAGCAGACCGCTCAATTTGTGGCACCAGCCTCACCAGTTGGCGCCGAACTTCAGGAGGAGTCGTTTGTTCTCCGCCTGGGCAGTCTTCAAGGCATCGGAAATCTGCTGTTTGCCGTCGGCGGCAGTGTCATAAAGCTTGGATTTGGCAGTAGGTTCAGCCGCCGTTAAAGAGAATGGCCCGAGCGAAAGGATTATGCAGAGAAGTTGCAACAAGACGCCTGTTTTCTGGCCTGATCGGCTGGAGCTCTTTTTAATGGTCTGTCGGGCGAACACAACAAGGTTTTGCAGATAGCGTGAATGCTTTTGCACCATTACAACCCGCAGCATGACCATGGCATCGCCCAGTCTCAAGGCAGAAATATCCGGATTTACCGATGCGCTCCTTGCGGCAATTTACGGTTGGCTAATAGCCGGGACTGACCCCTTGCCGGCCACAGATTTCAACGCCATCGCAGCCAGTCCGCAGTTCTATCGCGTGGGCGTCAGAGCCCCGTGAGCGGTGACGAGCAGCTCCGAGATGATCCGTAACGTGGCGTTTTCGACCACACCTTGCTGGTCGAGCGGGATTCAGGCGGCAGGGAGATGGGAGAGAGTGGTGGGGCGATGGTCATACTTTGGCGTCGGCGACGCCCCATGCTTTGACTGGTACCGATCGTGGCTGTTCAGGTGAGTTGTTGAACCGCTAATCTCCGCTAATCTCCGCTAATGATACCAAGACTATCACCAGCGACGGTCCCCATACCGGCTTCACAAACCAGCTGGTCGTTAGAATTCCGATAAGAATCGTCAGGACAGCAGGCAGCAACAGGGCAGGGCGGCGTAGACCATGACCACCGTCACCAAAAGCGGGCGAAGCGTTGTGGGATATTGGCGTCGTGCTTGATCCCTTCTTCGAGCAGCAGCTTTGTCAATTGATCGATCGGCGTTTTCATCTTGAGGTCCGCCAGCTTCGCTTTACCTTCCGGGTTCGGGAACTGCGTGATGGATTGCTCGAGGTTTGTCGCGGTAATGAACTTCTCGTCGGTGGTTACACCGTGGTATTGCGAGATGGGCTTGGTGTAAATGTAGCCATCGGCGTAGAGCTCGAGGCGGAATGGCTCGTGCCCTTTTTCGTAAGCGCTCCCCTTGCCACCCAGCGCGCCAAACGGCGTGCCCACCAGGTCGAAACCAACCGGCCGCAGATCGGTTTCGTTGAAGAGCAGCGCGTCGATGACGCCTTCCGCCGGATAGATCTCCTTCTGGTCATTCGCATCCCGCCAGGGTTGATGAAGACAAATCGTGAAGACTCGATCCGTCCCGAGCTTCTCAGAGACGAGATTGCCCATGCGGACATCGCCGAAACGGACGAATCTTCCCCGCTCGACGATCGGCTGCTTATAACGGGTGAAGGCGTGGTGTATCCCCGAGTAAATGAGGGCTTTTTGACCCTTCTCCACGAATTGCTTGAAGATCACGCTCGCCATGAAGGGATCGCTTTCCCCCTCAGGCCACACCTTCTTCATGACCTTGGCGTTATTCCGATCCGCAGTCGTGTGCACAAAACTCCAATCGGCGAAGGCATTGAGGTTGACCACGCGGAAGCGCGGCGCTGCCCTGGGCAGCTTGTGGTTGAGTTCCCAGGCGGCGCGATAGATGTCCAGGTACTCCTGGTAACCCCACCAGACGCCCCAATTGAACAGGATGTCCCGGGCGGCTTGTTCGTCGTAATCGGGCGCGTTGATCAGTTTGTCCACACGACTCTGGTCGCGGTAGACGCCGAATTCGATGCCCAGATGGTAGATGCCCGCGTCATAGAGACGCGGGATCAGGCGCTGGACAAGCTCAACGTCGTGTTTGATGCGATGATATTCGCCGAGGAAGACGATCTGGTGATCCTTGAGCTTGGCTAACACATAGTCCTCGGGACTTTTGTGATTTTGCCTCAGGTATCCCAGTAGCTCATGCTTGAGCTTTTCATTGAGGACAGGCAAAGGAAGCTTTTTGACCTCGGATTGTTCCGGAGCGCTCCACCCCGACCGGACGACGAGACCCAGGATAAGGATGACGGCTACGACGGGCAAGGTTTGGTAACGATTCAGGGGTGAGGGCGGGCGCCTGGCGCCACTCGTCCAGCTTGTCGCCAGGCGCCGGGCGATCAGGTTCATCTCTTCGCATTCTACATCTCAAAGTTGGCCGGAGCAGCCGTAAGAAACTTGATGGGCTTATATCTTCGCGGCGACGGATTGACCAGTCTTTCCGCCGGATGCTCGCCGTCGTGCAGATCAGAGCAAAAAAGGATTAGTAAAAGGAAAGAAACGTGGAGCAGCCAGAAGCAGCAAGGAGGAGTTTCTCGACAATGTTAAAAGTACTGGAGCCGGACATCGAAGCAAAGCCTCTTCGCCAGCCAGGAATAACGCGTGCTTTGGCCTTCGCCGGCTGCGGCCTCGCCCTTCTGCTGGGCACGCTCGCAGGTTTTTCTCAGAACGCGCCGAAAACAGAAGGCGAAGCCTGGATTGCTCCCGCCCGGGCAGCGCGCAAGCCAAACCCGATTCCCGTTGAGGCAGCGTCGATCGCTCAAGGCAAGGAACTTTTTGTGCTCGGCTGCCTGCCTTGTCACGGCCCCAGCGGCAAAGGCGACGGCCCGGCGGCCGCCACGCTCGAGCGCAATGGAGTTCCCATCCGTCCCGGCAACCTTTCCAGCGCCAAGCTGTGGGAGCAGACCGATGGGGCGTTATTTTGGAAGCTGAGCGAAGGCAGAAGCCCGATGCCAGCGTTTCAAGAGACCTTCTCCGAGACGCAACGCTGGCAGATCGTCAATTACGTTCGCACGCTGGCTCTCAAGGAGGAAAACAAGAATCACGTGGCAAACAGCGGAGGAAAATGATGAAATCCAAATACCTGATCCACGGCGCGTGCATCATCGTCGCGTCAACCATCACGTCCGTCGCCCAGGAACAAGGCCCCAACAAAGAAGTCATCAGCATTCCGAAAGAGCAATATCAAAAGATGCTCGATGAACACCAGAAGCTCATCGAGGAGATGAAGGAGATGAAGGCCTTCAAAGCCAAATTGGAGGAGTCACAGAAAAAGGCCACTTCGCAACAGGCGGAAAACGACCAGGCTCTCGACGACCTCGGAAAAGATATCAAAGCGGTCAAACAAATGGCCAAAGACTCCTTCCCCGGGACGACGAAGATGCTTTTGACCGGCTACGGCTCGGCGGGATTCATCGACCAGGACCACGGTGGAACCAGGCAGTTCAATGCGACGTTCAATCCAATTTTTCTCTGGAAGATGAGCGATCGGCTCCTCTTCGAAGGCGAATTGGAAGCCGAACTGGAAGGCCACGATACCAGCCTGGCTTTGGAAATGGCCCACCTCTCGTATCTCCTGAACGATTACATGACGGTGAGCGCCGGCAAGTTTCTTAACCCGATGAATTACTTCGTCGAGCGTCAGCACATGTCGTGGGTCAACAAAATGCCGGACAAACCGCTGGCGGTTTACGATGGATTGCTCTCTGAATCCGACGTGGGTTTTCAAATCCGCGGTGGCATCCCCGTCGGGAAAACAAAACTGGGCTACGCCTTTTTCGTGGCGAACGCCCCGGAACTCAGGGTTGACCCGGCCAGTGTCGACGCGACCGATCTCGGCACGCTGGAGTTCGACAACTTCGACAATGTCGGCAAACACATCGCGGCCGGCTGTCGCGTCGGGTTCTTTCCGATACCCGAATTGGAAGTCGGTTATGGATTCCAGGTTTCTGACGTGGGACCGCCCGGCGGCGGCAGCGTCGATTCGCTCCTCCAGTCGGCCGACTTGAGCTACGTCCGCGAGTCCACTCAGCTCAAAGGCATCGTTAACCTCAAAGCCCAGTGGGTCTGGTCACACGTGGATAAGTTCACCTACGATCCCGGCGGCACCATCGGCGGTCCCTTCACGTTCGGAAACAACCGCGACGGCGGTTATGCCCAACTGGCTTATCGCCCCAGCCGGTTCGAGAACGCCTACATCAAAAACCTGGAACCGGTCTTTCGTTATGACATGTTGAGCCAGGCCCGGACCCCAACCGGTGCCGATGAGCATCGTTACTCGGTCGGACTCAACTATTGGCTGAGTCCCAGCACGGTCGTCAAGGTCGCGTATGAGTTCGACCATCAAAGTGGCCCGGAGGCCGACCGCCATAACGCGGTGCTCGTGCAATTCGTCACGGGGTTCTAAAGGAAAGGGAACTTTTATGAACTGGAAAAGCTACAAATCATGCTTGGGAATCGCCGGGGTCGGCCTGGCCGGACTGGGCTTCTTCCTGGCCGGCTGCGCTGCTCCCACCGCGGGCCCTGGGACCGGTCCAGCAAAAGACGCGGCTCAAAAAGGTGCGCCCGCTGGCCAGAGCGGAGCGCAGCTTTGGGCACAAGCCTGTGGCCATTGCCACAATATCCGATCACCCAGTTCCTACAGCGACGCGCAGTGGGACGTCGTCATGCTCCACATGCGGGTGCGGGCCAACTTGACCGCCGAGGAACATAAACAGATCCTGGCATTCCTGAAATCAGCCCATTGAACGAGATTGGCCCCGTCACCAAGCTTGTGTCTCCCCCTCGACCAGTTCGGGCGAACGGAAGAAGGGGTCGAACCATGGGCCATTCCCGGCTCTTCGTCACCTTTGGGGGTGACGCCTGTTCTCACCCCTGCTCATTACGGGACGGACCGCTGGTTGCTTCCCGGCACTCCTCGTTACTTTTCGTCAGCCTTGCGCCTGCGCCACTGCTCCAGGAACGCTTTCACCTGGGCGGTCTTCAGGGCATCGGAAATCTGCTGTTTGCCGTCGGCGGCGGTGTCATAAAGCCTGGTTTTGGCCGCAGGTTCAGCCGCCATTAAGGTGAATGGCCCAAGGGACAGCAGGAGACAAAGGAGTTGGAGCAGGGCGCCTGTTTTCCAGGTTGATCGCACGGAACTCTTTTCCGGTGTCGCGCGGGCGGACACAAAAAGGCTTTGCCGATCGCGTGAATGCTTTTGCTTCATTACAGCCTGCAGCATGACCATGGCATCGCCCAGTCTCCAGTCAGAAATATCACCTTTGGCCGCTTCACTGCTTCCGGCAGTTTCGCAAGCGGGCAACTCCTGCGGGTGAGCGGCCCTGGTGGATCGTCGAGTGGAGAGTGGCGATTGGTCTGCGGACTGAGCATACCTTGAGGGGCCGGCAAGCAAACGTGCTTGAGTTCGAAGGCATCGAGGCGTAAGCAACTCAACCGGATGAAGCAATGCCGCGGCTGCCGGCGGGTTGGCCAGGCCCCTGCCTGGGACATGGCCCACGCGCTCCCAGGCTCCATTTAGCACTATGACTTTCACCACGCTGACTTTCGTGGTGTTCCTGGTCGTGGTCTTTGCCCTCTACTGGCTGGTGGAGCGGCCCGCCCTGCAAAACCTCCTCCTGGTCGTCGCGAGTTACTTCTTCTACGGCTGGTGGGACTATCGGTTCTGCGGCCTGATGTTCCTTTCCAGCACAATCGACTACGCCGTGGGCCTCGGTCTGGAACGTCTGCGGGGATTTCCAAAGCGGCGGCATCTGCTCCTCGTTGGCAGTGTCGCCGCGAACCTGGGTCTGCTCGGCTTTTTCAAATATTTCAATTTCTTCGTGGAGAACCTCCAAAGAGTGCTGGCCGCGTTGGGCTGGACGATCTCGCCGATGACTCTGCGCCTCGTGCTACCGGTCGGGATCAGCTTTTACACCTTTCAATCTCTCAGTTACGTGCTGGACGTCTACCGCGGGCAGATCCCCGCCACCCATCGCTTTCTCGACTACCTCGCCTATGTCTCATTCTTTCCCCAGCTGGTGGCTGGCCCGATCGAGCGCGGCACAAATTTGCTGCCGCAGTTTCAGCGCGCGCGCCGGTTCGATCCGGACCAGGCGGCGGATGGCTGCCGGCAAATGCTCTGGGGATTTTTTAAGAAGATGGTGATCGCCGACAACCTCGCGCCCCTGGTCGAGCGCGTTTACGCGCAGCCCGGTGAATCGGCCGGAGGCGCCTTGCTGGCGGCCACGGTCTTTTTCGCCTTCCAGATCTACAGCGATTTCTCGGCCTATTCCGACATCGCCAGCGGGACGGCGCGCTGCTTTGGGTTTTCCCTGATGCGCAATTTCGCCTATCCCTATTTTGCGCAGGACCTCGGCGAATTCTGGCGGCGCTGGCACATTTCGCTGACCACGTGGTTTCGCGACTACGTCTACTGGCCGATGGGAGGATCGCGCGTCCCGCCCGTCCGACGGGCCGGCAATATTCTGGCGACTTTCCTGCTCAGCGGCCTGTGGCACGGGGCCTCCTGGAATTATGTCTTTTGGGGCTTGATCAACGGCCTCGCGGTTCTTCCGTCGTTGCTGCGCAAGAAGCATCGGGTTCTCAAGGTGACCGACATCCCAGGGGGCGAAGAGAGGCTTCCCGCGCCGATGGTTGGGCTGCGGATGGCGGCAACCTTTGCGGTCGTCTGTTGCGGTTGGATCTTTTTTCGGGCGCAGAGCTTGTCCGACGCCTGGCTCATTTTGAAAAAGGCGGCGGTGGCCTTGCCGAGCCTGGACGGGCCGGCGTGGGCCTGGAATCTGTGCCAGGTCGAAAGCCCACTCGGCGCCTGGCTGTTGCTTCTGCTCGCCCTCCTGATTGGCTTGGAATGGAGCCAGCGGCGTCAACTTCACCCGTTGAGCGTGGCTCGGTGGCCGATCGGCCTGCGCTGGGCATGCTATTTCGCCCTGGCGCTGAGCGTCCTCATGGCGGGGACTTTCAATTCCGGGCAGTTCATTTACTTCCAGTTTTGAGGCAAATGCAAAAATTCCTCCTCAAAATCCTGATCTTCGCCGGAATCCTGGCGCTGCTCTTCGCGGCCGCCTACCGCCTTTACCTTCGCGCTTTTCCCATCGAGATCAGCTTTTACTCAGCCAGCCTGGATAAACATCGTTTGTTGGCCACGCGCGAATCGCCGCGCCTGATCTTTATCGGCGGCTCCTCGCTCACCTACGGAATAGATTCCGGCCGAATCGGCGAGCGACTCGGTTATCACCCTGTGAATATGGGGTTGCATGTAGGTATTGGACTCGAATTGATGCTAGAGGAGGTTGAGCCGGCCGTTCGCCCCGGAGACATCGTGGTTGTGACGCCCGAGTATCTCGTATTTGACCAATTCTATTGGTCTCGCGCGAGCGAGCTCACGCGATTGCTCGAATGTAACCCGTCGATCTGGCGCGTCTTGTCGTGGAACGAACGCAAAGAGCTCCTCGACCGGGGCTTCGTGCAGCATCTCGGAAGAGTCTTGCGCTTCGCCCTCACGCGCAACGAAATCATCACCGACCGTCACGACGATATCTTCCGGCGCACGTCCTTCAATGAAAACGGCGATTTTGTCGCCCATCACGGGTTACCGTCCCGGGGCGCCTGGGGGCAATATTTTCATTTCTCCGACCCGGCCAGCGCCGCCGCCGCCGTCGCGCACCTCAATCGATTTCATCAACACTGCGCGGCCCGGCGCGTCCGCGTCTTTTTCTCCCACGCGCCTTACGAGAAGAAGCACTTCGAACAGTCCCGCGAAGCGATCCAACGCCTGGAAAGGCTCCTGCACGAGTCGCTCAACATCCCGATGCTCGATCGTCCGGAAGATCTGGTCTTTCCGGGCACGGACTTTTTCGATTCGGCTTATCACCTGAATTTGCCGGCGAAAACGGTCCGGTCCGAGCGTTTGGCGGACAATTTGGCCCGCGCACTGGCGACGCGGTGATCCTGGACGCGTGACGCGTTACGGCAGGCTGGTAGCCGGAACCGATCCTTGGCTGGCGGATTTTCTGAATCGCGCGTGCCCGCGCGGAAAGGGCGGGGAGCGCTTTGCTTTGATGATTTTTAAACCTGGATCCAGGCGATGTGATCGGTCGCATGGAGGCAAGGGATATTTCTACTGTCTTTTTACCGCGCGCCCGCTAGGTTCTCTGCCCATGCAGCATTCCACCCGGAGCGCGCCCGGTCCCCGGGCGCAGCGGCCACGCCCGGACCAGGGCTGCCGGATTTTCCTGAGGCCTCCCCGTTGGCGACACGCTGGGGCCGGGGACCGGCCGCGCTCCGCTCGGCATGCGCCCGGGCCCCGGGCGCAGCGCGCGACTGGAACTGGCGGCTCGGTACAATCCGGGGTCTCGGCGGTGGGCGAGGCGCCGCGGGCCGGGACGGCCCGGGCCCCCAACACACTCTCCCACTCATGAACCAGTCAGTCGCAAGAGCAGTCGTGACCGTCGGCCTGTGGTTGCCCTTGCTCGCCGCGGCCGGTCCAGCCGAGCACACGCTCGACATCTATTGGGTGGATGTCGAAGGCGGCGGAGCCACGCTCCTCGTCACCCCGGCCGGGGAGTCGGTCCTGATCGACTCCGGCAATCCCGGCCCGCGCGATTCGGGGCGGATCCACCGGACGGCGACCGAAGCCGCCGGCCTGAAGAAGATTGATCATTACGTCACGACTCACTTTCACACCGACCACTTCGGCGGGGCGGCGGAGTTGGCGGCGCTACTGCCCATCGACGAGGTTTACGACAACGGAATTCCCGAAGCCGACCCCGACGGCAACCGCCCGGACTCGCGCTGGCCGTTGTCGATCCGGCCCTATCGAGAATTCAAGGCGGCCCACCGCAATCGGATCACGCCCGGAGATACGATCCCGCTCAAGCAGGTGGCGGGCGCCCCCAGCCTCACCCTCCGCTGTGTGGCGGCGAAGCAGAGATTTCTCGTCACGCCCGCCTCCGCGCCGAAGAACGCCCTCTGTGTCCAGTCCGCCACGAAAGAGAAGGACACTTCGGACAACGCCAACAGCATTGCCCTGGTGCTCGACTTTGGGCCTTTCCGCTTCTTCGACGGCGGGGACCTCACCTGGAACATGGAAGGAGAATTGGTCTGCCCGGTCAACCGCGTGGGGCGAGTGGACGTGTACCAGGTCGATCATCACGGCCTGGACCTGAGCAATAATCCGATGCTGGTGCATAGCCTGACGCCGACCATCTCGGTGATGAACAACGGCGCGCGCAAGGGGACGGCCAAGGCGACAATTGAGACGCTCAAATCCTCCCCCGGCATCCAGGCGATGTATCAAGTCCACCGCAACGTGCGCCAGGACCGGGAAGACAACACTGCCGACGAGTTCATCGCGAACCTGGAGGAAAAGTGCGAGGGCAATTACATCAAGCTTTCCGTCGATCCTTCCGGGAAGTCCTACACGGTGAGCATTCCCGCCACCGGGCATATGAAAAGCTATCAAACTCGCGCCAAGTAGCCTGTGGCCGGGAGAAGGAACACCTCCAAGATCGGGACGTGCGTTCGGGCCATGAATCGGACCGCCGCCGGTGCCGCCGCCATGTACGATTTACGATGTACGATTTACGAGCGTCGCGCAGCGCAGATCGCTGGGCGTGCGAATCGCGTAGAGCCGCGATCACTCCATCGGAAGCTCGTAAATCGTCCATCGTAAATCGTCCATCGTAAATCGCTGGGCCCGGGATTCCGCCCGGTCCGAATCGCCAGGTTCATGGACAGAAGTCCGGTTCCCATCGGCGCGGGTTCGGGTAAGGTGTAGGGCGTATGAGCGATACCGACTGGGAAACACGTTATCAGACCGGTGACACCCCATGGGAGAAAGGGGAGGCGTCTCCCGGCTTGGTCGACTTTTTGGCGGCGCACAGGGGTTTGCCGCGCGGTTCGGTGGCCGTGCCAGGCTGTGGCCTGGGGCACGATGTGCGCGCCTGGGCCGGGGCGGGCTTTGAAACGTGGGGCTTCGATCTGGCGCCGTCGGCCATCCGGTTGAGCCAGGAGAGGATCAAGGCCCTCGGACTTTCGTCGACATTTGTTCGAACGGATTTTCTGGCCGACCCGGCGCCGAAACCATTCGATTGGCTGTTCGAGCACACCCTGTTTTGCGCCATCGATCCCGCCCGGCGCGATGACTACGCCCAAGCGGTGTTGCGCTGGCTCAAACCGGATGGCCAGTTTCTGGCCGTGCATTATATGATCCGCGGCCTGGACGGGCCGCCGTTCGGGACGACGCAGGAGGAACTGATGGAGCGGTTCTCGCCGCACTTTGAACTTCAGGCGGGCTGGGTGCCCCGCTCCTATCCAAATCGAACGGGACTCGAATTGATGCTCTGGTGGCGGCGCAAGGGGTGAATTCAGTTTCCCGATGGAAAATGGGACTCGAGCCGCGCGGCCAGGTCCGCCGCGGTCTCGCCCGGTTGGCACTCGAGCCATGTGGCCGGCAATTGGTGTCTGAGCCAGGTGATCTGGCGCCTGGCGAAGTGCCTGGTGCGCTGTTTGACGAGCGCGATGGTTTCTGCGAGGGATCGTGCGCCGCGCAAATATTCCACCACCTGCCGGTAGCCGAGGGCTTGCATGGCCGTTTTGTTTTCCGCCAGGCCCCGTGGGAGAAGCTGCTTCGTTTCGGCCACCAGCCCGCGTTCGAACATCTGATCCACGCGCCGGTCAATCCGGGCTCGGAGGTCGGCGCCTTGGCGCCAGAGAGCAAGGAGTGGTGAGGCGCGAGCGACGCCCCGCGGCTCATCCGTCGTTTTCCAGGCCGCGCGTTGCGAGGAGAACGGTTTGCCCGTCAAGCGAATCACCTCGATGGCTCGAATGATCCGGCGAGGATTTTGCTGGTCGATCCGCGCGAACGCCACCGGGTCGCGCTCAGCCAGTTCACGCAACAGCCTGGGCCTCGGGGTGGCCTCCAGTTCCGCGCGCAGCGCGGGATCGGACGGAGGCGCTGCCCCCAGACCTTCCAGGAACGCTTTAAAGTAGAGCCCGGTGCCACCGCACAAAATCGGGAGTCGCCCGCGCGCTTGAATCTGTTGCACCGCCGCGCGAGCCAGGGTCACGAACTTCGCCGCATCGAACGCTTCGCCCGGTTCCGCCACGTCCAGGAGATGATGGGGGATGCGCGCTCGCTCGGCCGCGGTGGGTTTCGCCGTGCCGATGTCCAGCCCTCGATAGACCTGCATGGAATCGACCGACACGATTTCGCCGTGCCAACGTTCGGCTAAAAGCATGGCGACCTCGGATTTTCCAACGGCCGTCGGGCCGGCCAGGAGAATCAGGCCGGGGCAGCGGCCGGCGGCAGACAGATCCGAGGGCATCATCTGGGGTCGCTACGAGGAGCGCGAGGGACCGGGGCGTGGCAGTTTCCAGAATAAAAACAGCCCGACGACCAAAATCGCGGCGCTGACGAGTTGGGCGGGAGTGAGCGTCCCGCCCAGGTAATGGACCGGGTAATCGCCGCGGAAGGCTTCGACCACCGATCGGGTCACGGCGTAGCCAACGAGATAACAAGCAAAGATCTGTCCGTCAAATCGCTTGCTCCGGTGCAGGCGGGCCAGGGTGACGTAAAGTCCGAGGCTCAGGAGTGAATCGTAAATCTGGGTGGGGTGAACGCCGAGCCCATGGGTTTCGTGATCCAACGGAAAGTGGATGGCCCACGGCACGGACGTCTCGCGGCCATAGCAGCAGCCGTTCATCAGGCAGCCGAGTCGGCCCGGCACGTAGCCGAGCGCGATGCTCGGCGCCAGTGCGTCGGCAAACTTCCAGACCGGCAGTTGGTTTTTCCAGACATAAATCAAGCCCGCCGCGGTGGCCCCGATGAGGCCGCCGTAGAAAACCAGTCCGCCGCGCTGCACCATGAAGATCTCGGTCCACGGCGCGGTTGGAAACAGCGGTTCCTGGAACAACCGGTCCCAATAGGAAACCACGTAGAGCGCGCGCGCCCCAATGATGGCGCCAAGAATCAGCCATGAACCGGAATCAATCACCTGCTCCGGCTTGATCCCGTCACGCACTGCCCGTCGACTGGCCGTCCAGAGTCCGGCAAGAAAACCCGTGGCCAGGAGCAGGCCATACCAGTGAATGGGAAGCGACCCGATGTGGAAAGCGACTTTTTGCACGCGTCACCGCAGCCTAGGCAGGCCCCGGGGATGTGACAAGAGCAGGCGGGGGGAATCTGCGATTTGCGATTTGCGGTAACTTTCCATGAACCGTCCGTTGCGCGAGCCTCAATGGCCAATGAGCCATGAGCAATCTGAAGGTCCGGTTATTGCACATTGCTCATTGCACATTGCACATTGCTCATTGTGGGGCAAGAATTCTCCCCGCGGTTCAAGGTCCCAATGCGCGGTCGATACACCGTGGGGGCTACCCATGAACTGACTTGTCACTTGCAACTTGTAATGGGGCTATTTACATGACTCGACAGTATTCAAGTGATCGTGCTCCGGGTTAGCGAAGCGAAGCGTGCTGGCTCGATTGAGACCGCTTGTTCGGCCAGCCGATCGAGGACCTTTCTGCGCGAGGCCGACTTTGGCTGATCGAGCCGGAGGGTCAACTCGAAGAGGTAGTCGTCCGGATGCTAATCTGAGCGAGAACCATCCGTGTCATCCGAGTAATCCGTGGTCAACCTCAGGAAAAAAATCGTGGAGGACCACGGATGGCCCAGAGTGGCAGAGCCGCAACCAAAGTTCCTGAGCCACGGATGGAACACGGATTAAACACGGAAAGAGAAAGCGCTCTGATGACTTTGGAAAAAGAGGAGATCACGGAGAAGATAAGCTCGCAGCTTCACCTGAAAGGTTTCTTCTGGGAATCCGTGTTCAATTCGTGTTCCATCGGTGGCTCTCCTGAAAATCTTGTCGGAAATGAAAGATTTCTTCTTATAGTGGTACGGATTTCAGGGCAGTTCCTCCTCCCTGATGAGCGCTTGGTCAGCTACTCCCCAATCGCAAATGGCAAACCCCCAATCCCCCTTTCAAAGGTTCGTCAGTTGCACGGTGGACTTCGGCGGCAACGGCGGGATCTTGGGGTGGCCTGAGCGCGGCGGCAACGGGGGGAGCGGCGGCACTTTGCTGACCAGTTTTCGCCAGGTTTCCCGATCTTCAGGCTTCATCTTCTGCCATTCCTGCGCGCTGGCGAGGAATTGACGACGTTCCGCGGGGGAGAGGTCAGCAAACTTTCTGAAATTCCGGATGCACAGGTCGCGTTGCAGGGGCGAGAGACTCTTAAACTGCTCGAGCGTGTTCTCCATCAGGCGCCGTTCCTCCGGGCTGAGCGCCAGCGGCTGGAGTTGTTCCCTGGCTCTTTCGGCGTCGCTCAGTTCAAACAGGCTCGTGAAATTGCGCTGAATCTGCGCCCGCCTCACCTCGGGCAGAAACTGCCAGCGGATCAGTTCCCGCTCGATCTGGCGCACTTGATTGGACGTCTGAACGGTCAACGGGAACTCTTTGCGCCGGGCGCCGGCGCCTGTGTTCTCCATCAGGCGCATCAATCGCTCGTTTTCGAGAAGTTCCTTCCGATCTTCCGTCGAAAACTGGTCCCAGAGCTTGAGTCTCTCGGCCACGAGGTTTCGCTCCTTGTCGGGCACGCCCTTGAGCCGGTCGGTCCGATTGCTGGGGGCGGTGCGCAGGAGAGAACTGAGGTAGAAACGCAGGTCCAGCGTGCGCAAACGCAATTCCCGTTCCTCCGGCGTGAGCGCTTGATAGGCGTGCAGGCTGTTCTCGAGCACTTTTCGATGTTCGGCGCTCCTGCCGGTCAGAAGCTTCTCGCGATCGGCCGGGCTGGCCTCGAGCAATTCGCGAAAATAATCAATTGGGGACCTGGCGGCCGGGGGCAGAGGAGGCATGACCTGGGTCGACGAAGGGGCGGGGGCGGTGGGCTGGCCCTTGCCCACCGACTCGCACCAGAGGAGGGAACAGGCCAGCAGCTGGAACGCGTTTAGTCTCATGCCCCGGAGGATCATTGGTTCAAGACGGTGAACAATTCGTCGTCGTCGCTCGGCGCCGCCTGGCCCAGACGCAGGATGGGCTCAAAGTCCTGGAGCGCGGCCGGGTCAGACAAGGCCGCTACCTGGGTGAGCACGGTCAGTCCTTTGGCCAGCTCGTTCCGTGCGTTGGTGCGGCGATGTTGGTAAACTCCCACGGCCACACTCAAAATCAGCAGCGCCCAGGCGATGCGCGCCGCGGGTCGCCCAAACCATTGGCGAAGCAGCGCCGAGAGGGAAGGGCGGCGCGTTGCCGCGGCTGGCCTCTCCTGCAATGCTTGCAACACCAGCGCGGTGAAATTTGACGGCACCGGCGCCGGGGGCAATTGACCGAGCAGGCGATTGAGGCCGGCTTCCTCCTCCCATTCGGCCTGGGCCTGAGGGTGGGTGGCCAGCCAGGCGTCGAGCCGGGCCTGTTCCTCCAGGCTCAAGGGGCGTCGCCAGGCGGTTTGGAGAAGCGCTCGATAGTCGGATTCGTTCATGTTGCTCCCTTTCTAAACCCGATGTGCGGAGAAGGTTGCGATTCAATGCTCCTTCCACGCCCCGGTTTTCAAGTAAGGTTTGAGTTTCTGCTTTAAGGTCTCGCGGCCGCGATGAATCAGGGATTTGGTGGCTGAAACCGAACAGTTGAGCACCTTGGCGATGTCTTCATAGGAGAATTCATCCCCGCGGCACAGGAGGATGGCGGTCCGCTGTTTCTCGGGCAACTCCGCCAGGGCCGCTTCGATCTTCTCCTCCAGTTCGCTGTGCAGAAGCGAATCGGGCGGGGAGAACGTCTTGAGATCCTCGGCTTGTCGCACGGGCTGCTCGTCGTTGTCCGCGAAGGTCTCGTCCAGGGATTGCGCCGGATGGCGCGAGCGGCGGCGAATTTCGTTGAGGCAAAGGTTGCGGGCGATGGTGAACAGCCAGGTGGTGAACTTGGCGGACACTTCGTAACGATGCGCTGACTTGAACACCTGCAAAAAGACGTGCTGGGCGAGATCTTCAGCCTCCGTCGCGTCCGGCAGGGTGCGATAGACCAGGTTCATCACCGGCTGCTGATATTTCTCCACCAGTTCTTCAAAAGCAGCACGGTCGCCCTGCTTGACTCGGAGCATCAGGGCGGCGTCGGGATCCGCATCGGTGAACATCGCTGGTGGCACTCTACCAAAAACCGGCTGGCGGACAAGGTTGCGAGGAAATCGGGGGCGAAGGGTGATTGGTCCGGGTATTTCAAAACGGACTTGCCAACTTACACTTTGCAATACAGAGTCTGGCCCATGGATACCGACTGGGCCTCCGATCATCTCCACACCATCCGCACCTTGATGGAACGCTCCGCGCTTTACCGGCGGGCGCTGGCGCCCATCATGATCGTGGTCGGTTCCATCGGCCTGGCGGCCGCGGTGGCGGCCTGGCGCCTCGGCATCGAGTCCAACCGCGCGTTTGCTCTCTTCTGGCTCTCGGTCAGCCTGGCCGCGCTCTGCATCTCCTTCCTGCTGGTCCGGCGCCAGGCCCTCCGGGATGCCGAGCCCTTTTGGTCTTTGCCGACGCGGCGAGTGACCGAAGCCTTGATGCCGGCCTTCCTGGTGGGGTTCTCCGCCGGAGGCTGGCATCTCCTGCGCGAGCAACCGCCCACGGCGTGGTGGCTGGCCCTGGTCTGGATCGTGGCCTACGGCTGCGCCCTGCACGCCGCGGGGTTTTTCATGCAACGCGGCATCAAACTCTTTGGCTGGGCCTTCATCCTCTTCGGCTGCGTCGTCCTGGTTCTCTCCTCGTCCTGGCCGCGCCTGCAGACTTCGAGCGCGGCCCATGGTCTCATGGGCCTTTGTTTCGGAGGACTGCACCTGGGCTATGGGGTCTACCTTTATTTCACAGAGAAGCGACCGACCACGGCGTGAACCCGGAACCGTTCCTCCAACTCGACCGCGTCATTCATGAAAAAGGACGCCTGGCCATCATGTCGCTCCTGGCGGCCACGCCGCAACTTTCATTCACCGGGATGCGGGACACGTTGAACATGACCGATGGCAACATCACCGCTCACGTCCGAACGCTGCATGAGGCTGGCTACATCGCGGTGACGAAGGCATTCGAGGGCGGACGCCAGCTCACCAGCTACGCCCTGACCGCCCAGGGACGCAAAGCGTTCGCCAGCTACATCAATCTGCTGGAGCAAATCGTCCAGCAGAACAAACGGAAATAATTTCGCTCAAGATTGAACACCCGGACGCCGATAGGGTCTTTGACTTTGTCGTGCAAAGTAACGAGCCGTTGCCATGAAGATTTTGCGTGCTGCCTCTCTCGGGATGTGTTTCGGCGTCCGCGACGCCATCGCTTTGGCCCTGCGCCATGCGCAGGCAGAGCCCATCACGGTCCTGGGCGACCTGGTGCATAACGAAACGGTCCTCCATACTCTTCGCGCCCAAGGAGTGAAGGTTGAACACCAGGTCGCCGACGTGACCACCGCCACGGTCATGATCACCGCTCACGGCGCTTCGGAGCGCGCCTTGAAACGCGTGCGCGAGGGAGGCTTCCAGGTGCTCGAAGCCACCTGTCCGCTGGTGCACTCCGCGCATCGCGCCGTGTCCGCTTTGGTGCAGCAAGGCTACCATCCGGTCATCGTCGGCCAGCGCCACCACGTCGAAGTGCGCGGGATTATCGAAGACCTGGACGAGTTCGACGTGGTCCTGGAGGAGGAGGAGGTGGGGCGGCTGCAGGAACGGCCTCGCTTCGGGGTGGCCGCCCAGACCACTCAACCGATTGACAAAGTCCATCGCCTGCTCGGGTTGATGCGCCAGCGCTTCCCGGCCTCGGAAATTCATTTCAGCGACACGGTCTGCCAGCCGACCAAACAACGGCAGCTGGCGGCGATGGAACTGGCGCAACAGTGCGATGTGGTCATCGTGATCGGCGGGGCGCAGAGCAACAACACGCGTGAACTGGTCGCGACTTGCGCCCGGCATTGTCCGCGGGTGTATCATGTGCAGAGGGCCTCCGACATGCGGGCCAGCTGGCTCGCAGCCAACGACACGATCGGCCTGACCGCCGGGACCTCCACCCCCGACGAATTGATCGACGAAGTCGAGGACTGGCTGAACGACTTTGCGCGGTTCCAGGAGAGACTGGCCGAGCACATCAACCAGGGAGTGGCGTGAGCTTTAAGTCGCGATGAACCTGACCTTCGCCACGCTCAATCCGAATCAAGTGCCGGTGCTCTTGGGCGGCGAACCGGCGTCCATGCGCTCGTGGATGGAGCGGTGGGAGGCCGGCCGGTTGTTGCTCTATGGCGCGGTGATCGTTGTCGGCGCGGGATTGTTCGGCGCGGCGACCGGTTGGTGGCGGGCGCCGCTGCAGGCGCTCTACACGGCGATCAAGTTACCGCTCATCATCCTGCTCACCACGCTGGGCAACGGCCTGCTCAACGCCATGCTGGCCCCCTTGCTCGGGGTCAACCTTGGCCTGCGCCAGACGTTGCTGGCCGTCTTGATGAGTTTCACGATCGCCGCCCTGATCCTGGGCGCCCTCAGCCCGTTGCTGGCGTTCCTGGTCTGGAACACGCCGCCGCGCTCCCTCGGTCTGGCGCCCTCCGTTGTCTCGCACAGTGTGCTGCTGCTGGTCCAGGTCGGGATGGTCGGTTTTGCCGGCGTGGCAGCCAACGTCCGTCTTTGGCAATTGTTGCGGCAACTCAGCGGCAACAAGGGCGCGGCCGTCCGCGTCCTGTTCGCCTGGCTGGCGGGCAATCTGTTTCTCGGCAGCCAGCTTTCCTGGATCTTCCGACCCTTCGTTGGCTCGCCCCATCTGCCCGTGGAATTTCTCCGCGCCGATCCGTTCCGAGGCAGCTTCTACGAAGCGGTTTTCCATGCCGCGCGCCACCTGATTTTCCCCTGATTCATCAAGACTAACCACGAACCGACTCGAGCCATGAGCGATCTGAATCCCAACCCGCCCCCGTTGCCTCCCGCCTTAACCTCGGCTGCCGCCGTGGCCGCCGTGCGGCCCGGGACGCTGCCGCTGGGCGACGATCCCCAGGACAGCGAGCCGATCCGCAGCCCGCTGGCCGCGGCGGAAGCCGTCCTGCGCCATCCCCGCCGGGTGCTTTATCAACTGCGCCAGCCCGGTTCGGGCGGCCTCATCCTGGGGTTGCTGCTCAGCGCCGTGCTCTGCAGCCTCGTCTACGGCGTGGTCGTGGGGACTTTCTCGGGCGGCGCGCAACTCTGGGCCGCGCCGGTCAAGATCGCCGCCGGGCTGGTTGTGTCCGCCCTGATTTGTCTGCCGAGCCTCTACATTTTTTCCTGCTTGAGCGGCTCGCAGGCGCGGCTGGCGGAGGTGTGCGGCCTGGTCGCCGGCCTGCTGGCGCTGATGACGGTGCTGCTGATTGGCTTCGCGCCGGTTGCCTGGGTCTTCTCGCAATCGATCGACTCACTCCCGGCCATGGGCGCGTTGCATCTGACTTTTTGGCTGATCGCGACTTACTTCGGATTGCGCTTCCTTTGCGTCGGGTTCGCCCAATGGCAGGCGAGGCCGGCGGGTTTGCGGGTGTGGATTGCGATTTTCCTGCTGGTGATGGTGCAGATGATCACGGCGTTGCGGCCCATTGTCGGGACGGGCGACTCCTTGCTCGACAAGGAAAAGAAATTCTTCGTCAAACATTGGATCGAACAGATCGAGAAGCCTTGATTGCTCTTTTGGCGTAGTGGGAGCCCTGCCTTTATGGCTCGCCCGCCGCGAGGTGCTCCGGCTTGTGGGCACCCGGCGCGCGCTCATTTCCTGAGGCGCCCGACAAACTTCGCCATCCGCTCGGTGGCCCCCTGGATGAGTTCGAGGGACGTCGCGAAGCAGCAGCGTAGGAAACCTTCGCCGCTCGGGCCGAAGGCGCTGCCCGGGACACAGGCGACCTTCTCCTCCTGGAGCAGGCGGACGGCAAATTCCCTCGAGGCCAGGCCGGTGGAAGTGATCTTCGGGAAGGCGTAGAACGATCCGCGCGGCAAATGGCACGCGAGGCCCATTTGGTTGAAGGCGTTGACGATGAAATTGCGGCGCAGTTTGTATTGCTCGCGCATCTCGAGCGTGTCGGCCTCGCCGTATTGGATGGCTTCCAGCGCTGCTTCCTGGCTGATGATGCTCGCGCAGAGCATCGAGTACTGGTGGATCTTCATCATCGCCTCGATGATCTCGACCGGGCCGCAGGCGTAACCGATGCGAAAGCCGGTCATGGCATAGGCCTTCGAGAAGCCGTGCAGGAAAATCGTCCGCTCCGCCAGGCCGGGCAGCGAAGCGATGCTGACATGCTCTCCCTCGAACGTGAGTTCCGAGTAAATCTCGTCGGTGATGACCAGGAGATTATGGCGCAACACCACGGTCGCGATCTTTTGCAATTCCTCGCGCGTCATCGTCCCGCCGGTCGGGTTGGTGGGAAAATTCAGCACCAGGACCTTGCTCTTCGCCGTGAGGGCGCGCTCGATGTTTTCGGCGCGCACGGCGAACTCATCCTCGGCCCGGCACGATACCGCCACCGGCACGCCGTGGGCCAGGGCGATCCCGGGGGCGTAACTGACGTAGCACGGCTCGTGGTAAATCACTTCGTCGCCCGGATTGATCACCGCGCGGAACGCCAGGTCCATCGCTTCACTCACCCCGACCGCCACCAGGATCTGGTTGTTCGGGTTGTAGGCAAGCCGGAAGCACTTCTCCAGGCTGGCGGCGATCGCCTCGCGCAGCTTGAGCAGGCCCAGATTCGAAGTGTAAGTGGTCCGCCCCTTTTCCAAGGCGAAAATCGCCGCTTCGCGAATGTGCCAGGGGGTGACGAAATCCGGCTCACCCACGCCGAGGGAGATCACGTCCTTCATCCCCTGCACGATGTCGAAAAAATCGCGAATGCCCGAGCGCGGGATGTGGCGGACGTTCTCGGCGATGAAGGTTTGCGGCTGAAACGGCTTGGTCATGCAACGAGGAGGCTAGGGAAAATCAGGCCTGCGTGACAAGCCTTGCGATTTGCGATTTGCGATTGGGCGTTTGGAATAGGCGATGGCGGATGGGTCGATGCGAGATGCGGGATGTGGGATGCGGGATGTGGGATGCGGGATGCGGGATGCGGGATGCGGGGTGCAGGATG
>WNGF01003224.1_pt1 | contig 30827 bp, 23 predicted proteins | sample 5400641 | NCBI WGS metagenome assembly WNGF01 (sample SAMN13153371, study PRJNA577476) | soil metagenome | isolation source: 80 cm soil or saprolite under grassland replicate 2 | place: USA:California | collected 2016-06-15 | reverse complement strand
ACCCCGACCCGCCGAACCTGGTCCCGATCTGGACGGGCCAGCTCGGCGGACCGCTCGCCGACCGGGTGGCCGGCCTGCTGGCGGCCGGGCTGCTGGCCGGCGTGGCCATCGACGGCAGCCCCGCGTTCACCCCGGGCGACGCGCCGGTCGTGGTGACGGCGCACTGGTACCCCACCCCGGAGGAGCTCGCCGACCTGCTGGCGGCGACCACCGCGGCCGGCCGTACCTGGATCCCGGTGCTGCTGCGCGCGGCCGAGGCGACCGTCGGCCCGGCCGCGGTGCCCGGTCACTCCGGCAGCGTGCTGGACGCGGTCACCCGGGAGGCGGCGGCCGCGCCGCTGCCGGACCTCGCCGGGGTGGACCACCGCCGGCCGCTGCGGGGCCGCGCGCCGTCCGCCACCGAACTGGCGGCGGCGCTGGGCCCGGCGGTGCGGGAGGCACGCCGGCTGGCCGCGGGCGGGCCGTCCCGGGTGGTCGGCAACCAGGTGCGGATCGACTTCGGCGACCTGGCCGAGACGCTGCACCCGGTGCTGCCGATGCCGCGTGCCGGCATGCCGCCGTACCGCAACGACACGCTGTCCGGCCGGCAGCTCGTGCTGGACGGGCGCACCGGGATCGTCACCAGCCTCATCGAGCTCGACTTCCCGCCGCAGGCCCCGGACGGCATCGCCGGCATCGTGGCGAGGGCGGCCGACCTGGTCCGGGTGGGCCCGTGGCCGAACAGCGTCGTGAACGGCTCGGTGGCGATCGGCCGGCCGGCCGAACACCTGCGCGCCGCCGCGGTCGGCGAGGCGATCGAGCGGTACTGCGGCAGCCTGCCGCTGCTGGACGGCACCCGTTTCGCCACCTACCACGAGCTGCGCGCCGCCGGCGAGCCCGCCGTGGACCCGTCGACGCTGGTGCTGTTCGCGGACGAGCACTACCGCGAGCCGGGGTTCCCGTTCGTGCCGTTCACCCCGGACCTGCGGGTGCGCTGGGTGCGCGGCCGGTCGGTCACCCGGGACGAGCCGGTGTGGGTGCCGGCCAGCGTGGCCTGGACCAACTACCACGTCGGCGAGCGGGCGGCCGAGACACCGGTCAACCCGCCGCTGTTCGCCGGGGTGGCCGCCGGCACCTCGGTGGACGGTGCCGCGTGCGCCGCGCTCGAGGAGGTCCTGGAGCGGCACGCCACCATGGTGTGGTGGATGCACGGGCGGCGGCTGCCGCTGGTCGGCGCGCGCTCGGAGCTGCCCGGCCGGTGGCAGCACTGGAGCCTGTTGGTGCAGAACGTCTTCGGCCTGCCGGTGATCGCCACCGTCGTGCGCGACGCGGACCTTGACCTGGCCTGCGTGGGTACCGCGCTGCGCCCCGACCCGGCCGAGGCCACCGCGAAGTCACTGGCCGAAGGCGCGTCGAACATGGTGTGCAACGCCGACCTGCTCGACCCGGACGGGCACTTCTGGACCTCGGTGCGCACCGGCGAGAAGGAGATCGGGTACTTCAAGCCGTACCGGGCCGACCGCCGGTACCTCGACTCCTTCGCCCCGGACTTCCGCGACGTCGGCGACCTGGAGGCGCAGCTCCAGGTGCACTGCGACCCGCGAGCCACCGCGCAGGCGCTGCGCATCCTCCGGCCCGACGGGGTGGCCGACCTGACCGCCCTGCACCGGGACTTCCCGCGCACCCTGGACGGCTACCGGCGGGTGGTCGAGCGCCTCGGGTACGAGGTGGTCGTGGTGGACCTGACCACGCCGGACGTGGCGCACGCCGGGTACCACGTGGTTCGCGTCGTCGTGCCCGGGCTGGTGTCCAACTTCGGCGCCGGGTTCCCGTTGACCGGCAACGGGGTGATCGGCCGGGACGGTCCGCGGCTGGGCTGGCGGGACACCCCGCTGGACCCGTCGCAGATGACCCTGCTGCCGCTGCCGCACGCCTGATCGGAGCGCCGCCGTAACCGCCACCCACGCCTGATCGGAGCGCCGCCGTGACCACCGTCCACCCCTGATCGGAGCGCCGCCGTGACCGCCACCCTGCCAGCCCGGGCCCAGCCCGCCGGCGCCGCCCCGGCCCAGGTCTCATCCATCCGGCAGCTCCCGTTCGGGGCGCTGATGCTGATCGCGGGCAACGTTCCGTGCGCCCTCGGCTTCGGCCTGATCGCCCCGGCGCTGCCGCAGTTGGGCACCAGCTTCCATGTCGGCGCGGCGGCGGTCGCGCTGCTGGTCAGCGTGTGCTCGGCGGCGCGGCTGGCGTTCGCCCCGGTGTGCGGCTCGCTGGCGCACCGGGTCGGCGAGCGGCACCTGTACGTGGCCGGCGCCTGCCTGGTCGGCGTGACCACCGCGCTGTGCGGCTTCGCCGGCAGCTACGGCTGGGTGATGGCGCTGCGGGCGGCCTCCGGCGTCGGCTCGATCATGTACACGGTGTCCGCGTCCACGCTGCTGATCCGGCTCACCCCGCCGGAACTGCGCGGCAGGGCCTCCGGGCTGTCGCACACCACCTTCCTGCTGGGCAACATGGCCGGCCCCGCGGTGGGCGGCCTGCTGGTCGGGTACTCCCTGCCGCTGCCGTTCGTGCTGTACGGCGTGCTGATGGTCGGCCTCGGGCTGGGCAACCGGGTGCTGCTGGCCCGCGACACCGCCGGTCATCCCGACCCCCGGCGGGACCCGCGGGCCGGCGCGCTGCGGGTCCGGGACGTGTGCCGGCAGCCGTTGTTCGCGGCGACGATCGCGGCCGCGTTCGTGCTGGGCTGGGAGGTGTACGGGGTGCGGCTGTCGCTGGTGCCGCTGTACGCGACCGGGTCGCTGCACCAGTCCCCCGCCGTTGCCGGTTTGGGACTGACGCTGTGCGCGCTGGGCAGCGCGGTGGTGGTGTTCGTCGCCGGCCGGGTCGCCGACCGCCGCGGCCGCCGGGTGGTGATGGTGGCCGGGCTGGTCTGCTGCGCCGCGGCGCTGGTCACGATGGGCACGCTGCCGTTCGTGGCGGCGTTCCTGGGCGCGTCGGTGGCGGTGGGGCTCGGCGCCGGCACGGCGCAGCCGGCGCTGGGCGCCAGCGTGGCGGACCTGGTCGGCGGCCGCGCGGGCGGCGGCCGGATCGTGGCCGCGCAGCAGATGGCGACCGACCTCGGGGCGTTCGTCGGGCCGGTCGCCGCCGGGCTGGTCGCCGACCGCGCCGGCCTCGGCCCCGCGCTCGCCGCCTCCGGCCTGCTGCTGCTGGCCCCCGCCGCGCTGTGGTGTGTCATGCGAGCCGGGGTATCTACCGCGCGGATCGCCTGACACCGTCCCGGCCGCGGCGCTACGCCACTGGCCGGGGACAATTGCGGGTTTCACCGCGGCCGGCTCGTGCGGCGTGCCACGCTACGTCAGCCGCCGGTCTCCGGCGGGTGGCGGATTACTGGGGGGTAACGCCGTGTCGCAAGGTGGGTTACGTGGTGCGCGTCCGGCCCGCGGGACTGCGCGGTTCGGCCGGATCGCCGCGGCGTTATCGCTGATCGCGACGTTCTGCCTGGTGCCGCTGGCTGTGCGGCCGGCCGGCGCGGCTGGCCCGTGCGGCCCGCCGGTGGTCAGCGTCATCGCCTGCGAGAACAGCCTGCCGGGCACCCCGTCCAGCCAGTGGCGGCTGTCCGGCGGCGGTGACACGAGCATCGTGGGGTTCGCCACCTCGATGAGCGTGAACGTCGGCGAGACCGAGTCGTTCAAGGTCAAGACCAGCGCCGGCTCGTACCACCTCGACATCCTGCGGATGGGCTGGTACCAGGGCAACGGCGCCCGCATGGTGGCCGCGGGGATCCGGCCGTCCGCATCGCTGCCGCAGAACCAGCCGGCCTGCCTGACCCAGGCGACCACCGGCCTGGTCGACTGCGGCAACTGGGGGGTGTCCGCGTCCTGGACGGTGCCGGCCAGCGCGGTCTCCGGCATCTACCTGGCGAACCTGGTGCGCGACGACACCGGCGGCGCCAGCCAGGTCGTGTTCGTGGTGCGCAACGACGCCAGCCACTCCGACCTGCTGGTGCAGACCTCGGACACCACCTGGCAGGCCTACAACAGCTACGGCGGCAACAGCCTCTACGCCGGCAGCGCGCCGGCCGGCCGGGCGTACGCGGTGTCCTACAACCGCCCGTTCATCACGCCCTCGCCGAACACCGTCTTCGACGCCGAGTACCCGATGGTGCGGTTCCTGGAGGCGAACGGGTTCGACGCGAGCTACACCAGCGGCGCCGATGTGGACTCGCGCGGCAGCCTGCTGCTCAACCACAAGGTGTACCTGTCGGTGGGGCACGACGAGTACTGGTCCGGCAACCAGCGGGCCAACGTCGAGGCCGCCCGCGCGGCCGGGGTGAACCTGGCGTTCTTCAGCGGCAACGAGATCTTCTGGAAGACCCGGTGGAGCGCCAGCATCGACGGCAGCAACACTCCGAGCCGCACCCTGGTCTGCTACAAGGAGACGCACGCCGGCCAGGCGATCGACCCGCAGGACCCGCCGACCTGGACCGGCACCTGGCGGGACCCGCGGCTGAGCCCGCCGGCCGACGGCGGACGGCCGGAGAACGCGCTGACCGGCCAGTTCTTCATCGTCAACGGGGGCACCACCGACATCCAGGTGCCGTCGCAGTACGCCGGGCTGCGGTTCTGGCGCAACACCGCGGTGGCCGGGCTGTCCGCCGGGCAGACCCGCACGCTGGCCCCGGGCACCGGCACGCTGGGCTACGAGTGGGACGAGGAGCCGGACAACGGCTTCCGCCCCGCGGGGCTGTTCGACGCCTCGGCAACCACCGCGAGCGTGCCCGAGGCGTTCACCGACTACGGCAGCAGCATCGCCCCGAGCACCCGCACCCACCACCTGTCGCTGTACCGGGCGGCCAGCGGGGCGCTGGTCTTCGGCGCCGGCACCGTACAGTGGAGTTGGGGGCTGGACGCCAGCAACCCCAGCGGCCACGCCGCCGATCCGGTGATGCAGCAGGCCACCGTGAACCTGTTCGCCGACATGGGCGCCCAGCCGTACGAGCCGATCGCCGGTCTCGTCCGGGCCGCGGCGTCCACCGACACGACCCCGCCGTCCTCGGCGGTCACCTCGCCGGCCGCGGGCAGCACGGTGGCCGACGGGGCGCGCGTCACGGTGACCGGCACCGCCGCGGACACCGGCGGCGTGGTGGGCGGGGTCGAGGTGTCGCTGGACGGCGGCAGCACGTGGCATCCCGCCACCGGCACCACGGGCTGGTCCTACACCTGGGTCGCGCACGGCGCCCCGTCGGTCACCATCCGCTCCCGCGCCATCGACGACAGCGGCAACCTCGAGGCAGCGTCGGCCGGCGTACCGGTCAACGTCTCGTGCCCGTGCTCGATCTGGGGCTCGAACGTCACCCCGGCCACCCCCGACTCCGGGGACGCCTCGTCGGTCGAGGTCGGCATGAAGTTCCGCTCCGACGTCTTCGGCACCGTCAGCGGCGTCCGCTTCTACAAGGCGGGCACCAACAGCGGCACCCACGTGGGCAGCCTGTGGTCGGCGGGCGGCCAGCGGCTGGCCACCGCGACGTTCAGCAACGAGACCACCTCCGGCTGGCAGCAGGTCACCTTCGCCAACCCGGTGACGATCAACCCGAACACCACCTACGTCGCCTCGTACTTCGCGCCGCGGGGGCACTACGCGCAGACCACCGGCTACTTCTACCCGGCGCCGTCGCCCCCGCCGGACGGCGGCGGCACGGTGGACTCCGGCCCGCTGCACGCGCAGCGCAACTCCTCCACCAGCGGCAACGGCGTGTACGGCTACGGCGCCTCGAGCACATTCCCGACCAACACGTTCAACGCCGAGAACTACTGGGTGGACGTGGTCTTCACCCCGTCCACGCCGCCGGGGCAGCCCACCGGCGTGACCGCCACCGCCGGCTACGCCTCCGCGGGGGTGAGCTGGACGGCGCCGGCCACCGGCGGGCCGGCCACCAGCTACACGGTCACCCCGTACGTCGGCGGCACCGCGCAGCCGCCGACCGTGGTGACCGGCGACCCGGCGCCCACCGGCACCACGGTCACCGGGCTGGCCAACGGCACCACGTACACCTTCACGGTGACCGCCGCCAACCCGACCGGCAGCGGCCCGCCGTCCGCGCCGTCGAACGCGGTCACCCCGCTGGCCAGCCTACAGATCGTGCAGAACGGCGGCTTCGAGAGCGGGCTGTCGCCGTGGGCGGCCGGCGGGGTGGCGCCGCCGGTGGTGAGCACCGCGAAAGCGCACAGCGGCAGCGCGTCGGCCGTGCTCGGCACCCTGACGGGCAGCGAGCCGTTCGGGGACAGCACGCTGACCCAGGCGCTCACCCTGCCGTCCGGCACGTCCACGCTGAGCTTCTGGTACTGGCCGGCCAGCACCGACAGCCTCTGCTCCGGGTCCGGCTGCGTGTACGACTGGCAGGAGGCCCAGTTGCGCAGCACCTCGGGCGCCACCCTCGCCACGCTGTTCAAGCTCGACTCGAACGCGCAGGCGTGGACCCAGGTCACGGTCAACACCAGCCCGTACGCCGGGCAGACGGTGGTGCTGTGGTTCAACGTGCACCAGGACGGCGCCAACCCGGCCGACGACACCTCGATGTACCTCGACGACGTGGCCGTCACCGGCTCGCAGCCGACCCAGCCGGGCGCGCCGACCGGGGTGACCGCCACCGCCGGCAACGCCGCGGCCACCGTGCAGTGGACCGCCCCGGGCGACGGCGGCAGCCCGATCACCGGCTACACGGTCACCCCGTACGTCGGCGGCATCGCGCAGCCGGCCACCCAGGTCGCCGCGCCGGCCACCACGGCCACCGTCAGCGGGCTGACCAACGGCACGACCTACACCTTCACCGTCACCGCGACCAACGCGGTCGGCACCGGCCCCGCATCGGCGCCGTCCAATGCCGTCACGCCCAGCGCGCCGACCCCGCCGGGCGCGCCCACCGGGGTGACCGCCACCGCCGGCAGCGCCGCGGCCACCGTGCAGTGGACCGCTCCGAGCGACGGCGGCAGCCCGATCACCGGCTACACGGTCACCCCGTACGTCGGCGGCATCGCGCAGCCGGCCACCCAGGTCGCCGCGCCGGCCACCACGGCCACCGTCAGCGGGCTGACCAACGGCACGACCTACACATTCACCGTCACCGCGACCAACGCGCTCGGCACCGGCCCCGAGTCGGCCCCGTCGAACGCGGTCACCCCGGCGGCGGCGGTCGTGCCCGCGTTCGTGCAGCAGGCAGGCGCGCACAGCGGCGCGGCGGGCAGCATCGCGGTGACCCCGCCGTCGGCGGTCACCGCCGGCAACCGGCTCATCGTGCTGGTCGGGGTATGGAACAACGGCGGCCCGACCGCGCGTACCGTCACCGACTCGGCCGGCAACGGCTACGTCGAACTGCTGCACTTCAAGGCCACCGACAAGACCGAGATGAGCGTGTGGACCGCGCCGGTCACCCAGGGTGGCGGCACCCGGCCGACCATCACGGCCACCCCGACGGCCGCTGCCGACCTGGGCATCCAGGTGCTGGAGTACTCCGGCCTGTCGGCGGTGGCCGACGCCACCGTGGTCGACAGGCTGGTCCAGGCGACCGGCAAGACCGGCACCTCGGCGGCCACCGTGGCCTCCGGCCCGACCGCGGCCACCACCGCCGGCAACGAACTGGCCATCGGGTGCTACCTCGACTCCGGCTTCTCCAACACGCTGGTCGCCGGCGCCGGCTGGACGCAGCGCGCCAACGTCTCGCCGGCGGCCGACATGGAGTTCCTCGCCGAGGACCAGGTGGTCGGCCAGGGCGCCACCCCGAACGCCACCGTGCGTACCGGGGCTCGGACCACCTGGCTGATGGCTACCGTGGTGTTCAAGCACGGGTGAACCGTGGGCACCACCTCCAAATGAGCACAGCAGCCGTTCAGCTCGGCCGCAGCGCCGGCATCGGGATGGGGATCGCGTAGGTGGTCGCGCCCACGCCGACGCCGCCCTCGCAGGTGTTCGGCGGTGTGGTGGTCACGCCCCGGGTCGAGGGTCGTTCGGCCGCCCAGAACATGTACCCCAGCAGCCCCGGGGTGGTGCCGGCGCCGGCCGGAGCGGCGGACTGCACCCAGCTCCCGGTCGAGTTCTGCAGCGAGTTCGCGAAGTTGGTGCACTCCGGTCGGACCTGCTTGCCCTCGGCGATGAACAGGCTGCCGGTGAACTTCGCCGGCGCCAGCGGCGGGATCGGCGGGGAGTAGGTCGGCTTGCCGTCGATGTGCTCCTGCCAGTTCGCGATCGCGCTGGAGGTGGACGGCTGTCGGGCCGGCACCATGGCGTTGGCGTAGTCCAGCACCGGCGCGTCGGTGCGTAGCCAGTCCCTGGTCGCCTTCCGGTCGATGTCGATCAGCCATCGGTCGCCGGCCGCCACGTCGATGGTCAGGCGGGCCGCGGGGTTGGCGCCGGACCCGTCGTAGGGCAGCGCCGCACGGTAGGCGTCGATGAACGCCTGCAGCCCGGTCAGGTTGGCGCCGGAGTTCTCCTCGTAGTCGATCTCGATGCCGACGCCGAGCCGCTTCGCGACGTCGGCGGCATTGCGACCGAGTTGGGCGGCGTTCGCCGCGAGCGCCTGGTTCCACGCGTCGACGTATGTGATGCCGCCGATGGAAAGCTGCACCCGGATACCGTGCGAGGTGAAGTAGCCGACCAGCTCGGGGGTGAACCCGCGTGGGATTCCGCCCAGCGTGGTGCTGTCGGTGGTCAGGTTCAGCAGCTTGGCGGGCTGCACGAAGCTGAGCACGACCAGGTTCACCGACGGGCGGCCGTCGCCCCGGTCGATGAGCCAGTGGTTGTTGACGTCGAACTCGGCCAGGTCACGGACCGCGCCCCAGATACACGCGTCGTTGCCGCAATGCCAGGCACCGTACACCTGCAGGGGGGTGCCGGCGGCCTGAGCGGGTGCCGCCGGGACCACGGGGAACGTGAACAACAGGCCGAGCAGGGAGATGATCACTCGGCGCATGAGGGGAGCCTCCACAACCGGAAGACGGTGTATACCGATTGTCACCCCTTGGTGCTCGTCTGTCACCGGCGGATGTGGCCGGGTTGGCATAGCGGAGCCGCCCGCAACGCGTCTGTACTGGTGGACCCCAGGAGGACGGATGGATCCCGACGCGGAGCGCCAGTTCCGGGACTTCGTCGCGGCCCGGTCGGCCGGGCTGTACCGGGTGGCCTGCCTGCTCACCCGCGACCATGGCCAGGCCGAGGACCTGCTACAGGGCGTGTTGGCCAAGGTCGCGCTGCGCTGGCACCGGATCCGACAGGACCCGGAGGCGTACGCCCGGCGTGCCCTCTACCACGACCAGGTCAGCCGCTGGCGACGCTTGTCCTGGGGCCGGGAGACTCCGGCGCCGGTCGTGCCGGAGCGGGCCGACGTGCGGGATCGGACCGCGGACACCGACCTGCGGCTGGCCCTGGCGGCCCCGCGCGGGCCGACGAGGCCCAGGGCAGCGCGTTCCGCGTGTGGACCTTCAACGCCGCGCAGCGGCGGTACCTGCCCTCGCTGCTGCTGCCAGGCTCCGTCCAGGCCCTGTCCGCCGACGGCACCAGGATGCTGGTTGCACGCTCGGGCAATGGCCGGGCGTCCGGCCTCGGCGTCCTCTCGCTGAGTGACGCGGTCGCCGGGAGAACAGCCGCCGTCCGCGGGCTACGGTGGCCCACCGGCCTCCGGAACATGCCGCTTCACGAGTCCCCGGCATTCTCCCCGGACGGACGCACGGCGCTCAGCTCGGTGTCGAACAGCACGCTGATAACCGGGTTCGTGGTGGCCGACGTGGACAGCGGCGACATCCGGGTCGTCCAATTCGAGGGAGGACCGTATCAGCGGGGATCCCTCGGCCCAGCCGACTTCAGCATGTTCTGGGCGCCGGGCGGGCAGGGGTAGCCCTCTACCAACGAGCCGACCGGCGACTGGGCGGGGCACCGTCGTTGCGGCTGTTCGACCTGAAAGGTCATCCGACCCTGTCGATCCGGCTCCCCACCCAGGTAGCCCCGTTCCTCTGCTGCGGCGTCTGGTCCCCGGACGGCCAACACCTGGTCTTCGGCTACATCTCCGTTCTGGACCTGCCGACCGGCTCCGTGCGGGAGATGCTCGGCGGGGAGGTCAGGGAGTTCGCCTCCTATGTCGCCGGCTGGTACGACGATAGCCACCTGCTCGTGCTGCACACCTCCGGAAACGGTGAACTACTGCAACTGCAGGTCCTCGACGTCGGCACCATGCAGGTGATCCGGCGCGTCAGCGTCAACGCGCCGGACACATCTCAGGCCATGCCGGCCTTCGTCCGGCTGACCGGTCCGGCCCCGACAGGGGCGATCGTCATCTGATCTGGTCCCTGTCTCCCGGATCCGCGGCGGTGCCAGCCACACCCGACAGTTGTCGCAGAGGTATTCGCGCTTTCGGGTGAACGGGTGCACTCCGCCTTACTCGCGCCGAGTTTGAAGGTAATGTCCCGGCGGGCGGTGCGCGGATGGGGACCGTGATTGGCGATCCTATGACCGAACGGGCACCACAATTACCCGAAAGGGCGTTCCGCTAAGGATGTCCAAGTGCCGGGCACCATCCCTAGAATGGTGGCACGCGGAGTCCGGGGGGCGAGGGGGTGGGCCGTGCGTGCGAGCAGAGCGGTGGTCGTGACGGTGGTCGCGCTTCTCACCGGACCATTCCTGGGTTTTCCCCCGGGGGTTCTCGCGCCCGCTGTCGCGGCCAGCGGCAACCTGCCCGGAGGCACCGGCCTCGCCGTCACCATCGCCGCCCCGTCCGACGGGGCGGTACTGCCGCCCGGCGCGGTGACCCTGACCGGGACGGCGTCGGTCGGCCAGGCCACCCCGGTGGCCGACACCGCGCTCATCACCGTCCTCGACGTGTCGAACAGCACGCACGACGTGGAGGCCCCGGGCTGCGGCGACGCCCCGGACGGCGCCACTCCCCTGGTACTGGACTGCGAGATCGCGGCGGCCAGGGCGCTGAACAGCCGGGCGGCGGGCACCGGCACGGTCGGGGACGTCGGCGCGGTGATCTTCGGGTCGCAGGCGGTGGCGGCCGATGTCGATCCCGATCCCGAGGCCGACCGGCCGATCACCGGCCCGTCCACCGACAGCAGCAACGCCGCCGGCCCCGACATCGAGGAGGTGTTCTCCTCGGCCTTCTCGCAGAGCGCCGGCCTCGGCGGAGTTCACGAGTTCACCGAGAAGACCGTTCCGGGCCTGACCAACTTCGCCGATGCCATCACGCGTACCACCGAGGTGGCGGCCGCCTCCAGCAAGCCCCACAAGATCGTGGCCTTCCTGTCCGACGGCCTGGCCAGCATAGGTGGGAAAATCGACGGCCCGCTGAGCCAGGTGCCGGACAACGTCGACATTTACACCTTCGCGGTCGGAACGCTGGCTGGCTGCGACGAGACCGGGCAGGACAAACAGGGGAGCCTCAGGCAGATCGCCACGGCGACAGGCGGTATCTGCACCGGGATCTCCGACCTCGCGACGCTCCCGGACATCCTCCCCAAGGTGATCGCCGCCCATCTGGAGAAGCTGACCGTCCGGGTGGACAACGGCCCGGAAGCGGCGATCACCGATGTCACGCCGGCACTGCCGGTGGCCGGGCCGGCCGAGGCGAGCTACCGCGCCACCGTCGATGACCTGGCGCCCGGCAGCCACACCGTGTGCGTGACCGCCACCGGCAGCGACGCCGGCGGGACCGGCAGCATCCCGCCCGAATGCCGCCGGATCGTCATCAACACCGCGCCCGCGGTCAGCCCCGGCGGGCCGTACTCCGGCCTGCAGGGCACCCCGGTGGCCATCGCCGGCATGGTGACCGACCCGGAGGGCAACGACCTGCGTACCGAGTGGACCGCGGTGCCGGTCTCCGGGGTGGACCCCGACGCCACCTGCTCGTTCGCCGACCCGGCCGCGCCGTCGACCACGGTGAGCTGCACCAGCGACGGTGTGTACACGCTGACGCTGACGGCCAGCGACGGCATCAGCCCGGCCGTCTCCGCCGGTACCACGCTGACGCTGACCAACGCGTCGCCGCGGGTCAGCGCCGGCGGACCGTACGACGGTACGGAGGACTCGCCGGTCGACCTCCTCGGCACGGTCGACGACCCGGACAGCCCCGGCCTGAGCACGCGGTGGACCGTCGTCCCCGGGCCGGCCGTGAACCCCGCGGCCACCTGCTCGTTGACCGACGCCGCCAGCCTGTCCGCGGTCGCGACCTGCACCGACCCGGGCGTCTACGCCGTGACGCTGACCGTACTCGACGGCAAGAACCGGCCGGTCACCGCGACCACCACGCTGACACTGCGCAAGGCGAGAGAACCGGTCAGCTCGCTGTCGCTGACCGCGGCGGTCGCCCCGACCGTAGGATTCGTGGGCGGCGACCGCATCACCGTGTCGTACACGGTGCGCAACGGCGGCGAGACGGTCATGCCGTCGGTACGGCTCACCACCACGCGGCCGGCGGCGCTGCCGGCCCCGGCAGCGGTGACCCCGACAGCGGTGACCCCGACGGCGGCGTCCCCGACAGCGGCGGCTCCGGGGACCCGCGCCCCGACCGGCTGCCTGGCGGACGGCAGCAGCTGTGACCTCGGCGACCTGCCGCCCGGCAAGAGCACCACGGTACGGATCGCCTTCCCCGCGACGGCGAGCATCGACGCGACCGTGACCGCGACCGCGACCACCTCCGGCCCCGACGTCGACTCCTCCGACAACACCGCGGACGCCCGGATCGTGGTCCGGCAGCCGGTACTGACCGTCGACCCCGGCGCCGGCCAACTGGGCGTCGTGGTGCATGCGATCGGCAAGGACTTCCCAGCCGGCGCGCGGATCCGGCTGGCCTGGTCGATCGGCATCTCACAACTTCCGGGTGAGGTCACCGTCGGCCGGGACGGCAAGGTGGACGCGTGGGTGCTCGTCTTCCACCATGACCAGCCCGGACCGCGGGACCTGGTCGCGTCACCGGTGCGCGGCCCGAGGTTCGCTCCGGTGTCCTCCAACTCCTTCCTGGTACTGCGCCGCACCCTGCAGCCGCCCGGCCCGACGCACTGATCCGCGGCGGTGCTGAACCGCCAGGCAGTCCGTGATCTGCAACGTCAAGCCATCCGGCCGGTCGGCTGGGCGGCGGCGTGCTGTAGGTGGTGAAGGGTGCCGGCGGGGTCGGAGGTGAGTTGCAGGCCCCGCCGGGTGAACCGGTCCTGGAGGCCCTCGATGCCTTCGGCGACGGTGTCGGGGAGGGCGTAGAACTCCTCGAGGACGGCGCGGGCGATGTCGTCATCGATGACGGAGGCGTCCCAGCGGACCTCTCCGCCGAGGGTGGTGATGCTGAAGGTGAAGAACGCGCAGCAGGCCTTTTCGCGTGCGGCGAGGTCCCGCACCCAGGGTTCGACGCCGCGCTGGGCGCGGAACCGGAACCGGATCCCGTCTGCGGTCCTTTCCCGGCCGAGGAGCGCCTGGGCGAACAGCCGCTGGTATTCGGCGAGGCGTTCCGGGGCTGTGTCCGGGGCGTTGGCCATGTCGCAGATGATCGGTGTGGTGGTTGCCGGGATGTCCACGGTAAGGCTCCTCGGGTAGCTGTCGGCTGTTTGCGTCCCGCCGCGGCAACTGTAGACTCTGGACCTGAGTCCAGAGTCAAGGGGGCATGCCCGTGAAGATCGGACAGGTCGCCAGGGAAGCCGGCGTGAGCATTGACACGATCCGCTTCTACGAGCGGCGGGGTGTGCTGCCGGCGCCCGAACGCAGGCCCTCGGGCTACCGGATGTTCACCGGGTCCACGGTGGAGCGGATCCGGATGGCCCGGGCCCTACAGGACCTGGGTTTCACCCTGGACGAGGTCATCGACGCGCTGCGCGCCCATGACGCGGGCGGCGCCACCTGCGAGAGCGAACGGTGGCGCCTGGAGGCCGTCGTCGACCGGATCGATGCCAGGATCGCCGAACTGCGCCGGACCCGGCGGAACACCGTGAAGATCATGGCCGAGTGCCGGGCCGGTCGGTGTCGATTCGCACCGGCTCAGGGCGCGAACCCGCGACGCTGACGTCGTACGTCGCTGTCCACGACACATCCGCCCCGGCGCCGGCGTTCTACTGTTGACCCGAGCGGAGCACCAGGCGCCGGTGCAGTTCGGTGGTCAGCGTATGGATCTGCCGCGTGAGCTCGGTGTTCGTCTTCAGCTCCAACTCCTGCTCGCGGAAGTCGTGGTCGGCCTTGGCCTCCTGGAACTCCGCCTGTCGGTTCTGCCCGATCATGACGAAGGTCGACAGGAAGATGGCCTCCAACGAAACCAGCAGGGTCAGCTTGGGCCACGGGTCGGACTCGACGAACAGCATCCAGAGCGCGAAGCCGATCGCATGGATGTAGACGAACGGCATCGACCCGGCGAAGGCGGTGATCATGTCCGCAACCCGTAGTTGGACATTCGCGGCGCGGCGGGCCTGGTGCGCCACGACGACGGGGTGATGCTGGAGCTCTTGGTCGCTTCCGGTCATTCCCGTACCTCTCCCTGACGGTCACAACAACGGTCAGCATCGGGCATGACCGCGCCAGCACTCTACGAGCCGGCCCGTCCCGGGCAGGGCTCGACACAGCCTGTGCGACACCGCCCGACCACAGGAACGTCCGCAGAATGAGGGGAATCGGCACGGCCCGCCGTTGGATCGGACTCAGAGGTCCAGTTCCGTGCCGTCCGGCGGCAGTTCCGCTCCGGCGGCGATGACGGCGGCGTGCTCGGTCGAGGCCGGGTCCAGCACCGGGTTGGTGTTGTTCAGGTGCGTGTAGATCCACCGTACGGCCGGGTGCCGGCGGATCCGGGCGAGGCTGCCGCCGGCGCCGGCCATGGGGAGGTGGCCCATCAGCCGCTGAGCCGCAGTGTCCGTGGCCCGGCCGGTGGCCGCCGACATCTCCTCGGGTGAGTAGAACGTGCCGTCCAGGACGACGCAATCCGCGTCCGCGGCGAGATCGTCGAAGCCGACGGGCCAGGCCTGCATGCATGGGCAGTACATGAGCGTTCCGCCGCTGGCCGGGTCCTCGATGCGGTAGCCGATCACCCAGGGCCCGGCGTCGGCCGTGTCCTCGAGGCCGGGCCGGACATACCTCGGCCGCTTGTCGCCGACCCCGAACGCGGTGACCCGGAGCGCCCCACCGTCGCGGTCCAGCTCACCGATCTCGACCGTCCGGCCCGATGTGACCGGCCGCCAGTCCCAGTCGCCGTACCGGCCGATGACCTCGCGCAGCGGGAAGTCCTGGGTCAGGGCCTGCTGGACCGCCGGCGGCGCCCAGGCCAGAAAGCCTGAGCCTTCGCGCAGCAGCGGCAGGCCGAGGGTGTGGTCCAGTTCGGCGTCGGTGAGCAGCACGCCGCGCAGTGGGATGTCGCGCCGGCCGGGCTCCCGGCGCCAGCGACGCGGCAGCCAGCACCTGGCTACGCAGGTCCGGCGAGGCGTTCAAACGCCCCCGCCGCACCCTCCACGCCGTACTCTGACACCCGGGCTCCTTCTTCGCGTTCTGGATCTCAACCACCCAAGAACGTAGCGGGAAGGAGCCCTCCCCACGCCCAGCACGGCACAACACCCCAGGTCAGCGCCAGGTCAGCACGACCCCAACCTCCCCTGAGAAGATCCGCACCCAAATCGGTTCAGAGCGTAGTAGACGGTAATTGGGCGGACCGTGCTGTCAACCGCCGCTGAGGCTCGAAGTAGCTGCTCGGCCTGCTCAAGAGTCGCATGGAATTCTCGTGCTCGTTCTACGTCAGCTCCTGCCAGGCCAGGCGGGGAGTGCCGAAGGGCTCGTGTCGCCTGCATCGCTTCTCGCCCCGACGATGGCCTCATGGGACGCGCTTCCCTGCTCACGACGGCCCTGCGAACTTGAAGGTCATTTCCTCTATTTGCCCCGAGCCCGCGAGGACTTCATACCCCTCAGACGTAACGACCGTTCCCCGAATGCTCACCGCCACGGCATCAGGATCGTCGATCGGCTGCCAAGCGTCGTCGCGCTGGGCCGGTATACTCGCCGCCGGAAGGTAGGAGGCCAGGAACGCTTGCTGGTCGAGGTGGTCGATCAGGCCGCGACAGTCTGCCGGCTCAAATTGGCCGAGCCACGCACGACGCTGGACCGTGTAGGGCATGCGGATATTCCTAGCGGGACGCCATTGCCGCTTGCCTGTGGCGTCTGTTACCAGCATCGCAGCGTCGCCAGTCGGTCCGTTGAGTGTGTGCAATGCATTTAAGTCACGGCGAAGCCGCCCTCATTCCAGTGCCGTTCGAATTTGTCGAGTAGGTGGACGATGGTCTTGCCGCCATCGAGGGAAACTGGCGGTATTTGACTTACCGCGTGCGGATATACCTCATCGCCTACCTCAAGACGGACCTCCCAGTTGACCATAATGTGAGGCGTTAGGTCCACCCATACCAGTGGCACGGTCAGTTCGCGTGACCAATGATGAGAGGTGGCGTCGTGCAAGTTGTACAGACGAATGCCGAGGTTGTTTGCGTACGTGTGCGCCCTCTTGGTGAAGCCGCCATTGCAAACGAGCACGCCACCGGTTGCCCGCACATCGCGCACGACGGAAGCAAACTCGCCGACGGTGTTGACGTCGGCTGGGCTCTTACGATCTCGGGCCTGGACAATGGTCAAGCACTCTCGCCCTTGGTCGGCCCAGCGAATCGAGACGTCAATCTGACGCTCGGTCTCGGTATCGTGACCATAGATCTTGTCGTCCCAGGCGACAGTGGCATGAGGCAACAGCTCGGCCATGATCTGCTGAGCTAGTTTCTCAAAGCCCTGCCACTTGGTGCCCACTGAACCGCCCTCCCCGAGCGCCGCGCTAAGGCAAGGGTACAACGACGCGGCGCCCAAAACGGTCGGGCTCGCCAGGACCGGGTGGGGTCAGTTTGCTGACACGCACATCCGTCGAAGGTCCTGGCAAGTGACAGCTACGAACGAGGTGATCCGAGGGCCGAAAGATGTGCCTCAAAGTTCTCAACAAGGCTATGTAGCACCTTCCCGCCCTTCTCGGCCGAGCCGAGCGACGGGCGACCCAGGACCCCGCTATTGGAGTAGCCGGCCACACCGCACACGAGCAGAAGTGGCCGCTCGGCCTCGTGGTCCGCGCTCTTGTAGTCGGCACCGACGAGGTCGGGCCAGGCGTGGAGGAGGAGCGAGACCTCCAGCTCACCGGCGTGCATGTCGTCGTGCGCGTTCGTTTCCAGGCCGGCGTCGCGGCGGGCGGTGTCCCAGTCGGTGCGGGTCGGGAAGAGGGTCATGGTCGGCCCACCGACGTTGGCTTCCTGCACGATGTTGGACAGCACGTAGTTGCCGCCATGGCCGTTGACCAGCACCAGCTTGGCGATGCCCGACTGCCGCAGCGAGCCGCGGATGTCCTCGATAACGGCATGGAGCGTGCGGGCCGAGAGGCTGACGGTGCCGGGGAAGCCGGCGTGCTCGTGGGAGCAGGAGATGGTCAGCGGCGGCAGGAGGAACAGGGTGTAGGCCTCGGCGATCGTGCTGGCGATGAGCTGCGCCACCAAGGCGTCGGTGATGAGCGGCAGGTGCTCGCCGTGCTGCTCGAAGCTCCCGACGGGCAGCACGGCGACCCGAGCGGCGCGCTCGCGCTCGTCGCGGGAGGTCGCCGTGGTGAGAGGGAAGCGGCCAGCGTGGTCCACCTGCTCACGGTACCGAGCGGGTGACCAATCAGCCTGCACGCCCACGAGCTAGGGCCAGACGCCGTGGTGGCCGGGTTGGCGGGTGGCCGCGAGTTGGCGGTCGAGTCGCGTTAGCTCGGCCTGGACCCGGTAGGCGGTGCCAGCTTCGGTCGCGGCCAGGACCCGGTCGCCCTCGACGGCGGCCTGCTCGGCGTCACCGCTGGCAGCGTAGGCCTGCGCGAGCCGGCCGCGGTGCAGGGCTTCGTCCTGGCGGTACGAACTCGGCCAGCCGGCTAGGGTCTCTTCGAACACGGCGATGGCCCGTGTGGGCTGCTCAAGACGCAGCCAGCAGTGGGCTTCGTGGGCGCGAACGTAGGAGGTCGTGCCGTGGCGGCCGAGGTCGCCTTCCCAGGGGCTGGTGCCGCCATCGGGCGCGTACTGGACCAGTTCGTAGGCCCGGTCGAGGGCGTGCCGGCACGACGCCTCGTCTTGGTCGAGGGCGTGTCCTTCGGCCTGACGGACGGCGGCGAGGGCGCGCACGACCGGGGGGATCTGGGGCTCGCGTTCGGCTGCCGCTGCCAAGGCGATAGCCCGGGCGGCGTCGCCCTGGGCTACTGCCTGTTGGCTCTTGCGCATGAGGACATAGCTGGTCATGGGGTGATCACCGGCTTCAAGCGCCAGCTCAACGGCCCGGTCGGCCCAGTATTGCCCGGCCGCGTTGTCACCGGCGTTGTCGGCCAGCCAACTCAGGAACTCGGACCACCGGGCCTCGACCTGCACGAACGCGGTGCGCAGGGGATCGCGGGCGGCTTCCCGCGTGGCGCGGATGACGGCCAGCTCCCGCATGACGGTGCCGGTGAGGTGCTGCGGTCCGAACAGGTTCTCCGAGACGGCGAAGACCCCGAGCAGCTTCTGCCAGTGCGGCACCAGCTCGGGGTCAGCGGCAGCGGGCCGGTTGGGAAGGGACACCGCGAGCGGCTCGACGCTCAGGGGGACCGAGCGCGCTGGCAGAGCCGGCAGCTCGGGCTCCGGCGGCGCGAGCAAGCGCTGAATCGGCTCGCCCCAGAGCGCTTCAGCCACGCGGCAGGCGGTAGGGCGAGGGAGGCCGGTCATCTGTCCGGTCAGCCAGCGATCCAACTGCCGCAGGGACAGGGTGGCCGGCTCGCCGAGCTTGCGGGCGCGCTCATAGAAGTCCTCGAGGACTTCTTCACGCGTCTGGTGCCTGCCGGCGAGGAGGGCGGCCAGTCGGGTGGGATATGGCCCGTGGTCGCTCATGGTCCCTCCCAATGGGTTGGTCCGGTCACGCGGGCATGAGAACGATACGGCGCCCGAACCGGGGCACGCGAGGACAGATTTCCACGGAATCGGGATGGGCCGGTCATATGTCCGGCGCGTGACGGGTCAATGTCCGGTCCGTGTCATTGAGACGGTCGGCGGATCGGCGTGAGGGTGGTCGCACCGCACGGCAATTTGCCCGATCTGGAAACGAGTCTGCGATGACCCCCACCCCAGCTACCGCCCCCGCCGCTGACGCCGGCACCCCGGCCGCCCTGCACTCCCTGTCCGACGAGGGCCGCAGCCGCTTGCGGCAGTTGGTCCGCCGCTACCGTATCCGGGCCGACTGCACCCTGCGCCCGGTGGCCGACGTGGTGTATGACCTGAGAAGTCGCCACGGTCTCCAGCTCAGCATGGGCCAGGTGTTCGAGCTGTTGCGCGACAAGGCCGCCCGATGATCCTCGTGAGCGACGCCAAGTTACAGCCCGCCAGCAGCGTGGACGCCGACCTTGAGCGGCTGGCCCGGCTCGCCGTGCGGGTACTGGGCGAACACGTCAACGACCAGAACCTATGCGCCGTGTGCGGGTGCGCCTTCCCATGTGAGTCGGCCGTGCTCGCTGAACACAACACTGCCCTGCTGTAGGTGGTGACCCCCAAGCGGCAGAACCGGGAATGGTGAGCCCGGATGGGAAGGTGCTACCTCGCTCCGGCATCTTCCTTGCCCACCAGTGCCCGTTCCCGGTTCTGCCCTCCACCGGAGGGTGCTTCGCCCGCGAGGACCTGCGTCATCGCCGAGACGTGGGGGAACGGGGGGAAGCACCATCCCCGCTGCGAAAGGAGCGGCGTCGTGGTGCCATTCGGTCGCACACCGCTCTTTTGCCACCTACCCGCATCGTGGCCATGAGGAGCACCCATGGATGAGCTGACCGAACCCGTTACCCGGCCCGAGGATGACGAAGACCAGATGCCAGACACCAACGACGGTGACCCTACTGCCGATCCGGTGTACGTGCCGGCCGACACCTGGCAGCAGATTCAGGCGGCCGAGGAGCAGGCACGGCGGGACTTCTTCGTGGTCGAGTAGCTGAAGACTCCCTGCCGGTCACGCACTGGGTGTGTCACGGTTGGGGTGAAGGCCGGGCACGGTTGCCCTTTCCCGATGCTGGGAACGGTGGCCGTGCCTAGGCCGGGCCGACCACGAGATCGTGATCTCGCACGTCGGCCGGCCCCTCTGTCGCTCGGTGTCGAAGGCCCGATGTACGCCGGCCTGAGCCGCGCGTGCATGACTCCGCCCGTCCGCGACGGCTGCCCGGTTGGGTCGTTATTGTTCGGATCGCCAGCTACATCCTGAGGCACTGGTGCCTGCCCGGGTGGTTATGCCCGGTTATCGAGGGCGGCGCGCGGATGCCCCGCCACGGTCCGGCCCACAGACCGGCCGACCCGGATCGGACCCGGATCGGACCCGGCGGGGGCGACCCCGGTCAGAGCTGTGTGTGGTCGACATGGTCGAGGTGTGTGTCCGCGACGGGGCGGCTGTCGGTGACGATGAACTCGTCGACGTCGTCGAGCACGAACGTCGGCACGCCCTGCGCCTTGTCTGCCCTGTCGTGGTGGAAGTCGGCGTCGTCCACATCCCTCAGCACGAATGCGGGACGGGTGTCCTCCCGCTCGAACCGGACCTCGACATTGTCCAGCGTGACGCCCCTGGCGTGCCGGATGAAGAAACCGAAGGCCGGCAGGGTTCCGAACATGGTGGGCTCGGGGTACGCGTTCTCCAGCTCGGGCGGGTTCTCGACCGCGTCGGCCATCGACAGGCCGCCGACCATGTGGTGCCGGACGTTGCTGATCCGTATGTCCTCGACCTGGTGACCGGGGATGCCCGCGATGGTCGACGGGTAACGGGGGTCGGCGTTGTGCGCGATGACGTTGCTGATGCTGACCCGGCGCAGCGTGCCGATCTCCAGCCCGGCCGGTCCGCGCATCCGCGCACCCAACCGGAAGAAGAACGGCATCTGCACGTTGCGCATGGTGATGTTGCTGATCGCCACGTCCTCCAGCAGCCCGCCGTCGACGGTCTCCAACGCCAATCCCCGGCAGTACTCGAAGATCACGTTCGAGATTGCGATGTTCCGGAACCCGCCGTTCGACTCGGTGCCGAACTTGATCCGCCCGGTGCGCCCGTAGTTCCCCGTCCGGAAGGTGCCGTTGATCAGGGTACCGAGGTCGTAGCCACTCACCATGCAGTTGTCAATGGTCACGTTCTCGGTGGCGCGGACCTCGTTGAGCGCGTACGAGCTCTTCAGGACGATGGCGTCGTCGCTGGGCGAGTTGACCGTGGTGTTGGAGATCCGCACGTTCTTGCAGCAGTCGACATTGATCCCGTCACGGTTCGTGTCGATCATCAAGCTGTCGATCCGGAAGTTGTCCACACCCGTCGGGAGAATGCAGAAATGGCCGCCGTTGACCATGGTGATGTCGCGGACAGCGACGTTGCGACACAGCTTCAGGGCGATCGCCTTGTTTCCCTGCAGCGGCGCCGACTCCAGGCTGCCGCCCCTGACCAGCCCCTTCCCGTCGATCGTGCCGGGGCCGCAGATGGTGATGTTCTCCAGCCCTTCACCCCAGATCAGGCTGTTGTGCCAGTGGCTGTGCCCGAAGTCCTGATAGGGGTTCCCGGCACCCGGTTCGGCCGGGTCGTAACCACGGCCGCCGGCGGGGGTGGCCGCGAGCAGGGTGGCATTCTCCGCGAAGTACAGGGCGACGTTGCTCCGCAGCCGGACCGAGTAGCTGGCGTAGGTGCCGGCCGGGAAGTAGACGGTGCCGCCCGGCCCGCCATCGGGTCCGGGCCCGGCCTGGGCGGCTACCTCGATCGCCCGGTTGATGGCATCGGTGTCGATGGTGACGCCATCGCCCCGTGCGCCGAAACGCGTCACGTCGAAGATGCGGCTGAGCCTTCCCGACAGGGCGTCCCCTACCTCCTCGGCCGGGTCTGCGGCAGCCGACCCGGCCCGGACCACCGGCAGCGCGGCACCGGCCACCCCGGCGGCTCCCCATGAGACGACGCGACGACGGCTCATCGACCCGCTCACAGCCAGTCTCCCTTCCTGACGCCCCACCACACCGGGACGAACGAGGGCGGCACCGGACGACCGCGCCGGACGCTGGGCGCCGGCTCTGGAAACGGCCTGCTACCGAGGCCGACATCGATGACGTCGGGTAACGCTAGGCGAGCCAGAGATCGGATGTCAACCACCTTGCACTGAACGACAATCCCGACTGAAGGCGAGAAACGCTCCAAGTCCAGGGCTCCCAGCCCGGCTGGCCGCTCGACAAGGCCGCTCGACAAGGCCGCTCGAGGAGCCCCGGTCGAGAAGCCGGTCGAGAAGCCGGTCGGGAAGCCGGTCGAGAAGAGGAGGACGTGGTGCAGGCGGACGCTGGTGCCGTCCAGCGAGCGGAGCCGTCGGTCCGTGGTGTGCCACGGCTCGGCGGGTTCGGACGGGCCGCCTGGATCGTGTGGGCGGCTGGGATGTCGGCCTACGTGGTCGCGGTGTTCCACCGGTTCTCGCTGGCCGTGGCCAGCGACGACGCGGTCCACCGGTTCGGCGTCAGCGCCGCCGGTCTTGGCGCGTTCTCGGTGCTGCAGCTCGCGGTCTACTGCATCATCCAGGTGCCGGTGGGCATGGCGGTCGACCGGTTCGGCTTCCGCCGGCCAATTGTGGTCGGCGCACTGCTCATGGCCGTCGGCCAGGCGATCTTCGCCACCGCGCACCCGCTATGGCTCGCGTTGGCCGCCCGGTTGCTGCTCGGCCTCGGCGACGGCCTGACGTTCGTCAGCATGATGCGGCTCGTCGCCACCTGGTTCCCGGTCCGGCGCAACCCGCTGCTGGTCCAGGTGACCGGGCTCCTCGGCCAGCTCGGGGCGATCGCGTCCAGCGTGCCGCTGGTCTACTCGCTACGTGCGTTCGGTTGGACCGGAACGTTCCTGCTGGCCGCGGGGGTGGGTGGTGTCGTGGCGGTCGTCGCGGCCGCGGCGCTGCGGGACCGACCCTCCGGTGTCGCCGTGCCGGCAAGCCCGGACGTCCGGGGCCTTGCCCGTGCGCTACGCGCGACATGGGCGGAGGCCGGTACCCGACTCGGCTTCTGGTCGCATTTCGCCACGCAGTTCCCGGCGATGTCGTTCGCGCTGCTGTGGGGCTATCCGTTCCTCGTCATCGCGCAGCGGCAGTCGCCGAGCACGGCCGGCCTCCTGCTGACGCTGCTGACGGTGTCGTTCATGTGCTCCGGACCGGTGCTGGGTCACCTCGTCGGGCGGCTCCCGTTGCGCCGGTCCCGGCTGGTGCTCGGAGTCGTCGCGGCCACGGCCGTCACCTGGACGATCGTGCTGCTGTGGCCCGGGCCGGCTCCGCTGTGGCTGCTGGTGCTGCTCGTCGTCGTGATGGGCGCCGACCAGCCGGCCTCGATGATCGGCTTCGACTTCGCCCGCACGTTCAACCCCTCGAGGCGTCTGGGGAGCGCGACAGGGATCGTGAACATGGGCGGCTACACCGCATCCCTGGCGACGATCCTGCTGATCGGTCTGGTGCTCACGCTGCTGTCCACCCCCGGGTCGCCGTACTCGCCCGAGGCGTTCCGCTGGGCATTCGCGGTGCAGTACCCCATCTGGGCCGTGGGCGTCGTGCAGATCCTGCGGCACCGGCGCCGGGCCCGCCGCGCCTACCGCGGAGCGGCCAGCATTGCCGACGCGGTGAACGTCGTGGACCGTACTGAGGGCATCGCGACAAGGCCCTCCCGATCGGAGGCGGAGGCGTGCCGGTCGGCAGAATGACGGCGGGTCGCGCCTTCGGGACGACAGCCGGAGATGGCAGCCCTCCCCGCGGAACCGCGGCCCGCCGCATTCGGCAGGCCCCAACGCCGCTACGCCAGCCTTGCGCCGTCGACGAGCGCGCCGGCAGCCTGCTCCCACCGGGCGAGAGCGACGTCGCCGTGTTCCGTGCCGCGCAGCACGGTCGAGACGAGATCGAACGCCGCATCCTCGTCCAGGGCTTCCGCCCCGCCCGGACCTGCGTTCTGATCGGCCTCCAGCTCGGCCAGGCGACGGGTCACCTGGTGGGTGATGCCGCCGTCGGAGTCGCGGACCGGAGCCGTCGCGGCGTGTACGGACTCGCTGCCGGCACGGTCGAGCATGCGGGACAGGTCGGCGCCGCGGTCGTCGCACCAGCCGGCGGTGCCCCAGCTTCCGTGCCGGCGGCACCGCGCGGCCAGCCCGCGCAACGCCGCGGCTGCCGCAGGGGTCAACGCCGTGACGGCGAGCTGGCGCCCGAAGCCTTCGTCGCGCCGCCCGCGCTCATGCAGGAGATCGGCGAGGCAGAGAATCTGCTCGCCGTCCGGACCGTCAGCTGCCCAACCATCCACAAGCGACCCGATCTCGTCACCGAGGGCTACTCGGAGCTGGCGTAGCGTCGCGGCGCCGGCTTGATCAGCGCCACCAGGGTCCCGCGGTTGCAGGAAGAGCGCCGCGGTGCCCGCAGCGAACGTCCTCAGTTCCATCACTGCCCCTCCAGGTCGGTAACTCATTTGTAGCCGACCGGCGCGCGCTTCGGGTGCCGTTCCGGTTAATTGTGTGGGACCTGACGAGGTTGGCGGCCGAAAGGCGGGAGCGGGAAAGCGGGGCGGCTCGTAAGCGGGGGGCTCAGAGCGGGCGGGCCTGGCCAGAAAGCGGGTGCCGGCGGGAAAGCGGGGCCGGCCTGAAAGCGCGGCGGGGCGGCCCGAAAGCGGGGGATGGCCTGAAGCGGGGGGCGGCAGGAAAGAGGGGGCCGGCGGGAAAGGCCTGGGCGTCACGGCTGCCGCTGCCACGAGACGGTCAGCTCGTTGCGCCGCCCGAACCTCTGCAGATGGCGTGCCAGGACGTCCTCGACCCTCGCCAGGGACTCCGCGTCGGGCGCGACCGCCTCCAGCAGAAGCCGGTCCGCCTGCGGGCGGATCACCCCGGCGCCGTAGGCGAACACCAGCCGCCCGCCGTCCGGGATGCCGTCGACGTCCTCCACCTGCACCTTGTGCCCGAGGTGGGACAGCAGTTGCCGGGCGTACCGGGCCGATGCGTCGGTGCGGACCACACCGATGGACGTGGGCATGGCGGTCCCCCTGCCGTCAGCGACCGTAGACCTCAACGCTGCCGAGGCCGTCGAACTCCGCCGTCACCACCACCCCGGGGGTGACCGGGACCGGCGCGGTGAGGCCGCCGGAGAAGACCAGCCAGCCGGCCCGCAGCATCTCCTCCCGCTCGGCGAGCCGGTTCGCGAGCCAGGCGACCGCCGCGGCCGGATGGCCCATCGTGGCCGCCCCGGCGGCGGTGGCGACCACCTGGCCGCCGACCCGCAGTACGCAGCCCAGCAGCCGCAGGTCGACCAACTCGGCCGGCGACCGGGACTGCGGCCCGAGCAGGAATGCACCGGCGCTGGCGTTGTCGGCGACGACGTCGGGCAGCCTGAACCGGAAGTCCGCGTACCGGGAGTCGAGTACGTCGATGGCGGCGAACACCGCCTCCGTCGCGGCCAACACGCTGGTCACCGTGGCCGGCGCCGGCACGTCCCGGCCGAGCAGGAACGCGATCTCCGGCTCGACCCGGGGATGAATGAAGGCGGTGGTGTCGAGCGGCTCGCCGTAGGGCGCCAGCATGCCGCTGGTCACCAGGCCGTGCAGCGGCTGGTCGACGCCCATCTCGCGCTGCTTCACCTTGCTGGTGAGCCCGAGCTTGGCGCCGACCAGCCGCTCCCCCGCAGCCAGTTTCGAGGCGACGAAGGCGTCCTGTGCCCGGTAGGCGGTCTCGAGGTCGAGATCCGGATGGGCATCGGTGAACGGGTTGATCGCGCGGCGGTCCCGCTCGGCGGCGGCCAACTCCTCGGCGATGTCCTTGGCGTCGATCACCCGGTCCGCCTCCCTGCGTCGGATCCGTTGGAGAAGCGCACGGTCACCGCGCCGAGATGGGCGAACTCCGCCCGGAACACGTCCCCCGGCATCACCGGCACCATCCGGTGCACGGCGCCCGGCAGCACGACGTCCCCGGCGTGCAGGTAGGTGTCGAACTCGGCGAGCTTGTTCGCCAGCCAGGCCACGCACCGCGCCGGGTTGCCCAGCGCGGCCGCGCCGGCGCCGGTGTCCAGCAGTTCGCCGCCCCGGGTCACCACGACGCCGATCAGCCGCAGGTCCAGGTCGAGGACCCGGCGCATGCTGCCACCCAGCACGATCAGCCCCGAGGAGGCGTTGTCGGCGACCGTGTCGACCAGCTTGATCCGCCAGTCCGCCACCCGGCTGTCGACGACCTCCACCGCGGGAAGCACGCCGCCGATCGCGGCCAGGGCGTTGGCCGTGGTGACACCCGGACCGGTGAGGTCGCGCTCCATCACGAACGCCATCTCCGCCTCGACCCGCGGCTGAACCAGCCGGGACAGCGGGATCTCGTCGCCGTCCTCGACCACCATGTCGTCGAGCAGGACGCCGTAGTCGGGTTCATCCACCCCCAGCAGGGTCTGCATCGGGAGCGAGGTCAACCCGACCTTGCGCCCGATGATCCGCCCGCCGGCGGCGACCCGGCGGTCGGTGTTGAGGGTCTGGATCGCGTACGCGTCGGAGATCACCAGCCCGGGATGGCGGTCGGTCAGCGGTTCCACCGGCTGCGCCGTCTGGTCCGCCTGCCACAGCTCGTCCGCGAGCTCCCGATGGAGTTGGTTTGCCTGCACACCCGCAGACTCGCCGCCCGGGTGGCGTCGTGCAACCGTACTTCCGGGGAGCGGGAACGATTTATGTCCGGATGTAGTCGCCCGGCCCCTCGCCGAGCACCGGATGGTTGTCGCTGCCCATCCGCGGCGGGTCGACCAGTTCCCCGGAGTGCTCCGCGGACCAGGCGGCCCAGTCCTCCCACCAGGAGCCGGCGTGCCGCACGGAGGCCGCCCGCCACTGTGCCGCCGTCGCCGGCAACTCCTCGCCGGTCAGGTACCAACCCTTCGGGCCGGGCGGGTTGACGATGCCCGCGATGTGGCCGCCGCTGGACAGCACGAACCGCACCGGCCCGGACAGCAGCCGGGTCGTGGCGTACGCCGACCGCCATGGCACGATGTGGTCGTTCTCCGCGCTCACCACGTAGGTGTTCTTCTTGATGTCCGACAGGTCGATCCGCTGCCCGGCGATGCGCATGGTGCCCTGGGCCAGCCGGTTCTCCAGGTAGAAGTTGCGAAGGTAGAACGCGTGCATCGCGGCCGGCATCCGGGTGCTGTCGGCGTTCCAGGCGAGGATGTCGAACGCCGGCGGGTCCTGGCCCATCAGCCAGTTGGACACGACGTAGTTGAAGATCAGGTCGTTGGCGCGCATCACGTCGAAGGTGCCGGCCATCGACTTGCCCTCCAGGTGGCCGGTCCTGGCCATCTGCTTCTCCAGCCGGTCGACCGTCCCCTGGTCGGTGAACAGCTTCAGCGCGCCGGGCTCGGTGTAGTCCAGCAGCGTGTTGAGCAGGGTCAGGTTGCCGACCCGGCCGTCGCCGATCTCGGTGAGGTAGGCGTCGGTGATGGCGGTCAGCGCCCCGCCGAGGCACAGGCCGACGATGTCGATCGTCTCGGCGCCGGTGATCTCCTCGATCACGTCCAGCGCCTGCTTCGGCCCGTGCACCAGGTAGTCGTCCATCGTGACGCCGGCCATCTCGGCGGACGGGTTCCGGTAGCTGATCGCGAAGACGGTGTGGTTGTGCTTGACCGCCCACTCGATGAAGCTGCGTCCCGGGGCGAGGTCCATGACGTAGTACTTGTTGATCCACGGTGGGCTGCACAGCAACGGCGCGGCGTGCACCCGCTCGGTCTGCGGCTCGTACTGCAGCAACTCCATCAACTGGTTGCGGTAGACGACCTTCGCCGGCGTCGCGGCCAGGCTCTCGCCGAGCCGGAACGGGCTGGTGTCCACCTGCCTTGGCCGGCCGTTGTTGTGCAGGAGGTCGTCTACGAAGTGCCGGGCACCGCGCACCAGGCTGACCCCGCCGGTGTCGAACGCGCGCTTGATCGCGGCCGGGTTGGTGGGCAGGAAGTTCGTCGGCGACAGCGCGTCGAGCAGGAGATCGGCGGCCAACCGGGCCTTGCCCTCGGCGCTCGGCGCCAGGTTGGCGGCACCGATCACGTCCCGGGACAGCCGGCTCAGCGCCAGGTAGGCCTGCCGCACCGCGAAGAAGGCGGGGTTGTCCGACCACGCCTGGTCGGCGAACCGGCGGTCCTTCGGGTTCACCGCCAGCGGTGGCTCGACCGACATCCCGACCCACCGCGCCAGCGTTGCGGCCGGAATGCGGGCGAGGTCGGTGGCCAGCCGGGCATAGGCCCCGATGAGCCCTGCCGGGTTCGTGCCCGCCGCCACCAACGCCCGGCCCAGGGCCTTGCCGAACTGCGCCACGTCCGGATCGGCGAGCAGACCCGACTCCGGGGCGAGCACGTTCGCCGCCCGGTCGGCGATGTCCAACGGTGACCACGCCGTCATCCGAGACCCTCACTCTCCTGGAGGCCGAGGCATCCGGGTTGACCGCGGACGGACCCCTCCCCGACGACACTAACCCGCGGGCGCGGTGGATCAACCCCGTGCTTCTGCTGACTGGAAGCCGTCGCGCCCGTCGCGCCGCCCCGCCGTCGCGCCCGTCGCACCGCCCCGCCGTCGCGCCCGGCCGGGCCGCCCCCCGTCGCGCCGCCCGGCCGTCGCGCCGCCCCCGCCGCAGCGCCGGTCATGGCGCGGTCACGGCGCGGTCATGGCGCGGTCATGGCGTGGGCGGGATGGTGACGCGCCGGCCGGTGGTCAGCGACTGCTGGACCGCGAGCGCCACGGCCAGCGACCGGACGCCGTCCACGCCGGTGGCGGCCGGCTCGCCGCCGTCCGCGACCGCGTCCGCGAACGCGCGCAGCGCGCGGTCGTAGGGGTTCTCCCGATCCGGGATCTCGATCAGGACGTCGTCGTGCCCGGCCCGCCGAAGGAAGACGTCGCCGTCCGGCGTCTGCGTCATCGGGTCGGTCGTGAACAGCGAGCCCGCGGTGCCGTGCACCTCGAACGCGGTTCGGGCGTGTGGCGCGGTGTAGGCGTCATGCAGGTGCAACGTGACGTCCCCGGCGAGCCGGCCGGCGACGGCAACCGCATCGACGCCGCCCTGCGCCAGGCCCTGCCCCACTCCCACCGCGACCACCTCCACCGGTTCGAGCCCGGTGACGAACCGGACGGTGTCGGCGTCGTGCACGGTGAGGTCGAAGACGACGCCCGACCCGGGCGCCGCGCCGAGCCGCCACCCCCGCAGCCGCTCCGACAGGTTGATCGTGTACGCCACCCGTACCGCGAGCGGCCGTCCCACGGCACCGTCGGCCAGCAGGCGGCGCAGCGTCCGGTGGACCGGCGCGCTGCGCAGGTGATGGTTGGTGCCCAGGACCACACCAGCCTTCGCGGCCGCGTCGACCATCCCCTGGGCGTCGTCGAGCGACAGCGCCAGCGGCTTCTCGCACAGCACGTGCCGCCCCGCCGCCACCGCGGCGTGCGTGTGCGCCGCATGCCGGTCGTTGGTGGTCGAGATGTAGACCGCGTCGACGTCCGAGCCGACCGCCTCCTCCACCGCGGACGTCCCCCTCGACGCCCTGCTCCCGGGCGAAGGCGGCGGCACGGGCCGGATCCGAGCTCGCCACCACGACCGCCCGGTGTCCCACCCGTCGCAGGGCGGGCAGGACCTGCGTAGCGGCGATGTCGCTGGCGCCGATCAGCGCCCAGCGCAGCGGTGCGGACATTGGCTCACCCTCCCGTGCGCGCAGTCTCGGCGAGCCTCCGGGCCCTGACGCGAGATCTTCCGCCCAGCGGACGCCAGGTGGCCGCCGTCGGGTCGACCCACCCTCCCTCCCACTCGGTGGGAACCTCCGTTGTGAGCCGCCGGGGCGGAGCACATGCTGGCGTTGCCCCCAGACCGAGGTCGGGCAGGAGGTCTGTCGTATCCGCCACGCCGCGGGAGCAGCGACCGGGCAGACCGCAGGTCGGGAAGGAGAGGTCATGGACGCGGGCAATGTCGCGACGTCGTCGGAGGTCGCGGACGGACGGCGGCCGCTGGTGATCAGCTCCTACACGCTGGGCACGGAGGTCTCCTTCCCGGAGCGGGTGCGGGTAGCCGGGCAGGCCGGGTTCGCCGGGATCGGCCTGCGCGCCGAGAACTACTGGGACGCCCGGAACGCGGGTCTCGACGACGGGGCCATGCAGGAGATCCTGGACCGGCACGGCGTCGCGGTCATGGAGGCCGAGTACGTCACCGGCTGGGGCACCGAGGAGGACCGCGACGCCGCGCAGCGGGAGAAGGAGGAGACGGTCTTCCACCTGGCCCGGACGTTCGGCGTGCCGCACGTCAACACGGCCCTGTTCGAGAAGCTGCCGGTCGACGACATGGCAGGCGCGTTCGCGGCACTCTGCCGCCGGGCCGGCGAGCTGACGATGGCCCTGGAGTTCCTGCCCTACACCGGTGTGCCCGACCTGGGCACGGCATGGGAGGTGGTCCGCCGGGCGGGCGAGCCGAACGGCGCCGTCCTCATCGACGCCTGGCACTGGACGCGGTCCGGCGCCACGCCCGACGACCTGGCGCCGGTGCCCGCGGAACGGATCGTCTCGATCCAACTCTGCGACGTCATCGCGCACCCGATGAGCGCGCTGCGCGAGGAGTCCCTGCACCACAGGTTGCCACCGGGTCGCGGGTACGGAGACGTGGTCGGGATGCTCCACGAACTGCAGGCCAAGGGCGTCGAGCCCTGGGTGGTCACCGTCGAGGTCCCGTCGGACCACCTGCTGGCTCAGGGCCTCGACGTCACCGCGGCGACCGTGCTGGCCGCCGCGAGGGAGGTGCTCGACAAGGCCAGTTGATGCTCGTGGCCAGTGGATGCTTGCAGCGAGGACTTCCTGGCCACCCTGCCCGCC
>WNGF01001815.1_pt1 | contig 30846 bp, 25 predicted proteins | sample 5400641 | NCBI WGS metagenome assembly WNGF01 (sample SAMN13153371, study PRJNA577476) | soil metagenome | isolation source: 80 cm soil or saprolite under grassland replicate 2 | place: USA:California | collected 2016-06-15 | reverse complement strand
TTCATTCAGAAGTGACTCCCAACAAGCTTATCCAGTCGTAGAAGGACGATGCCATAACTCCGTTTTTAGATAATCAAGCTTGTAAACCCGACGACTTTGGCAGTGAGTTTTAGCAAGAGTTTCGGGGAAAGCACGACCTCCTGGACCTTGTTGTCCTTAAAGAGGAGGCGTTAATACCCCATTTTGATTGTTGTGTCAATAGAATTTCACTGCGCTAGTAATATATTTTGCTCATGCACCCCATAAGCTGGATCAATCGAAGGTTGACAGTCCGCCCAGCCCTTGTTTAGTGTGCAAAGACAAGGCGGGCGCCTGAGTTCCGGGTGACAGATCCAACCACTTCAAATAAATGAGCACTGCAGAATTAGACTTTCGCCAACTTCGAGTGCGAACTATAATTCGTTAGTGTTAGTGCCGCGTGAACTGGATGGGAAATCGGCGTTAATTGTTTCGGCTATACAGTGCTTCGTCCAGGAACCAGGCATCCCGCAGCGGCTGGAAACGTGTTTGATATCGAGCAAAGAGATGCAAGGTTAGTATTCGACCACTCAATGAATCCGGTCCCCGCCTTATCAATAATGGACAGTTCGCATGAACTATTGCTGAGAAATTGCAATGCATAAAGTGCTTATAACCGGCGGGGCCGGTTTCATAGGATCGTCTTTCGTGCGATTACTTCTGGATGAAGTCCCCGCCTGTAAAGTAGTGAATTTTGACAATCTCACTTATGCGGGAAATCTCGATAATCTTGCCGGCTTGGATGATGCTCACCATCGCTTTGTGCGCGGTGACATCGCGAACCGCGATGAGGTTCTGGCCGCCCTTGAGTTGGAAACCGATGCGGTAATTAACTTCGCGGCTGAATCGCATGTTGATAGAAGCATCGCATCGGCCGATGAATTCATCCGCACGAACGTCCTCGGAACACAAGTGCTGCTGGATGCGGCCCGCGAGCGGCGAGTGAAGCGTTTCGTACAGATCTCGACCGATGAAGTGATGGGTAGTCTGTCTGAAGATGAGAATGGTTTCTTTACCGAGGAGTCTCCGTTCGCTCCGAACAGTCCCTACGCCGCGTCAAAAGCGGCTGCGGAACATTTGGTGCGCGCGGCGCATCACACATTCGGACTCGATGTCGTGATCACCCGCTGCGGTAACAACTACGGGCCTCGTCAATTTCCCGAAAAATTTCTGCCGCTAATAGTTGCAAACGCGACGAACGATGAACCGATTCCAGTTTACGGAGATGGACTTAACATACGAGATTGGATCTATGTTGACGACCACTGTCGAGCAATCCTTGCAATACTGGAAAAAGGGAAAGCTGGCGGAGTTTATAACATCGGCGCGCGCAATCAACGACGAAACATCGAAGTGGTAAAGAGCGTGCTCGATGCGTTGGAAAAGCCACACTCACTGCTCCGCTTTGTTAAGGATCGTCCTGGTCACGACCGGCGTTATGCAATCGACCCCTCGCTGATCGAGAACGACCTGGGTTGGCGTCCGCGCGAAACCTGGGAAAGCGGCTTACGCAAAACCATCGAATGGTACGGCACAAATTCTGAGTGGGTTGACCGCGCCCGCAGCGGGGCCTATCGCGATTTCTATGCCCAGCAATACGGGGTTGAGGTCGGCGCGCAATGAAAGTAATGATCACCGGCGCCGGCGGTTTGGTGGGGCGGGCAACGACCCGGTATTGCTCGACTCAGGGCGATCAAGTCATTGCGTTGGATCATCACGCCCTCGATATCTCGAATGAGTTGAGCGTCAACGCCGCCTTCAATGAGCATCAACCCGATGCCGTTATCAATTGTGCTGCGTGGACGGATGTGGATGGCTGTGAGGTTGATCAGCCTCGCGCGCTCAGAGTAAACGCGCAAGGGCCGGAGTTGCTCGCACTTGTCTGTCGTCGCTTCGATGCGCTGCTTATTACAATCTCGACTGACTATGTTTTCGACGGCGAGAAAGACGGATTCTACACGCAACGCGATCAGCCTAACCCGCAGAGTGTTTACGCTGTCTCAAAACTCGAGGGTGAGCGTCGCGCGCAACAAGCCTGGGCGCGGACGATCGTCGTTCGCAGCGGATATATCTTTGGCGCAGGTGGAACCAATTTTCTTAGTACGCTTCTCGCGCGGACGCAACGCGGTGAGCCGGTAAAAGTAATTAATGATTCATTCGGCACTCCCACCTATGCCCCTGATCTTTCCGAGCGACTTTATCAACTTGCTCGATTGGATCTGCCTGGCCTTTATCATGTAGTGAATTCCGGTGAAGGAGCCAGCTTCGAAGACTTTGCTCGCGCCGCATTTGCGATCACCGGGCTCAATTCGCAACTGCTGGAAAGTATCAACATGGCGGCGCTTAAACGAGCGGCTCCCCGACCGAAGAATTCGCGGCTGAAATGCCTGCTGTCTGAGGCCCTCGGACTCCGGCCTATGCCATATTGGAAGGATGCCGTGAAAACGTTTGTGGCCGGCGAACCGACGCCGGTCGCGGTCCAGCTCGGCGGGGCTCGATGACTTGCCTCACGGCGCGTCTCTGCTATCATGGATTACCCCTTATCGGAAACCGCTAACAAGTTTCGAAAGTTATGACGAAAGACGAACACTTGATTCCCGTGCCCTCGGGCCGCGGCGTAAATACAACCCTTGCCGAAATCACTCAGGCCAGGGCCTATGAAAAATATGGAAAGTACGGCGCACCGTCCGAGAACCATTTTCGCGATTACCTTTTCGTGATCCTGAAGCGTAAGTGGCTTATCCTCAGTTTGATTTTGGTAGTCACCTCGCTGGTTACCATTCAAATGTTCCGGCTCCCGTCGATATATGAGGGCGACACGGTTATCCGGATTGAACCCAAGACCCAGAGCGTGCTGCGCAACAAAGAGTTGGTGATTTCGCAAGCCGATCCGAACTTCTGGGGCACTCAACTAAAGTTATTGGAAAATCCAATCCTGGCGCGCGAGGTCGTGCTGACTCTCGACTTGATGCACAACCCGACATTCATGAACCCACAGAATGAACCCGGGTTCTTTTCTTCTTTGCGGCGAGTTTTTTCCCGTGACAAGACTTCAGCGAAGGCTCAGAAGGAAGCAGCCGATCAGGTGCTGATCAGTCAATCGAGGATTCGCGAAGAAGATTTGTCTGAGGAAGAACTTGCTCAACTGGAATCTTACGAAGACGCGATCATTGGCAGCGAAACCGCCGAGCCGGAAGTCGGGACGAATCTGGTTCACATTAGATTCCGTCATAGCGATCCGCAAATGGCGCTGAAGGTTTCCAACACACTTGCCGAGGTATTTATTAACAACAATCTCGCGCGCATGACCGCCGGTTCCACAAAGGCCCAGGATATATTGGGGAAGGAAATCGGCGACCTGCAGGGCAAGATCAGACACGGCCAGGAAGCTCAATTCAATTACGCCAAGAACCACAACCTGCCGATGACGAGTGATGCCAGTCAGAACGTTGAATGGCAAAGATTGCTACAGCTGGGCTCGCAATTGGTCGAGGCCGAGAAAGAACGGAAATTAGCGCAGGGTATTTACGAACACGCGAAGAATTCCAGCGATCCGCTTTCCGTGCCCGAAGTGTTGAAATCGACTGAGGTTACGAATTTCCGTCATGAATTAGCGAGCCTGAGACAAAAAAAGGATTCACTTCTGATTACTTACACGCCCGAATGGCCGGAAGTAAAAAAGATCGATGCTGAGATTAAACGCATTGAGGGCGAGCTCAAAGCTGCCGTGGCGCAGGAAGTCGACGGTTTGCGAGTAAGATACCAGTCGCTGGAAACCCAGGAAAACGACATTCGAGCTTCTTTCGCAGCGCAGCGTGGTGTCACCACACAGCAAGCCGGCGATCAGTTGGAAATTATGGAGCAGGGTCAGGAAATTGAAACAAACAAGCAGTACCTGAACACCCTCCTGCAGCGCCAGAGAGAGTTGGAGGCAATTTCGGGCGAAAGAACCAACGAACTGAGCATCGAGAATCCCGGGCGACTGCCGAGAGTGCCCGTCGCGCCGGCGCGCGTGCGGAACATCGTGATTGCCTTCCTGCTTTCGCTGGTCGCAGGCATCGGCCTGGCTTTCCTTCTCGATTTCCTCGATGACACGGTCAAGTCAATCGATGACGTCGACAGGTATTTGCATCTGCCTGCGCTCGCCTTGATTCCTACCGGACGAAACGAAGCTCCGCGTTTGAAAGGTATGACGCCGGCTACTTCGCCCGCAGCTTCCACCGCGCTGGCACTGGTTGAGGACGTTCGTTCACCTGTGGCGGAGTCGTATCGCCACCTGCGCACGTCTTTATTGCTGTCTTCAGCCGGCCAACCGCCAAAGACAATCTTGATAACTTCCAGTCAACCTTCGGAAGGAAAGACAACTACGGCCATCAATACGGCGGTGATGTTGGCAAAGACCGGCGCTGCGGTCGTGATTGTCGACTGCGACCTGCGTCGGCCGAGATTGCATGCGCACTTCGATTTGCCCAACTCGCGCGGGCTGACGAACTGGCTTTCAGGCGAAACTGATCTCGACAGCTTGATATTGAGTTATGACAAACAACCTAACCTCAGGCTCCTAACCTCCGGTCCCGTACCACCGAATCCCGCCGAGCTCTTAGGTTCAGAAGAAATGCGGAAGCTTTTGACTCAGTTGAGCGAAAAATTTGCGCACATCATCATCGATTCCCCGCCGGCCATTTCGTTCACTGACGCTTCTATTTTGGCCACCATGGTTGATGGCGTCGTGCTGGTCGTTCATGGAGGACATAGTTCGCGCGCCGTTGTTCGCCGGGCCAAACAGCAGCTGCTCGACGTGGGCGCGAATATCTTTGGCATTGTGCTGAATAACGTAAAGGTCGAGGCCTACGATTACTATTCGAACTATTACTCGGCTTATTACGCCTCAGATTATTATGACAGCGAGGCCACGGGGGCGGATGCACCACAAACCGGTTAATTCGGCTCAAGGGGTGCGATAACCGGCAGCCCGGATACCGCAGCTTACTCCAGTTTTTCCAACCTCGATTTGATTCCATTTTCATGCCAGGACAATTTTGCGTAATCGCGCCGGACGTTAAGCTTGGCCCCGATGTGATCATTCGCCACTTCGTCAATTTATATGGGTGCGAAATTGGGGAGGGGACGAAAATAGGTTCGTATGTCGAGATTCAGAAAGGCGCTTCGATCGGACGCAATTGCAAGATCTCCAGTCATACGTTCATCTGCGAAGGCGTTACCATCGCCGACGAAGTTTTTGTCGGTCACGGTGTGACCTTTATCAATGATAAGTATCCAAAAGCAGTGGGCGACGCCGGCAGGCTGCAAACCGATGCCGATTGGACAGTAGTGCCGACGGTCGTGGAGCGAGGAGCGAGTATCGGGAGTGGCGCTACGATTCTTTGTGGGGTGACGATCGGCGAGCGAGCCATCGTCGGCGCCGGGGCAGTGGTAACTAAGAGCGTTCCCGCAGAAGCGACGGTTGCCGGCAATCCAGCGATCGTAATCCGCGATTAGCCTTCCGATTCAACCGGCCCAGGGGAAAACCGCCGGTTGTAGGAAAGAAATGGCTGACTCCAGCGAAAAAGCATTTCCACTAAACAACCCGGGATCCGCAGACACCAATCCGCTTGTCCCCTTCGTAGATCTAAAAGCCCAATACCAGACAATCAAGAGCGAGATCGAAGCAGCCATCTCGCGTGTCGTTGAAAGTGGCCGGTATATTCTCGGCCCGGAAGTTGAGAACTTCGAGAAGGATTTTGCGGAATATGTCGGGGCGCGTTTTTGCGTAGGCGTCAATAGTGGCACTGCGGCGTTACAACTGGCGTTGATGGCTACGGGTGTTGGCGCGACTGATGAAGTGATTGTTCCCGCTAATACTTTTTTTGCTACCGCTGAAACAGTTTCCACGGCTGGTGCTCGTCCGGTCTTCGTCGATGCGGACGCGGTTGCATATACGATTGACGTCTCAAAAATCGAAAACGCAATCACACCGCGCACCCGCGCGATCATTCCGGTGCATCTGTACGGCCAGCCGGCCGACCTCGATCCAATTTTTGAGATCGCTCGACGTCATAATCTCAGCGTGATTGAAGACGCGGCCCAGGCGCACGGCGCCGAATACAAAGGTCACCGAGTTGGCGCGCTCGGCGATGTAGGTTGCTTCAGTTTTTATCCCGCGAAAAATCTTGGCGCTTACGGAGATGCTGGAGCTATAGTCACCGACGACGACATGGTCGCCCGCCGGATAAGACTGCTTCGGGATCATGGTTCGGATCGTAAGTACTATCACGAGATTGTCGGTTACAACTTTAGACTGGAGACGCTTCAGGCCGCGGTGCTGGCCGTAAAGCTGCGCCACCTGGAGTCATGGACTCGGCTTCGGTGCCGCCATGCGGCGCAATATCACGAACTGCTGAAGACAAGCAGTCTGGTCCTGCCCCGGGAGTTGGAATACGCCCGCCACGTCTATCACCTCTACGTCGTGCAGAGCGACCGGCGCGATGAACTGCAACGGAAACTGGCCGACGCAGGTGTCCAGACCGGCATCCATTATCCCGTTCCGATTCACCTTCAGCCCGCCTACTCGTCGCTCGGTTATCGAGCCGGCGACTTTCCAGAAACGGAAAAACAATCGCAGCGCGTGCTGTCACTTCCGATGTTCGCGGAATTGACGGATGTACAAATTAATTTGGTGGCAGAGGCGCTAAAGCAGCTGGAAGCGCGGACGTGAACTAAACCGGCTGCGTGTCGAATCCGCGAAGCGTGGAGTCAACACCGAAACAGCCAACCGACCTGTAACAAAAATAGGAACGGCGCGCCTGTTAAGCATTCGCCGTTCCTTTTTGAATTGGCCTCAAAGGCCAAAGATGGTGTGCGCCAGTTGTAGGTTGTTGGAGTTATCCCCTTGATGAACGAGCTATCTCTTCTTCGCGGCCTTCTTTTTGCCGCCCGCTTTCTTTTTCGCAGCCTTCTTCTTAGTTGCCATATCGTGCTCCTTCTTTTACTTTTCAGGTTATGACCACAAGATACTGTGTTTTAGTAGCTCTTGTGGTCTAGAGAAAACAGCGCACAACATGTTGCTATATAAACTTAAATTGATCAGATGTCAACACTTTTTACTGAGGCAGTGAAATATTTTCACCCCATGCACGAGCCTTGTCGCTGCACTGATCGACCAATTTGCGATCGCCAATCGGGGGATCGAGCAACGGCATCACACGTTGATCGGTCAGGTCTGAAATTGATCGGCGTGGTTGCTTTCAGCGGTGCAAACAATTCAAGTGGATTAACGAAACAGCGGCGTGAAGATCCATTGATCATGTCGCTCGATCCCGTAGTAGGTGATCACTGAGTCGCGTTCGCTGCGACTGGCGACGCCCAAAAATGGTCCGATGGTGTTGTCAGAAGAGTCTTCGCCGCCTGGCGCGCTCTCGGTGGATCCGGTATTGAGGACGTTCACTAATTGGGGAACAAATTGTTGAAATGTTCCGCGCGTCGGCGGGGGCGTGCCACCGGCGTAGACTGTGACTGCCTGCACAAACTGAATTAGATCCGGCGAAGTTGGGCCTATTAGTCGCCATTCGCCTTTGCGGGAAAGCGGATCGACGGCGGCTTCAGCTCTGAGTATCTGAACTTTGTGAGTTCCTCGGGGTATCCCTTCCAGCAGTTGATCGATTGAAGTCGGCAGCGCCGCAACTCCGCGCGCTCCCTGGCTGTTTCGATATTCAACATAAGCTCGGATCGCGTTAGCGACCTCTTCGCCGCGAAAGATGGCTTCTTTCTCTCGCTCGCGCTGGGCCTGCTGCTTTATGTCAGGCGCAGCCGCCATCGCAAATAGAGCGAGCAGTGACATGACGGCAATCAGCGCCACCAGGGTGTAACCGCCCTCGTTCGATTTGCCGTTATTTAAAGCTCTTCTTCGCATCTGGCGCGCTCTATACTTATTTATCAAAAATCACCAACCCAAAATCTGCAATCTCTACGGTTCATCGTCAACCACAACGCGAGGCGTCGGCCGTCCCAAGGGCGTTCCCGTAGTTCCTTCCGTTGTGAAAGGCAGGGTGTGTTTGATCTTGAGCATCGTGTCAATCAACACCAGTTCCCGTTCAGATATACTCGTAACGCGAAAACGACCGGCCATCACATCTCCTCGCATCACGTTGAGCATTTCTTTGCTGCTCTTATCGATAAGCACTGCTACGTCATTGCCGCGTGGCTTCCCAATGATTCCAACGTAATTATAGTTGGGCACCGGGGGCGCCGTCACGTTCAAAGGCACGACGTTCGAGTACAACTTCCCATCAAAGGATCGCGCCATCACCTGGCGTACTCCAGGAGTGCTAATCAAAGCAGCAGGTACAGTCGCCCCGATCTGTTGTGCACTTATGAAGCGAGTTTGCAGATCACGACCATCAATCGCGATCCGCACTCCGGGCACGAATTTGTCGCCCATCACTTCGAGACTGAAATCAGCCGTCCGCGCATAAACATTCGAAGGCGCCAGCGACGTTACTGTCAGCGGGGGCGGCGGCGTGGGTGTCGGCGTCGGAGTGGGCTTTTCGACGACTGGCGTGGGCGTCGGTTCGTAGTAAGCAAAAATATTGTGATTCGCCTCGCCCACTGCCGCTACGGTCCAGCTGGTAGGAATCGGTGCTACGGAACTCAGATCATCCGGGTCAACAGGTTTTTGTTTCGGGTCAAGTGGTAGAGGTGACTGACGGGCAATAAGGGTGTTGTTATTCGCCTGTGGTTTACTGCCGCTGCCGGAAGAGCCAAAGAAAACGTAGCCGAGTACGGCAATCGCCACTACTCCCAGGCCGGCGGCTGCGATAATTTTCTTCTTTTCGTTCGGATTCTTCGGATCAAAAAGCTGCATAATAAAAATCAACTAACCATCAACTGCTTTATTCAACGCCTGCACCGCACATTAGTTCGGTTTAGGCGTACCGTCAATTCTGAAAACGCTAGGGAGTGCTTGTACTACTTTCGCTAACTGCACGACGAAAGTAAGTCGCCATCTCAAGTCGCAGGCTGACCAAAGCGCCGCGTGTTCCCGGGGCCGGCGGCGGAAAAGTCACCGCACCACTCCGGCCCGGCGATACGCCTGCCGGAGGTCTGGCTCCGCGAATTGGCGGGCGTGTTTCCTCAAGAGTCGGCACAGCCGTGGTGCTTGTCTCGGTAACAGTTTCGAGCTCGACGGCGTTGATGACCAGAAACTGCCGGCTGGTCTCGATATCGTGGACAAAGTGCCGCACGTTTTGATATGGGCCTTCGACCGTCACGCTAACGGCAATCCCGGGATAGACACTCTGCCACTTCGCGGTGCTTTGCTTATCGGCGGAGGCCAAAACCTGCTGCTGTGTCTTTGTCCCGATCGATGGGAGCGTGGTGTAGCTCGGTCCGGCAGTATTGCGCAAACCGTTGCTGCGAATCAGATCGTTTAAGTCGGCGTACAGAGACATGCGACCACTGCTTGGTGCTACCAGCCAGTTGCTTTCGAAATCATCGATACTCGCAGTAATGGTTTTTACCAATTCACCTGCACTCGTGTTACCCGCGAGTCCTTCCCTGGCTGCTCGCAATTGTCCCTGCAGGCGGTCGCGATCGAGTTCCAGCGATCTAACCCGCGAACGCGCCGGCACTAACAAGTAGAAGTAAAGAAAAACCGTGAGCAGCGCGAGGAATACGGCGCATCCGAGTCCAATCAATTCCGGCAAGCCGATCGGACTGAGCTGACGCGATCGCTTCAACTGATCAAAACGAACTCGAATCTGGCCGCGGTCGGCGACTGCGCTATTTCTGATTGATTGTTCCTGGTTCATCGTGTTCGGTTCGATCCGTTCGGGGCGGTATCAACGGGTCGAGTAGCTCGTTCGGACGGTTCAATTGGCGTGCTTGACCGCGGCGTATAATGCACATTCATTTCGTACTCGGCCCCGCTCTCGCCTCTCCCGCGTTGCAAATTTTGCGATACGAGCTCCGCTCTAAACACACCCTCGCGCTCCCAATCAGAGATCATCTCCGTGACGGTCGTCGGGCTCTTGCTGGCTACTGTCAAATCAAGAATTGCAATCTCACGGTCGCCCTGCAGGCCGACTTCCTTGACCGCGATCCGGACTACCCGAACGCCACCCGGCATTGCAGCTTCGAGATCAGCAAACAGGCGCGTCCATGAAAAGCGCTTGCGATCGACCAGCGCGTGTGCCGCTTTCAAGGTGCGCTGCTGATCAGGTGTCAGGATATTCTTAACCTCTTCCGCGCGACGTCTTGCTGTGTCAGCTTCTGATTGCATACTCTTGACGTCGCGTTCCACCGCCTGCGCCTGCGCGTTCTGCTGGAACGTAGCGCGCAGAATCAGAACTAACGCCAGGATCGAAAAGATCGTGACTACTGCAGTTACCGTCCACGGCAAAGCGCGATTACGAAAGGGTTGAGTGGCGAGATTGAGTCTGGTCTTCACAATTACCATTCGGGGCTAAAATTTTCGCGAGAAAAGCATACACGCCCGTCGCGAGGCTGCGCAACTGGCGCTCTGCGAGGGACCGCGGCGCAGTAACGTTACACGCTTATCGCCAGCGCGGGTTTCGGAAACAGTCGCCCGCAGACAAGTTATTCGTATCTCAGGGCCACCATCGGGTCGACTTTGGTGGCCTTTCTGGCGGGCAGATAACTGGCCAATAGAGCGACTGCCAGCAGGATCAACGCCGTCACGATCAGCGTCAAGGGATCGGCGGTGCTGATGCCGAAAAGCAAGCTCTTCATTACCAGTGTTGACGTCCCAGCCAGTACCAGGCCGATTACCAATCCAATCGAGGCAAGCATCAATGCATGGCCAATCACATGCTTGAAGATGTCCATCGGTTGCGCGCCGACGGCCATGCGAATGCCGATGTCGCGGGTACGCAACGTCACCGAGTAGGCCATCACGCCGTAAACTCCGACGGCCGCCAGAATCAAAGCGAGCGCGGCAAAGACGGTTAGCAGGATGACATAAAAGCGAGGCTGCGCCGTCGAGTTGGAAATCAATTCGTCCATCAACTTCATGTTGGAAACCGGAAGATCCTTGTCCGTGGCCCAGACCTCTTTGCGAATTGCACCCGTGATCGTTTTCGGATCCGAGGCCGTGCGCACGACCAACGAAAAGTTAAGCGTTGTATTTTGCAGAAAGGGAACATAAATTTCCGGTTGCGATTCTTCGCGCAATGAAAGCTGGCTTGCTGAACCGGCAATGCCGACAATGGTTACCCAGGGATTTTTCGATTCCGGCCGGCCGCGTTTTATCTTCCTGCCGATGGGATCTTCCCCCGGCCAATACTTGCGCGCCGCAGTCTCGTTGATTATGGCGACACCGGGCATCTCGGCGCTATCGCGGTCTGTGAACTCGTTCCCGCGACGAAAAGGAATGCCCATTGTGCGAAAGTAGTTTGGACTTATCACGCGATAGAATGCACGCGGTCTTTCCGTAACCGCCGGGACCGGGCGTCCCTCGATCATGAAACTCGTATTGAACGCGTTGACGCCGAAGGGCACATTATCTACAGCCGCCGCGGACTGCACCCCGGGGATTGTCGTCAGGCGTTGCAACAGCTGTTGTTGAAAGTTCTGTTGTTGCTGGGCGGCGTGATATTTCGCATCGGGCAGTTCAACCTCGAGAGTGATCAGATTCTTCGGATTAAATCCCGGGTTAACACCTTGCAAGCGCAGGAAGCTTCGAAACATCAGACCGGACGCCGTTACCAGTATGACCGCCAGCGCGACCTCGGTAATAACCAGGAAATCCCGGAGCCTTTGACGGCTTGCGCTCCCGCTTGAACTGCGGCCGCCTTCTTTGAGAGCTTCATTCAGATTCGGTTTTGAAGCATCAATGGCCGGCGCCAACCCAAAAAACAGCGAGGTGACCAAAGCTATGAGCAAGGTAAACAGAAGCACCGTCGCGTCAAAGGTAAAATCCTTTAGCTTTGGAATGTTGGTGGTCACAAAAGCGATAAGGGTCTCGGCGCCGATTACGGCAAACAGCAAACCAAGCAGGCCGCCCAATAAGCCCAGCAATACGCTCTCCGTCAGTAACTGCCGCAGTATGCGCAGTCGAGTCGCACCGAGCGCGGTGCGAATCGCTATCTCCTTCTGCCGGCCAGTGGCCTTCGCCAGAAGCAGGTTGGCCACGTTGGCGCACGCGATCAGCAGGACCAGCGCGACGGCGGTCATCAAGACAAAGAGCGCCAGACTGATGTCGCCAGTTACCTGCTCACGGAGCGGAATAACATGCGTTTCGATTCCCCCGTTAACATCGGGGAATTCTCGGTCGAGCCGGCTGGCAATCGCATTGAGGTCGGCCTGCGCCTGAGCCACCGTCACACCCGGCTTCAGTCGTCCCATCATTTTCAGGTCTCGCCTGTCGCGCACCAGCGGAATGTCATCTGTGGTTAACGGGACCCAAAGGTCAGCGTTGCTGACGGACTCTTCTGAAGAGCCGACCACGGCGGAAAACGCCGGCGGAAATTTGAAATCCGGAGGCATGATTCCGACGACGGTGTAGCTTTGACTATTCAGCTGAATAGTTTGATTTATCAGATTGGCGTTGGCGGCAAACGTCCGCTGCCATAAACCGTAACTCAAAATGAGAACATGGCCGGCACCTGGTTGATCTTCCTGGGGAAGAAATAATCGGCCTCGACCTGGATTAACACCGAGCAGCGGGAAAAGATTTGCCGAGACGCGCAGGCCGGCAACTCTCTCAGGCTGATCGCCGCCCGTGAGATTGAAATTACCGTTGGTGTCTGTAAAAGCAGCGACCTCGAGATTCCTTGCGGAAGTTCTGAAGTCAACGAAGTTGGCAGACGATGTGGGCGATTCAGACCAACCCTTTTTCAGATTTCGTTCCCAGATCATTACCAACTGATCCGAGTTTGCGTAGGGTAAAGGCCGAAGCAGCACGAAGTTGACGACGCTGAAGATGGCCGTGTTCGCGCCAATGCCGAGGGCCAGCGTGAGGACGGCAATCAGCGTGAAACCGGGACTCTTAAGTAACAACCGGGCGCCGTAGCGTATGTCCTGCCAGATAATTTCCATACGTGGATTACGTTATTGTCCGATATGTTTCGACTGCCGGTTAATCGAGGCGTCGCACTGCGCGATGAGCTAAACCCAGTGCCGGCAACACCGCCGTTGCTGCTCCGCCAATTATGAACACCGCGGCCGCGCCAAATCGATCCGTAGCCCAACCCGTAATTCCGTAGCTCAGCGGCAGAAAAGCATAGGAACCGAGGTTGTCGATACTAACTACGCGTCCAAGCATCTCCCGCGGAACCAGGTCCTGCAGCAGGTTCACCCAAATCAAGGTGAAAATTGAAATCATCGCCCCGAGCACCAACGAAAAGAGAAAGATGCTCATCAACGAACCCGACACTCCAAATGCGAGCGTCATCAGGCCGCTGATTATCAGCGCGCTGTAAGCAACAAGTCCGCGGCGATGAATGATCGCAAACCGGCTGATGGCCAGGGTCGCGACGACCGAGCCAATGGCAAACATTGAATAGACCAATCCCAGCGAGCTCGCATCCGCGTGCAGTTTGTCCTTAACCAGAAACGGCAAACCGACGATGTAAGGGCCTCCCTGCGTGATGTTGCAAAGCGAGGCGATCGCAATGGTGATCCACAGCCAAGGCGACTTTATTACCATCTTAAGACCGTCCTGCAGATCGCGAATGACCCCTGGTTTTTCTGCCAGGCGTGCCGTGGGTTGCACCAGTTTAAGTATTGGCAGGAGGCAGGCTGCCGAAACCAAAAACGACAATGCATTAATGGCAAACGCTGTCGAGGTGCTGCCCAATTTCACAATGACGCCACTCAGCGCCGGACCAATTACTTTTGCCAGCTGCTTGCTCAAACTGGTAAGCGAATTAGCGCTGACCAAAGACTCGCGCGGGATGACATCAGGAACGACGGCCGTGTAGGCCGGCTGAAAGAACGCCTCAACCGTGCCCAGGATGATACTGGTTACGTAGACGTGCCAGAGCTCGAGCAACCGCGCAAACGCGAGAATTGCGACGCCGACCAAAACAAAAAATCGCAGGAGATCGGCGATGAACATGACCTGCATGCGTGAAAATCGATCGACAGTGACGCCGCCAACCAGCGCAAATAACAACATCGGTGTATACGAAAGAATGAACACCTTGCCCATGACTGTTGCCGATCCAGTTTTCTCCAGGACCCACCACGCCAGGGCAACGCGATAGACGTTGTCACCGAGCCGGGAAAGCGCCTGGCCGCTCCACAGCAAGGCAAACGAGCGGTGCTTTAGTGATTCAAATAAAGGCATTGATTGTTCGGAGCGAAACGATCCGCAGTTAAGCGTTGTCCACCACGCGGCCGTCAAACAAATGAATCTCTTTATCGGCGTGACCCGCGTAGCGCTGATCGTGCGTTACCATACAGATCGTGGACCCGGAGCGGTGAAGGTCGCTCAAAAGTTTCATCACTGCTTCGCCATTAACCGAATCGAGGTTTCCGGTCGGCTCATCAGCAAGCAGGATGGAAGGGTCGCCGCCAATCGCTCTGGCGACGGCCACCCGCTGTTGTTGTCCACCTGAAAGTTGCGCCGGAAGATGCTTTGCTCGATGCGCCATGCCAACTTTCTCGAGCGCTTGCACGACGCGTTTTCTGCGTTCGGCTCGATCCGTTCCGCGATATGTCAGCGGGAGTTCAACATTTTCCTCGACCGTTAGATCGCCGACGAGATTGAAGCTTTGAAAAATGAATCCGACCTGTCGATTGCGGATGCGCGCGCGTTGCGAAAGCGGCAAATCAGCAACCGATTCGCCCTCGAGCCAATAGCTCCCGCCCGTGGGTGTGTCGAGCAATCCCAGGATCGAAAGCAGCGTTGACTTTCCGCAGCCCGAGGGACCGGCGATCGACACGTATTCGCCCTTGTGGATTTCGAAAGCAACGGACGATAACGCGTGCGTTTCTACCTCGTCGGTCTGAAAAACCTTGGTCACGTTCTCAAGGCGGATCAATGGAGAGATGGGTGTGCTCATGAATATTCCCCCACTCAAGTTTGAAGGCTTGACCTGGTTTTAGAGCTGGGCCGCTATTCTAATTCAGCCGGATGCGATCAAACGAATCCAGCGTGGAAGTATCAGAAAGGATTACCTGGTCGCCTGGTTGTAATCCTTCGAGGATCTCTATCGCCATCACTGAGCTGCGTCCAAGTTTTACCGGAACGCGCACAGCGGTTTGGCCGCCCTCTTCCAATTTGAACATCTTAACGGTGCTTTGGGGTTGACCGAACGCTGGACGGCTCATATATACGACATCGTCGAGACGTTCCAACTCAATCGTGCCGTCGACGGTCAGGTCGGCCCGGGCGCCAGGAGGCAACTCGCCCTCGAGCGCCACGTCCACCGTAAAAGTTCCCTGCTGGGCGGCGGGATCCATCCGCGAAACATGGCCGGGAATTAACCCGTTGCGAGTATCAATCTGGGCTGTTTGTCCGACATGAACGTCCTTGACCTGAGTCTCTGCGATTTTGAGCTGCGCCTTCAGGTGTGCCGGTTCGATTACCCGAGCGAGGTTCGTTCCAGGAGACACTTGTTGCCCTTGCTCTGCGGTCATCTGTTGCAGCACGCCGCTGGTTCCCGCCAATACCCGAAGGTTCTGGACCTGCTGTTTTTTCAATTTGAGCAGCGCCTGCAGTTGTGAAACGCGCGCTTCCTGGGCCGCGACCTGCGCGCTCGCCGAACGCGAGACGACTTCCAAACGCTTCTCTTCGATCTGATAACGGTTAGCGAGATCTTCTGTTCTGACTTTTGAGAGTTTTAAGCTGAGCGGCGGCACCAGTCCCTGTTTGGCCAGAGCTTCATCGGCATCCAGTTGCAACTGAGCCTGTTGGTATTCGGCTTTGACGGTTGCGGTAGTCGACTGCTGTGTCATGCGCTCGCTCTCGAGCCGCACTTTTAAATTCTTTTGCTCAGCTTCGGCCGCGCGCAATTGATATTCGGCATCAACAGCGGATTGCTCGATTTCAGGATTGCTCAGCTCGACGAGCACCGTGCCGGGAGTGACCGGTGCTCCGACGGCATTTAAGAGAACCCGTTCAACCCGTCCAGCGCTTGATGAGGCAATCACGCGGATGTCCTCGGCTACCAGCGTGCCGGTTCCATGCACGTCGCGGAGCATTGGTCCTCGTTTAACCGTTTCAATCAGGGCCGTGGCCCGTTCCAGGCTGGGGGCGGCGGGCTTCAGCCGAGATACACCCAGCGTTATCGCCGAGATTGCCAGGAGTCCGATGACGGTATAGATGACAATATGTATCCGTCGTTTTCGTCGCTTAGATTTTTGGACCGGTATATCCACTGCTATGGCCCTGCTTGCTGGTTGCGAATTCGCCGAAAGAAAAACAAAAAGTAGGCTGCATGCTCGCCTTCTAATTAATACAAGCTACCACTTATGTCAACACGATGCTTGATTAGCTTGAAGTCTTATCAGGTTAATTAGTCGCAATAATATCAATCGTTTCGAGCTAGTTACTCGGTTCTTATGGAGGTAGTTGACCGGTTGTTGTTAATGAGCGTTACACGACTCTAATGAGAAGTCCGAGCATCAATCGGGTGCGTGTAGGTGGCACGCCGGCACGCTGGAGTTTCGAATACTGTTACGTTGTTACGTTGGTACGTTGGTACGTTGGTACGTTGGTACGTTGGTACGTTGGTACGTTGGCTACCAGGTATCCACTGTATAGCGTGTTTCCAATTCATACTTAAAGCACAGATTCGCAGCAAGTTACTCCTCGTTCTCTGTAAACTTGCATACTTCGTAATCACTTTAGCGAAGGAATGTGCGTGCCCTCCTGATCGACCTCGCCAAGTCTCTAACTCATTCACGTCAATAGACTAACCTCACAGAAACGCTCTCCTGTTTTCTGCGGCACATTCATTGCCAAGTCACAAGGCGTCCGAACGAAACAAGTAGGAGAGGAGAAAAAGAAAATGAATAAAGGCGTCGTTCTCGGTGACTAATAAAGGCCGAACACAAACCAGCACGTTTCAACCGCAACCCAACAACTTTTAAGACCGCAGCGACAGGGAGAAATTCAATTGAGAGGAGAAAAGAAAATGAATAAAGGCGTCGTTATCGGTGACTAATACGCACCATCCCCTAATCGTTAACTATTAACCGCGATCAAACTATCAACCGTTAATACAAGGAAGGAGAGCCCAAGATGATTAAGCAAACAAAAAAACAGCGCGGCATCATCGTGGGCGACTAGCGCAAGTTTCAAAACCCGATTCCACTCATAGCAAGCGGCCAGTGAAATCCGTTCCCCAGGGAAAGAAAGGAGAAACAAAAATGAATAAAGGCGTCGTTCTCGGTGACTAACATAGCCTCCAAAATTCACCAGGTGTAGTGTCTCTCAAGCTACTTTACCGAGGTAAAAGCTTCAGAGACACTACGCCCTTGTTGACCCAACCTTTTGATTGTTTTGAAGTTTTGAAAACGAACCGGCCTCACGCACTCGCACTCATCTCGTATCGATCCAGTTTCAGATAGAGACCTCGCCTGGTAAGGCCAAGCTCGCGCGCTGCCCGTGAGATGTTGCCACCATGTTTGCGCAGGGCTTCGGCGATCATTTTACGCTCAACCTCAGCTAACGCTCCTGCCAGCGTCGCGCTTTCGAGCGGGACTGTAACCGAACCTCCGCTTCCGGTTGCTCCGATCGGGGTGACGGTGGCCGGAGCCGTAACGGTCTTCATGCGGCGCAACTCGGGTGACAGTTCTTCCGGAGTGATGATGGTGCCGTCCTCAGAGCGGGCGATGACGCGCTGAACTTCATTGCAGAGTTGACGCACGTTGCCAGGCCAATCGGCGACCATCAAAAGATCAATGGCTTGAGGCGTAATTTGAATGTCCCGGCGACCGAACTTGGACGAGTAGTGATTTACGTAATAGTTAACAATGGTCGGAATCTCTGACCGGCGCTCTCGCAGGGGTGGGACCCGGAGACGAATCACATTCAAACGATAGTAAAGGTCCTCTCGAAATCGCGCCTGGGCGACCATCTCTTCCAGATCTGTGTTAGTGGCCGCAATGATGCGGACATCGACTTTCACCGGCCGTTGCTCGCCGAGCGGTTGGATTTCGCCCTCCTGCAGGAAGCGTAACAACTTTGGCTGAACGTCGATGGGTAAGTCGCCAATCTCATCGAGAAAAAGAGTGCCGCCCGCGGCCGTTCTAATAACGCCGTCCGAATCCTTGACCGCGCCGGTAAAGGCGCCGCGACGATAGCCGAAAAGGTAACCTTCGGATAACTCCTTGGGTACGGCCGTGCAGTTGAACGGGACGAAAATTTTCTGCCGGCGAGAAGAGAGCGCGTGAATGGCTCGTGCGACCAGTTCTTTGCCCGTGCCCGATTCTCCGGTCACCAGTACGGTGACATCCGATGACCGGATCTTGTGAACTTCCTCGACCAATCGCGTCATTGCCGGACTGGAATGAATGAAGCCGGGCATCAGGCTGGAACCATTGAGGGCGTTGTCCTGATCCTGGGCTTGACCGGTCTGGCTGCGAGCGCGCAGAGCGCAAACGTCCATGCCCAGCTCAACTACGCGCAACAACGGCTCCAGCGCGAGTCCCCCGGGCAACTGCGCGCGATCCTTCGGTGAAATCAAAAGAGTTGCGGGAAGAGCATTAGTTGATCGCAGAGTAATAATCTCTGCATCATGCTTCTTTGCAAACCGCGCGCGGGCCGCATCGTTTTCCAGCGACGCGAATTGATCTGCCAAAGCTGTACTTTCCTTACTATCACAACCGTGCGCTACAACCACACGCTGCCGCTCTTCTTCGTCGGGTTCAAGAATGACCACGCGCCGCGCGTTGGTTTCCTGCCTGATCACCGCGGCCAGCTCGCGCAGCAGGAGCGCGCGCGAAGCCACAGCTTCGGCCAGGCGCAAAGTTAGCAGCTGCGACAGCGCTGAGTTTTCGTGACGCGTAGGCGGTGCGGCATGCTCGAGAGTCTTCAGCGCTTCTTCGGCTTGTGCCAGATCGAGTTGGGCGCCGAGTTCTCGGAAAGTGTTAACCGCGCGCCCGAGATGTTCACTTGCCCGTTCCGGCTGACTAATCGCATATGCCCGCCCCAGTTCGTAGTGCGCCCGCGCAGCGCGATAGCGATCCCCAAGCAGATCGAAGATCGAAACGCTGCGGCCGAAATGCTGGGCGGCAAGCTCCGCTTCGGATCGAGCCATTTCTATCAGGCCATGCGTTCGCTGTGCTTCACCTGCGAGCGGAAGATCGGCTGGCGAGTCGGTAATCAAGCCGGCTAGTTTTTCCAGATTGGCGCTGCACTCACTTGCGTTTCCACAATCAAGATGCGCTTGTGCGAGGAGCAATCTGGACTCGCAGATCGCCTGGCGATCGCCAATCTTCTCAGCCAACTCCAGGGCGCTCCTGGCCGTGGCCAGTGCTTCCGCGCTCTGTTTCATGGCGAGATAGCAACGACCCATGGTGCGCAGCGCCTGGCATTCATACCACTTGTTGCCATTCTCCTGAGATAGGGCCAACGCGCGGTCGAGGTAACTCTTGGCCTCGGCAAGATCGCCACGCAACATGCGCAGCTCTCCCAATGAATCGAGGATCATCGGTATTTGTGCATACCGCTCGTCGACTTCCGTTGCCAACGCCAGCGCTCGCTCGAGCGCCTGCTGCCCGCGATCCCATTGGCCGATCAGGATTAAGTTCATCCCCAGATTGTTGTAGCTATCAGCAGCGTTTCCCTTGTGATCAGTTCGTTCATAGTAGGAGACTGCCTTTTCTAAATAGCTGATTCCGTCCTGCGGCCGTTTTAGAAACCAGCAGGCCCCCGCCATGTTGATGTAGATTCTTCCGAGTAGATAACTGGCTGGATGATCTCCTACCAGGTTCGCCGCTTGTTCCAGGTTATCGAGGCAAGATTCATATTGACCCTCGTGAACATCGGCCAGTCCGAGTCCGAAGTAAGCTTCAGCCAATCCGCGCCAATCGCCGGTTTGACGATAGTTTTCCAGCGCTCGCTGAGAATAATCGCGCGCGATCGGGTACTCGCTAATGCGGCGATACACGCGCGCCAGTGCCGCGTACACCGCGCCCGCCTCTGCGCCTTCATTAGGTGCGTCGCGAAGTACGGCCTTCAGCAATGCGATTGCTTTCGGATGATCGCCGTTGTAGCTGTAAGCCAACGCGATTTGTACGCGCAACGCGACGACCAGCTTCGCCTCGAGGTTCGCCCGAGTTTCCGGCGCTTCATACATTGCGACGGCCTCAAGCGATTCTCGGAAGTGCCCCTGCATCTCGAGGGCAATCGAGAGCGTGCACCGCGCCTGTGCGAGCAGCATAGGATCGGTTCGCGCCTGCGCCAGGAATGACGTGAGTCGCGATCGAGCTTCAGTGGTTAGGCCCTGATCAATTAGCCCGCGCACAATTTCCAACTCCCGAACCGACGACTGAGAGGGCGCCCTCGCAGATCGCGAGCCGAGCCGCGCCCGCGCATGCGCGAGATCTACGACCGCATCTCCTTGTTTGCTTTCTTTGCTCAAATCGGACAAGTTCCCGTGCAGGACCTGGAAGTTGACCTCGAAACTAACTTGAAAGTGTAAAACCTGAATAAAGTCTGAATAACTTCAGCTTTTCACCTCTTTATTCAGAACCGGGCCGCGGCTCGCTGAACCCTATACAGGCGCTCGAACGAGTTGAAAATACCACAGCATAGGTCACCCGTCCATGAAGCTCTTGCGACCGAACGACCGCCTGCGGGAGCGCCCCTGGAGAAGTTGTGAACCATATCTGGAGTTTACAGATATGGCATTGACTTAAAGTTGGAGCTGACTTATTGTTTGCAAACGACGACGGGCCCCAACGAACCTGACTATTTATCGGGCCGTTTGAGAGAAAGAATACCTTCCTGCGGCGTTTCCAGCGCGGCAAAGATCGAAGGAGGACAAATGATGTTGCATGTCATCCAACCAATAGCAACCAGACTAACTGGATCAATCGGAATCATCACGGCCGTGATCGTCACGGTGCTGTTGATGCCGGCAAGCTCACAGGCGCAGCGGGCGCGAGCCACCGCATCAGACGGCGAGGAAAACCAACCTGCCTTTATCGAATTCAGAGGCGTGCGCATCGGCATGCCAACGGACGAGTGTCGCAAGAAACTGGGCACGGCGCGAGAGAAGAGCGCCGAGCAGGACTTCTACGTTTTTAACGATACTCAAGCTGTGCAGGTGATGTATGACAAGAAGGGCGCGGTGTCGGCAATCTCGGTCGATTTCATGACCGGGGCAAACAGCATTCCATCAGCTAAAGAAGTACTCGGGTCCGACATCGAAGGCAAACCCGACGGGTCCATGTTCAGGATGATTCGTTATCCCAAAGCCGGATATTGGGTTTCGTATAGTCGGACGGCAGGTGATACGCCGACGGTGACGATTATGATGCAAAGAATCGAACACTAATCGATTACAAAGTTCGCTAAAACGAAAAAGCCAGATGAGGTTCTCTTCATCTGGCTTAATTAGTTATTGCTGGTTTGTCACCACGCTCAATTTCGAAATGGCGCCGGCCGGCTCATGAACGTCCCGCTTCTTCGATTCGCAAGTGGTTCGTCACTGAGAAAGATCCCGGCACAGTCCTGGCAGCGATGTAAGCGCGCTGAGCGTCGCCTCGATTCGCGACGACGCCTTCCAGGGTCACGTGTCCGTGAGAGACGATGATGTGTATCGAGGGATTCGCGCCCAATGCATAACGATACAATCCGCCCTCGCTAAACACGGCGCGATAGGTTCGCTGACGTAGTGAGTCATCGAATGAAGACAACGGCAGCACCTCGATCCGATTAATAACTCGGCTCACTCCGGCAACACGCGCGATGCTGTGTTCTGCGTCGGATTTAGTCGTGGGTTTCACGACCTGACCGTACAGAGTCACTGTCCCGGCGTTAACGGTGAAACTCAGATTATCAAACACCCCGTAGTACGGTAATTTGACCAACTCTTTTCGAATTTTCTGTTCGAGTTGGTTTCCGGAACGGTAGTTTTGCGGAACCGAATAAGCTACTGAAGCCGCTAAGACTACAGCACCGATAAGCGCCCAAATCCTCCCCTGGATCGAATTCATTTTCTTGCCCCCTTCATACTGTTCTGCTCAGATGAGAAGCAATTACAGTGCGCCCGGATGCTTAATCAAGGTTCTAAGAAAGTTGTGAGCGTTGCGGTTGGGTTGCGCACTACTTGGTTGCGCGTGCTTCATATGTCCAACCGCACTGAGCGCAGCTGGTTAGTACGGGCCGCATTTTGGCGTGACATACAATACATTCGGTTTCGGTAAACGCGAAATCTGTTATGACCACAAAAGACCGCAAGTTTGACAGTTGAGACCAGGTAGGCTTTCCGACTCTCGCATGATGGTAAAAGGCTCTTTGTGAGGTTCGTGGAAGCGAAGCACAGAAGCTCCGCCGCTCCCCATGACCAAATCGGCCCACGTAACTTCAAGTGATATCTCCCCTTGCGTGATAGGGGACTGACAAGTGGGACAATCCATCTTTCACCCGCCAAAACTATAGCCGGCAAATCAATAACTCTCGTTCATAAATCATTTCCGGCGGCAGCCGATCATGTAAATCCAGAAACAGTTCTTCATGGCCGAGCACTTCCTGCCGCCAATCGTCGCGGACAAACGCCTGCAGTTCATCAAATTTGTCTTTCGAAAAATCCAGACCCTGCCACTCGATGTCTTCGTACCGGGGCATCCATCCAATCGGAGTTTCCTGTCCCAGAGAGCGGCCGTGCGCGCGATCGACGACCCACTTCAGCACGCGCATATTTTCGCTGAAGCCTGGCCACATAAAATTTCCGTCCTTGTCTTTGCGAAACCAGTTCACGTGAAACACTCGGGGAGTTTCGCTAAGCGAACGCTGCATAAGGATCCAATGACGAAAATAATCACCCATGTGATAGCCGCAAAACGGCAACATCGCCATAGGATCGCGGCGCACCTTGCCGATGGTCCCAAACGCCGCCGCCGTCATCTCAGAGCCCATCGTCGCACCCATGTAAACACCCGCGGTCCAGTTGAATCCCTGATACACGAGCGGCATGGTCGTAGCGCGACGTCCGCCGAAGATGATCGCGCTGATTGGTACGCCGTTCGGGTTTTCCCAATCAGGATCGATCGTCGGACATTGCTTCGCCGGCGCTGTGAAGCGGGCATTTGGGTGCGCGGCTTTCGCGCCGGTCTCCTTTGCGATTTCCGGAGTCCACTTGTTTCCTTGCCAATCCAGGCATTCTGCCGGCGGTTCATCGGTCATGCCTTCCCACCAGACGCCGCCTTCGGGAGTCAGCGCTACGTTCGTGAATATTGAATTCGTCGCCAACGTCGCCATCGCGTTTGGATTTGTCTTCACCGAGGTCCCCGGTGCTACGCCAAAGAAGCCGGCTTCCGGATTGATCGCATGCAAGCGTCCGTTCGCGTCAGGCTTGATCCAGGCGATGTCGTCGCCTACGGTCCATACTTTCCAGCCCTCGAAGCCTGGCGGCGGAATCAGCATGGCAAAATTTGTTTTCCCGCAGGCGCTGGGAAATGCAGCCGTGACATAAGTTTTCTCGCCTTGCGGATTCTCCACGCCCACGATCAGCATGTGCTCAGCCATCCAGCCTTCATCACGGGCAATGTTGGAAGCAATGCGGAGCGCAAAACATTTCTTGCCCAGCAGAGCGTTGCCGCCATAGCCCGATCCGTAAGACCAAATCTCGCGCGTCTCGGGAAAATGAACGATGTACTTTTCTTTATTGCAGGGCCAGGGTACATCCTTGTCGCCGGGCTCGAGCGGCGCGCCGATCGAATGCATGCAAGGCACCACGCGTTTGTAGTCTTTATCGATCTCGGCATAAACCGGCAAACCTATCCGCGCCATGATGCGCATGTTGACGACGACGTAAGGCGAGTCGGTTAGCTGCACGCCGATCTGCGACATTGGCGATCCAATCGGGCCCATGCTGAACGGCAGCACGTACATCGTGCGCCCGCGCATCGAACCGTCGAAGAGGTCTTTCAACTTTCGTCGCATTGCGAACGGCTCTTCCCAGTTGTTGGTTGGGCCGGCAGCATCTTTGGAGAGCGAACAAATAAAAGTGCGGTCTTCGACGCGGGCGACGTCGCTCGGGTGAGAACGGGCGTAATAGCAGCCCGGCCAGAGCTTTTCATTGAGCTTGATGAAGGTTCCGCTCTCGACCATTTGGACTTTGAGAATTTCGTCTTCGGCTAAGGAGCCATCGACCCAGTGAATGGCTTCGGGTTTGGTCAAGTTGGCCATCTTCTCAACCCAGTTGAGCAGATGGACATTGGTGCTCAATGGCGCCGACGGATCGCGTCCGATTGTTTTTTGCGCAGGAGAACTCATCTTGGCTCCGATCGTGATTATGATAGCGGTATTTGCGAAGTATTAAATCTTAGTCTTACATCAGAGAAGTAGGAGAATCAAGTTGAGTAGTCCGCGAAGCGGACGCCGGCATAAAACCTGGGGCGTGAGCCCCAGGATCAGGCCACCCAAACAAGATTCAATCCGCAGAGCGGGCGAGGGCTTGATCGAATTACGGCTGTTGCCCGCTCCGCGAGTTGGGCTCAGTGGCTCACGGCTCAAAAGGTTTTGCCTTTTGTAGAACGCGTCTGCTATTTAGCGTAGCTAATGGATCGCAAACCCGGCAGAGAAGCCTTCAGCAGCAAAGAATGGCGGCTGATCCAACGGCTGGAGACGCCGGCTAAAGTACAACGCTGGCTGACATCGTTACCTTACAACTGGGAGCGGAATGGCGGCACGATGCGTTCCTTTCGCGAAGTCGTAAAGAGAAACGAAGCGCATTGTTTGGAAGCCGCAGTCGCCGCCGCGGTGATCCTGGACCAGCATGCGTATCCGCCGCTGCTGCTCGATATCGAATCGTGGGATTTACTCGACCACGTGATCTTTGTTTTTCAGAAAGATGGTTTCTGGGGTTCGATTGGCCGGTCGCGTGACATTGGCTTGCATGGCCGGAAGCCGGTGTTTAGAAATTTAAGACAGTTGGTTTGGAGTTACTTCGATCCCTACATAGACATGACCGGCCGTATCAAAGGATATGCCCTCACGAGTCTCTATGATCTGGGAAACTACGACTGGCGCTTTAATTCAAGGAACATGCACAAGATCGAAGATCACCTGCGCGCGATTCCTCATCAGAAACTGCGCTCATCGGATCGCCGTTACGAGTACTGGCACGAACGCTATAAGGATTACAAGAAGCGTTATCCTCATAGATCACCAAGATATTACGCCAATCGCCATCAGTGGATGTTGTAGCGGGTGTTATAATTGGCTTCAGACCAAGGAACATTTGCAATGACCTGGGTAAACACATCGCCGCTGGTAAAGACCTACACGCTCGAGGAGTTTTGGGCACTCCCGGAACCGCCCGATCACTCGAAGCTCGAACTGATTGCCGGAGTTCTCTACCTGTCACCACCTCCCGAAAACACCCACGACAATGTAGTCAAACGATTGAACCGGTTGTTTATTCTTGAACTGGCTCGTCTGCACGATAATGGAAGTGTCTACGCGCCGCGCGCAGCGATTTGGACCGGCGATCGCACCTATCTCGAACCGGATCTGTTCTATTTGTCAAAAGACACTGAAGCCCGCCTGGACCCTGAACGGCGAACAACTGCCGATCTGGTAATCGAAGTCATCTCGCCCGGTTCCGCCATCTACGATCGAAACACAAAAGCCGATACCTATGCCGCACTCGGCGTGAATGAGCTGTGGCTGGTGGATGAAACAGAAGAAACGATCGAACGACGTACATTAGCGGGCGATCGCTATGGTGAAGGTCAAGTATTCATGAAGGGCGATCTCCTTAAAGCAGCAGTCATTTCGGGCCTTACGATCGAAGTGACGAAAGTTTTTGCAGATTAACCCTGCAGTAACGCCTCTCCGCTCATTCGTGAGGCAGCAATTCCGGTTTGTTCTTTCCGCCTTTCGTTCTCGACTCACTAAGCATGTGAGCGATTACGGAAGCAATAATGATCGCGCCGCCGATGATGGCCCAGCCTGATGGCCGCTCGCCGATAAACAGAAAAACCCAAATTGGATTCAGCACCGGCTCGACATAGCCGATGATGCCGGCGTCAAGCGAGCGCACACCGCGCGCCATCGCCAGGGTAAACAGGAGATAAGCAAATCCGATCTGCACCACACCGAGATAACTGATGCGCGCGAAGTCGGCGGCGCTAATGCCACGTTGCCAGGCGCCGAAGAATGCCGGCGCGCAAATCAAAACCACGATCAAGTTTCCGTAGATCGCCGATGAAGCACGGTTGACGTCTCGGGCTTTCGAATGCCGGAGCAAGAGAAAGAACAGCGCAAAACAGACGCCTGACGCGAGTGCATAAAAGTTACCCTCGAGATCGTCGGGTTTCAACTGGCCCACGAAGAACAGCGACATGCCCCCGACACACACCGCGACTGTGATCAAATCACGCAGGCGAAACTTATCTTTGTAGAAGAGCGGTTCGAGGATCAGCACGTAGACCGGCGCCGTGTATTGCAGGAAAATCGCATTGGCGGCCGTCGTTTTCTTTGTTGCCACCACAAAAAGGATAAGTAGAGCGGCATAAAGGATCGACGTCAACGCGCTGATGCGATTGATCCCGAACCCTTCGCCGCGGGTGAAGATGGCGATCGTGATCGCGGCGAGTAATGAACGTCCGAACGAGAGCTCGGCCGGCGACAAGTGCGTTGCTTTGATGAATAGTCCGCCGGTGCTCCAAAGGATCGCGGCGCCGAGCACCAGCAGCAGCGGCGAATTTGCCGCGGACTTTTTCACTTTAGTTTGAGTTCAGGGAGAAATGGTGATTCAGGTCGAGGAATAAGTCTTTGCTGTAGCGGGTCGACAAGCAAATCCATGATTTCAAGCACCACGTGACCGAGCAGCGGTTCACTGTTGGGAGGGCCAACAATGCAATCCACTGTGGCACCGCGGCCATCTACTCTCACGGTTACCGGTCCTGCTACTGCACGCTCTTCTTTCCGTTCATCAGCATATCTAAATACTGCTTTCCTGATTTCCCGGAGTCCGAGCGCCTCCACCTCGTCCTGGGGCAGCACCAGCATGACTGCACCTGTATCAGCTATCACCTCGATGTTGAAAGATCTAACCTGGTCTTCGGTTAGAATTCCGCGCAGCACAAGCTCACGGTCGGTAGTATTTTCCAGTTTCACTTCAACTTTAACTTCGCCCATGCCAGGAGCTCTTCCGTTTCCTACATGATATCAAGAGCAGAGAAGAACAACACACTTTTCGCTCGCCAGGATGCGAAGTCACTGAAGCAACTCTGGTTTCGTGTCCTGGCGTGATTTCGTATCGTTTATGATGGAGCTTTCGTTGTCTTCTTTCAATGAGCGCAGATACTTCCCAAACTGTCCATTCCATGGCGGAATCACGATCGAGACTGCTCCTTCAGCCCGGGCCTGGCAGGCGAGACGAATCAACGGTTTTGGTTCGCCAGAGTCAATGTACCCGAACTCCTTGATCTTTTTTCCTTCACGCGCGCCGACATCAGAAAGTCTCTCGGCGCCGCTGAGCACCCCTACCCAGCAGGTTCCGCACGAAGCGGAGCGGCACTCAACTGGAATCGGGCCTTCAATCCTCCGCGGATCGATGGCCGTCCATTCGCGCGATTGATCACTCGCCGCGCCCCATGCGAGATCCTGACCTTCGCGCAATTTGTATTTCGCTCCCGCATCATTTTCGTCCCAGGTCACCGTCCATTGCCTGTTTATTGTTTTCAGAAAACCAAACAGACCCTGGCTATCGTCTTTCGCGCGCTCGCGCAGGATCTGTTCAGCGGATTTCTTCGCGAGTTTGTTATCGATCGTTACGGCCCCCGGAGCTGTTTTGAAAGCTGAGAAACCGGTTTGTTGTATGGTCATGAAAGCAATGGCTGTAATGCCAACCAGGAGACTCTTGTCCTTCTTGGTTTTTTGAGTGACCGTATCCGCCACTGCCAAAATCTGATCGGCCAGAGAAGCAGCATGAGCTTTGGCCGGTGTCGTCTCGCCGGATACAAACTGAGTTGTCTGCCACTCTTGCGCATGTCGCTCCAGGGCTTCCTTTACGTGGGGCCAAAAACGATGTCCGTAGAGAAATGCATGCGAGGCGTCGATCTGGTCTTTCAATTCATATTGACCTTGCAGGAGCAGTTGCCGTGCTAATTTCTCTCGATCGTCGGAATCCTGCAGTGCGCGAAACAGCGAGAGGGGATAAAACGCAAACCAGATCTGCGTCGCGTTGCGATCGACTTCATGAACCGATCTCATGAGCGTAGCCAGCGTGGCCGACCAGGCTTCTTCGTCGTGTTGATTTAGGAATTGTTCAAAGGGTAATTCGGTATTCATGGCTATTCAGGTGAGAATTTCTCTAGTAAATGAAAACACAAAGTTTAGCAGCAATGCGGCCGTATCAGAAGCCCGACCGTGAACCGTTTCGACGAGTTGAGTTGTTGCGGGCACTTCGGCGCAAGCGTTTGACAAGGCGCAATTCGGTTTAGTACAAGTGCTATAAATTGACGAGAAGTGCGTTTTATGGCGGAAGAAACAACTCGGAAACCCAAGACCGGCAGGACTTTCGATAGCGCTTACGGATTTAGTTTCAGTATCGCAGTGGGCCTGGCGTTGTTCATTGCTGGCCTGGTAATCAGCCTCACCCTCAGTGACGGCACGAGCATCGGCTTGATATTTGGAATCCCCCTATTGCTGGCCGGCCTGGTTATTCCAATCTTCATGATGCGCGATCTCTTCAAGACGAACGAGATCAACGCTCCCTGTCCTAACTGCCGCACGACTATCAGGACTTCAGATGCTACTTTGAGGCTGAAATGTCCCGGCTGCAATAAAGTGATCGATATTCGCGATGAGAAGTTGTTTCTTGCCGAAGAGATCCGATCTTAAAGGCTTCACATCACCGGCAACCAGGTGCGCGTCGAGTAATCGCTAATCGTCAGGGCAAACAAAATCGCCATCCAGAAAAGCGCGGCCGCAATGATCAACCCGATGAGGCGCGGACTGTAACGCACGTGCATGAAGTAAAGAATCACGAGCGTTGCCTTAATGACGGCGATGGTCATGGCCACCACCGCATTCAATGGGCCGGGAAAATTGAAATAGGCAACAGATGCCGTCAAGCCAGTACCCACCAGCAGCGCCAGAAAAATCATTATGTAAACTCGTGGATAAACTATGTGCTCGCTCATAAGGCAGAGGTCAGAGATCAGACGTCAGAGATCAGATTCTTATCTCCCTCTCCCTTTGGAAGAGGGTTGGGGAGAGGGCCTCACCTGCGCTAGACCCTTCCCCTTAATCTCCTTCCCAAAGGGTAGGGGAGAAAACCAAATGCCGTTGCACGAATGATAAACTCAAAATCCACGTTGCTGCTCAGTGATTTGGTTGCACTTCCAAATTGAATTCGCGACTGAGAATCGCCAATCACCAATCGCAAATCAACATCACCCCATGTGTCCCTCCAAATGGCGGCCCAGCAAATAAAGCAAGGGAAACAAAAAGATCCAGACGATATCCACAAAGTGCCAGTAAAGCCCCGAAATCTCGATCGGAGAATGATATTCAGGCCCGAAGCGTCCACGGTAAGCGAAAATCGTCATGACCGTTAACAGACCCACGCCGATAATCATGTGCAGGGCGTGCATGCCCGTCATCGCGAAGTAAATCCAGAAGAACAATTCGACGTTGTGGACAGTCGCGCCGGGAACCAGATGAAGTTTGTGCTCGTCTTTTTCTTCGCCGGGCTTGGCCACTTCGGGATCGAAGCGATGGCCGGGAATTAATTGACCGGGAATCAGCTTGTCAACGTACTTGTCGCGATATTCGATGCCCTTGATTCCCAGAAAAGTCAGACCCAGCACGATTGTCAGGACCAGACAAACAATTGAGTTGCGCCGCTTTCCGACTTGCGTAAAGAAAACCGCCATCGCCATGGTGAAACTGCTGAAAATCAGCACTACGGTATTGACGGCGCCGAGTTTGATGTCCAGGTGATTGCTCGCGGTCGCGAAGGCTTCCGGATACTCGTAGCGATAAAGCGTATAGGCCATGAACATGCCGCCGAAGAACATGATTTCGGTGACCAGGAATACCCACATGCCGAGCGTGCCCGCCTCGCGCTGCTGCTCCATGTTTTCGAAATGATGCTGCAGCGCGCGGTGCGCGGTCGCGTCGTGGGTTGTTGCTAGTCCCTCAGGCATAAACGGAAATTGCAAATTGCAAATTGAGAAATGAAAATTTCAAATTGACGCGGATAGTCCTCAGCCTGACTGTTCGAGATTCACGATTTGAAATTTGCACTTTTCAATTCGCAATTTTCAATGCCTTTGCATCATGACGTTTCTAACGGTTGTTGCCGCTCAAACCGCCCCACAATTTGTTTATGCTCCGGAGAAGCAAACTCGTATGCTTCCTGCGTCACAATCGGCGTGGTAATGAAATTCTCAGTCGGTGGCGGTGACGAGGTTTGCCACTCGAGTCCCGGCAAATGCCACGGATTTGCATCTGCAATTCGTCCGTAGCGCAGCGACCACGCCAGATAGACGAGCGGGATTAACAATCCCACGCCGAGAATCGAGGCGCCCGCCGTTGACAGAACGTGCAGCACCTGCCAGGAAACCAAATCCGCCGGATAAGTGTGATAGCGTCGCGGCATGCCCATGTAACCCAGCACAAACTGGGGAGAAAACGTCAGATTGAACCCCACAAAAAAAATCAAAGCCGAGAAG
>WNGF01006236.1_pt1 | contig 30855 bp, 37 predicted proteins | sample 5400641 | NCBI WGS metagenome assembly WNGF01 (sample SAMN13153371, study PRJNA577476) | soil metagenome | isolation source: 80 cm soil or saprolite under grassland replicate 2 | place: USA:California | collected 2016-06-15 | reverse complement strand
CTAAAGCGATCAACAGCTTGAAATGATAAAGAGAACGGGTTGGGGTCCCTTTGTTATGGCTTCCGCCGATGTTGAGGACGAAACTTCCGTTTTCCTTTAGAACTCGGAAAATTTCATGGGCGAACGAAAGGAACCAATCAACGTAGTCTGCCTTCTCAACGTTCCAATACTCTTTCTTAAAGTGAAGCGCGTAGGGCGGAGAAGTCAGAACGAGATTCACGGAATCGGCAGGAAGGATCTTCATCACCTCGAGGTACCACTATCAACGGCACAGAAATCACCGTTGGGGTGTCCAGAAAACTGGACAGCAAATCGATATATTCTGCGTGATTGCTATACAATGGCCTGGCGGAACCCCGCTGACGTGACGCTTCGACAGCCACTGCTCTCGACCCGCCTAGTCCAGGTACTTCCGCAGCAACTTCCAATAGTTTTCTTGCCATCCGCTCTCCAGATGCTCCGCTAGGTCCGACGGGAAACCTGCGTGGTCAAAGATGACTCGGGTCCCGGAACCCTGTGCCTGTAGCTCAAACCTGGCGATCGAATAGATGCCTTCCGGCCACGAAACGACACGCCAGGCCTGGACGATCCGGCGATTAGGTACCAACTCAAGATTTCGTCCCACAATGTGGCCGGAGAAAAGCGAGAAGCCGCCACCGACTTCGCGATCGATCTCGGCCGAGCGACCGCCCGAAAACGCAGTGAACTGCTTGGCATCCAGGAGCGCTTCATAAATCCGCTTGGGGTTTGCCTTGTAATCTTCTTCTTGATGGATGGCCTTCGCCATGATGATTGCTTTCGTTCTTGCCGATTCAGCCGATGCTCCCTGAGTGCCGGTTCGGGCGCCAGTTATTGCCAGATTACCGACCCAGATGGCACTCCCGGCGATCATTTGCCGTCGTGAGTATGGATTGGCGATGGCCAGCGCCGTCAGATTCGTTTTCGTTTTATTCGTCACATTGTCCCCTTTTACTTTTGTCTTCATTGTATCGGTAGTCGCCTTTCTAGCCGCTTCTAGGCCAGATGTTTTCGTAACGGCTCCCAATAGTTTGCTTGCCACCCGCCCTCAAGGCGCTCCTGTTGTTCAGGCGGGAAACCCGTATGATCAAAGATGACTCGGGTCCCGGAGCCCTCCTCCTGTAACTCGAACTTGGCGATCGAATAGACACCACTTTCCCAAGGTTTGGCACGCCATGCCTGGACGATCCGCTGGTTGGGTACCAGCTCAATATTTCGCCCGAGGACCATCCCTCCAAAACAAGAGAAGGAACCGCCGGCTTCAGCGCTGATGTCGGCTGGCGCGCCGCCGCTGAACGCACTGAATTGCTTGCCATCCGTGAGAGCTTCGTAGATGCGCTTTGGGCTGGCCTCGAGGACAACTTCTTGATGGATTTTCGACATTTTGTTTCCTTTCAGATAGATCTGCGTTTATAATAGTTAACCATCTGGTTAACTATTATGATTGAGGTATTCAAAGGTGTCAAGCAAACTGACCACATATCCTGCGGTCGACGATCAGCTCGACCTAGTTTTCCACGCCCTATCCGATCGAACCCGACGGGCTCTCATCGCCCGTTTGGCCGAGGGGCCGTGCATGGTAACTGAGCTCGCCGAGCCATTCGAAATGTCGCTACCTGCTGTCTCAAAACATCTCAAGGTACTAGAGGGCGCACGGCTGGTTGATCGAGCAATCGATGGCAGAATCCACTACTGCTCGTTGATGGCCGAGCCGTTGCACCAAGCGGAGCTATGGCTCGATCGCTATAGATCGTTTTGGGAAGACACGCTTGGCGCGCTGGCTCGATACGTCGAGCGAGGCAAGAAACAACCGAAGGGCTGACCAATGAACGATGAAGAATCCCCTCGTACCGCGGAATCGGCAACGATCACGCTTGTGGTTCGCCGGACGATTAACGCTACCGCCGAGCAGCTATTCGAAGCTTGGACCCAGCCGGCTCACCTGAAAAGGTGGTGGGGGCCGCGCCCTGTCACATGTGTAGATGCCGAGATCGATCTGCGTGTTGGCGGCGGCTATCGTATTGCCAACCAGTTCCCCGATGGAAGGATACTTTGGATATTCGGGGAATTCGAAGTCATCGATCCGCCCCATAAGCTCGTGTACACCTGGCGGGTGGACCCACAATCGCAGTTTTCCGAGCGTGTCACGGTTCGATTCGAGCCGCGAGGTAGCGCAACTGAGGTAATTGTCGAGCACGAACGGATTCCGAATGCGACCACGCGCGACAGACACCAACAAGGTTGGGATGGCTGTCTCGATGGGCTGGCCAACTACTTGAGCTCCAGCGAGGCCCAACGGGAGGAATCTGCGGCCGGGCCTAACAAGGAAGACTGAAAAGGGCTATCACGTCAATGAGTGGAAGGGCTCGTTGGACAACTGGCCAAACTGCGGGAGGTGATCGCCTCGATACTTTCCTTGCCTGAGGAACTTAAGGGCAGCATGACCAAGAGCGTGGTGGCAAAGAGTGACATCGAGTTGGCGCTGGAGTTTCTATCAGGCAAGCGAAGGCCATAGGCTGGTGCTTAGCCGACGTTTTTGCCCTATTGATACTGCGGCCCAGAATCGAAGATTGGTAAAAATCCTGTGAGAGTTTACGTACCTTTGTGCAAATTTAACCATAGGAGGCCAATCGCGCCGATCCTATGTCAGGCGTCGGCCTTCGCCAAGCCCGAGGCAGATTTCTTTTCTTTTTTCACGACGCTCTCCCGAAAGGAGACGTTGAAACTAGAAAACCCCAGTCCGGGATTAACTCGTCGTTAGATGAACCGATGGTCCTGCACGATGATGTTGTTGAGGTATTTGCACTGTCTGAGTTGAGAGGTCACGGCTGACACGCCTTCCTTCTTCAACTCTTCGACGGCGGGCGGATAGGCGTTGCTCCGATCGACATTGATGACCCGTGGAGATTGATGGCTGGGAGCCTTCAGCATCTTGCGTAAGAACCGTTTGGCGGCTCTTGCGTCCCTTCTGGCGCTGAGCATGAAGTCGATTGTTTGGCCGGTGGAATCGACCGCGCGGTAGAGGTAAGACCATTTCCCTTTGATTTTCACATAGGTCTCATCCACACGGTAAGAGTCATTGGTTGAGCGCAAATGAGGGCGGCATCTTTTCTCCAATTCGGGGGCGTAGCGCTGAACCCACCGATAGATCGTCGTATGATCAATTGCGAGACCACGTTCCTCCATCATTTCTTCGAGGTCGCGATAACTGAGGGCGTAGCGTAAATACCAGCGCACGCAGAGAAGGATGATCTCGGATTCATAGTGTCGCCACTTGAACGGATTGGATTTGGTCAGAGTGGCCCCCAGTGATAATGGAATTGGGCCAGTCTATCAGCAGTGAGGACCAGATGTCTGGTTTATTTGCAACAGAACCGCGCGAATACCCCTCTCCTTGACAAACTAGGAGAAAGATACTAGGCTTCTCCCAGCCTAACTAGGAGAACACCTTTATGGACAAATCGACCGAGCTTTTGCCGGGACTGCTCGACATGCTCATCCTCAAGGCTGTGTCACTCGGGCCGCTTCACGGTTACGGCGTGCTCCTAAGGATTCAGCAGATTTCGCAAGAGGCCTTGCAAATCACCCAAGGTTCCCTCTATCCCGCGCTCTACCGATTAGAGCATCAAGGCTTGATCGCCTCGGACTGGGGCGAAAGCAAAAACAAGCGCAAGGCCAGGTTCTACCGCCTGACTCCCGCCGGGCGCAAACGCCTACGCGAAGAGACAGCGGGCTGGAATCGCCTGGTCACGGCGATCAGCGCGGCGATGAAAACAACCCCGGAGGAGGTGTGAATTGTTTGCCAGACTCCGTTCAACGCTGAATGCGCTCTTCAAACGCCATCGCCTGGAAGACCGCATGGATCAAGAGATGCGCTTTCATCTGGAATCCCTGACTGACGAAATGGTCAGGTCGGGCCTGCCGCGCGAGGAAGCAGAGCGCCAGGCACGGCTGGCCTTCGGTGGCGTTGAAGTCGCACAGGAGCAATGTCGAGAGGCCAAGGGGCTGCGCGAATTTGACCAGCTTAGGCAGGACATTCGTTACGCAGCCCGGATTCTGCGTAAGAATCCGGGCTTTGCCATCGTCAGCGCGCTGACGCTCAGCTTGGGCATCGGTGTGAATACCGCCATTTTGAGCGCGGTGTATGGCCTCGTCCTGCGCCCACTGCCCGTGGAAAAGCCATCGGAGTTGATAGTTCCGCATTGGGGGAGGAAAACGGACGCGCAGGTATGGGGAGGATTTTCTTGGGCGAATTACGTGGATATGCGCGCGCAAAACAGCAGCTTTGCCGACCTCTGTGCGTGGGATCAGGTGTCGGCGTCCCTCAGCTTCGGCGAAAGCCGTCACGCCGGCGACGACGCGCGGGCGGAACTCGTCTGGGGCGAACTGGTCAGCGGCAATTATTTTGACGTGATGGGCGTCAAGCCGATGCTCGGGCGCGGCTTCCTGCCGGAAGAAGACCGCACGCCGAATGCTCATCCGGTGGTGGTGCTGAGTCATTCGTTGTGGCAGCGGCGCTTCAAAGCAGACCCGGGCGTCATGGGCCAGACGCATCTCCGGCCTGGTGTTGCTGCTGGCCTGCGCCAACGTGGCGAATCTGATGCTGGCACGGGCCGCCACGCGCGCCAGGGAAATCGGGATTCGGCTGGCGATAGGCGCGAGCCGGGGACGCATCGTGCGGCAACTCCTGACGGAAAGCGTGTTGCTTGCAGGCTTGGGCGGCGCGCTGGGGTTGGCTTTTGCGTATTGGGGGGCGGGCGTAATCCGGGCGACCGTGCCGCCGGCTCCATACCCGGTCAGGTTCGACTTTGCGCCGGATGGGTATGTGCTGCGATGGATGTTGGCGATCTCCTTGCTAACCGGCCTGACCTTTGGTCTGGCTCCGGCCCTGCTGGCATCGCGGATTGATCTCGTCGCCGTGATCAAAGACGCGGCGGCGAGGCCATCGCACCGCGGCGTCGCTGGAATCTGCGCAGCGCTCTGGTCGTCGCGCAGGTCACGATTTCCATCGTCGTGCTGATTTGTGCGGGGCTGTTTATCCGCAGCCTCGGCAAGGCCCGCCAAACCGATCCCGGCTTCCAAACCGATAATCTGGTCACGATGAGGATGAGCCTCGATGCGCTGGGCTACGACGAGAACGCCAGGCAGCGGTTCTGGCCCGAACTCCAGCATCGCATCGAAGTACAACCCGGCGTGCGGCGGGCTGCGCTGGCGAGCGGGCTGCCGCTCTGGGAGGGCAGCAGCCGCGCCGCATGCGGCCCAATCGTGAAGGAGGGCGAGGCCGACTTGCCGCCGAATCAAGGCGTCAACGCCGACTGCGCGTTTGTGACGCCGAAGTATTTCGACACGCTGCACACGCCGCTTCTGCTGGGGCGCGACTTCACTGACCACGATCACACCAACGCGCCGCGTGTCGTCATCGTCAATCAGGAATTCGCACGTCGGTTTTATGGCAGCGAACAAAACGCAATGGGGAAACGCTTTCGCTTTGCGCAAGGCACGGCCCATCCTGAGTGGATGGAAACCGTCGGCATCGCCCAAGACGGACGCTATCGCACGCTATACGAAGACCGGCAGCCGTACCTGTTCCTGCCCGTCTCACAGCATCCGCGCGCGAGCATGGCCTTGCTCGTCAGCGCACAAGCGGCGGACGCTGTAGCGGCGGTGGTGGAAAACGCGCGCCGCGAGATCGCGGGAATGCACTCACGGCTGCCCGCGTTCGGTATGCTGGTGGGGCAAGAGAATCTGGCCATCGCGTATTGGGGGCCGAGCGTGGCGGCGGGCATGGCCTCGATGTTTGGGTTGCTGGCGCTCGTATTGGCGACGATGGGTCTTTACAGCGTGATGGTGTACAGCGTCAGCCAGCGCACGCGCGAGATCGGCATTCGCATGGCGCTCGGCGCAAGCATGCGTGAGGTACTGCTGATGATTGTCAGGCAGGGAATGCAAATGGCATTGCTTGGCATCGTGCTGGGCGTGGCAGGCGCATTTGCCTTGACGCGCGTGTTGGTGAGTTTGTTGTTAGGCGTAGGCGCGACGGACGCCATCACTTTTGTGGGCGTCACGGCTCTGTTGGTTGTGGCGACTTTGCTGGCTTGTTTGATCCCGGCGCAGCGAGCCGCACGCGTTGATCCGCTGGTGGCCTTGCGCCAGGAATGAAGGGGAGCAAATCGCTTGCTATGAAATCAGGCACGCCCCCGAAATCGTAAGGATAAATATGAGTGTTCTTCACCGAGCTTTCCTTATCATCCTCGTAGGCGCCGTTCCGCTTGTACTCATGAGAGCGCAAGACAGAGGTAGCCCTGCTATCCCAACTGCCACACCTGCGCCGCCGATACGTCTACCTACTGATTTAGTCCAGTTCTTCTCCGGCGAATGGACGGGAACAGGTGAGTTCGCGAGCGGGAAGAAGATCGAGGCCGACGTAAGTTTTAGGTCAGACTTGGATAATCAATGGCTTGTGTATCGCCATAACGACTGCGCTCCTGGCATCTATAAGGCGATAGGCATGTGGGGGACTGAATATACCTCCAAGCAATTTGTCATGGTCATCAATAACAATTTTGGGGGGTCACGCTTATTCTCAAGCGAAGGGTGGCGCGATGGGAAAATCGTTTTTTTGAAGCGCAATACAATCACGACACAACCAACTGCCGTAGTCGGCCAGCCGATAAATCAGGAGCGGTTCACCTTTGAGCGCCAAGCCGACGGCACCTTTAAGATGACTTACGAAGTTAGTAAGGATGGGACGAATTGGCGAATTGGGGATTATCTGATTTTCAAGAAAAAGCGTTGAGGAGTGCGTTAGGCGCCAGCAATTCAAGGAGAGAAGTATGACAACGAAAGCAACTGGGATGTTTAAGGTCACTTCGTGGGATGAAAAGCCATGTGATGACGGTTGGGGTGGAACCAAAGTCACCCGGGCAACCGTCACACAATCGGTAAGCGGCGACATCGAAGGGGAAGCTCGGGTCGAGTATCTCATGATCTATCGTAACGATGGTTCCGCAAGCTTTCTTGTTGCTGTCCGTATTGTTGGCAAGCTCGAAGGTCGCTCTGGAGGCTTCGTGCTTGAAGGTACAGGCACATACTCGGGTGGCGTAGCCCAGTGCAACTTCAGCGTCGTGCCCGGCGCCGGATCGGGAGAGCTAGCGGGCCTGCGAGGTACGGGGAGTTTTACTGACAAGCATGCGGAGTATCCAAATGTCCCGTTCAGACTCGACTATCACTTTGAGTAGAGCGCCTAACGAGAGGAGGAAACGATGTGGCAAGACATACGCTTTGGCATCCGAGTATTGCGAAATACTCCAGGGTTCACCAGTGTGGCGGTGCTCACGCTAACGTTGGGGATCGGCGTGACGACGGCGGTGTTCAGTTGGATCGAAGGAATTTTGCTGCGACCGTTCCCCGCCGTCGTCAATCAAGATCGGTTGGTGGCGGTCGCGGGCACTTCGCGCGGCGGACGAACCGATGTGTCCTGGCCGGACTGGCAGGATTTCCAGCAGCGTTGCACGTTGGTGGATGCGTTTATCGCCGACCGTATTTTCAGCACGACGCTCAGCATTGGGGAGCGGGCCGAGCGCGCGACGGGGAGCGTCGTCTCGGCCAATTATTTTCAGGCGCTGGGCGTTCATCCAATGATGGGGCGCGGCTTCGAACCGGGCGAGGACGTGGGGCGCAATGCTCATCCCGTGACTGTGATTGCGTATCAAACCTGGAAAGGGCGATACAACGGCGCCCCGGCCATAATTGGCAAAACGCAGATGCTCAATGGCGTGCGGCACACGATTATCGGCGTGGCGCCCGAAGGATTTTTTGGCACGTTCGTCGGCTATGCGTTTCAATTCTGGGTACCCGCCTCGATGCAAGAGGTATTTGAGCCGGGTGGATACAAACTGGAAAACCGTGACGCGCGTTGGATCGAAGGATTCGCGCGACTCAAACCCGGCGTGACGATGACGCAAGCGCAGGCGGAGATTTCCGCCGTGGCCAAAAGATTGGAGGCCGAGTATCCCGCCACGAATCGCGGGCGCGGCATTCAACTATTTCCGTTGTGGCAGACTCCCTTCAATGGCGCGGGGACGTTGTTTCCCACGTTGCGCATCGCGCTAGTGGTCGCGTGTTTTATACTTCTTATCGCGTGCGCGAACGTCGGCAATCTGCTGCTCGTTCGATCTTTTGCGCGACGGCATGAAATGACAATCCGGCTCGCGGTCGGCGCGGGGCGCAGCCGCTTGATCAGACAACTCCTCACCGAAGGACTGGTTCTTTCGACGCTGGCCGCAGCGGGCGGGTTGTTGGTCGCATATTGGCTCCGCAACCTGATCGCGCTGCTCAGGCCGATCTCGCCTGGCATTATCGTGAATCTACCGGCGGAAATTGATTGGCGTGTGCTGGCGCTGACGGTGGGCGTTTGTCTGATCGCAACGCTGCTCTTCGGACTGATTCCAGCGGCGCAAGCGAGCAAGATAGACCTGACGACCGCGATGAAATCAGACTCCGGCGGTGTAGTCGGGAGTCGTGGAAGAGCCTTCATTCGATCAGGTCTGGTGTTGGCGCAGGTCTCATTGAGTTTCGTGTTGCTGGTTGGCGCGGGTCTGTTGATCAAAAGTTTGCAAGGCATGCGAAACGTCAATCCGGGTTTTTCCACGCAGGGCGTGCTGACGACTTCGGTGGATTTGATCGCCGCCGGATACGATGCGCAGCGCATCAGGAACTTTCAAGACGAGTTGCTCGATCGCATTCAGACGATCCCCGGCCTCGAGTCGGCCACAGTCTCGCGCGTCACGCCTTTCAGCTATCGCAGTTACTCTTCCGCGTCCATCGCCGTTGATGGGTACGAGACCGCGCCCGGCGAAGAGCCTGTCGTGGAATACAACGAAGTCGGCACCGGCTATTTCACGACGCTGGGCATTCCGCTGATTGCGGGCCGCGAGTTTACGCGCGCTGACGATGAAACCACGCTGCCCGTCGCCGTGGTGAATGAGGCGATGGTCGCCCAATACTGGCGCGGGAAAGACCCCGTTGGCCAACGCTTGCAGGTGAAAGGGCGCTGGTTGCAGGTGGTCGGTGTTGCGAAAAATTCCAAGTACCGAAGCTTGCTCGAAACCCCGAAGCCGTTTTTCTATGTGCCGCTGCGCCAGAACGCTTCAGGGCAGGGGCTGCAAATCCGCACGCTACTCGCCCCCGAAATGATCGTGAAAGCGCTGGCCCGCGAAGTCCGCGCGCTCGATGCGAATCTCGCGCCGGGCGAAATAATCACGATGCGGGAGCAAGTAGACCGCATGAGTTGGTCGCAGCGAGCCGCCGCTATTTTGCTGACTGGCTTCAGCGCGCTGGCATTGGCGCTCGCTACCATTGGGCTATACGGTGTGATGTAGTATGCGGTCTCGCAGAGAGCGCGCGAACTGGGGCTACGAATGGCGCTCGGCGCCGGAGCGGCGGACCTGTTGCGACTCGTCGTGGCGCGTGGCCTCCGCTTAACGGCGAGCGGGCTGCTGTTGGACCTGGGCGCGGCGCTAGGCTTGACGCGCCTGATGGGCGACCTGCTTTACAATGTCAGCCCCCGCGACCCATTGACGTTCGCCGCCGCGTTCGTGGTGTTGTTGATCGCTTCGTTGGCCGCGTGCTTTGCGCCGGCCTGGCGCGCGACGCGCATTGATCCTGTCCGCGCGTTGAAGGATTGATTTATCTGAAGCTCGATCGGAGCTTCGCTACTGGAGATGGAAATGGCCCTGAATTTCTTTGTTGTGGCTGTTCTTCTGCTGACTCAATCCGGCCCGAATCGGTCTGTTACGCCGCAGTTCTCCAGTCCATCGCGAGCCTTCGCCTATGCGAACGCTCCAAGGGAAGAATTGATGGCGCTCTTCACATGGTTTCCAAAATGCTCGGCAGAGGCGCCGCTCAGTCAGTCGCGCTGGGACTGGAGTACCAGTGGAACCCTGATTCAAAATATGCGCGTGGCGCGCTGGCCGATAGATACCTCCCTGATGGCTTGGCTTTTGGGAACGCCGGACACAAAGGGGCGCAGACAAAGATGCTTTCCACTCACGGCGACACGGATCGTTGGGAGACTAAGATTCTTGTATCGGAACCCAGCTCGTCCGCCGATATTTCTGGCAGTTCACGAGATCGCCATTGCGGCAGAACTCGCAATAGCCGCAAGAGCCGCCGAGAAACCCGCCCCCCACGCGCTGACCGACCGCCCAGCCCCGGACATCGGAACCATGCGCATCGATGCGCCCGACGACTTCATGGCCCGGGACGCGCGGCTAATCGATTGGGAAGAGCCCTTCAACCGTGCCTGCATCCGAGTGGCAGACCCCGCACGCCTCGACGCGAATGCGTACCTGATCTGGGCCGGGATCCAGAAGCGGCTTTCTTACTTCCGAGAACTCTCCCGGTCTCGTGATCTCGATCGCTCTGTATGTTTCGTTCATATCGCCTCCGACTTCGTTTGACTCCGATGCGACTCTCGGCCGCGAATTGTTTCAGGTGATAATAGATAATGAAGGATAGTCTGTGTAACCCGTAGCAGAGGAACCGTAGAAATATTCCGGCCGTGGCTCATTGAGTGACGCGCCACGGCGTATGCGTTCGGCAAGGTCCGGATTCGCGATGTAGTCTCGACCGAAGGCGACAAGGTCGCCAGCTCCTTCGGCTATAAGGCGGGCGCCATGTTGGGCGTTGATCCCGACGTTCAAGATGAGCGTTCCAGTGTAAATTCGACGGAAGTGATGCACGACGGCGTCTCCGCTCATGTGCTCAATTGGAGTGCCGGTAAGGTCTGCATTTTGCCGCATCAGAAGCATGTGCGATAGCTTGTAGCCGGCCATTTTCCGATAGACATATTCGCTCGTCCGAAGCGTCTCATCAGTGGCGCGGAAGGCGCCGTATTCGCTCATCATCGGCCCAGCCTTCACGCCAACGCGATTACTCGGCCAGGCTTCAAGCACCGCCTCTAGCGCTTCGAAGAGAAGGCGGGCGCGATTCTCCACCGGTCCACCGTACTCGTCGGTTCGTCGGTTGGTTACCCCATGCAGGAACTGTTGGAAGAGGTATACGAATCCGCCTTGAATTTGGACGCCGTCGAAGCCCGCGTCTCGCGCGACTTGCGCGGCGTGTCTGAAATCTTTAACGGCATGCTTGATGTCGTGAAGACTCATCTCGCGCGGAATTTCGCTCGGGACGGCGTCTGTAACGCGCTTCCACCCTGCGCCTTGTTCCGCGTTATAGACTCCTGGGGCTCCGTACCAACCTTGTCCCTGTTCGCTTACAAAGGTACCCTCGGCAATGATCAAACCAGCCCCGGCCCGCTGTGCGTAATACGCCACCATGAGTTCATTCGGGACCTTTCCCGGATTCTCGGCTCGAGTGCGGGTTAGCGGCGCCATGACGATGCGATTTTTTAGTTGCAAATCGCCAAACATGTAGGGCGCAAGGAGCGCTTCTTTTGTGTTTGTTGACATAATTCGACTCATTCGATGCGCTTTGAAAGAGCTGATCGACTAAGGGCTTGTCCAAAAATAACTTGACGATTTGCCGAAAAACTTTTGAAAACAGTTCGAAATCGAGCGGATCGCAAATCGAAATCGTCAAGTTATTTTTGGACAAGCCCTAAGGTCCTGGCTTTACGAGGGAATAACCACGGTCACAGTCTTCCTCCACTGGCCTGGGCCCAAATGTCGCCAACGGCCGTCAACATGTAGTTCGGCAGGCGTGTCAGCGCTGGAAGGTGTCCGTACCGTGCCCAGTTTCCCAGACCCATCATCCCGACTCGTATCACTTGGTCTGCCATATGTCACCTCTTCATTAGTTCGCCATGGTGGAGTACGCTGGCTAGAAGTCGGCGTCGAGTTCGCCGATTTCTTCAGGCGTCAGCGACAGCGCAGCCGCCGCCACGTTCTCTTCCAGATGGGCAACCCGGAGCGTACCAGGGATCGGCAGGATGACCTGACTGTGCTGCAGCAGCCACGCGAGCGCAACCTGGCCTGCCTTAGCGCCATGCGCCTTCGCAATGCGATCGACGGCGCCGCCCGGTCGGGTCAACGTACCCGCCGCGAGCGGATACCAGGGTATGAATCCGATTTTGTTGGCGGCGCAATAGGCCAGCACATCCTCGCTGTCGCGGTCGACCAAATTGTAGCGGTTCTGCACCGTCGCCACCGGAAATACCCGGCGAGCGGCCTCGATGTCGGCCACCGAGACCTCGCTTAGCCCGGCATAGCGGATGATGCCCTCATCGAGGAGTTGCCTGACCGCGCCGAGCTGTTCATCACGCGGCACGTTCGGATCTATGCGATGAAGCTGCCAAAGATCGATCTGCTCGACGCCTAGCTTCTTGAGACTGCCCTTGGCCTGGGCAATCAGATAGGCGGGCCGTCCGTTAGTCGTCCACTGGTTAGGCCCTTGGCGCGTGAAGCCGGCCTTGGTGGCGATCAGCAGTCCTTTATAGGGGTGAAGCGCCTCGTGGATCAGTTCCTCGGACACGTCGGGACCGTAGCTGTCGGCCGTGTCGATGAAGTTGACCCCGATCTCAGGAAGCCTGCGTAGCGTGACGAGCGCTGCACTGCGGTCGGACGGCGGTCCCCAGATGCCGGGGCCGGTGAGCCGCATGGCGCCGTAGCCGAGGCGGTTGATCGCGATGTCTCCGATCTCGAATTGGCCGGAGAGCCTGGCGTCTATCTTGCTCATAGTCGTTTCCTCGTTCTCGCGTTGGAGCAGGCTCGCAAGATGAAGTAAGTCAGATGCAGCGCATCCCACTTCGTCTCAAAGACATGGCCGGCGAACGCGTCGCGAGGACGATGGCGCTCCTGGATCACGGTCCCGTCGCGCCGTTCGATCCAGACCCGGTCGGCCGTGAAAATCCACAGTTCGTCAGGATCGCTGCCCAGCCGCTGGAACACCACGCGGCATTCGCGGATATCGATCGAGCAGCTTGGCTGGAGATGGCGGGGGAAGCCTTTCACCTCGAGTATCGCCCCCGAAAAGTTGAAGCGGACGTCGACGGCGCGCACCCCGCGCCAGCGCTCCATGCCGCCATGCGCCTCGATCGCGGCCTCTGGCAGGTCATTCATTGGTAACCTCACTATGATTACGACCACAACGTTGGCGACGCCGCGCGTCGACACGACGTGAGGCGCCCGAACCCGCGGGCCTCCTGGGATTCCCCTTCACTCGATGTGAACGCGGTATTGGTCCATGTGCTAAAGCCGCCGTGCGCTTCCAGTGCAAATTTGAGCAAGCTATCCAAGGGTTCCCTCCGAACTGGCGTAGACCGGCCTGAATTACGTCCCAATGTTCGACGAGAACGCCGTTCTCGATGCGCAGTATGTCTGCCACAATCCAGTTCACAGGGAGGCCAAAGCCGCTGAAACGCCCGTGCAGGATCACGTAGTCGCCATCAGCGACTACGAGTCCTGGTTCATACTTCAGTGTCGCGGGACTGTTCTTTACAAGGTTGAACAGTCCTTCGCGTCCGGGCTCGATGTGAGAGCTGTGCTGGATGTAGTCCGGCGACCAAAATTTCTCAGCTGCGGCGTAGTCACGTTTGTTGAACAACGTGTCGAACGCCTCTAAAACTATTCTTTTGTTCTGCTCAGTTGTCTTCATCGAGAACGTCCCTCCTAATACATATCTCAGAGTTTTGACCCGCTATCGCCTGGCGCAGGCACAGAAGAATCTCCGTCACTCAGGAACAGCTTCACGTGCTCTAGGAACAACTTTACATGTTGATACTGGGCTCCGTGACTCGAATCGGAGTACACGATTAGCTGAGCATTCGGCAGGCGCTCAGCCAGGATGAGCGCGTTAATCGGCGCAACCACAATATCTTTATTGCCGTGAACTATGAGTGTCGGATGTGTAATCTTCTTCAAGGTGGCGTAACGACCTATTGCCGGTATGGTTCCCCATTCTCTGATCGCGGCAAGCTGTGCCACGGCCGAGTTCCTGGACACAGGAAGGTCACGATCCTCCTTGCGAGAGTCGAGTCGCTTCATGTGCTCGCGTCCAGCCGCTTGGCTGGCTTCGGAGGGGGAGAAGAATGCTCCCAACAGGAACGCAACCGGATCCGCTTGTTCTTCAGGCGATAGTTCGGTGAAGGTCATGCCTTCTCCACCGCGGGGCCCTGTTCCCAACAAAATCAGGCGCCGGACGAGGTGAGGATGGTCCAGGGCTAGCTGCTGCGCGATCATCCCACCCAGGGAGAAGCCCACGACATGAATCGCCTTCAAGCCGAGCGCGCGGCAGAAAGCAACGCAATGTTGCGTCATCTCCACGACCGTGTAAGGCGTTTCTCCTCCCGAAGTTCCAACGCCCGCATTGTCAAACAGAATGACCTCATGATCCGCTGCGAGGCTGTTCGTGACCGCCGGATCCCAGCCATCCATGTTGGAGTTGAAGTACTCCAGAAAGAGCAGCGGAACCGTTCCTGGCTTGCCGAAACGACGGTAGGCATAACGGGTGCCTTTGGTCTCAACAAATCTTGTCGGAACCGTTTCGTGAGTGTAATTGCTCATGACTATCCGTCAACGCTCCTTGCTTGTGTGATTGAAATCCAATAGAACCTTGCCACCACGCTGGGAGTGTTCGATTGCTTCTTTGATTTGGGATGGTTTGTATGCTGTGGTGATTGGCAAAGTTAATTTGCCGGAAGCGACTACTTTTGTTGCCTCAGTCAGCGCCGCTCGAATTTTGGGGAGATACTCTTCGTAATACATCCAGAAGCCGTGGATCTTTAACCTCTTGCCAATGAGATCGCCTTGCAGAACGTGAATCGGTAAACCACTCAGCCACGCATAGATGACGAGATGAGCCCCCGGAGAGAGCACGCTTGCCATCGTCGCCGTCGCTGGACCACCCACGGCATCAAGACCCAGAAGTATTGGAATTCCGCCCGTTGCAATCTGAATTTGCTTTGAGAGTTCCGGCGATTCGACACCAACGAAATCAACACCCAGTTTTTCAATTTCTGGGATAAGCTCGGACCGTCTCACGATACCTACAATGTTGAGATCGCGCGATTTTGCAATCGCGATCAGGCATCGCGCGACCTGGGAGTTGGCTGCATTTAATACAATCCAGTCTTTAGGCTTTAGCTTTACAAATTCGCTTAAGAGAAGAACTGCAGTCGTAGGATTGATATTTAACATCGAGGCCGTTCTGGCATCGATTGAAGGAGGAACGACGAAAAGACCTTGGGCTGGAGCAAGGACTTTTTCAGACCAGGTGAATGTTCCAAATGGGATCGTAACACGATCGCCTACCTTGACGCTGGTGACTCCCGACCCGATCGCCTCGACGATTCCGGCGCCTTCACCTCCAATGACAGAAGGTAGCTTCGGATTTAAGAAGTAAACTCCGTTCGCTAAAAGGAGGTCGCTGTAGTCAATCGGCGCATACTCCATGCGCACAAGAGCCTCGCCCGCAGACGGCGTGTTTGGTTCCGAAACTTCGACCATCCTTAAGTTCTGAGCTGGATTACCGTACGCAGTGAGATGAATGGCTTTCATTTATGATATTCTCCTCGCTCCAAGAAATCTCGGCCTGCGAGAGGACCACCTGCTTGCTGGATCAGCCCTCCATCGCGAAGGTTTCCAAGATCAATTACTGAATAGCCAAATGCTTTAAGTAACGTTCCAACTCGCTTCTTCGCGCCGTCATCGTCTGCCGAAACAAATGCAACTCGTCTCGCCCCATTGACGATCGGATCCGCCTCCAAGTTAGGCGCGATCATGTGGTTCAGTGCCTTAACCACTCGTGCTCCAGGGGCTAGCGCCGCAACAAGCTGGCTAGTAGATAGGTTTCCAATATCGGCCGGTGTGAAATCTCCGGCCTTACCATGAAAAGGATTGGTCCCATCGATCAGAATCTGATTATTCCACTTGGGAAGACTTGCAAGTGTGCCGGGCACGTTGTCCCAAGGAACAGCAAGAAGTACCATTTCGCAAGCCGCTGCCTCTTCCGTGGTGGCAGCCGTTGCTCCAGGACCAAGTTGATTGACAATTTCTCGCAGGCTCTCGGGGCCTCGGCTATTGCTAAGCTTTACCTTATGGCCGGCCTTCAATGCCCGTTTTGCGAAGGCTTGTGCGAAAGCTCCTGCTCCAATGGTTCCGATTTCCATACGCTATCCTTCCTAAGCTGGGCTTTTCAGTAAGACGATCCCGGTTTTTCCCGGACTAGAGACGTGCTGAATTGCTTTTTGAAAATCGTCAAACTCATACTCATGCGCGACCTCGAAAAGCTCTGGGTGATTTGTTGCGAGACTCAGAGCGAGCTCGAAATCTTTTTGCTTTTCATCCTGGGTCAGACGAAACCAACTCATAATGGAGACGCTCTTAAGCGCGACATTATTTGGGATGAGCGAATAAATGTTCGTGCCCGTGTTGCTACCCAATGAACCAAAGTTGATGACTGTTCCACCGTCATCAACAATCTCAGCAAGATCGTCGATCGCTTTTCCGCCGATGGCATCGAAAGCCACTTCGAGCTTGTGTCCTCCCAGGGCCTCGCGAACCTGTTCTTTCCAATTGCTATCGCTCGTTGAATAAACCGGCGGGCCAGGAAGCGCCGATTGAAGCCTTTCAGCAGACTGATTCGATCTCACCAAACGAATGGGGCGGACACTGCGATCTAAAGCAACTTGAGTCAGCAAACGTCCAACGCCGGATGCAGCCGCATTCTGAAGAATATAAACGGGAGGCGTAATCGGGGTTTTAAGCGAATTATGACCGGCTTTGATGAGTACGGATGCGGTGATCGTATTTATGAGCATCTGCGCCGCAATTTGATCGGGAATCTCGTTCGGAACTGCCAAGAGAGAGTTGTATCGAACGACCACATATTCTCCCCAAGCACCCGTTGCTGGAAAAAACGCAACACGCTGGTCTTCGCTAAACCTCTTGGCCCACTTTGCGTTTGTACCGAGCCGAACGATCGTCCCGACGCCCTCAAACCCAGATACTCTTAGAGTTCCTTCTGGAATGGGCTCGACCGGTCCTCCTTGAGGAAGACCGGACAGAATCTGGATGTCACCGTGATGGATTGGTCGAGCGATGACCTTTACGAGAACATCGTCAACTCCAAGCTCTTCGCTCTTTAATTGGCGATTCGCAATTTTTAGAACTTTTTCTGGAGCGCCATACTCACTGTGAACAATTGCTCTGAATTCGGTTTCCATCGGGAACCTCATTAACTTCTGCTGAAATCGGGGTCAGGTGTGCATTGAGCACGCTCTGCTCTGACATTGTCCATCGCTCTATTCGTGTTCGCTGTGTTCACCTCTCGGAGCCGCGCTTTCTTTCTTCCGCTTTTGGGCGGGCGCCTCCGGCCGACTTCGTTCCCGGGACATCCACTCTTTGATATAGGGCGAACAGCGCAGCGCTGAAATGCCATTCGCCTCACACGCGTTGAGAAAGCGAATGCCTTCGACATCTATGAGATCCAATTCCTCCAAATCTAAAACTACTGGTGACCCGCAGCGCTCGATTTCGGTTTTGACCTGATCCAGGTGCTCAGATCGAAACTCCCCGCTCAGCCGAATCCGCATTCTGCGCTTGCCAGGAATCTGTTCAATCTTCAGCGTCATCAGTCTCTCTTCAGCGTCATCAGTTTCTGAGTCCAAAGCCACTCTTACGAGTGCAAAAACCGGTCCATCACAACTCTCTGTGAAGAAGGCGCTTAGAGTTGCCGCATATCCTGAATTTTGAGGAATTCCTGAATTTTGAGGAAAACGTATGTTGAGGAAAACGGTCGATAACCGGGTTCCCGCGGTTCTGATCAGCCAGTCTTTGAGACTTTGAACCGATATTTATCGATTCCCAGGCGCTTGATTTTTGAGTCGAGAGTCCGCGTTGGTAGCCCCAGTTTGGCTGCGGCGCCGGTTGGCCCGGAGATGCGGCCTCGGCTTTCTGCCAGTGCGGCTTCAATCATTTCCTTTTCCTGCAGCAGCAACGCGCCATTAAGCGCAACTGTCTGACCGGCAAATCGGGGAGCCTCCCGCCTGAGCCAAGTTTCGTCCACGGAAAACGTATCACCGTCGCTGAGGATGACGGCCCGCTCGATTACGTTTTGCAGCTCACGAATGTTGCCTGGCCATTGGTAGGCTTCGAATAGTTTGATGATTTTTTTATCGATTGTTCTGAACTTCTTTCCAGCCTTCTTTCCAAAGCGACCAATGAAGTATTCGATGAGCAAGGGAATGTCATCCGCGCGCTCGCGCAACGAAGGCATTTGGATAGGCACGACATTCAGTCTGTATAGGAGATCTTGACGAAACTTTCCCTCGGCAACCAGCGCGTTCAAATCACGATGAGTAGCCGCCAGCACTCTGACATCGACGGGAATAGGCTTGTTATTGCCAACGCGTTCGATTTCACGTTCTTGCAGCACCCGTAACAGCGCGATTTGGATCTCCGGGGGCAAGTCGCCGACTTCGTCCAGAAAAATTGTCCCGCCATTCGCCGATTCAAAACGTCCCAGGCGTCGTTGCGTTGCGCCGGTGAAGGCGCCTTTCTCGTGACCGAAGAGCTCGGAAGCAATCAGCGATGGTGGGATTGCGGCGCAATTCACGCCGATAAACGCACGTTCCGCGCGGTTGGATCGCTTGTGGATGGCGCGACCTATCAACTCCTTCCCTGTACCGGTTTCGCCCAGAATCAAAACTGTGGAATCCGAAGGCGCCACCTTGGCGACCTGGCGTAGCACTTTACGCAGCGCTTCCGAAGAGCCGACAATGTCCTCAAACATCGATTCCCGATCGATTTGCTCTCGCAACGCCAGGTTTTCGTTGCGTGTCCTCTCTTCGGCCTGGACGCGGTCATCGATGTCAGTTCCCGTCGCATACCAGCGAACCACAGACCCCTGCTCGTCACGGAAAGGGTTGTATCGAATTAGAAACCAACGATAATGGCGGTCCTTCCGTAGGGCTCGTAGTTCGACTTCGAACGGAAGCCCGCGTGCGAGAGCAGCTTTGCGCACGTCCCGTAATCTCTGGAGGTCGTCCGGGTGGAAGATTCGTTCGCGAAAGTGCGGGGCGATCACATCTTCAGCAGTGAGGCCCGTATAATCGAGCGTCGATTGGTTGGCATAGAGCGGCGCGCCAGACGGGTCCAGGACGACGATCGTATGCGGTATCGCGTCGGTAATCCGGCGAAGCTCGCGTTCATCTTCCCGCAGCTTCTCTTCCGTCTGCTTGAGGATTTCAATATCAGTGCTTGTTCCGTACCACCTAATAATCTTGCCTGTCCCGTCGCGTAGTGGCTCGACCCGAATGAGAAACCAACGAAAAACTCCATCATGGCGGCGAAGACGCGCCTCGACCTCCCCCGGTTCTCCTGAGGCCAGCAACTCCAGCCATTTATCCATTAACCGCGGCAAGTCTTCAGGATGAAACGCAGCTTGCCATCCCCAGCCATGCGACTCTTCGGGAGAGAGACCTGTGTAGTCATGCCATCGTTTGTTCAGGAACTCGTTCGGACCATCCGGTAAATTGCACCAGGCCAGCGTGGGGATCGTATCGATCACCTGCCGAAGTTTGGCTTCCGAGCTCTTGATCTCATCTAGCGCCGTCCTGAGAGCTTCATGCCATCGTTGTCGTTCAATTGCGATGCGAGCGATGTGGCCCGCCGACTCGACCAATTCAAGATCTCGACCGCTCGGAGTCCGTGGCTCCGAATAGGAGATGCAGAAGGTACCGAGAACTTCTCCACCTGTCGATATGAGCGGTTCGGACCAGGCCGCACAAACTCCATGATTTAAAGCCAGGCCTCGAGCGTCATCAGGCCAGCGCGGATCGTCGGAGATATCCGTAATGATCACTCGGTCTTTTGTAAACGCCGCGGTTCCGCAAGAGCCTCTGTTGGGACCGATCGGCCAAGGTGTGATGGCCCTCGCAAATTCGGGTGGGACATGAGGGCCAGCAATCGGCAATAGCTGGTTGCCGTCCCGATCCATCAAACAAACAAACGAAGTTGCAGAGGCGTGGTCATCGATGGCGGCGCATAAATTATTCAGGACATCGGAGAGGTTCGCTCCATTGGCAATCATCTCGAGCGTTCGGTTTTCGGCGGCGCGTAGCGTTTCGGTTTGCTTTCGATCCTCGATGTCAGCCGCTGTCCCATACCATCGGACCAATGCGCGACTCTCATCGTGCAGCGGTTCACGGCGAAGCGAAAACCAACGGAAGACGCCGTCAGACCGCCGCAGCCGCACTTCGCACTCACGCGCGGTATTGACGTCACGGAGCGCTTCCCATTTCTCCGCCAATGCGGGAAGGTCATCAGGATGAATCGCGGTCTTCCATCCCCCGCCATACGACTCTTCAGGGGAGAGACCTGTGTACCCCGTCCATCGCTGATTTACGAAGTCTACGGAACCGTCCGGATGACTGGACCACGCAAGCGCGGGGATCGTATCAATGATCCTCCGAAGTTCGGTTTCGTTAAGGGCATTCACCAGGTCCCCTCGAGATTGCGGTTGGTCGCATACCTCGGCGCCCTTCCGATCTTCCGTTACGAATGGAGTAAGATGCTTATTGTCGGGACTCTCCGGACTCGTTGTAGACTCTGTCACGGCGGAATATCGCTCGGCGTTCATAACATCTTCATCATCGCTCTAGGCGTGTGTCTGTCTAGGATATGTTACCAACAAATCTGGCATTGATATCGTTGACTCACCTGAGCGTGGAGACTGAGGTGATTGCGATTCTGAACCCCAGGCAAACGGGTACAGGGGGTCCCTCCTTGCCAGGGAGCCTCGCTCAAAAGGTCAACTTAGGTCCTCCTTCTGATCAGGCTCAGTCCATCAGCCTCTTCTGATCTGTTCTTCCTATCGGGCGCTGGAGCCCATCTCTGCAGCGCCACGCCCGCTAGTTTCCTGCCCATAGTTTGCCGCCTTTAATTGGCCAGACGCCGCTCACAGTATGCCTGAGCATCACAAGAAATGCGTCCCTCGATTGAGGTTTTTTGTGCTACCACTTTTGACAGCCTGCTAAATACCACTATCGTGGTAGGCGGGAATGATAGGGCGCCGCCGCTCAGGACGGTCTAGTCATCATGGTTAGCCACTCCTATGGCGGGGTGGTGATCACAGAAGGCGGGAACGATGCAAAAGTGGCGGGCCTTGTGTACTTTTGCGGCCTTCGCTCCGGATGCGGGGCAATCCATCACAGACATCAGCGCCGTGTTTCCGAAGCCGCTCGGGCTAGATAAGCTCGTCCCGCAACCCGATGGCTTCCTCTTGCCGGCGCCAGAGGGGTCTGCGGTTACGCTCTAGGTCGTGCCGCGAGCGGCTTTGATTCAAACACCCTGCCGTTCGACGGGCGCCTTATAGTCGGCGAGGCCGCCGGGATAGATCGCAAGGGCCAGTTCGACGAGATTGATCGATTCGCGAAGTAACTTGACCTGTCCGTTTTCCGCAACAAGCCGTCCGACAAAGAGCTATTGCTTACCTTCCCCGGGCTTGTTCCCCCCTGAGAGTCATGCATGTACTCGTCGCACGCGCCACCAAGCTTCCTTTATCGTCCGTTATATCGCACTCGACCATCCCCACCGTGCGCCCCTGTTTGACCACTCGCCCCACAGCGATAAGGCGAGCTTTCCAGACCGGCTTCAGGAAGTTTATCTTGAGTTCAAGCGTTGTGAAGGATTCACCCTCGTCGAGATTGGACGAGTAGGCGACCCCCATCGCGATGTCGGCTATGTCGCAGAGCACGCCGCCGTGCAGCGTGCCCATCGGGTTGGCGTGCGCTTCGGTCGCTTGAAACTCTACAACCCCTTCGCCGGGTTTGACCGAGATCAAGTCAAAGCCGATCAGTCGTGCGATTGGCGGTGGGGGCGCATCTCCCCGAATGATTGCCTCACTGTGGTCGAGCATCTTTGCCATAGGCTTTCGTATCCTGACCTTTCGATGACGGAGATAGAAACTGATTAGGTCAATCAGCGATCTACAAGACGCTCACATTGTCTAAATCAACTTTGCGCTGAGATGTATTTCCGTTCCGGCCAGCGCCTTCGATACCGGACAGTTCTGTTTGGCGTCAAGCGCATACTGTTGAAATGTCGCGTCGTCGATGCCGGGCACCCTGGCTTCGGTTTCAAGCTCAATCCGGGTGATGGCAAACGCGTCGCCAACTTTTTCCAGTTTCACTCTTGCTTCGGTGTGGATACGCTCCGGCGTGAGGCGTGCGCGCGAAAGTTGCGCCGTGAGCGCCATGGTGAAACAGCCCGCGTGGGCCGCGCCCAGCAGCTCTTCCGGGTTGGTCGCCGATTGCCCTTCCTCGAACCTGGACTTGAACGAATAGGGGCCTTCGAACGCCCCGCTCCCGACTTTCAGCCTTCCGGCGCCTTCGGCCAGATTGCCGTTCCATTCCGCTTCCGCTTTTCGTGTTGGCATTACGTCTCCTTTCGATTTGCTGTGTGATTCATTCTGGATTTCGGTATCTCGCTCTCGTCAAAGCATACCGCGCGGAGTCAACTAGACTTGCGCGAAACCGCCGTCGACGAAAAGCTCCGCGCCGGTGATATAGCTGGCATCGTCTGACGCAAGAAACACGACTGCCTTCGCGATCTCATCGGGGGCGCCGAGCCTGCCGAGAGGAACGCTGTTGGAGATCATCTTCAAGCGTTGCTGGCCGGTTGCCGATGAAGCCAGCAAGTCATTGAGTCCTGGCGTGTCGGTGGAACCTGGGCTTACCGCGTTCACGCGAATGTGGCGATCCTTCAAGTCTGTCGTCCATGTACGCGCGAACGAACGCACGGCGGCTTTTGTAGCGCTATAAACACTATTCGACGGCAACCCTTTACTGGCGACGATGGACGCGTTCAGGATGATAGAGGCGCCGTCCGGCATGAGCGGAAGCGCCTTCTGCACCGTGAAAAGGAGGCCTTTCACATTGATGTTGAAGATCGAGTCATAGAAGTCCTCGGTTATCTCGCCGAGGGGAGCATATTTCGCGACGCCGGCGTTCGCGAACACGATATCGAGCCTGCCCTTCTCCCGCCTGATTTGCGCGAAGAGGCGATCAAGATCGCCGAGGTCCGACACGTCTCCTTGTACGCCGGTCACATTTCTTCCGATCTCCCTGACGGCCGCGGCCAACTCCGATTCACGTCGCCCTGTGATGAACACGTACGCTCCTTCGCTTACAAACCGCTTCACCGTCGCAAGGCCAATGCCGCTATTGGCGCCGGTAATCAGCGCGATTTTTCCTTCAAGCTTACCCATCTGGCTCTCCTTGGTTGTAATTTCTCTCGCTGTTCTTTGTGAACCTCGGCGCTCCGCTCTGCCGTCGCCCCGAGCTCATCCAAATGATCGAGAACGACAGTCTCTTTCAGGCAGGCGCCGAGCCGCCTGTGTCGGCGCGCCTTCCTCAACGTCGCGCGCCCCTCATCTCGATTCCTCGGCGAGCGCCTGCTCGCACAGTTTTTTCCCCGCCTGCAGAAACTCGTCACTGAGTCTCGTGCCCGCCACCGCTCGCGATAACGACAGAGCGCCGTACATCAGGGCGATCAAACCGAGCGCCCTTTCGCGGCCATCAACCCCGGCGTCGAGCATATCGGAGAGCGATCCGGCGAAGCCGGACAACTCTTTTTCTAGCGCGCTCCGATATGGCTCACCCTCCCGCGCGACCTCCGGAGCGGCGCTGGGAAGCAAGCAGCCCGTTTCCTTGTTGTCGCGATGCTTGCGTGAAAGGTACTGCCTGATCACGCCGAGCGCCCGTGCGCGGGGCGATTCGCCCCGCGCGGATTTCAAGAGGGGGTCCCAGGTCGCGCTCGCCGCGCTCCGAAGCGCCTCGACGAAGAGTTCCTCTTTCGAGTCGAAATGGTTGTAGAACCCCCCGACCGTGAGCCCCGCCCCCTTCATGACGTCCATCACCGAGCTTGCTTTGATACCCCTCTCGCGAAGGAGCGTGGCGGCAGAAGTGGTGATCGCTTCACGGGACTTCTCTTTCTGTTTAGTTTTCTGATTCATGTCGTAACCTCGCGTCGAACTGCGCCGACCACGCCGCCGGGCGAGTCCAGCGGGCGGATGCGCGCTCACATCGCATCGGTCGGCGTCGTTTTTATGGCAAATGCTTGTCGAGCATTTGCGAGATGTAGTCTTTGGCGTTCGGAGGGACGCCGACGACGCGCTCGGCCTCCTTGCCGTCGCGGAAAAGGATCAGGGTCGGGATCCCCTTAACGCCGTAGTTGGATGAGCTACTGATGTTCTCATCCACGTTCAGTTTCACGATCTTTGCCTTGCCCTGATACTTCTCGGCCACCGACTCGACCGTCGGTGAGAGCATCCGGCAGGGCGCGCACCATGAGGCCCAAAAGTCCACCAGCACGGGCTGGGACGATTTCAAGACCTCGCTCTCGAAATTCGTATCATTAACCTCAGTCACAAATTCACTCATGAACCTCTCCTTTCATATTACGGCTGTAATATTACAGTGATAATATACTCGTGTCAAGTCATTTCTGATTCGGATAGTCATACTGAACAATCGACTTTGCCCTGGTGAATAACACCTGTGGCCTCCTTTCTGACCACGACAACCTCATTTCGTTTGCCACTCATTTATAACTGCTTTATATTACGAACGTCATATTATATCCCCATGCGTTACTCGAAGGAGCACAAAGCGGAAACTCGCCGGAAGATTCTCGACGCCGCGGCGCGGTTGTTTAAGGAACATGGCTACGACGGCGTCGGTGTGGACGCGATTATGGCCGAAGTCGGTTTGACGGCTGGCGGCTTCTATGCGCACTTCACTTCCAAGCAAGCGCTCTTCGCCGAAGCGATGTCCGTCGCTCTGGAAAAGAGTGACGTTCTGCGCCGGGCGAAAAATCGGCCCGCGCAAAGCCGTCATGCGCGGGGCCGAAGGGCGGCATCCCAAAATCCTCTCCACGCTCTGATTAATGGCTATCTGAGCCGCGCGCACCGTGACGCGATCGCCGACGGGTGCCCGCTGCCGGCGCTGACGCCCGACATTGCGCGCTCCGGCGAGGCCACGCGCGAATGCTATGAGCGGAAGCTTCGGCAGTTCCTCGTTCAAATTGAAGCCGACCTGCCCGACGGGTTGTCCCCGCAATCCGACCGGGCGTTGGCGCTGATAGCGCAGTGTGTCGGCGGGCTGATGCTGTCTCGGGCGGTCAAAGACGAAAAGCTCTCCGACCAAATACTGAGAGCCTGCCGTCAGGCGGCGATCAAAATCTGCAAGTAATAAACAAGACCCCACAACAAATATGGCTAGGCTCCAATAACCGGAGGTTTCTGATGAACTCAACCGAGACGACCAGTCAATGGGTTCCGACGGCTTGCATCCTGTGCAGCCTCAATTGCGGCCTTGAGGTTCAGATCGGCGGCGTAGACGGCCGTCACATCGAACGCGTCCGCGGCGATAAGGCGCACCCGGCTTCGCAGGGCTACACCTGCGAAAAGCCCCAGAGACTGGATTACTACCAGAACGCCAATGACCGGCTGACGGCGCCGCTACGGCGGCGGCCCGACGGCGCTTATGAAGAGATCGATTGGGACACGGCGATCGCCGAGATCGCCGAAAAGTTTCTCGACATCAAGGCGCGCCACGGCGGCGAGACTATCCTTTATTACGGCGGCGGCAGCCAGGGCAATCATCTCGGAGGCTCCTACGCCGACAGCACACTGAAAGCGCTCGGGAACAAGTTCCGTTCCAACGCACTCGCGCAGGAGAAGACCGGAGAGTTCTGGGCACAAGGTCGAATGATGGGAACGGGCGTTCACGGCGACTTTGAGCATTGCGAGGTCGCAGTCTTCATCGGAAAGAATCCCTGGCAGTCACATGGCTTCGCCCGCGCCCGCGCCACCTTGCGTCAGATCGCCAAAGACCCCGGCCGCTCCATCGTGGTGATCGACCCACGCCGGAGCGAAACGGCGGAGATGGCCGATTATCATCTGGCGATCAACCCTGGCGCCGACGCCTGGTGTCTCGCCGCGCTGGTGGCGATCCTGGTTCAGGAGGGTCTGGTCGCGCGCGAGTGGTTGGCCGAACATGCCGTAGGGTTGGAGACGGTCGAACCCGTCTTTATGGCGGTTCCTGTCGCCGAGTACGCCCAAATCTGCGGCGTGCCGGAGGAACGTTTACGCGAGACCGCGCGGCGGATAGCGCGGGCGAAGAGCGTTTCGGTCATGGAAGACCTCGGAATGCAAATGTCTGTGCATTCGACGTTGGGCAGTTATCTCAACCGTCTTGTCTGGTTGCTGACGGGAAACTTTGGCCGGCAAGGGACGAACTATGCGTTCGCCCCGCTCATCGGCCTGAATACGCTCAGTAAAGGCGGCGGTCTCAGTAAGGATAGCGGAGAGAAGGTCGAGAAGCGCAGCCCGGTGGCGGGCGCCCGCATCATCACGGGACTGATCCCTTGTAATGTCATCCCCGAAGAGATTCTGACCGATCATCCCAGGCGCTATCGCGCGATGCTTGTCGAAAGCGGTAACCCCGTTCACTCTCTGGCCGACAGCCAGAGGATGCGCGCGGCGCTCGGGAGCCTGGAACTGTTGGTGGTGATCGACGTGGCGATGACCGAAACGGCCCGGCTGGCCCACTACGTCCTCCCCGCCCCGAGCCAATTCGAGAAGTATGAAGCCACTTACTTCAATTTCGATTTCCCCAAGAACTTCTTCCACCTTCGCCGTCCGTTATTCGAGCCGCCGCCAGGAACCTTGCCCGAACCGGAAATTCATGCGCGTCTGGTCGAGGCCCTGGGGGCGCTAACGCCTGACGATCTGGATCCGCTTAAAGCCGCCGCCGAGAGGGGGCGCGGCGCATTCGCCAAGGCGTTTTTCACGGCGATGACTACCAACCCGGCCATCTCGAAGTTTGCGCCAGTAGTCCTCTACCGGACGCTCGGCCCGACTTTGCCGAACGGCGCCGCGTCAGCGGCGATTCTGTGGGGAGGCTGCCATCTTTACGTACAAGCCAACCCCGAATCGGCGGCGCGCGCGGGCTTCGACGGAGACCCGTTCACGGCGGGCGAAAAACTCTTCGACGCGATTCTCAACAGCCCCTCCGGCGTCGTATTCGCTTCGGATGAATATGAAGACAGTTGGAAACGCGTACGCCTGCCCGGGAACATGGTCAATCTGGTGATCCCCGAATTACTTGCCGAGATGCAAAAGCTCGCGACGGGGCCTCCACGGCGGAGTTCCGATTTCCCCTTCATTCTGTCCGCGGGCGAGCGCCGCTCGGAGACCACCAACACAATCATCCGCAATTCTGACTGGCGCAAGAAAGGACGCGCCGGAGCGCTGCGCGTCAATCCGCAAGACGCCCATGCGCTGGGGCTGTCGAACGACGACCGTGCGCGGTTAATCACCCGCCGCGGCAGCGCGGAGGTGACAATCGAGGTTTCGGAAATGATGCGGACCGGCCACCTCTCGCTGCCGAACGGCCTCGGGATGGATTACGACGCTGGTGATGGAGTCACACTGCGGATAGGGGTATCGGTCAACGAACTGACGGCCAGCGAAGACAGAGATTTCCTGGCCGGCACGCCCTGGCACAAACACGTGCCTGCCCGTCTGGAGCCGATAATCTAAAACAGCGTAAGGAAAAATCTGTATAACTGACATTTGCTGAGAGGGAGTCATGCCAAGAATATTGGTCATCTGTGATGAGACTAAAGAGCTATCGTGGTTGTGGGAAGCGCCTTCATTACAGAGTTGCGTGATTGAGACGGTCGGCGAGGAGGCCGATGTCTTACAGCTTCTGCGCCGTCGTGATTTCGATATTGTGGTGACGAGTATCGCGGCCCCGAGGAAGTCGGACTTCGCGCATCTGAGCGAAATTCTCCGCATCCGGCCGGGATTACGACTTATTCTGTTGGCCCCGGAAACTACGTCGAATGACTTGATCGCGGCCTTGCGCGCTCACGTCTTCGCCTGTTTCAGCGCGCCATATAATACTGGTGATATCATTGCAATGACTCCGTACGCAGCGCTCCATCGTCTACTATTTCCGCGACCCCGGCCCCGGTTTCAATCGCGAACGCCTGCCGCATGCCCCCGGCTCTAATACGATCGAAAATCCTATCGCACATATTGAATACCGCGAGGCCCATGGGATGCGCCCTGGCGGTTTCGGCATCATGCTGACAAAACAACTGGTGGACGAAGTGATTTACAACGAAATTGGCAACGAAGTTCTACTCATCAAACATACTTGCTAACGTTTTAGGTAGCTTTTCTTCACCTGATCTACTTAATTACTCGCCTCGGCGATAAAATCGCCCGGCTTGTCTCCTGCGCTGAGCAAGCTCTTGGCAATGTCATAAAACTTCAACCGGTCTTCGAGGCCGTTCAACCCGCCATTAATTCGACATGTGATGGTGGTGAAGGCTCCTACGCCAGCCACCATAGTCCGCAGCGTAGACACCATCGACATATGGCCTGTCTGAACGCCCTCGCGCCCCCACTAAGGCTCACACTTCAACAATGCGCCGAGGATTTACGGCTTCACTGCTGACGCAATAACAGTGGGCATGGGTATCTGAAGAATCCCGTCTTTCTTGTAACTCTCCGCTGTATCCCGAATTTCTGAGCGAATCGCATCAAGGGATGTCTTCGACTGTGCGCGCAGCAGCCCTCCAGTTCTCGCAGTTCCTTTATAGAAGGCGTCGAACAAATCATCAGCCGATTTCATCTTCCAAGTCATCGGCGCCCTCAACACTTCAGGAGATGCAAAACCCGAAGCAGTTAACGCGCGTACGTATTCATCCGCGTTGCTGAAGAGAAAAAACGGTGGCCCCTGAGGTAATGGAACAGAAGGATTGCCGTGTTTTTCAATCGCCCTCAAAACCAGCCTGAATCCAATGGCCTCTTCAGGATTAGTCGATGTCACATTGAGGTATCGCTTCCATTCATCCGAGCTATTTTCCTCAAAATTCAGGAATTCCTCAAAATTCAGGATTTGCGGCAACTCTAAGCGCCATCCCCTCAGGGAGTTGTGAATGGACCAGTTTTTGCGCTCGGAAAAGTGCCTTCGGACTCACTGACTGATGGCGCTGAAGATTGATCCGATTCCTGGCAAGCGCAGAATGCGGATTCGGCTGAGGGAGGAGTTTCGATCTGAGCGCTTGGATCAGGTGAAAGCCGAGATCGGGCGTGGCGGACACCGAGCAGCTTTGGATTTGGCAGAGGTAAATCTCGTCGGTCTCGAAGGTGTTCGCTTTCTCAATGCGTGTGAGGCCTAAGGGATCGAAGTACTCAATCGCTCACCCTACATCCGGGAATGGATGTTTCAAGAACGAGCAGTAAAAAGGAGAACGAAATGGCTCAGAAAACAAATGTGGTGCTCGTGCACGGAGCTTGGGCGGACGGTTCATCGTGGAGCAAAGTTATTAAGCTTCTTAAGCAGAAGGGTTTTAACGCTACCGCCGCACAGATTCCTCTGACTTCGTTGGCGGACGATATTGCCGTCACACGAAATCTAGTGGCGGCGCAAGAAGGCCCCACCGTCCTGGTCGGTCATTCTTACGGCGGAGTTGTGATTTCCGGCGCCGCGAACGACGCTCCAAACGTTGAGGCGCTTGTGTACATCGCAGCCTTCGCATTGGACGAAGGAGAGAGCATTGAAGCTCTGAGCAAGCAGGGGCCAGCGCCGGCGGGCGCTGCAGCGGTGCGCCCGCCTGACGATCATGGCTTTCTCTGGATTGGTCGAGACGGTTTCGCGAAGGCATTTGCCGCCGATGCAGATCCAGTCGAAGCCAGCGTCATGGCTGCGGTGCAGAAGCCTTTGAGCATCAACTCGTTCACGGCAAGATCTGGACCGCCAGCATGGAAGCATATCCCGTCGTGGTACATGGTTGCGACCGAGGACCAGATGATTCCGCCCCAAGCCGAGGAATTTATGGCAAAGAGAATGGGCGCCATTGTACGCAGCCTACCTTCGAGTCACGCGGTGATGGTTTCACACCCTAAAGAGGTCGCTGATCTCATCACGTTGGCCGCTGAGTCAATCGGAAAGTCGGCGTAAACCAGCCGCTCGTAAACCTACACACAAGAGACTCCCCGCGGAGACTGCCCCCACTGCTTGAATGAGCAGCGCTGAGAAAATCCCGGAAATTTGAATCAAGGGCCCTCGCGGTGCGAAAGGAAGCAATTCAGTATGACAGGAAAGGAGAAGAGCTATGCCATACGTCAAAGTCGGGAAAGAGAATTCAGGGGACATCGAGCTTTACTACGAAGACCACGGATCGGGTAAGCCGGTGGTGTTGATCCACGGATACCCATTGAGTGGCGCCTCCTGGGAGAAGCAGGCGCCGGCGCTGATGAATGCGGGATACAGGGTCATCACCTACGATCGCAGAGGCTTCGGCAGGTCCAGCCAGCCGACCTCAGGTTACAACTACGACACCTTCGCAGAAGACCTTCAGAAGCTGATCACGCAGCTCAAACTGAAGGATTTCGCGCTGGTGGGATTCTCGATGGGTGGCGGCGAAATCGCGCGCTACTTCGGAAAATACGGCTCCAAGGGCGCGAGCAAGGCGGTGATCATCGGTGGCGTGCCTCCGTTCTTACTCAAAACGGATGACAATCCCGATGGCGTGGACGCCGGAGTGTTCGAGGGCATTGAGAGAGCGGTGGCCGCGGACCGCTACGCATTTTTCACGGAGTTCTTCAAGAACTTCTACAACACGGATCTGCTCCTGGGTAAGCGCGTCAGCGAGGAGGTCGTAATCGGCCTGGCCATCGATGCTGTGAAATTGGCTCGCGACGAAGAGCGGCAGAAGCTGCGTTTGGAGGAGCAGACACTAATCGAGAACGTCAAGAAGACCTACTACGGAATATTGCAGAGTGAAAGCCCCTTGGAAAGTG
>WNGF01001812.1_pt1 | contig 30867 bp, 35 predicted proteins | sample 5400641 | NCBI WGS metagenome assembly WNGF01 (sample SAMN13153371, study PRJNA577476) | soil metagenome | isolation source: 80 cm soil or saprolite under grassland replicate 2 | place: USA:California | collected 2016-06-15 | reverse complement strand
TCGAGCGGGTAGTGCACGCCGACGTATACCCGTGAGTACGCGATCGCAGCGGCGAGCACGTAGAGGACCGCCGCCGCATGTCTGGGGACGAACGCCGCGAGAGTCGCGGCGCACGCGAAGCTCGTTGCCGCGTGACCGGCAGGAAAGGAATGCGTCGTCGGCTCGCGCACGAGTGGATGATCGACCGGCCGCGTGCGGTCGACGGCGAGCTTGATCGCATCCGAGGCGGCCGCGGACGCGAAGTAGGCGATCACAACCAGCGGAAACGCTACGGGACGGCGCAGGAGCCAAACCAGCAGCACGCCGAGGATCAGCCAGATGAACCCGTAACTCACGAGGTGCGAAAGCGCGACGAAGATGGAGTCGAAGGGCTCGGCGCGGTGATTGACAACCCAGCGCTCTAGCCGCTGGTCAATAGAGATCAATCGCCGGCGGCGCGGCTTGCCGCGCCGCTCACCCACCACCACCGAAGCGGCGTTCCCCTGGCAGCCAACCAATGCAAGCGCCGAAGGCGCGAGCCCCGAGCGCGAGCGAAGCGAAGCAAGGGACCAGCAGAGCTCAGATCGGAAGAATCTGTTTCGCCTGGTCGATCAGGTGCTGCGGATCGAACGGCTTGCCGACGAACGCGGACGCTCCGCGCTCCTCGGCGCGAGGCGCGGATTGTTCGTCGACCTGACCGCTGAACATGATCACCGGGATCGCGCCGTGCCGTTCCTGGATGCGCTGCAACATCTCCCAGCCGTCGATGCCAGGCATCATCACGTCGAGCAGGATCAGCTGGGGCTGTTGCTCGCTGTCGAGCACCGCCATGCCCTCCTCGGCATTGCCCGCCTCGAGCACCGCGTAGCCCTCGAGCTCGAGGCTCGCGCGCATGTACTCGCGCATCCGCTCGTCGTCGTCAACGATCAGCACCGCGGGGCCGGCCTGCTCCCGCGCACCCGGGCCGGAGCTCTCGAGGAACTTGTCGAGATCCGCGCGCCGGTAGCGTCGGTGGCCGCCCGGCGTATAGAACGCCGGAACGCGGCCCTGGTCGGACCACTTGCGGATCGTGCTCTGGGCGACGCCTAGGTACTTCGCCGCCTGGCCAAGGGTCAGCCAGTCAGGCTCGGTCGCAGGCGCCCTCCGCCCCGGAAGGTCGCGGTAGGCCATGCCGTCTGGAACCTACCCAAAGTTGTCGCAAGGTTAAACTGCATTACGGCGTAAACGTACGAATGATCGTCTGCGTGCCGCCGGGGCGAGGGTTGTCGTGGAGCGCCTGTCCGAGCGCGACGCCGATGCCGAAGGCGACCACGACGAGGAGTGGCACGAGCAGTTTGCGGCGCCTGCTCCGCCGCCGGCGACTGCGCTCCCGCCCGATGCTCACGGCTCGAAGTCGAGCGCTCCCCACGCGTAGAGGTGGAAGGCCGCGTCCTCGACGAGACCCAGGTCACGCGGCCAGCCCTCGTACTGAGCGTGCTCGGCGACCGCATCGCGACCCCAGCGCTCGACGTCGGCATAGGCAGCGAGCAACTGATCGAGCGTGAACGTCTGTCCCACGCGGGCACGTAGCGCGTCGGTCACCGCTTCGACGGCGTCGAGGAGTCGCCGGTATCGGCGCTGGTCGTTCTTCTGCGCCTCGAGCTCGGCAAACGCCCGCTCCCAATCGTTGCGTGCGGTCTCGACGGACACTAGCCGCTACAGCATCGGTCACTGGGCCAGAGCGACGGCAGCTCGGCCAGGATTCGATCGCCGAGCTCGTAGCCGGGTCGCGCCAGGGCGAAGGCCGCGTGCGCATGCAGGCATTTCAGGCTGCCGCTGCGTGACGCGCCGCCGATTCCCACCGGGAGCTCGGGCCTGAGTCGCCGCTGCTCTCGGGTCGCGTCTTCCAGACTCGACCGCAGCTCCGGATCCGTGCGCGCCCGTTCGGTCCACCGGTCGACTCCGCCGGACGCCTCGAGACGGGACACAGCCGCAACGAGGTGCGGGCACGACAACCAGAAGGTCGTGGGGAACGGCCTCCCGTTCTCGTCGAACGGCGCCTGCTCGGTGACGGCCGGACGGCCGAATGGGCAGCGGACTGCTACACGGCGGACTGCGCGCGGCGGACGCCCCAGCTGCCGCTCGACGACGGCACGATCACTCACGACCGCCGAGGCTAGATGATCGATCAATCATCCGCATTCAACTTGAGCCAGCGGTTGATCCCCTTGACGATGAAGAGCTGCTCACCAGGCTTCACGAGCCCGAGCCGCCGGGCCTCGCGTGCGAGCTCGGCATCGCTCGTCGACGCCGCGACGAGCCGCTCCAGATGTCCATGTTGCCGGCGCAGCTTCCGCACCTCGGCCGCCCGTGTCGCCACGGCGTTCCGCGTGTGCAGGTACGTTCGAGCGGGCTTGTAATACAGGATCGCGGCGACGACGAACGCGCCAACGGCGGCCCAACGCAGCAGGAGCCGTGACCTCGGAGGACGCTTCCGGCGCGTTGCCATGCGCAGCAAATTCGCGCCCGCGTGCGCTGGTCCTTCGAAACTCACGCTCCGCCAGCAGCGCGGCTATGCCGCGCTGCCCACCTAGGTGGGCCGGAGGAACCACCCTTCAATCGCTGCCAATTGCACGCGCGCGAAGCGTGCATGCAAGGTCTTCCTCGCGCGAAATCGCAGATTTCGCGCGAAACGCGCTAGGCCATATCGACCTTGATCACGTTCGTCGATCCGGGAATGTTGACCTGCGTCCCGGCGGTTATCACGATGCGGTCGCCGGACTGCACGAGGCCCGCATCGCGCGCCGCCTTGATCGAAAGCGTCCACAGATCCTCGACATCCGGTGACTCCGGGATCAACAGCGGCGTCACGCCCCACTCGACGGCCATCTGCTGAAGCGCGTATTGATGATGGCTGAGGCCGACGATCGGTCGGCGGGGCCGCAGGCGAGCAACCATCGACGCGGTACGCCCGCTGAACGTCGGCACGAGGATCGCCGACGCGCGCAGCGCCTCCGCAAGGTCGCACGCAGCGTTCGACATCGCGTTTCCGACGCTCGGCTCGTCGCTGACCTCCGGGAGTTGGTGGCGGTATCCGAGGCTCGGCTCGACCTCACGGGCGATTTCGTCCATCGTCCGCACGGCCTCGAGCGGGTACTCGCCGATTGCCGTCTCGCCCGACAGCATCACCGCGGAGGTGCCGTCGAGAATCGCGTTCGCAACGTCGCTTGCCTCCGCACGCGTCGGGTCGGGCTGGTGGATCATCGACTCGAGCATCTGGGTCGCCGTGATCACCGGCTTGCCCCGCTCGAGTGAGCGGAGAATGATCCGCTTCTGCAACAGCGGCACAGCCGCGGGGCCGATCTCCACCCCGAGATCGCCACGCGCAACCATCACCCCGTCAGCCTCGACGAGCACAGCGTCGAGCATGTCGACGGCTTCGGCCTTCTCGATCTTCGCGATGACGCGCGCAGGCGAGCCGGCAGCGTCGATCAGCCTCCGCAGATCGCGGACGTCTGCGGCGGCGCGGACGAAGGAGAGCGCGACGAAGTCCACATTCAGGCGAAGCGCGACTTCCAGATCGGCGATGTCCTTGCGCGTCAGCGAGGGAATCGGGAGCGGCACGCCCGGCAGGTTGACGCCCTTGTGCGCGGAGACCGCCCCGCCGACGAGCACGGCGCAGTGCACTCGCCCGTGCTCGACGTCCTCGACCTTGAGCCGGATCAGACCATCGTCGATGAGGACGTCGTGGCCCCGCCGGAGCACGTCGCCGATCACCGCAGGACGGACGGGAAGCGATCCGTCGTCGGGGAACTCGCCGCCGACGAGCGTAACGTCGCCGCCCCGCTCGAGCATGACGGGCTCCGGCAGCTCTCCGATGCGCAGCTTCGGTCCCTGGAGGTCGGCGATCACGCAGAGAGGACGGCCGATCTCTTCCTGCACGGCGCGGAGCAGCTCGTTCCGGCGTGCCATGTCCTCATGCGAGCCGTGGGAGAAGTTGAGCCGTGCACCGTCCATGCCCGCGTCGGCGAGCGCACGAAGCGTGTCGTGATCCTCGGACACGGGGCCGATCGTCGCGACGATTTTCGTGCGGCGCGGAGCCGCGGCAGCCATGCTCCTGAGGTTAGCGACCGCTCCGGGGGAAGGCTGCCCAGCCGGGGAAGGTCGCTGCGGTTCCCAGCTCTTCTTCGATGCGCAACAACTGGTTGTACTTCGCGATTCGGTCGGTGCGCGACATCGATCCGGTCTTGATCTGGCCCGCGTTCGTCGCGACCGCGATGTCGGCGATCGTCGCGTCCTCGGTCTCGCCCGAGCGATGTGACACGACGACGCCGTAGCCGTTTCGTTGCGCGAGGTCGATCGTCTCGAGCGTCTCGGTCAGCGTCCCGATTTGGTTCACCTTCACGAGAATCGCGTTCGCGACGCCCGCCTCGATGCCGCGCTTCAAGATCGACGGGTTGGTGACGAACACATCGTCCCCGACCAGCTGCGCTCGGTCACCGAGCCGCTGCGTCAGGCCGCGCCAGGCGTCCCAGTCGTTCTCGGCCACGCCGTCCTCGATCGACACGATCGGGTAACGGTCGAGCAGCTCCGCGTAAAAATCCACCATTCCGGTCCCATCGGTCTCGCGTCCCTCGAAGCGATAGGTCGGCTCCGAATAGAACTCGCTCGCCGCCGGATCGAGCGCAACCGCGACGTTCTCGCGGTGACCGGCCCGATCGGCAGCCTCGAGGATCGCGTCGATCGCCTCGTCGGTCGAGCCGAGGTCCGGTGCGAAGCCACCCTCGTCGCCGACGCCGGTGGCGAGGCCGCGCTCGTGCAGCACCGCCTGCAACGCGTGGAAGGTCTCGGAGCCGATGCGCAGCGCCTCGGCAAATGTCCCCGCGCCCGCGGGAACCAGCATGAACTCCTGCAGATCGATCGAGTTCTGTGCGTGTGCACCGCCGTTGATCACGTTCATCATCGGCACCGGCAGCACACTCGCTGCCTCGCCGCCGAGCCACCGGTAGAGCGGAACGCCCGCCTCGGCCGCCGCCGCCTTCGCCACCGCGAGCGAGACGCCCAGAATTGCGTTCGCACCGAGCCGTCCCTTGTTCGGCGTTCCGTCGAGCTTGATCATCGCGTTGTCGACCGCCCGCTGGTCTGCGGCGTCGATTCCCCGCACCGCGCTCGCGACCTCCCCGTCGACGTTCGCGACGGCCTTGGTGACGCCCTTGCCGCCGTACCCGGATCCGCCGTCGCGCAGCTCGACCGCCTCGAGTTGGCCCGTCGAAGCTCCGGAGGGCACTGCGGCGCGCCCGAACGCTCCGGACTCGAGCCACACGTCGACCTCGACCGTCGGATTCCCGCGCGAGTCCAGGATCTGCCGCGCGTGGACGCGCTCGATGCGGCTCAACGAAATTCCTCCTTCGCCTCGTCGAAGTAGGAGTCTTTCTCCTCGAGGCTCAGCTCGGTGAACGCCTTGCCGGCGCCGGCCGCCTTTTGCTCCGCACGCTCGACGCGGTCGCGGAAACGCTGCGACATCGCGCGTAGCGCCAGCTCGGGATCGACGTTCACGCGCCGAGCTACGTTCACCGCCGCGAAGAGCACGTCGCCCAGCTCCTCGAACACGTGCGGATTCGCCTCGGTTTCCGGCGCGGGCTCGCCGCCCGCCGAGTCAATCGCCTCCTTCAGCTCGCGCACTTCGTCGTCGAGATCGGCGAGAGCTCCGTGCACGTCTGGATACTCGAAGTCGATTGCGGCGGCGCGGCGCTGGATCTTTCGCGCGTAGAGCAGGGACGGCAGGCTCTCCGGCACGTCGTGAAAGATTCCCGCCCGCCCTTCCTGCTCGCGCTTGATCGTCTCCCAGTTCGCGCGGACGCGGCCGGGTGTCTCCGCGTCGACGTCGCCGAAGACGTGGGGATGACGGCGCACGAGCTTCTCGTGGATCAGACGCGCAGCGTGCTCGAGATCGCCAGCGCCGCGCTCTTCGAGCAGCACGGCGAGGAAGTAGACCTGGAAGAGGAGATCGCCGAGCTCGTCGAGCAGCTTCGCATCGTCGTTTGCGACGGCCGCGTCCGCCACCTCATACGCCTCTTCGATGGTGTGGGGAACGATCGAGCGTGCGGTCTGCTCGCGATCCCACGGGCAGTCGCGCCGCAGGCGACGTGTCAGTTCCTGCAGCTCGACCATGGCCTCAGCGAGGCCGCTCATCAGGCTACTGCGAAGTGGTTGTTGCCGCGGTGGACGTCGTCGCCGGCGGCGCGTAGCCGGTCTGGTACGAGACCTTCCCGTCGAAGTCCTTCTTCAGCTTGTTCGACCAGGTCGTCATCGCCTCGTTCCGCTTCTGCTGAAGGAGTTGCTGGCGGATCGAGCTCTTGACCTGCGAGAACGGGGTCGTCTTGGCCGGCTTGACGTCGCCGAGCGCCTTGATGATGTGGTAGCCGAAGTTCGTCTTGACCGGTCGTGAAATCTGGCCGGTGGAAAGCAGGAATGCCGTCTGGTCGAAGGGCCCGACCGTCTGCCCTTTCGAGATCGTGAGCTTTCCGCCCTGCTTCTTCGAGCCCGGATCCTGCGAGTACTGCTTGGCGAGCTTCGAGAAGTTCTCGCCTTTCTTGACCCGGTTGTAGAGCTTGTCGGCGAGCGACTTTGACTTGACGAGGATATGCGCAACATCGCGCTGCTCAGGCGTGCCGTACTGGGATTGATGCTCGTCGTAGTACTTCTTGACGTCCGCGTCGCTGACCTTCACCTTGCCCGTGACCTTCTTGAAGATCTTCTCGGAGACCAACTGCGCCCTGACGTCGGTCTTCACCTGCTCGTCGGTCAGGCCCTGCTGCTTGAGCTGCTTGTCGTAGCGCGACTCACTGCCCCCGAAGTACTGCTTCTTGATCTGCTTGAGCCGGTCGGCGATCTCCTTGTCGGTAATCGTGATGCCCAGATCTTCGGCTTCCTGCGCGAACTCGACACGCTGCACGAGGTATTGCACCGCCTGGTTCTTGAGCGCCTGGTACTCCTGCGAGCCGGCCGGCGGGAACTTCCGCTTCTGGCTCTGGTAGCTCCGCTTCGCCTGATCGAGCAGCTCGTCGAACTGCTTCTGCGTGATCGTCTGCCCATCGACCTTCGCAACTGCGTTGCTGGGGACGTTGCCGCCGCCGCCCCCACCGCAACCGGCGAGGACCGCGACAAGCGCCGCAAGAAGAAACGTGGTCGTGAGGTAACGCATAAGGGGTAGATGCCGCAGCCGTGTCGTCAGGCTGCTTGACGTGCGGCCAGAATAGCAGCAACGAGCGAAGCCGCTCCTGCGAAGGAATCGCTGCGCAGCGTCACTTCACGATGGGCTGTGGAGTACACAGCCGTGTCGATTTGGCTGCGCAGCGTGCGCAGTTCGCCCGAGCCCAGAACGAGCTGCCCCACGGTTGCGCGACCGCCACGGTAGACGAGGTAATCGGCCCCGAGCGTCGCGAGCTTCAGCTTCGCCTCTTGAATCGCGAAGAGGTTTTCCACCGGCTCGGGAACGTCGCCGTAACGATCCTCGATCGACGCGTGCAACTCGCGCAGCTCGTCCTCCGTCTCGGCAAGCGCAAGACGGCGGTGGAGGTCGATCTTCAGCGCCTCGGACGCGATGTAACCGGCAGGCACGTACGCATCGACACGAGCATCGACGCGCACCGGCCGGGCCGCAACGCGACGTTGACCCGAAAGCTCGGCGACCGCCTCGGCGAGCAGCTCGACGTAGAGCTCGAAGCCGAGCGCCGCGACGTGCCCCGACTGCTCGTCGCCGAGCAGGTTTCCCGCCCCGCGGATCTCGAGGTCGCGCATCGCGATCGCGAAGCCGGAGCCGAGCTCGGTGTGGTCCGCGAGCGTCGAGAGCCGCGCCCGCGCCTCCGGGGTCAGCTCGGAGGCATCCGGATAAAACAGATACGCGTGTGCCGTCACGTCGGAGCGTCCGACGCGACCGCGGATCTGGTAGAGCTGCGCGAGGCCGAGCATGTCGGCGCGCTCGACGATCAGCGTGTTCGCCTGGGGAATGTCGATGCCGGACTCGATGATCGTCGTCGAGACGAGGACGTCGGCGTCTCCGCGCAGGAACGCGTGCATCTTCTCCTCGAGCTCGCGCTCGCGCATCTGCCCATGCGCGATGAGGACGCGGAGGTCGGGGCACAGCTGCTGCAGCTTCTCCGCCGCCTCGTCGATCGTCTCGACGCGGTTGTGCAGGTAGAACGATTGGCCCCCGCGCTCATGCTCACGTGTCAGCGCGGTCTTCACGAGCTCTTCGTCGTACTCGCTGACGGTCGTGCGGATCGGCCGGCGTCCCTGCGGCGGCGTCTCGATGATCGAGATGTCGCGCAGACCGGAGAGCGACATGTGCAGCGTGCGTGGGATCGGCGTCGCCGAGAGCGCCAGCACGTCCACCTCAAGGCGGAGCGCGCGCAGCAGCTCCTTCTGCGCGACGCCGAAGCGCTGCTCCTCGTCCAGGATCACGAGTCCGAGGTCCTTCGGGATCACGTCGCGCGAGAGCACGCGATGAGTGCCGATCAGCACCTCGACCTTCCCGTCCGAGAAGTCCCGCAGCGCCTGCTTCTGCTCGGCCGCGCTGCGGAACCGCGAAACCATCTCGACCCGCACCGGAAAGTCGCGATAACGGTTTCGGAATGTGTTCCAGTGCTGCTCGGCGAGAATCGTCGTCGGCGCGAGCATCATCACCTGCTTGCCGTTCACGGCGACCGCGAATGCCGCCCGGACCGCGACTTCCGTCTTTCCAAAGCCGACGTCGCCGCAGAGCAACCGGTCCATCGGCCGGGGCGCTTCGAGGTCCTCCTTCACCTCCTCGATCGCGCGCTCCTGATCCGGCGTCTCCCGATAGGGGAACTCCGCCTCGAGCCGCTGCAGCCATTCGTGACCCAGGTCGTACGCCTCACCCGGCGCCTGCTGGCGCTGGGCGTAGAGCGCCAGCAGCTCGCCGGCGAGCTCGCGGACGGCGGTGCGCGCCCGCGTCTTGAGGTTCTGCCATGCCTTGCCGCCGAGCTTCGAGAGAGCAGGGGCGGACGCGTCCGCGCCGATGTAGCGGGATACCTTTCCGATCTGCTCGTGCGGCACGTACAGGCGGTCGTCGCCGCGGAACGCAAGCAGCAGGTAGTCGCGGGTGACGCCGGCGACCGACTTCGTCTCGAAGCCCAGCAGCTTGCCGATGCCGTGGTCCTCGTGCACCACGTAGTCGCCCGTCCGGAGATCGGCGAACGACTGAAGCGCGCGGCCGATCCTCGCCGCCTCGGGCCTGGCGGCGCGCTTGCGAAAGAGCTGCGTGTCCGGGAGCAGGACGAGGTTGAGCTCGCGCCACACGAAGCCGCGGCGGGCGGGTGAGACCGCGAACCGCGCCTCAGGCTCGTCCGGCAGGGCGTCGCCTGGCTCGAGCAGCGGAGCATCGATGCGGCGAAGCAGATTCTCGGTCCGCAGGGCGTCGCCGCGATGCGGGAAGGCGACGACCACGCGATGGCCTGCGCGCACGAAAGCCGTCAGCTCGTTTTCGGCTTCGGACAGACCACGAGCCGCAAGCGCCGGCCGCTGCGCCTCGAACGAGAACGGCTGCCCGGCGGGAAGCTGGTCGAGCTCGGTTGCGGCGCTCAGCCCGATCGGCTGCAGCGCCTCCTCTTCCCACACCTGCCGCACCTCCGACGGTGCCCACACGAGGTCAGGGCCGCTCGGCAGAACCCGAACGAGATCCTTGGGCGGGGTCGGCACGAGCTCCTCGTCGTCGAGGAGCGTCGGCTCGACGAGGTCGACGCGCCGTTCCGCCGCGGCGTAGAGGATCGCCTCGTCGATCGGGTGCAGCGCACGCTGAGTGAAGGGCGAGAACGTCCGCACCTGTTCGATCTCGTCGCCGAAGAACTCGATGCGCAGGGGCTCGCGCCCAGTCGTCGGGAAGACGTCGACGAGCCCGCCGCGCACTACGAACTGGCCGCGCTCCTCCGCACGCTCGACGCGCTCGTAGCCCGCCAGCCCAAGCGCCTCGGTCAGCGCCTCGATCCCGCGCTCGTCGCCCGGCGCGATGTGGATAGGCGCCGGGCGGACGTGTGCGACCGGCATCCCCTCTGCAACGGCGGCGGCCGAGACGACGACCAGGCCTCCACGCTCGAGCACGTCCAATGCCCGCGCGCGCTCGCCGATGAGGTGCGGCGGCGGCCGCAGTCCGGAATCCCAGCGGACGCCACGGCTCGGCAGCAGCGCCACGCGCTCGTCGCCGAGAAACCAGGCTGCGGCTTCGGCGAGATCGCGCGCGTCGGCGTCCTCCGGGACGAGAACCGTCAGCGTGCGGCCGAGATACTCGTGGAGCGCGGCGACGACAGGCGGCAGCGCCGGCTCGGAAACGCGCGCCCGAGTCGGCAGAGCCGCCGCGAACTCCTGCAGGCGCTCGGACTCCAGCAACTCACTGAGGAGCGCAAAGAGAACGGGACGCTCGATTTCGCGCGAAATCTGCGATTTCGCGCGAGGTAGACCGGACATGCGCGCTGCGCGCGCGTGTCCATTTTCGCTGTTGGGAGGTTCTGTTACTTCGGGCAACGGTAAACGGCGGCGCGGCAAAGCCGCGCCTTGGGCGAATCAGCCTAATTGAACTTCGTTTGCGTTCGGTCGAGACCCTCGGCGTCGAGCGTCTCGATCGCGTCGGCGGCGAGCGCGACGATCCCCTCCGCGTCGTCGTGCGCTTCGAAATCGGCGAGGACGTAGTCCGCGAGGGACCGTCGGTCGCCGCGCTCGGGGCGGCCGACGCCGATGCGCAGGCGGAGGAAATCCTGCGTGCCGAGGTGCTGCGCAATGGAACGCAGGCCATTGTGACCGCCGAGACCGCCGCCCTTACGCGCCTGCAGCCGGCCGAGGTCGAAGTCGCCCTCGTCGTGCACGACGAGCGTCGCATCGGGCTCGACCTTGAAGAACTTTGCGGCGGCAGCGACCGACCGCCCGGACTCGTTCATGTACGTCTCCGGTTTGAGCAGGGCGACGCGGTGACCGTCGAGGCGGACCTCTGCGAGACGTCCATTGAACTTCGCCCGCCAGGACGCACCATGCCGCCGCGCCAGCTCCTCAACGACCATCCAGCCGACGTTGTGGCGGTTACGTTCGTATGCGCGCCCGGGATTGCCGAGCCCCACGACGAGCAGGTCGAGCGACGAGGCGCGTTCGCCCCGGCGCCAGGGCAGACGCATCTAGGTGTCTGAGGTGCCGGAGTCGCCCTGCTCCGCAGCGGGCTCCGATTCGCCCTCCGCGGCGCCCTCCGGAGGCTCTTCCCCAGGTTCCAGCTCGCCTTCCTCGCCCTCGACGACCTCTTCCTCGGGCTCCTCGACGCGCGTCGGCATCGTCAGCGTCGCGAGCACGGTTTCCGAATCGTCGAGGAATGTGAGCCCTTCGCGCGCGGGGAGATCGCCGAGACGAAGCGTGTCGCCCATCGCCATTCCGCTGACGTCGAGCTCGAGATGCTCGGGCACCTCCATGGGGAGCGCTTCGACGTTCACCTCGCGGACAACCTGCGAGAGCGCCCCGCCTTCGCGCACGCCCGGCGCGTCCTCGGCGCCCAGAAGCACAACCGTCACGGTCGCCGTGATCGTCCGATCGAGGCGGACCTCCTGGAGATCGATGTGGACGAGCTTTCCCCGCAGCGGATCCTGCTGGTAGTCCTTGAGGATCGACGGGCGAGTCGTCTTCTGGCCGTCCATCACGACGTCGAGGATCGCGTGCATGCCGCTGCTACCGGTGAGCACGCGTCGCAACTCGCGCTCGGCTACACAGAACGGATTCGGGTCGCTGCCGCGCCCGTAGAGGACGCCTGGAATGAAGCCTTGGCTACGCAGCCTGCGGGATTCGCGCGAGCCTGTCTGCTCACGCGGCGCGACTTCCAACCTGATGCGTTCACCGGCCATTTCGGCCCGGCAGTGTAGCTTGCCCGCCCGAAATGCCGCGCCGCCCGCGGAGGCGCTACTTGTGAATATGCAGGCTGATTCCGAGCAGGATGAGTGGCCAGAGCAGGATCGCCAGCAACGCGGACAGGATTTGCCGCCACGTGCTCAGGTGGTCGAAGTAGTCATGCGTCCACGCGACCGCGATGCCGATCCCGATCCAGATAAGCGCCAGAAGGCGGCTGCGGAAGATCACGAACGGTTTCTGTCCGTGCCGTCAAACCAAAAAACCAACGTGACGTCCCGCCGGCAGCGCGGCTTTGCCGCGCTGCTCACTCACAAAGATCGAAGCAGCGCTAAAACAATTGGTTTTCGCCGCCGAAGATGCCGCTGACGGATTCGTCGGCGAAGACGTTCATGATCGCCTCCGCCAACAGCGCCGAGACGCTCAGCATGGTCATGTTCTTCGGCTGACGGAGCGCGTTCACCGGCACCGTGTCGGTAACGACGATCCTGTCGATGCCCGAGTTTGGATCACCGATCGCTTCGAGCGCTTCCTGTGAGAAGAGGGCATGCGTCACGAAGACGTTGACCTCGTCCGCTCCGTGCTCTCGCAATGCCTTCGCGCCGGCGATCAGCGTGCCGCCCGTCATCGATGAGTCGTCCCCGATGATCGCCTTCTTGCCGCGCACGCGACCCGTCACCTCCGTGATTTCGACCTGCTCCTGCGCGGGCCGCGTCTTGTGGATGATCGCGAAGCTCGCCTCGATCATCTCGGCGAAGCGGACGGTCTGCTTCGCGCGCCCGGCGTCTGGTGCCACGGCGACGACACCCTCCCCTGTGAGGCCGAGATCGCGGAAGTGCGTCGCGAACAGCTGCAACGCGGTCATGTGGTCGACCGGGATCGTGAAGAAGCCCTGGATCTGGCCGGCATGCAAGTCCATCGTCAACACGCGGTCGGCACCCGCCAGTTGCAGCATGTCCGCGACAAGGCGCGCAGAGATCGGCTCACGCGGCTTCGCCTTGCGGTCCTGCCGCGAGTACGGGAACCAGGGTATGACGGCGGTGATCCGCTTCGCCGACGCGAGCCTCGCCGCCTGGATCATCAGCAGCAGCTCCATCAGGTTCTTGTCGACGGGCGGACAGCCGGTCTGGACGATGAAGACGTCGGCGCCGCGGATCGACTCCCCGTAGCGGCAGTACGTCTCGTCGTTCGCGAAGGTCTTGAGCATGACCTCGCCGCACTCGACGCCGAGGTGCTCGGAGATCGTCTGCGCCAGCCCGGGGTGCGAGCGGCCCGAGAAGACCATCAGGCGCTTCCACGGCCCGCGCTCGATCCAGTGGCCGGGGTGCGGCTGCGCGGCGGCGGCGTTGCCCTCGAGGCCCGGCAGCGCTAGTTCAGTCGTCCCGGTTTCCATGCTTCTCGTAGACCCAGCCCTTCTTCGTGACCTGGCGCGGCGCGAAGCCCGCCAGCGAACCCGGCGGAACATCGTCCGTGATGACCGCCCCAGGCGCAAGCCAAGCGTCGTCGCCAACCTCGACCGGCGCATCGAACGTATTGTCGACTCCGGTCCTGACGTTGCTTCCGATCCGTGTCGTCGCCTTCGGTTGCCCCGGTTCGTGCTTGAAGTTCGCAGTGATGTTCCCGGCGGCGATGTTCGTATTCTCGCCGATCTCGGCGTCTCCTATGTAGGAAAGGTGCGGGATTTTCGTGCGCGCGCCGATGGTCGACTTCTTCACTTCGACGAACGCGCCGATCTTCGCGGCCTCACCGACGCGCGTACCGGGCCGGATGAATGCAAACGGGCCGACCTCAGCCCCGGAGGCGATCCTGACGTCGCCGCGGACAACGGTGAACGGGTGAATGGTCACGTCCGGCTCGATTTCCACTTCGGCGTCGATCCACGTCGATTGCGGATCGACGATCGTCACGCCGGCCAGCATGTGCGAGTCGTTGATGCGATCGCGCAGCGCTGCTGCCGCCGCGGCGAGCTCGACACGCGTGTTGATTCCCTCAGCCTCGGCCGGGTCGGGTGCGACGTGGATCGCGACCGGCTCCCCGTCGCCGACGAGGATGGCGATCGCATCGGTGAGGTAGAGCTCGCCCTGGGCGTTGTGCGGCTGGAGCCGTTCGACTGCCGGCCACAACTTTTCGGCGGCGAAGACGTAGATCGACGAGTTGACCTCGCGCAGCTGAAGCTCCTCCGGCGTCGCGTCCGCGGCCTCGACGATGCGTGCGAGGCGGCTCTTGCCGTCGCGGACGAGGCGCCCGTACGCGCGAGGATCCGGCGGCTCGAAGGACAGGACGGTTGCGGCGGCGCGCTCGCGCCGGTGCGTCTCGACGAGCCCGCGCAGCACCTCCGGAGTCAGGAGCGGCGTGTCGCCGGAGAGCACCAGCACGTCCCCGCCCGCCGACCCGAGTTGCGCGCGTGCAGCGCGAACCGCGTCACCAGTCCCGAGCGGCTCCGCCTGCACGGCGACCTCCAGCTCCCCGAAGCGGTCGCGTGTCTCGGGCGATGCGACGACGACGAGCGGCTGAGCGCCGGCTTCGCGTGCAGCCGTGATCACCCAGTCGACGATCCGCCGGCCGAGCAGCGGATGCAGGTGCTTCGGCGTCGACGAGCGCATGCGGGTGCCGAGCCCGGCGGCCATGACCACGGCTGCGATGTGCTCGTTGTTCATCGGAGGCAGGATGGCTGGGGCGCCAGGATTCGAACCTGGGATCGCGGGACCAAAACCCGCTGCCTTACCACTTGGCTACGCCCCAGGGATGCAGGCGGTCAGTCTAACGGCGCTCGGTGAAGATCAAGAACAGCGCAACGGCTGCGAAGATCCCCGCGATCAACAACACCAGCAGCCCCACGAAGATCGCCAACACCGCTGCGACGACGGCGAGCGCCTGGGAGGCTGCGGCGATCCAGGAGAGCTGCCTGATCGTGTCGCCTTGGTCTCGCCCCCAGATGAAGTAGATCGGGACGAAGATCGCGGCCAGCACGATGATCGTTACTCGGGAGATGTCGTGGGTGAAGGCCGCGAGGACCGCTTCGATGACGGCGATCCAGAGCGCGGCGCGCAACCGGCGCTGACGGAGCCAGCGACCCGTGCGACTGCTGTCGTGGTCGATCGCGTAGCCGGTCGACATTTCGCTCAACGGTACCACGCTGGAGCCGTAACCCAGACCCGCCCGAATGCCCGCAGACGACGTGCCGCTGCCGCCGCGTCCCGGTCCCGGATGAAGAGCCCGTACACCGCGGGACCGGCGCCGCTGATGTCGGCGCGAAAGGCGCCCGCGCCGACAAGTTCCTCGGCAAGCGGCGAGCTTGCGAGGTCGTTCGCCGGCAGGGCGGCGAGGTCGGCCGGCCGGCGAACGGCGGCGAGCGCGGCCTGCAACGCCGCGCGCCGGTCGTCGAAACCGTCACCGCCGTCGAACGCTGCGTAGACGTCGGCGGTCGAGCCCTTGCGCACCTCATGCGGAAGGACGAGCACGATCCAGAAGTCCTGCGGGAGCTCGAGACGCTCGAGCTCCGTCCCGGTTCCGGTCGCGAGCTGGGGCCCGTCGGTGAGGAAGAACGGGACGTCGGAGCCGAGCTGCGCCGCAAGCGCGTGCAGCCGCTGCAGCGACAGCGGCTGCTCCAGCGAATCGTTGGCGAGCACGAGCGCGGTCGCTGCGTCGGAGCTGCCGCCGCCGAAGCCGGCCGCGACGGGAATGCGCTTCTCGATCCGCGCGTGCCACCTCTTGCCCGTCTCCGCCGCGAGACCCTCGAGCGCAGACGCGACAAGGGTGTCGCGGGCGAAGCCGGTGACGCGATTATCGGACGCGGGCGCGATCTCGATGCGGTCCGCGAGATCGATCCGCTGAAGGACGGTCGCGACCTCGTGGTAGCCGTCTGCACGGCGAGGGCCGACCACGAGCGCGAGGTTGATCTTCGCCGTGGCGGATGCGCGCTTCACAGGGCCTCGGCAAGCGCGACGAACTCGCCCGGCTCGAGCGCCTCGGCACGAGTGGCCGGAGGACGGCCGAGCCCGTGCAGCGCTTCCTCGGCGCTCGCGCGCGAGGTCACACCGCTGAGCGCAAGCGAGTTGGGAAGCGTCTTCCTGCGGTGGGCGAAGCCCGCCTCGACGATCCGTTTGACGGAGGCCCAGTTCGGCGGCAGCTTCGTACGCCTGAACGCGACGAGTGCGGACTCGACGTTCGGACGCGGCCGGAACACCTCGCGCGTCACTGGATGCCAGCCGGTTCGCTCCGTCGCGAGCTGCACGAGCACCGAGACGGCGCCGTAGGCCTTCGTCCCGGGCCGCGCGAAGAAGCGGTCGGCGACCTCGCGCTGCACCATCACGCACCAGCGCTCGATGCTCGGCAGGCCGTCGAGACTCTCGACCACGATCGGCGTCGCCACGTTGTACGGCAGGTTCGCGACGAGCTTGCCCGGCATCGGAGCGAGCGCGCCAAGGTCGAGTGAGAGCGCATCGCCCCAATGGACGAGCACGTTCGGCTGCTTCGGCAGGTACTGCTCGAGCGTCCGGTCGATCTCGACGGCGTGTACAAGGTCAACTCGCTGGGCGAGAAAGCGCGTCAGGATGCCGCGGCCCGGCCCGATCTCGAGCACGACGTCGCTCGGCGCGAGCTCGGCGAGCCGCTCGATCACGCGCAGGATGTTCTCGTCGACGAGGAAGTGCTGCCCAAGCTGCTTCTTGGCTCGCAAGGTCACAAACCGAAGCAGCGTGCGGCGTTCGCGTCGATCTGCGCCGCGAGCTCAGCGGCGTCGGCGTTGCGCGCGCGCGCCAAGGCGACGACGATGTGCACGACGTTCGCGGGCTCGTTCGGCCGGCCGCGGCGTGGGTCCGGCGCGAGATACGGCGAATCGGTCTCGACGAGCAGCCGCTCAGCGGGGACGGCATACGCGGCCGAGCGCAGATCGTGCGCGTTCTTGTACGTCACGTTGCCCGCGAACGAGATGTACCAGCCGCGCTCGAGCGCCGGCTCGAGCAGCGCCGGCGACGAGAAGCAGTGGAGGACGACCGTCCCCGTGAAGCCGGCGAGCCCGCCAAGCGTCTCCTCGTCCGCCGCGCGCGTGTGGATGACGACCGGCTTGCCGAGATCCGCCGCGACGCCGAGCTGACGGTCGAACAGGCGACGCTGTGCGTCGCGAGGCGCGTAGTCACGATAGAAGTCGAGGCCGGTCTCCCCCACGCCGATCGCCTTCGGCTGCGCGAGGAGGCCGCGCAGCTTCTCGACGTCTTCGGGATCGACGACCCCCGCCTCATGCGGATGGATTCCGAGCACGGCGTAGACGCCTTCGTGCTCGTCCGCGAGCTCGAGTGCCCTCCGGCACGACGCGAGGTCGGTGCCGATCGTGATCACTCGCGTGACGCCGGCTTCTCTCGCCCGGGCCACGAGGACAGCGGCGGGCTCGGCGCACGCGTCGAGGTGCGCGTGCGTGTCGATCACTGCGCGGCGGCCGGAAGCTCGATGCGCGGAAAGAGTGGCGGTGCCGGCTCGATGCCACGCGCCGCGACGGCTGTCCCGCGTGTGATCCGGTCGAGCGACAGGTCGTCAGCCGGTTGTCCCAGTGCGGCGAGTATCCGGGCGGCGCTCTCCGGCAGGTATGCCGAAAGCGCGACCGCGACGGCCGTCACGCCGTCCGCCAGGTTGTAGAGCACCGCCGTGAGCTCGGCCGCGCGCTCGTCGTCCTTAGCAAGCTGCCACGGCGCCGACTGCTCGACGTATTGGTTGAGGCGGCGCACGAGCACCCAGATCTCCTCGAGAGCAGTCGTGATCTCGAAGCGATCGAGCGTCGCGATCAGCGTCTCGCGCAGGGCGTCGGCATCCCAGGGCGGCGCTTCGGCCGTCTGCTCGAGCGAGCCGCCGCGGTAGCGGGAGATCATCGCCGTCGTCCGGGAGACGAGGTTTCCGAGGTCGTTCGCCAGCTCGCGCTCGTACCGCTCGCGGACGTCGTCGACGGAGACGTTGCCGTCCTGCCCGAAAGTCGTGGCGCGCGCGGCGTAGAAGCGCACCGCGTCCGCGCCGTAGACGTCGATCAGCTCCCGTGGGTCGATGACGTTGCCGAGCGACTTGGACATCTTCCGATCGTCGAGGTTGAGGTAACCGTGGACGAACAGCTGCTTCGGCGGCTCGTCACCGGCGGCCAGCAGGAGCGCCGGCCAGTAGATGCAATGGAAGCGAAGGATGTCCTTGGCGAGGAGATGCACCGCCGGCCAAAAGCGCTCGAGCTGCTCGCCTGGGGCATAGCTCAGGGCGCTCCGGTAGTTGACGAGCGCGTCGGCCCAGACGTACGCGACCTGATCGGGATCCCACGGGATCGGAACCCCCCACGTCTGCGTCGCACGGCTGATCGAGAAATCGCGCAGGCCGCGCTCGATGAAGCTCCGCGCTTCGTTGTACCTGAAGTGCGGCAGCACGAAGTCGGGACGCTCGTCGTAGAGCCGCAAGAGCTGCTCTTGATACGCAGAGAGGCGGAAGAACCAGTTCTTCTCTTCGAGCCACTCGGCGGGAAGGTCGTGGATCGGGCACTTTCCGTCCACGAGCTGATCCTCGGTCTTGAACTCTTCGCAGCCGTAGCAGTAGTAGCCGGCGTAGACGTCCTGGTAGACGTCGCCGTGGTCGTAGATTCGCTGCAGAAACCCCTGCACGAATCGCTTGTGGCCGTCATCACTGGTGCGAATGAAGAAGTCGTTGGTCGCGTTGAGGCGCCGCGGCAGCTCCTGCCACACGCCGACGATGCGGTCCGCGTACTCCTGCGGCGCGAGTCCCTGTTCGGCCGCGACTCGCGCCACTTTGTCTGCATGCTCGTCCACTCCCGTCAGGAAGTACGTCTCGTCGCCGCGCTGCCGGTGGTGGCGCGTCAGGATGTCCGCCGCGATCGTCGTGTACGCGTGCCCGAGCGTCGGCGTCGAGTTGACGTAGTAGATCGGTGTCGTCACGTAGAAACTCATCACCATCAATGGTAAGCGGCGGGCGCAAACGCCCCCTGCGGAGTCCGTAGCCCGCAACGGCAACGAGCACAGCGCCCAGCGCGGCCGCAAGCGCAACGGGCAGCCGGGTGTGGTGCGCGTCATCTCCGAGCAGCCGCGGCTCGACCGGCGGCAGGACGCGCCGTGGCCGTTGTTCGAGCGCCTCAGGCTGCGGCGACCGCGTTGAACCGTGACGCGCTGCGGGGACGGCGCCGATCGGCGTCGGGGCGACCCTCGGAACGGCGGCCGGCCGAGGGTGCAGCCGCCCGCGCACGGTCGAGACCGTTCCCGGGAAGCGAAGGGCGTGCCGCGGCATCGGATCGTCAGGGCGCTTCTCTGCGAGAGGCCGAGTCGCAGGAACGGACGACCCGAGCTGCGGTTCGACCCGCGGCGCCCGCTCTCCCTCGACCGGCTGCCGAACGGCAGGCTCGGCGGCCGGTGTCGCGGGCACTGCCTCCGGCGTTTCCTCGGCCGCGGGCTCGGAGGCGACGGGATCCGGCGGAGCGGAGCCGCCCGCGGAAGGCAGTGGCTCGGCCGGCGGAGGCTCGGCGGCGGCCGTCGGTGCGGGTACGGGCGGCGTCGGTGCCGGCGCGACGGCGGTCTCGCTCACAGGCGGAGGCTGCGGAGGCGGCGCCGTCACCCGCGCGGGCAAGAGCGACAGCGGGTCGACGTAGCCGTTTTCGTCCTCCGTACGCCGGATTCCGAGGTGGACGTAAGGCACCTCGAACTCCGCGATCCCGCTCCAGCCGAGCGCGCCGACGGGCGCAGCCTCGACGACGTGCGCCCGCACGAACGGCAAGCGCCCCGAGGTGGGTCAGGGAAACCGTGAAGCCGTCGGCGGTTCTGATGCTCAGCGTCAGTCCGTTCGCAGGCGTAGCGCCGGAGAACGAGACGACGCCGGCGGCCGGAGTGAGCACGGGCTCGCCCGGCGCGCCTGCGCCGATGTCGACGCCGCGCCGCTGTCCGGCCGCATAGGGGTGGGCGCGGTCAAAGGAAAAGGTGCGGAGCACCGGGCCGTGGGTCGGCCAGGTCCACGCGAGAGCCCGCGCAGGCAGCGCGAGGGCGAACACGATCAAGCCGAGCGCCGAAAACCGCAAGCCGAAACCTCCTGTTGTCAATATTGATAACGAGCGCGGCAGCGTAGCGCAGCGGTCGGCTGTTGTCAAATTGGACTACAGCGAGCGGCGGAAGAGCTCGTTGCGAGAGGCGCCCGTCAGGCGCGCGACGAAGTCGGCCGCCTGCCGGCGGCCCATCCCGGCGCGAACCAGCTCCGCCACAGCCTCGGCCCCAGCCGCATCGTCCGCAACGGCCTCGGCCGCCCCGAGGACGAGCACGATTTCTCCTTTGGGCGGCTCCTCGAAGCGGGCCGCGAGCTCGTCCGCCTTGCCGCGCGCGACCTCCTCGAACCGCTTCGTCAGCTCGCGACAGACAACCACGCGGCGGTCAGGCAGCGCGAGAGCCAGCGAGCGCAGCGTCCGCGGCAGCCGCTGGGGCGAGTCGAATGCCACCACGGGCCACGGCCAGCGGGCCAGCTCGCCCCACAGCGACGCGATGGCCTTGTCGCCGCGGGGGAGGTAACCGACGAACTGGTACCGCTCCCCGACGAGGCCGCTGGCGACGAGCGCCGTCTCCACCGCTGAGGGCCCTGGAAGTACGGTCACCTCGACTCCGGCTTCGAGCGCCGCGCCGATCAGCCGGGCGCCGGGATCCGAGATGCCGGGCAAGCCCGCGTCGCTCACCAGCGCCATCCGCTCACCGGCTTGCAGCCGCGGCAGCAGCTCCGCAGTCCGCTTCGCCTCGTTGTGCTCGTGATAGCTGAGCAACTCTGCGTCGATCTCGTGACGACGAAGCAGAACGCGGGTGTGCCGCGTGTCCTCGCAGAGAACGACGTCGGCTTCGCGCAACTCGCGAAGCACCCGCAGCGTGACGTCTTCGAGGTTGCCGATCGGAGTCGCGCAGACGGCGAGCGGCATCTCAGTGCAAAGCGTCGAAGGCCAGGAGACCCGCCCCGATCAGTCCGGCCATCGTCCCGAGCTCGCCACGCACGATCTTCAGCGTCGCACCCGCAGTGTCAAGAGCGTCCCGCTTCGCCGTCTCGAGCGCAGCAGGCGTGAGCCAGTCGAAGCCGGCAACGCCGAAGCCGCCGCCGATGACGACGAAATCCGTCCCGAAGACATTGCAGAGCGACGCGATCCCCGCACCGAGCTTGTGGCCGATCCCGGCCAGCGCCTCCCGCGCCTGCTCGTCCCCTTCGTTCGCGAGGCGCACGAGCCGGTGCGAGTCCGCTGCGGACCCGAACAGCTGCTGCGCGATTCGCGTCGCCGCGACACCGGTCACGTACGGTTCGAGATGGCCGCGCCCGTGGCAGAAGCCTTGGCAGGGCAGCCCGTCCACCTCGATCACGATGTGCCCGAACTCGGCCCACCCGCGGTAGAGCTTGCCGTCGAGCACAGCGCCGCCGCCGCACCCGGTGCCGAGGGTGAACATGAGCATGCTGCGCATGCCGCGGCCCGCGCCGGCGACGTACTCCGCGAGCGCCGCCGCGTTCCCGTCGTTGTCGATCTCGACCGGGAGCCCGAAGCGCTCCGACATGCGCGTGCGAAAGTCGAGCTCGTCGAGCGGGATGTTGACGGAGCCGCGGATGATGCCGGTGCGCTGGTCGATCTGCGACGGAAGCCCGAAGCCGAGCGCGACGACGCGCTCGTCGCGCAGCGACGCGACCGCATCGTCCAGGGCAGCGAGCAGCTCGGCCTGCGAGCCGAGCGGCGTCGGCGTCTCCCGGTGCCGCTCGACGGCCCCACCACGGTCGACCAGCCCGGCGAGAATCTTCGTCCCGCCAAGATCGACCCCGATGACCCGTTCGCCTGCGCGCCCCTCGCCGGCGTCGCCTCCCGGCCGGCGGAGCCGGCCTCCGGCGCCGCCTGGCGCCGCTCGCGGCACGGTGCCTTCCGGGCCCGTATTACCCATACTGTTCCCTCCGGTCCCGCACCGCGAGCGGCGCCCGAGGAACGCGCAGGCTCGTGAGGTTGAGAACCGGGCGGCTCATGCGCTGCGGATAACCTAACTCGCCGCATGCCCGGCGAAGAGAAGCCGTACCGCGTCTATCGCGGCGGCCGTCAGCGAGGCAAGGTCCCGCTGCAGACGCGGCCGAGTCGCGCGGCCGCGCGCGTGAGACCCGGAGACGGCTCGAAATATCCCGGCCCGGGCCCGATCAAGCAGCGGCGGAGGTGGTCGCGCGGACGGAAGATCGGTGTCGCGCTCGCGACCCTCCTACTGCTCGTGCTCATCTGGGCGGTCGTCGCGTACCTCTCCTTCAGCAGCGGCGTGAAGGACGCGCACAAGCGACTCCCGGCCGGCACCGAGGAGGCGTTGGACCACCAGGACTCGCTGATCCTGTCGACCCCGACGGACATCCTGCTGCTCGGCACCGACCACGCGAACCAGCCGGGGCACGAGACGCAGCATTCGGATTCGATCATGCTCATCCGGACCGACCCGTCACTCCATCGCGTCGTGTACCTCTCGATTCCGCGCGACCTCCGCGCCACGGTGCCGGGAATCGGCGACACGAAGATCAACGCAGCGATGCAGTCGGGCGGTCCCCCGCTCGCGATCCGGACGATCCGGTCCTACACGGGACTGAAGGTCAACCACGTCATCATCGTCGACTTCTCGCAGTTCAAGGACGTGATCGACGCCGTCGGCGGCATCACCGTCGACGTTCCGGAACGCATCGTCTCGAAGTTCGATTGCCCTCTGAAGACGAACGACGAATGCAGCCGCTGGAAAGGCTGGCGCTTTGCAAAGGGGCCGCAGCACATGAGCGGCAAGCGGGCGCTGATCTACTCACGAGTGCGCAAGAACCTTCTCAACCCGGCGGACACCGACATCACGCGCACCGAGCATCAGCAGGACGTGCTGCGCGCGCTGCTGCGCAAGATGACCAGCATGTCGACGCTCGCGAAGCTTCCGTTCATCGGCGGCGACCTCGCGAAGCCGCTCGCCACCGATCTATCGGCCTTCCAGTTCATGCAAGTCGGCTGGATCTACAAGCGCGGCCACGAGCTGCACTGCCGGTTGGGTGGGACACCGGAGACGCTGCCGGACGGCGAAGCGGTCATCGTCAGCGAGGGCGACGACAAGGAGTACGTGCTCCAAGCCGTGCTCGGCAAGACAGCGCCGCTGCCGCCGCGGCCCGGTGAAGAACGGTACGGCGCAGGCTGCGTCAAAGGCGCTTTCCCGCGCTAAACGCGGGCGACGCTAAGCCTCTGCGGCCTTCTTCTCGACGGACGACTCCTTCTTCTCGGTCTTCTCGGCCGAGCCGGAGTCACCGTCCTTCGACGTCTCGCCCTTGCGGCGGCCGCCGCGGCCGTAGTCGGTCGAGTAGAAGCCGGAGCCTTTGAAATGCACTGCGACGGGATGCAGCACGATCTCGAGCGGGCCTTTGCCGCACACGGGACACGCCTCCGGCGCCGGCGCCGTGATCGACTTGAACACCTCGAAAAGGTGCCCATCGGGACAACGGTACTCGTACGTCGGCACCAATCTAGGCTAGCAGCGTGCCTGGCCGGCCCCCGATAATCCCACGGTGAACAACGCCGCTCCGACGACGGCCGGGCGCGCGCGTCCCTTCGCCGTCGCCGCTTCGCCGGACACGCTGTGGCGTCTTGCGATCGGCGCCCTCACCGCCATCGTCGCTGCGTTTCTTTTCGCGCGACTAACCGTCTGGCCGCCGCACGAGGACGAGACGCTCGCGCTCTTCTCCGGCCGCGGCTCGCTCGGCGAGCTGATCCGCACCGTACTGGGCGAGCGCGGCGGAGCGCCGTTGCACTTCGTGTTCGCGTGGGCGATTGCACACAGCGGAGGCGGTCTGATCGAGCTGCGTCTCGTGTCGGCCTTCTTTGCGATCGCCAGTGTGCCGTTGATGGCCGTGCTCGTCGCGCGCTTGACCGACCGCGTCGTCGCACTCGTCGCGACCACGATCCTGGTTCCCAGCTGGATGATCCTGTTCCACGGCATCTACGGGCGCATGTACTCGCTTTTCCTCTTCACGGCGACGCTGTCGTATCTGGCCTTGCTCGTCGCGATCGAGCGGCGTGACCGTCGCAGCTGGATCCTCTGGGGGCTCGCGATCCTCGCCTGCATCGCAACGCATCCGTACGGAGCGCTCGTGCTCGGGTCGCAGGGGTTGTACGTGCTCTACGCGCGACGCGTCCGCGAGGCCCTCCCGGCGTTCGCCGCGGTGGGCCTGATCGCGATCCCGTTCTGGAGAAGCGACACGGTCCTCGCGAGCCGCTTCGAGGTCGGCGTCGGCGGCGGCGGAAGCAAGCTCGGCAGTCCGTTCTCGATCCTGAAGTACCTGGCGCACGTCGGGGGTGATTTCACTGCCGGCTGGCTGCTCACGCGAATCGCCGTGCTGCTCGTGGCGCTCGTCGGCTTCGTCTTGCTCGCGCGCCGACGCCGATCGAGCGCCGCCCTCGTGGGCTGCGTCGTCCTGACGCCGTTCCTCTTCTTCCTGGCGACACGGATCGGGAGCGGAACCGCCTCACCCGAATCGAGGCATCTCATCTTCGCGCTGCCGTTCTTCGCGGCGCTGCTGGCGCTGCCGCTCGCGCGAATCAGCCGCCGGAGCGGCGGGATTGCCGTTGCAGCCGTGGCTGTCCTCGCCCTCGGTGTCGGCGAGGTCGCATGGGGTATGCACAACACGCGCACGCTCTACGTCGGGGAGGCACAGGTTCGGAGCGACGCGCGGCAAGCGGCGTCCGAATGGCTCGCTTCGACGAGCGAGGCGAACGACATGCTATTCGGTTACGACCCGCTCTTCCTCGGCGCCTGGGAGCAGAATCACGGCTTCTCGCGGACCGTCGTGCCGCGAGCCGATACGAAACTCGCGCTGCAGGTGCTCTACCGCGCGCGCAAGCCGCTCGGGCGCGGCATCTGGGTGCTCGACGCAAGCGACAACAACAACTTCACGCCGCGGCTGCACATCCCGCTTCGCTATCCACGCCCGGCCTCGAAGTTCGAGGCGCGCGTGTTCGGTCCGTTCCTCGTCGTGCGCAGCCGAGAGGCGACGGGAACGATCCGGGAGTTCCTGCTCCAGACGCAGGCCGTGCAACTCGTTGGCCAATCGCTCTACCTCGGCGACTCGGACATCAACCTGCTGACCGTCGAGCGCGCCCTTGGGTTGCGCGGACTAGACGCCGGTGGTGCGCGGTGAGGCGAGATAACCAAGGAGCCGACCGTCGGCAGCGCGGCTCAGCCGCGCTGCTCACATACCTCGTCCGAAGGAGCGGCCTCACAATCACGCAGTGAGCGAAGCGAAGCGTTAACGCTCGGCCTCCTTCTCGAGCGTTTCGCGATAGCACGGCGCGTCCTCGAACGCTGCAAGGCCGGCGGGTGTCGTCCGGACAGCGCGCCGCGGACGGCGTCGCCTCGCGGCCGCAACCGCCGCGGATGCGCCCAGCAGGGCGCCGTACATGAAGGAGCGCAGACGCTCCCCCCGCTCGCGTTCACCGTCCACGCAACAATCGTACGGTGCTCGTGTGCACTCTCGGCGATTTGCTGCTCGATGTGATCGTCCGGCTCGACTCGACTCTGGCGCCGGGCGACGACGCCGGGGCGACGACAGCGCTCGCGCCTGGAGGCCAGGCCGCGAACGTCGCCGCGTGGGCGGCGGCGCTGGGCGCCGAGGCGCGCATCGTGGCCGTGCAGACCGAAGACGACGCCGGCGCCATTCTCCGCCGCGAGCTCAGCGCGCGGGGCGTCGAGATCCGGGGACCCGCCGGCGAGCGCACGGGCGTCGTCGTCTCGCTCGTCCAACCCGACGGCAACCGTACGATGGCCTCCGACCGCGGATCGGCGCCCGACCTTCGCCGGGAGGACCTCCAGGACGAGTGGTTCGAATGCGACGCTCTGCACCTCTCGGGCTACTCCCTGATGCAAGCGCCGATCGGAGGCGCCGCCGAGCATGCAGCCCGATTGGCACGCGCGCATGGCGCAGCCGTGAGCGTCGACCTCTCGTCCTGGACGCACATCGACCGCTTCGGCGACACGATGCGCGACGCGCTCGCGCGGATCAAACCCGATGTCGTCTTCGGCAACGAACGCGAGTGGCAAGCGATGGGCGATCTTTCAGCGAGCGTGCAGGTCGTGAAGCGTGGCGCACGCGGAATACACGTCGAAGGCGAAGATCACACCACGCTTTCCGTCAACGCAATCGACTCGACAGGCGCCGGGGACGCGCTCGCCGCCGGTTTCATCGTCGGCGGCACCGAGCTGGCACTGGAGGCGGCCGCGCGTTGCGTTGGGCAAGTCGGGGCGATGCCGTGAGGATCGCGCCCATGGCTCCCGAGCATCTCGCCGAGATGGAGACGTGGCACTACGAGCCGCCGTACGACTTCTACGACGGTGACCTCGATCCGGTGAAGAATCCCGAGCGCTATTTTGCGGCGCTTGACGAAGACGGCGCGCTCTGCGGCTACTTCTACTTCGAGCCGAAGGGAAACGTGCTCGAGTACGGGCTCGGGCTTCGACCGGACTTGACCGGCCGCGCGCTGGGGCTGGAGTTCTTCCGTGCGGGCCTGGAATTCGGCCGCGAGCGCTACCGGCCGGCACTCGTCCGTCTCTACGTCGCCGCGTTCAACGAGCGCGCGATCAAGGTGTACGAGCGCGCAGGCTTTCACGAGACCGGCCGACACACGCGGACCTTCGCCCGCTGGGGTGACGTCGAATTCGTGAACATGGACGAGCAGCGGTGATCGACGTCTCGCCCGAGGTAGGAGGCGCGCGGGCGGTCGTCGCGCTCGAGACGACGCTCGTCGCGCACGGCTTCCCGCCGGGCGAGGGCGTGGCCGTCGGGCTCGAAGCGGAACGCAGCGTTCGGACGGGGGGCGCCGTTCCGGCGACGATCGGCGTGGTCGACGGGACGATCCGCGTCGGTCTCACCGAGGACGAGCTCGGGCGCTTCGACGCGACCGCGCGCAAGGTCGGGTCGCGAGATCTGGCTGCAGCCACCGTGCAGGGCGGTCTGGGCGCGACGACGGTCGGCGGAACGCTCGCCGTCTGCCGCCGCGTGGGCATCCAGGTGATGGCGACGGGCGGCCTGGGCGGCGTCCACCGCGGCTGGGTGGAGCATCCGGACGTCTCGGCCGACCTCGTCGAGCTCGCCCGGACCAGGTCCGTGGTCGTATCCGCCGGCGTGAAGTCCCTGCTCGACGTGCCCGCGACGGTCGAAGTGCTGGAGGCACTCGCGGTGCCGGTGCTCGGCTTTCGCACCGACGAGCTGCCCCTCTTCTACTCAGCACACGGAGGCCCTCGGATCTCCACCCGCGTCGAGAGCGCCGACGAGGCCGCCGCGATCGCGCGCGCACACTGGGAGCTCGGCGGCGCCGGCATGCTACTCGCGCGGCCGCCGGACGAGAGCCTCGATGACGTCGAGCCGCTGATCGAAGAGGCTCTTCGCGAGGCAGGCGAGCGCGGCGTCAGGGGCCAGGACGTGACGCCCTTCGTCCTGTCCTTCCTGCACGAGCGGAGCGGCGGCCGGACCCTCGCCGCAAACCGCGCGCTCGTGATCGCAAACGCCGAACTCGCCGCGCAAGTGGCGGTTCACCTCGCTAGTTGAGCGTCCCGGTTACGCTTCGATCGAGCGCAGAAAGTCGTCGATGGCGAGCGCAGGCAACGTCTGGATCTTCGTCGAGCCGCGCGCGCCGAGCGAGACCGATACGCGCGCGATCGTCGCTTCGTCGGGTGCCTCGACGACGTTGATGAAGTCGAACTCACCGAGCGTCGCCCACTGGTGCAGCACCTTGCAGCCGAGCTCCTCGACGTCCTGGTTCACCGCGCGCAGGCGGTCAGGGTTCGACTTCAGCGTCTGAACGCCCTGAACCGTGAGCGTCGACAGCAGGATGTAGACCGGCATTGCGCCTCCTCCTCTTGCGGGGTTCGGAGTCTACGACGCGCGCAGCCTGATCGAAGTAGAGGAGCGCGGTGCCGAGAAACAAGATCGGCGAGAGGACGAGATCTGCGAGGAACGCGGCGACCCGTTCTGTCGTGTCGGCCTGACCGCGGAGGAGCAGTAGAAGCATCACGCGTGTGATGTAGTAAACGATCGCGACGGCACAGAGAGATCCGAGTGCGTGCACGTAATCCGCCGCAGCCAGGCGTCGGCCGCGCATGAGCGCATCACGGAAGCCGAGCCGCTCGTACGCGGCGGCCGGAACCGCGAGTCCGAAGAGCGCGAGCCACGCGAGTGCCGGCAGCACGTAGAACCGCAACAGCGCGGGTACCGGGAGGAACACCACGATCCCGACGGCGAAGGCGAGCGCGAGCCGACGCAGCCTCGGCCGCGTCGGCGCCGCAAGGACGACGGCTCCGACGAAGGAGGCGGTGAGCAGCGGCGTGCAGGCCCAGAGCACGAACGTCTGTACTCCGATCGAGTGACCCACGGAGACCTGAGTGATCAACGCGACCGGCAACCCGAGCGCGAGGGCGGCCCAGAATCGCTGGCCGTAGAGCCGAATCGACTCGGCGACGACCTGGCCGACCGTGCGCTCCTCGGGAGGGAGCGGCGGCGGGAGGGGCTTCGGCATCGGGAGAGACCGTAACCGCTGCGACCGCCGCGTCGTTATCCGTTGGAACGGATGAATACGGTCTCGCTCGACACACGCGTCCCGGGTGTCGCCCTCCTCTCACTGGCAGGCGAGCACGAGTTGTACGGCGCGCGGAAGCTGCAGGACCGAATCGAGTCGCTCATCGCCGAAGGCCTCTCGATCGTGGTCGACCTTACGGAGACGGTGTTTCTTGATTCGTCCATCGTGGGCGTCCTGCTGCAGTCACAAAAGCTGGCCGCGTCGAGCGACGTCGACTACACGATCGTCGTCGGCGCGTCGACGGGCGAGCCGGTGCGCCGGATGTTCGAGATCACCGGACTTTCGGAGATCCTCCCGATCGTCGAGCGCGACCAAGCTCTCCCGAGCTCGTCGAAGCCGCGCTAGTCGTCCTGGGAAGTCTCGTCGCCGGGGTCGCGGTTTTCGAGCGGCGGCAACATGCTTCGAGCGTAGAGCTCGGGCCGGTCGGCACCTGAAGATAGGCCAGTCGGCCTATCGACACGCGAACCGCGAGGGCCCATGATCGTGTCCTGCGGATGAGGGGTCACCTTAAGCTTTGCTTGCTCGGCGGGATCGTTGCAGCGCTTGCGGCGTTGGCCGCGCTGGCCGCGCCTGCGCCTGCCGCCGACAACCCCAACGGCTTCGTCCGCAATCGCGTCTCACTTCACCAGACGATGGCCGACATGCTGAAGGGCCGCTTCTACGAGGAGATCAAATGCGCCGAGAACTGCCTGATGGCGACCCGGCTGGTCATCTCCGGCGAGGAAGCCGCCCACATGGGCTTCGCGGGTGCGAAGGCCGGCAGGTGGTTCGAGATCGGCCGGCGTGAGGACGTCGCGCTCAAAGCCGGGGTCTGGACGAAGGTGTACCTCCGCCTCAATGCGAAGGCGGCTGCGCATATCCGCGCGGAGCAGGTCAGCCTCCATATCGCCGGACAGGTCGTGGCGAGCTCGAAGGAGAGCGGTCGCCACGGCTGGGCGAGCTGGATCCGCACCTGCGCCTGGCCGCGGGCGTAGCGAACCGCAGCGGGTAGGCTCGAAAGCGGTGGGTGCTTTCGAGGATCTCCCAGGCATCGGGCCTCAAGACATCTGGAACGGCGTCAGCGTGCGTGCCGTACACGGCGAGCGGATCACGCTTGGTGTGGTCGAGCTCGAGCCGAATGCCGTCGTGCCCGAGCACAGCCACGAGAACGAGCAGCTCGGAATGGTTCTGTCCGGCGCACTCACCTTCCGGGTCGGCGACGAGTCGCGCGAGCTCGGACCGGGCGGCACGTGGTGTATTCCCGCGAACACGCCGCACGAGGTCGTCACGGGCCCGGACGGGGCCGTCGTGATCGACGTTTTCGCGCCGACGCGCGGCGACTGGTCCGCGTTCGAGCCGCTGGAGCCGCGCGCGCCGCGCTGGCCACTACCGGAACGGCGCTGACCGCCTAACTCCGCAGGGTGGCACGCACGATCGGGACGAGTACGCGCACCGGCGGCAGTCGGTTGGTCGTCGGTCCCCCCTCGATCCAGACATTCCGCCGTCCGGCCCGCCACACCGCGCGATGCTCGGTGCAGCCGTAGACGCGCACACCGGCGATGGTTCGGAAGCGCCGGAACTCCGGCACGAGACGCCGTGCGGTGAACGCCCAGATGTAGAGGTCGTGCCCGTAGAGGCCACGCCCGCCGTAGTCGATGACGAACGCACTTCCCGTGCAGTCCGGCTCGCGATAGCCGGCGCGCTCCAGGGTCCGCAAGAGCCAGCCGGCGTCGCGCGTGCGCGGCCATTCGCCGGGCATCGCGCACGGCGCGCCGGACAACGTCAGCGCCGAGAGCACAGGCGCGAGCGTGGCCATGGACCTTCTACGGTCGCCGCTTTCGGCGAGGTCCTACGCGGCTGCGGTCGGCCTAGGCTCTGCTACCCGCGCGCGAAGAAGCCGAGCGAAAGGCGGTTCAGCATCCGGCGGCGACGCTGCACGCGCTCGCGCGCAAGCCGTTTCCGTGCCTCGCTACGGGCGATGCTTTCCATGAAGATGTCGCGTGCGTCGCGCTCCAGGAAAGCCTTCGCGCGCTCCCAGTCCTCGGGGGTCGGTTCAATCTCCTGCATCGTCCTCGTCTCGAAGCAATTCGACTATCTTCGCAAGCCTAGCGTCCATCGACATCACGAGCTTGCCGATTCCGCGAACGTCGTCGCGTATCTGGACAAGCTCATCGGGCGGCGTCTCGCGCTCTCGTCGCCACACACAGTCATCCTCGCGCGTGGTCTGACTCGGCGCAATTGTCGTTTCAGGCCACCGCGGCGGCGGCCTCGGCCCGCGTGAACACGAGCTCGCCGTTCTGCGCGTCGACGCGGATCGTGTCGCCCTCGCCGAAGTCGCCTTCGAGCAGCCGCAGCGCGAGCGGGTTCTCGATCAACCGCTGCAGCGCCCGCTTCAGCGGCCGGGCGCCGTAGGCCGGATCCCAACCCGCCTCAGCGAGGACCTC
>WNGF01001811.1_pt1 | contig 30867 bp, 26 predicted proteins | sample 5400641 | NCBI WGS metagenome assembly WNGF01 (sample SAMN13153371, study PRJNA577476) | soil metagenome | isolation source: 80 cm soil or saprolite under grassland replicate 2 | place: USA:California | collected 2016-06-15 | reverse complement strand
ACGGCCGCACCACCTACCGGCCCCCCGCCGCCCTCGCCGACTTCATCCGGGCCCGCGACCACCACTGCGTCTTCCCCGGCTGCCTACACCGCGCCGCCGCCTGCGACATCGACCACCGCAAGCCCTACCCCCACGGCGCCACCAGCGCGGAGAACCTCGGCTGCCTGTGCCGACACCACCACCGGCTCAAGCACGAGGGCGGATGGAGTGTGGAACACCGCAACGGCCGACACATCTGGACCACCCCCGACGGCAACCAATACATACGCGAACCAGAACCCATCGCCGAACCGAAACCACCACCGCCGCCCCCACCAACCGACCCCCGCGATGAACCGCCACCATTCTGAACGGGAATGGGGCGCTGCCCCATGCAGGGGCGCAGAACAGCGAACGGCAGGGCCCCGACGCCGGCCGAGGCCCCGCCGCGCCGGCGCGGTCAAGGTCGCGCACCCGGACGCGGTGGCTGGTACGCATGCCACCTCGCGTTTCCCGGCAACGGGAGGATGACCGGGGTGGTGTGAAGGCAGCACGAAATCAGGTCAATCATCACATTCAGCGATTGACACTTATCCGGGTCGACTTGCGTGGATTGAACCGGCGCCGGTGTGTCGTATGTTCGCCGATGTTTGAGCCGAGGTCCGGTTCGCCGCGTGCTCTTTGCATGACGAAACCCTCATTGTTGCTAGGAGCGCTCGTCGCGGCCGCTGCGACGGTGCTGTCCACCCTGGCCGTGCCGGTGGCGTACGCCGTACCGGCGGCGGCCGGCTGCTTCGACCGGTCCGCGCCGCTGACTGTGGAGGAGCAGCGCCTGCCGCTGGCCGTGCCGCAGGAGATCCTGCGGCGCAGCGGCTTCGACCGGTTCGGTTCGGAGTTCGAGGCGCTGCTGTGCGCGCTGTCGCAGCGGGCCGCCGCCGAGCCCGTGGTCGCGGCGCGGGGCCGGCTGCTGTGGCAGCGCGCGGTCGCCCGGGCGCAGGGTCAAGCCCCGGCCGACGGGCTGCCGCGCGCCGATGACCGCCCGCTGTACTGGACGCGGCTGGAGATGACCGCCGCGCTGCGGCAGTGGCAGCCGCGATTCGCCCTGACCGCCGCCGAACGCGCCGACCTGGTCGCGTCGCTGGACCGCTCCTCCCGCGGGCAGGACACGATCGACCTCCCGGCCGGGCGCGGGGTGCACCGCGTCGTGGTGACCGGCTTCGACCCGTTCCTGCTGGATGATGACATCCGGCACAGCAACCCCTCAGGGTCCAACGCCCTCGCCCTGGACGGCACGGTGGTGACCACCCCGGCCGGGCCGGCCCGGGTGGAGACCGCGATGTTCCCGGTGCTGTGGGCGCCGTTCGAACAGGGCACGGTCGAGCACACGCTGCTGCCGTACCTGCTGGCCGGCCCGCGCCGCGCGGACCTGGTGGTCACCGTCAGCCAGGGCCGGCCGGGCCGCTTCGACCTGGAACGGTGGAACGGCCGCCGGCACTTCTGGATCGACAACAACAACGAGTCGCGGGATTCCACCATCCCGATCCCGGCCGGCGTGCCGACCGTGCTGCCGCCGCCGGAATGGGTCTCCACCACGCTGCCGTACCAGCAACTCGTGGCGGCCAACCCGGGACCGTTCCCGCTGTTCGACCACACCGCCGTGTGGGAGATCCCGGCCGGCGGCACCACCGAGGTGCGCTCACCCGACGGCCCGACCCCCGGTTCGACCGCCCGCGACGGCGGCGGCGGCAGCTACCTGTCCAACGAGATCGCCTACCGCGCCACCCTGCTCCGCGACGCCGTCGGCGCCGAGATCCCGGTCGGCCACCTGCACCAACCGGTACTCGACTTCGGCCCGGCCAACACCGGCGAGACCACCGACCCGGTCTTCGAACAGAACCGGCTGAACATCATCGACCAGACCCGCGCCATCCTCCTCCTCGCCGCCGGCACCCTCCGCTAGCGTCGAGAACCCCGTCGACCAGGCGCCCTCCCGAACGCGGAGAGGGCACCTGGTCGGCGGCACATCGACATCGACATCGATCCCGTCGGGTTGGTCGCGCCGGCACGGAGCAGTCACCCTGAGGGCGGTCACTCTGAGGGGCAGTCACCCTGAGGGCGGCCCGGCGCGGGCGAGGTAGGTGGCGGCGACCCGTTTCGGGACGACCATGCACCACGCGTCGATGACCAGCTCGCGCAGCTCGGTCCGGTCGATGGCGGCCAGCCAGACGCGTACCCAGTTGTAGCGTTCGTCGGAGCGGGCCGGCGGGTGGAACTTGGCCGGCTCGGAGGCGATGAGCGCGGCGCGTTCCTCCCTGGGGTAGGCGAAGCCCATGTCGGTCTCGTCCGGGGAGATGGAGACGTACACGATCCGGCCGACCCGGAACTTCACCCGGTCCCGGATCAGATGCTCCTCGGTCCGCGGCAGGCTCAGGGCCAGCCGCCGCACGTCGTAAAGGGTGACCATCGGTTTCCTTCTCTCGTATCCCGGCGCCATGCTGCCAGCGGGGTACGACAGGGGCAGGATGGTCGTGTGGTCGGCCGGCCGCGCGGAGGTGGTGTGATGCGGGTGGCGCTGTTCGTGACCTGCCTGGTGGACGGGCTGTTCCCGGACATCGGCAAGGCGACGGTGCGGTTGCTGGAGCGGCTCGGGCAGGACGTTGCGGTGCCACTGCGGCAGACCTGCTGCGGGCAGATGCACGTCAACACCGGCTACCCCAGGCAGGCGCTGCCGCTGGTGCGCAACCACGTCGCGGCGTTCGACGGGTACGACGCGGTGGTCGCGCCGAGCGGGTCGTGTACCGCGTCGGTGCGCCACCAGCACGCCGACGTGGCGCGCCAGTACGGCGACGCGGGGCTGGCCGCCGACGCGGAGGCGGTCGCGGCGCGCACCTACGAGCTGAGTGAGTTCCTGGTGGACGTGCTCGGGGTGACCGACGTCGGGGCGTACTACCCGCAGCGCGTGACCTACCACCCGACCTGCCACTCGCTCCGCCTGCTGCGGGTGGGGGACCGGCCGCTGCGGCTGCTGCGCGCGGTCCGCGGCATCGACCTGGTCGAGCTGCCGGGCGCGGAGACGTGCTGCGGGTTCGGCGGCACGTTCGCGCTCAAGAACGCGGACGTCTCGGCGGCGATGCTGGCGGACAAGGTCGCCGCCGTGACCGCCACCGCAGCGGACGTGTGCACCGCCGGCGACGCGTCCTGCCTGATGCACATCGGCGGCGGGCTGTCCCGGCACCGGGCCGGCGCCCGCACGGTGCACCTGGCCGAGATCCTCGCCTCGACGGAGGAGGCCGTATGACGTTCCTCGGGATGCCGGGCGCGCCCCCGGGCGTCGGCCAGCTCCGCGGCGACCGGCCGTTCCCGGAGGCCGCCAGGCGAGCGCTGGCGGACGGACAGCTCCGCCGCAACCTGGGTCGCGCCACCTCCACCATCCGGGCCCGGCGCGCCGCGGTGGTCGCCGAGCTGCCGGACTGGTCGCAGCTGCGAGCCGCCGGCGCGGCCATCAAGGACGACGTGCTGGCCAACCTGGAGCGGTACCTGGTGCAGCTCGAGGAGCGGGTCACCGAGCACGGCGGCACCGTGCACTGGGCCCGCGACGCGACCGAGGCGAACCGGATCGTCACCGAGTTGGTGCGCGGCACCGGGGCGCACGAGGTGGTCAAGGTCAAGTCGATGGCCACCCAGGAGATCGGCCTGAACGAGGCACTGGCCGAGGCCGGCATCGCCGCGGTGGAGACCGACCTGGCGGAGCTGATCGTCCAGCTCGGGCACGACCGGCCGAGCCACATCCTGGTGCCGGCCATCCACCGCAACCGCACCGAGATCCGGGACATCTTCCGGCGCGAGATGCCCGGCGTGGACCCAGCGCTGTCCGACGAGCCCGCGGTGCTGGCCGAGGCCGCCCGCGGGCACCTGCGGCGCAAGTTCCTCGCCGCCGAGGTGGCCGTGTCCGGGGCGAACTTCGCGGTCGCCGAGACCGGCACGCTGGTCGTGCTGGAGTCGGAGGGGAACGGGCGGATGTGCCTGACCCTGCCGCGGACCCTCATCACCGTGATGGGCATCGAGAAGCTGGTGCCGACCTGGCGCGACCTGGAGGTGTTCCTGCAGTTGCTGCCGCGGTCGTCCACCGGCGAGCGGATGAACCCGTACACCTCGATGTGGACCGGCGCGGTCGAGGGACAGCGGTTCCACCTGGTGCTGCTGGACAACGGGCGCACCGCCACGCTGGCCGACCCGCGCGGGCGCACCGCGCTGCGCTGCATCCGCTGCTCCGCCTGCCTCAACGTCTGCCCGGTGTACGAGCGCACCGGTGGGCACGCGTACGGCTCGGTGTACCCGGGGCCGATCGGCGCCGTGCTGTCGCCGCAGCTCACCGGTGTGACCGACAACGCCTCGTTGCCGTTCGCGTCGTCGCTGTGCGGGGCCTGCTACGACGCCTGCCCGGTGGCCATCGACATCCCCACCATGCTGGTGCACCTGCGGTCCCGGGTGGTGGAGGCGAAGGCCGCCGCGCACCGGGTGCCGGGCCCGGAGCAGGTGGCGATGGCAGCCGCGGCGTGGACGATGCGGGACGCGCGGCGGTGGACCCGGGTACTGCGGCTGGGGCGGCTGGCCCGGCTGCTCGGGCGGCGCCGCGGGCGGATCCGCCGGCTGCCGCCGCCGCTGTCGGCCTGGACCCGGTCCCGGGACCTGCCGCTGCCGCCGGAGCGGACATTCCGCGACTGGTGGGCTGCCCGGGACAGCGCGCGCCGGGGCGGGGCTACCCGGGGCGGCGCTACCCGGGACGGCGCTACCCCGGACGGGGCCGGCGGAGACGGCGCTACCCGGGACGGGGCCGGCGGAGACGGGGCCGGCGGAGACGGGGCCGGCCGGTGACCGCCCGGGAGGAGATCCTGCGCCGGATCCGTACCGCCCTGGCCGACCACCCGCCGAGCCCCGCGATCCGCCGCGACTACCGCGCGGCGTCCGGGGCGGTCGGCGACCCGGACCTGTTCGCCGACCGACTGGTCGACTACAAGGCCACCATCCGCCGCTGCGCCGAGCCCGAGGTGCCCGCCATCCTGGGCGTGGCGCTGTCCGACCGCGGCGCCCGCCGGGTGGTCGTACCGGCCGGCTTCCCCGAGAGCTGGATCGCCGGCATCGCCGCCGGCGCGGTGGCCGACGAGCCGCCGCTGTCCACCGCCGAGCTTGACCGGCTCGACGGCGTGGTCACCACCTGCGCGGTGGCCATCGCCGAGACCGGCACCATCGTGCTGGACGCCGGGCCCGGCCAGGGCCGCCGGGCGCTCAGCCTGGTACCCGACTACCACCTCGCCGTGGTCCGGGTCGACCAGATCGTCCCCGGCGTCCCCGACGCGATCGTCGCGCTCGACCCGACCCGCCCGCTCACCTGGATCAGCGGCCCGAGCGCCACCAGCGACATTGAACTGTCCCGCGTCGAGGGCGTGCACGGCCCCCGCACCCTCGAGGTCATTCTGGTCGCCGGCACCTAGCCGCCGCGGCTACCCGGTGGCGGGCACCAGGCGGCCGTCGGCGGTGCGGCTGTCCCGCCGCGACCTGACGCCGTCCATCGCGTACCGGTCCACGCACATCAGGTCGAACGCGTGCACCGCGTCCTCCTCGGTGGAGTACCGCCCGGGGGTGTAGCCGCGCGATGCGGTGCCCTGCTGCTGCAACTCGCAGACGTGCCAGTCCTGCCGGTTGGTCAGGTCCCAGAACTCCACCGCGTCGCCGGCGTCGAAACCGGGCCGGGCCACCGCGTCGGGGTGGAAGTACCAGTCGCAGTGCACCGTGGACCGCCCCGGCTCGACCGGCCAGACCTGGTGCGTCATCAGGTAGTCCGGGTGCAGGCTGGCCAGCAGGTTCGGCCAGAGCAGGTAGAAGAAGACCCGGCGGAGGTCCTCGCCGGCCATGCCGGGCAGCGGCGGCCGGCCGCGCGTCGACCCGTTCAGCGACATTGTCTGCACCCCGTCGGACAGCTCCATGTAGCCGCCCTTCCACGGGCCCTCGGTGGCGAAGTCGGCGCCGGTGTCGTACCGGCTCAGCCTGTTCAGCTGCGGGTGCACGCCCGGGCAGTGGTAGCACTCGGAGTAGTTCTCCGCGATGACCTTCCAGTTCGCGGCCACGTCGTAGGAGATCCGGCGGACCCGGCGCAGCGCGGCGAGATCGAACCGGGCGAAGTGTTCGGGCAGGTCGCCGAGCCAGCCGGTCAACGGCGGCGCGGCCGGGTCGAGCGAGACGAACACGAAGCCCTGCCAGGTCTCGCAGCGCACCGGCACCAGCCCGTTCGCCGCCGGGTCGAAGCCGGACAGGCCTTCGGTGTGCCTGGCCCGGCGTAGCGAGCCGTCCACGTCGTAGACCCACGCGTGGTACGGGCAGAGGATCTTCGACACCGCCCCGCACGGCTCCTCCAGCAGCGTCGAACCCCGGTGCCGGCAGACGTTGTAGAACGCCCGCAGCACGCCGTCGGCGCCGCGCAGCACGATCACGTTCTCGCCGCCCGGGCGGACCAGGAAGTACCCGCCAGGCGTCGCCGCCTGCTCGGCCCGCCCGACGCACAGCCAGTCCCGGGCGAACCAGCGGTCCTGCTCGAACGCGAAGACCGCCGGGTCGTGGAACACCCGGGGCGGCAGCATGCCGGCCTCGCGGTACGGCCGCCGGACCGAGGCGATCTCGGCCGCCGTCAGCGGACTGCTCAGTGTCATAGGTCCTCCCACCGGCCCGGGCTACGCCCGTTCTAACACAGGTGTGCTGAGCTGGACCCATGCCGACGGATCTACCCCCCGACGAGCGGGCCGTCGTGGACACCGTCCGCGACTTCGTTGACCGCGAGGTGCGCCCGGTGGCCCGCGAGCTCGAACACGCCAACGCCTACCCGCAGGACCTGATCGGGCGGATGAAGGCGCTCGGGGTGTTCGGGCTGGCGGTGCCGGAGGCGTACGGCGGCGTACCGGTCTCCACCGCCTGCTTCGCGCTGGTCACCGAGGAACTGGCCCGCGGCTGGATGAGCCTGGCCGGCGCGATGGGCGGCCACACCGTGGTGTGCCGGCTCATCGCCGAGTTCGGCACGCCGGAGCAGCGGCGGCGGTACCTGCCCGGGCTGGCCGCCGGCGAGCCGCGCGCCACGATGGCGCTGACCGAGCCGGGCGGCGGCTCTGACCTGCAGGCCATCCGCACGGTGGCCGCCCGCGACGGCGACGAGTACGTGGTGAACGGCACCAAGACGTGGATCACCAACGCGCGTCGCGCCGGGGTGGTGGCGCTGCTGTGCAAGACCGACCCGACGGCCGACCCGCCGCACCGCGGCATCAGCATCCTGCTGGTGGAGAAGGTGCCCGGCCTCACGGTGTCGAAGGACCTGCCCAAGCTCGGCTACAAGGGCGTGGAGAGCTGCGAGCTGTCCTTCGCCGATGCCCGGGTGCCGGTCGGCGCCCTGCTCGGCGGCGTCGAGGGCCGGGGCTTCGCGCAGATGATGCGCGGGCTGGAGACCGGCCGGATCCAGGTCGCCGCCCGGGCCACCGGGGTCGGCCGGGCCGCGTTCGACGACGCGCTGCGGTACGCCCGGCAGCGGGAGACGTTCGGGCAGCCGATCTGGCGGCACCAGTCCATCGGCAACTACCTGGCGGACATGGCCACCCGGCTGACCGCGGCCCGCCAGTTGCTGCTGTACGCGGCCCGCCGGATCGACGCCGGCGAGCGCGCCGACCTGGAGGCCGGGATGGCGAAGCTGTTCTGCTCGGAGACCGCGATGCAGATCGCCCTGGACGCGATCCGGATCCACGGCGGGTACGGGTACTCCACCGAGTTCGATGTGGAGCGGTACTTCCGGGACGCCCCGCTGATGATCGTTGGCGAGGGCACCAACGAGATCCAGCGCACCGTGATCGTCCGCCAGCTCATCGCCCGCGGGGGGCTCTGACCGCTGGCGCTAGCTGATATGAAGGAGGCATGACGAGGCCGGCGATCCTGACCATCGACGACGACCCGGGGGTGTCCCGATCGGTCGCCCGGGACCTGCGGCGGCGCTACGGCGAGCGGTACCGCATCCTGCGCGCGGAGTCGGGCGGGCAGGCCCTGGAGACGCTGCGGGAGGTCAAGCTGCGCGGCGAGCCGGTCGCGGTGCTGCTGGCCGACTACCGGATGCCGCAGATGTCCGGGATCGAGTTCCTGGAGCAGGCGATGGACCTGTTCCCGCGGGCCCGGCGGGTGCTGCTCACCGCGTACGCCGACACCGACGCGGCCATCGAGGCGATCAACGTGGTGGACCTCGACCACTACCTGCTCAAGCCGTGGAACCCGCCGGAGGAGAAGCTCTACCCGGTCATCGACGACCAGATCGACGCCTGGCTGGCCACCCCGGACCGGCCGGTGACCGAGGTCCGGGTGATCGGGCACCGCTGGTCCGCCCCGTCGTTCAAGACCCGGGAGTTCCTGGCCCGCAACGCGGTGCCGTACCGGTGGTACCAGGTGGACGACGACGAGGGCCGCCGGCTGCTGGACGCGGCGGGTCTGGACGGCCAGACGCTGCCGGTGGTCATCACGCCGGAGGGCGAGGCGCTGGTGGCCCCGTCGAAGGCGGACCTGGCCGCGCGGGTCGGGCTGTCCACCACGCCGGCCGAGGACTTCTACGACCTGGTGGTGGTGGGCGGCGGGCCGGCCGGGCTGGGCGCCGCGGTGTACGGCGCCAGCGAGGGGCTGCGCACCGTGCTGGTCGAGCAGGTCGCCACCGGCGGGCAGGCCGGGCAGTCCAGCCGGATCGAGAACTACCTGGGCTTCCCGGACGGCGTGTCCGGGGCGCAGCTCACCGACCGGGCGCGCCGGCAGGCGGTGAAGTTCGGCGCGGAGGTGCTGACCACCCGCCGGGCGGTCCGGCTGGAGCCGCGCGGGTCGGCGCACGCGGTGCGGTTCGCCGACGGCGGCGACGTGTCCGCGCACGCCGTCATCCTGGCCACCGGGGTGTCGTACCGCACGCTGGCCGCCCCCGGCCTGTCCGAGCTGACCGGACAGGGCGTGTTCTACGGCTCGGCGTCGACCGAGGCGCCGAACTGCGCCGGCAAGGACGTGTTCATCGTGGGCGGCGCCAACTCGGCCGGCCAGGCGGCGGTGTACTTCGCCCGGTACGCCCGCGGGGTGCACCTGCTGGTCCGGGCACCGGGCCTGGAGGCGTCCATGTCGCAGTACCTCATCGCCCAGCTCGCCGAGATCCCCACGATCGAGGTGCACACCTGTACGGAGGTGGTGGGCGGCGCCGGGGACGGCCATCTGCAGCGGCTGTCGCTGCGGCACAGCGCCTCCGGCAAGGTCTGGGACGTGGACGCCGAGTGGCTGTTCGTGTTCATCGGCGCGGCGCCGCAGACCGGCTGGCTGCCGGAGGACCTGGCCCGCGACGACCGCGGCTTCGTGCTCACCGGCCCGGACCTGGGCGGCCGCCCCGCAGGCTGGCCGCTGGACCGCGACCCGTACCACCTGGAGACCAGCATGCCGGGCGTCTTCGCGGCGGGTGACGTTCGCGCGGAGTCGGTCAAGCGGGTCGCCTCCGCGGTCGGCGACGGGGCGATGGCGGTCACCCTCGTACACCGCTACCTGGAGAAGCTATGAACCAGCCGGGCGCGAGCGCGGGCACGGGCACGGCCGCCGGCACGGACACGGCCGCTGGCACGGAGCCGGAGCGGCTGTCCATCGAGGAGCTGCGCACGCTGTTCCTGTTCGAGAGCCTCACCGACGACCAGCTCCGCTGGCTGGCCGCCGAGGGCTACGTGGTGGACCTGCCGCCCGGGGTCGTCTTCACCGAGGGCGATGCCGGGACCTGCTGCTACGTCCTGCTGTCCGGCACCATCACGCTGTCCAAGCGCTCGCGCGGCCAGGACGTCGAGATCAACCGCACGGGGCAGCGCGGGGTGTACGCCGGCGCCTTCTACGCCTTCCTGGGCGATGAGGAGACCCGGGAGTACACCGCCACCATGCGGGCCGTCGAGCCGGTGCGGTTCTTCGTGCTGGACGCCGACACGATGGCCACCATGATGCACCGGTGGTTCCCGATGGCGGTGCACCTGATCGACGGCGTGATCATCGGGATGCGCCGGACCAGCGAGACGATTGGCGAACGGGAGCGGCTGCTCGCCCTGGGGTCGCTGTCCGCGGGGCTGACCCACGAGCTGAACAACCCGGCCGCGGCGGCGGTCCGGGCGGTTGCCGCGCTGCGCGAGCGGGTGGCCGGGATGCGGCACAAGCTCGGGCTGCTGGCCGACGGCACCATCGACGCGACCAAGCTGCACCTGATCGTCGAGCTGCAGGAGCGCTCCGTCGAGCAGGCCGCCAAGGCGCCGGCGCGCAGCCCGATGGAGCTGTCCGACGCCGAGGACGAGCTGACCGACTGGTTCGAGGAGCACCAGGTGGGGGCGGCCTGGGACCTGGCGCCGATCCTGGTCAGCGGCGCGCTGGACGTGGCCTGGGCGCAGGGGGTGCTGGACACGGTGGGGCCGGTCCACCTGGAGAGCGCGATCCGCTGGCTGGCGTACACCGTGGAGACCGAGTCGCTGATGAGCGAGATCGACGACTCGGTGACCCGGATCTCCACCCTGGTCGGGGCCGCCAAGCAGTACTCGCAGATGGACCGTGCGCCGTACCAGGTGGTGAACCTGCACGAGCTGCTCGACTCCACGCTGGTCATGCTGGCCGGCAGGATCGGGGACGTGCGGGTGGTCCGCGACTACGACAGCGGCCTGCCGCCGGTGCCCGCCTACGCGGCCGAGCTGAACCAGGTCTGGACCAACATCATCGACAACGCGGTCGCGGCGATGCAGGGCCAGGGCACCCTGACCGTGCGCACCGCCCGCGACGGCGAGAACGCGCTGGTGGAGATCGGCGACACCGGCCCCGGAGTGCCGGCGGAGATCCGGCAGCGCATCTTCGAGCCGTTCTTCACCACCAAGCCGATCGGCGAGGGCACCGGTCTCGGGCTGGACATCTCCTGGCGGATCGTGGTGAACAAGCACCACGGGGAGCTGCGGGTGGTCTCCGAGCCGGGCGACACCCGCTTCCAGGTGGTGCTGCCGCTGCAGCCCGCCGCGGAGCCCGCCGCCGGACCTGCTGCCTGACCCGCCGACGGAGCCGCTGCCCAGGCCGCCGCCCAGCCCGCCCCAACGCCGGCCGCGCAGCCGGGGGCGTAGCGGGCACGTAGCCGGGGACTCAGCCGGGCACCGCCCGCTGCGGACGCTCCTGGGGTACCGCCGCGCGAGGTGTCCGGACGGGCGAATCGTCCGTCTCTTGTAGACACCGGGGGCAGGTGATCTTCGCGCGCTCACCGGCGTGGCCCCCGCGGCTCGCTCCCGCTACCCCTCTGTACCCGTGTCACCGCGAGGAAGGGCGGATCGGCCGATGGAGCAGCGCACAGTCATCGTTGTCGGTGGCGGTCTGGCCGGGCCGCTGGCGTCGCTCTTCCTGGCCCGGCGCGGCTACACCGTCGAGCTGTTCGAGCGGCGCGGCGACCCGCGGCGTGAGGCCGTCGAGGGCGGCCGGTCCATCAACCTCACGCTGGCCGAGCGCGGCCTGCACGCCCTGCGCCGGCTCGGCCTGGAGGAGGAGGTGGTCCGCACCCTGTGCACCCCGCTGCGCGGCCGGGCCGTGCACCGACCGGCCGGCACCGCGGTCATGCCGTACGGCCGGCTCGAGCACGAGGTGCTGTACGCGGTGTCCCGGGCGGAGCTGACAAGGTACCTGCTGGGCGTGGCCGCGGCGGAGCAGGGCGTCCGGCTGCACTTCCACCAGCAGTGCGACGAACTGGACCGGGACACCGCGGCGGCCACCTTCCTGGACGTCCGCACCGGCGAGCGGCGGCGCTGGCGGGCCGGCTTCGTGGTCGGCGCGGACGGGGTGTACTCCGCGGTGCGCCGGCAGATGCAGGCCAGCCGGTACGTGGACTTCGCGCAGTACTACGTGCCGTGGCGGTACAAGGAGCTGACCATCGCGGCCGGGTCCGGCTTCGACCGCAACGCCCTGCACGTGTGGCCGCGCGGCGAGCGGATGATGTTCGCGATCCCGAACCGGGACGGCTCGTTCAACGGGGTGTGCGTGCTGCCGGAGGACGGCCCGGACAGCTTCGCCACGCTGCACACCCCGGACGCGGTGCGTGCCTTCTTCGAGCGCGACTTCGCCGACGCCGTGCCGCACCTGCCGGATCTCGAGGCCGAGTTCCTGGGCCGGCCGGAGGCGGCGTTCCCCACCGTGAAGACCTCCGCGTGGCGGCACCGGGACCGGGTGGTGCTGATCGGCGACGCCTGCCACGGGGTGATCCCGTTCTACGGCCAGGGCATGAACGCGGCGTTCGAGGACTGCGTCATCCTGGACGAGCACCTGGCCCGATACCCCGACCGGGAGGCGGCGTTCGAGGCGTACGAGCGGACCCGCCGGCCGGACACCGACGCGCTGGCCGACCTGTGCGTGCAGAACTTCACCGAACTGCGGGACACCGTGCAGCGACCGCGGGTGGCCGCCGCGAAGCAGGTCGCGCTGCTGGCGAACCGGGTGCTGGGCGACCGGGCGATGCCGCTCTACACGATGGTGTCGCACAGCACCATCCCGTACGCCGACTGCGTCCGCCGGGCCCGCCGGCAGGAGCGGGTGGCCCGGCTGCTCGGCGCGGACCTCGCCATCGGCGCGGTGGCCGCGACGATGGTCGCCCGGGACCGGCTGCGCGCGGTGCGGCCGCGCCTGGCCGCCCTTGCCCGGCCGGCGCGCCGGCCCGCCGCGTCCCCCGCATCCGCCGCGTCCCCGGCCGCCCGGCCGGCCCGTCTGTCCGTCGCGGCGGCTGCCGCCGCACCCGCCGCCGCTGGGAAGGGGGAGTCCCGTGACACCCGCGCCGCTGCATGACCGGCACGTGATCATCTTCCACCGCTGGCGGGACAACTTCGCCGACTACACCCGCTACCTGGACCACCGGGCGAACCGCGTCACCTACGTGAGCACGCCGGTGAGCCGGGACGCGGTGCCGGCGGAGGCCACCGAGGTGGTGGTCGTGGCCGACACCCAGGACTTCGCCGCGGTGCGGGGGGCGATCGCCGGTGCGGTCGCCCGGCACGGCCGGCCGGCCGCGGTGATCGCCCTGCAGGAGGGCGACTTCGCGGTGGTCGCCCGGCTCCGGGAGGAGTTCGGTGCGCTCGGCCGCAAGCCGGACCAGCTCCACCACCTGCTGCACAAGCACGCGATGCTCGAGGCGGCGTCGGCCACCGGCGTGGCGGTGCCGCGGTACGAGCTGGTGACCTCGCCGCGGGCGCTGGCGGAGTTCGCCGACCAGGTGGGCTGGCCGGTGATCGTCAAGCGGATGTACGGCGGCGCGAGCAAGGGCGTGCGCCGGATCGACGGCCCGGCGCAGCTCGCCGACCACCCGGTGAGCCCGGACCGGCCGCTGCTCGCCCAGCGGCACCTGTCGTACCCGATCCACCACGTGGACGGCATCTGGGACGGCGAGCGGCTCGGCCCGTGGCGGCTGTCGCGGTACCTGAACGTGCCCGGCGGCGTCGCCAACGGCTGCCTGGCGTTCAACTACGGCGAGCCGTTCGGGTCGGTGGAGGTGGACGACCCGGTGGCGCTGCAGGTGGTCGGGGACTTCCTGGCCGCGCTGGTGCCGGGGATGTCGCGCGAGCCGTGGATGTTCCACCTGGAAGTGTTCCTGACCGACGACGCGGTGCCGCGGTGCCTGTTCCTGGAGGTCGGCCCGCGGCCGGGCGGCGGGGAGGTCCCGTTCATCTGGCGGGAGCTGCACGGGATCGACGTAATGGAGTGGGAGTTCGCGCTGCAGTGCGAGCAGCGCCCGGCGGTGCGCCCGATCGCGGCCGACACCCCGGTCGGCGGCATGCTGCTGGTGCCGCTGACCGTCCCGCGGCCGTGCCGGGTGGTGGAGGCGCGGTCGATGCTGGGCAGCGTCCCGGGCCTGTACGCGGAGCGGATCCCCGCGCAGGGCACCGAGATACCCGCCTCGGACGCCTCGTATGAGTTGGTGGGCGGCCGGTTCCGCTACCGCGGCACGAGCACCGCCGAGGTGGCGGCGCAGGTGCTCGCCACCGCGGCGGCGTACCGGGTGCGCTGCGAGCCGCTGCCGCCCGAGGTCAGCCGAGCAGCTTGATCGCGGTGCGGAACCCGGTGCCGCGGCTGAACTGCAGGCCGATGTGCAGGTACTGGAACGCCTCCAGCGCGCCGGCGGCGTCCAGCGCCCCGACGTCGATCGGCCGGCAGCCACCCGACACGACGACCCCGGCGACCAGCGCCTTGGCCTCGGCGTCGTCGCCCGCGATGAACACATCCACCGGCTGGCCGTCCACCTGGCCGGCCACCAGGGTGCCCGCGAAGGTGGTGTTCCACGCCTTGACGACACGCGCCCCGGCGGGTGCCGCCGCGGCGATCTGCTCCGCGGCGGAGGTGCCCGGCGGGGTGGCCAGGCCGTCCATCGTCTGCTTGAGCGGGTTGGTGATGTCCACCAGCACCCGGAGGGCCAGCGCGTCGGAGTGCCGCTCGACCAGTTCCAGCGCCGCCTCGTACGGCACGGCCAGCACCACCAGGTCGCCCGCGGGCGTGTCGCCGATGGCGCCGGTGCTCACCTGCACCTCGCCGGTGGCCGCCGCCCGCAGCTCGCCGGCCAGCGCCTCGGCCTGGTCCGCGTCCCGGGCGAGCAGCTCGACGCCGTAACCCCCGGCCAGCGCCCGGGTGGCGATGCCGCGCGCCATGTTGCCGCTGCCCAGCAGGGTGATGGTGGCCATCGCTCGAACTCCTCCGCCTCGGCCTGACCGGTCCAGCCCGTTCCCGACCGGGGACCTTACTGCACCGGGCGAGGGTGGCGGCGGGGGAGGATGGCGGCATGTCCTACGACGTGGCCGCCGTACGCAAGCAGTTTCCCGCGCTGGCCGAGGGGGCGGCGCACTTCGACGCGCCGGGTGGTTCGCAGGTGCCGCAGCCGGTGGCCGACGCGGTGGCAGCCACACTGACGGCGGCCATCGCCAACCGCGGCGAGGTGACCGCGGCCGAACGGCGGGCGGACCGGGTGGTGGCCGAGGCCCGGCAGGCGATGGCCGACCTGCTCGGCGGCACACCGGGGGGCGTCGTGTTCGGCCGCAGCATGACCCAGCTCACCTACGACGTGGCCCGCGCGCTGGCCAAGGGCTGGGGCCCGGGCGACGAGGTGGTGGTGACCCGGCTGGACCACGACGCGAACATCCGGCCGTGGGTGCAGGCCGCCTCACATGCCGGTGCCACCGTCAGGTGGGCGGCGTTCGACCGGGACACCGGCGAGCTGCCGGTCGGGTCGGTGGCCGCCGAGCTGACCGACCGTACCCGGCTGGTCGCGTTCACCGGCGCGTCCAACCTGCTCGGCACCCGCCCCGACGTGGCCGCCATCACGGCCGCGGCGCACCGGGTCGGCGCACTGTCCTATGTGGACGGTGTGCACCTGACCCCGCACGCGCCCGTCGACATCGCCGCGCTGGGCGCCGACTTCTACGCGTGCTCGCCGTACAAGTTCTGCGGGCCGCACCTCGGCGTGCTGGCCGCCGCGCCGGAACTGCTCGGGACGCTGTACCCGGACAAGCTGCTTGCGTCCCCGGACACCGTGCCGGAGCGGTTCGAGTTCGGCACCCTGCCGTATGAACTGCTCGCCGGCACCACCGCCGCGGTGGACTTCCTGGCCGGCCTGGTGCCCGGCGCGGGTGACCGGCGGGACCGGCTGCGCCGGTCGTACCAGGCGCTGGAGGAGCACGAGGCGGGCCTGCTGCGCCGGCTGGAGGAGGGGCTGGACCGCATCGGCGGCATCACCCGGCACGGCCGCGCCGCCCGACGCACCGCACTGGTGCTGTTCTCGGTCGCCGGGCTGCCGCCCGCGCAGGTGTACCGGGAGCTCGGCGCCGCCGGGGTGAACGCTCCCGCGGGCACCTTCTACGCGGTGGAGTGCGCCCGATGGCTCGGGCTCGGCGACGCGGGGGCGGCCCGAGCGGGGCTGGCGCCGTACAGCGACGCCGAGGACGTGGACCGGCTGCTCGATGCGGTGGACGGGCTGGCCCGCTGACGGACCCGCCTCGGCCGCCGCCGGTACCGCAGCCGGCGGCGGGCCTGGGGTCAGGCCGCGGAACCCTCGGCAGGGTCGGACCCAGCCGTGATCAGCCGCAGCGCATCGTCGGCGTAGGCGTCGGAGAGCTGGTAGGCGAGGTCCTCGCGGCCCTCGTCCAGCACCAGGTTGACCTTCTGCGTGTACTCTTCGTGCAGACTGCGCAGGCACTCCGAGACATTCTGCGGAGTGGACAAGGACTGCCTTCCTCTCTCGGGTTCGGGGCCCGGCCCGGACGGCCGGCCTCACCACAACGGTAACCACGAGCGGGTCGCGATCGTTCGTGCCGAGGTGCGTCGGATGCGTCACACCCGCCTCCGGCGGACCCGAGGGTTGTCGGGCGATGTGGCGGGTAGAGCCCGCTCCGGCTGAGGTCCAGGGGTCAGGCGGTCTCGCGGGATCCGCCGTCCGGGACGTCGGTGAACTGGGCGCGCAGCCGCTGCTCGGCGCCGTCGAGCGGGCCGAGGTGGTCCAGGCCGAGCAGCGCGGCGCCGAGCACCGGAGGAGCGGTGAGCATCCGCAGCACGGCGTGCGGGGCGTCGGTGGCGTAGAGCCGTTCGATCTGGTGCATCAGGGAGGCGTCCGGTCGGGCCAGCACGCCACCCCCCAGCACGATCTCGGTGCGGGTGCCGAGCAGGTCCAGGCGGCGCAGTGCGGTGACCCCGAGTGCGGTGACCTCCTCGGCCAGCCGGGTGACGAGCCTGGCCGCCACCGGGTCGCCGGCCTCGGCCTCGGCGAACAGCAGCGGCGCGAGTTCGTTCAGCCGGCCGTCGTCGAGCCGGCCGGTGAACATCGCGATGCCCACGTCACCGGCCCGGGCCATGCCGAAGTGGGCGGGCACGGCGGTGGCGAGGCTGGTGTGCGGCCCGCGGCCGTCCTCGGCCCGCACGGCCCACCACAGCGCCTCCTCGCCCAGGAAGAACCCGCCGCCCCAGTCGCCGGTGCGCCGGCCGAGCGCGGGGAACCGGGTGGTCCGGCCGTCCGGCCCGATGCCGGCGCAGTTGATGCCGGAGCCGCAGACGACCGCGACGCCCCAACCGGTGCTGGCGCCGGCGCGCAGCAGCGCGAAGGTGTCGTTGCCGACATGCGTGCTGTTGCCCCAGCCGCGGGCGGCAAGGGCCTGCTGCAGGGCGATCTCCTCCTCGGGCAGGTCGGCGCCGGCGAGGTAGGCGGAGACATGCTCGACGACCGGGCCGGGCCGGTCGCCGTGCCCCGGCAGCAGCGCCGCCACCACTTCGTCCAGTGTGGACAGTGCGGCGGCGACGCCGGTGGCCTGCGGGCGGAACCCACCGCCACGGGCCGAGTGCAGCAGCCTGCCGTCGTGGCTGACCAGGACGGCGTCGATCTTGCTGTTGCCCCCGTCGATGGCCAGTACGGCCGGCCGGGCGCCCGGCGGTGTGCCGGGTCGGGTGGTGGTGGGCGTCACGGGGCCGCCCACGGCAGGTGGGCGCGGTTGGCGCCGATGACCAGCGCGGTGAGCTGGTCGGCCAGGGTGGCCTGCCCGACCAGTGGGTGCGCAAGCAGGGCGGTGGCGACGGCGTCGGCGCCGCCGTCCCGGGCGGCCCGCACAGCCAGCTCCTCGTACGCCGCGACGTGCCCGATCAGCCCGCGCTGCAGGGGCTCCACTGTGGACACCGGTAGTGGCTCGATCCGTCCACTGTGGACGCGGGCGACGGTCTCGATGACCGCGTCGTCGGGCAGGAACGGGAGGGTGCCGTTGTTGCGGACGTCCACCACGTGGGTGCCGTCGACCCCGCCGAGCAGCGAGGCGATGAGCGCCACCGCCGCCTCGGAGTAGTAGGCGCCGCCGCGCTGGTCCAGCAGCGCCGGCTTGGTGTCGAGCGCCGGGTCGGCGTACAGGGTGAGCAGCTCCCGTTCGATGACGGCGACCTGTTCGGCCCGGCTGGGGTCGTGGCGCTGCTCGGCCAGCACCTCGTTGTGGGCGTAGAAGTAGCGCAGGTAGTACGACGGGACGGCGCCCAGGCGGTGCAGCAGCGCGGCCGGCAGTTCGACGTGGTCGGCGATGTCGTCGCCGTACTCGGCCAGCAGCTTGGGTAGCACGTCGGTGCCGTCCAGCAGCACGGCGCGCTCCCAGGACAGGTGGTTCAGCCCGACGTGGTCGAGCGCGACCCGGTCGGGGGTGACGCCGAGCAGGCCGGCGAAGTACCGCTGGAAGCCGATCGCCACGTTGCACAGGCCGACCGCGCGGCGGCCGTCGTCGAGCAGCGCCCGGGTGACGATGCCGACCGGGTTGGTGAAGTCCACGATCCACGCGTCCGGCGCGCGCTCGGCCACCACCCGGCCGATCTCCCGGACCACCGGCACGGTGCGCAGCGCCTTTGCCAGGCCGCCGACGCCGGTGGTCTCCTGGCCGATGCAGCCGCACAGCAGCGGCAGCGTCTCGTCGGTGAGCCGGGCCGCCTGGCCGCCGACCCGGAGCTGGATCAGCACCGCGGCCGCGCTGTCCACACCGGACACCAGGTCGTCCGAAGTGGACACCAGGGCGGGGTGCCCGTGCCGGGCCAGGATCCGGCGGGCGAAGTCGGCGACGACCTCCAGGCGGCGGGCGTTCGGGTCCACCAGCGCCAACTCGGTGACGTCCAGTGCCGCCCGGTGCCTGGCCAGGCCGTCCACCAACTCCGGCGTGTACGTCGACCCGCCCCCGATGACCGCGAGCTTCACCCCTTGACTCCCGTCAGCGTGACACCCTCGACGAAGACCCGCTGGGCCAGCAGGAACACCACGATGACCGGCATCATCACCAGCAGGGTGGCGGCCATGGTGAGGTTCCACTGCACATGGTGCACCCCGCGGAAGGAAGCCAGGCCGATCGACAGCGTCCAGTTCTGCGGCGTCTCGCCGACGTACAGCAGCGGGCCGTAGTAGTCGTTCCAGGAGTAGAAGAACTGGAACAGCGCCACCGCGGCGACGGCCGGCCGCATCATCGGCAGCACCACCCGCAGCAGCACGCCGACCTCGCCGCAGCCGTCCACCCGCGCGGCGTCGGCGTACTCGGTCGGCATCGACACCAGGAACTGCCGCAGCAGGAAGATGCTGAACGCGTCGCCGAAGACCATCGGGATGATCAGCGGCCAGAGCGTGCCGGTCAGGTGGTACCGCGCCCACATCACGTACAGCGGCACGGCCACCACCTGCGGCGGCAGCATCATCGTGGCGATCACCGCGAGCAGGGCGAACCGCCTGGCCCGGAAGCGGAAGCGGGCCAGCGCGTACGCCACCGGGATGCTGGAGACCAGCATGAGCGCGGTGGCCGCCAGCGCGTAGACCATCGTGTTGCGCAGCCAGGACCACATCGGCGCCTGGTCGAACAGGTTGCGGTAGTTCGACCAGACCCACTGGTGCGGCCACAGGTCCGAGGTGAGCGCCTGGTTGTCGGTCATCAGCGAGGTGAGGAACACGAACACCACCGGCGAGGCGAACATCACCGTCAGCGCCAGCGCGACCGCGTGCGTCCCGACGAAGGACAGGAAGCGGTGCCGGCCGGCCCGTCGCCGGTCCGCGACGCGCCGGGACGCCTCCGGGATCCCGGCGGGCCGGCCGTGCCTGCGCGCCCGCTTGCGCGCCGGGTGCTGCGTCAGCACCGCCATCTCAGGCCTCCCCGCCTCTCGTTGCCCCTCTCGTGGCCCCGCCTTTCACGGCCGCCCTCTCATCGCCCGGGCTCTCAGGCATCGTCGATCAGACCGGACGAGCGGCGCAGCAGCAGCGTGGTGAACCCCAGTGCCACCACGAACAGCACCAGGGCGAGCACGCAGGCGTAGCCGATGTTGTACTGCCGGAACCCCTCCTCGAACAGCCACTGCGGCAGCGTGAGCGTGGAGAAGTCCGGGTACCCCGGGGTGATCTGGGTACCCGGGGCGTCGGTCGCCCCGGACGCCACCCGGGCGGCGACCATCGCCTGGGTGAAGTACTGCAGCGACGCGATCACCCCGGTCACCGCCGTGAAGACCAGCACCGGGGAGATGGCCGGCAGCGTGACGTACCGGAACCGCTGCCAGCCGCTCGCACCGTCCAGCGCTGCCGCCTCGTACAACTCGGCCGGTACGTCCAGCAGGCTGGCCAGGAAGATCACCATCAGGTCGCCGATGCCCCACAGCGACAGCAGCACCAGCGCCGGCTTGGCCCACCGCGGGTCGTTGAACCAGGCCGGTCCGTTGATCCCGATGCCGTGCAGGACGTGGTTGACCGGTCCGGTGCCGGGGTTGAGCAGGTACACGAACGCCAGCGTCCCGGCCACCGGCGGCACCAGGTACGGCAGGTAGAACAGCGTGCGGTACAGCGCGGCGCCGGACCGGATCCGGATCACCACCCCGGCCACGCCCAGCCCGAAGGCCACCCGCAGCGGCACCATCACCAGCACCAGCCACAGCGTGTTACCCATCGCCTGCCACACGTGCGGGTCCTTGTGCACCAGGAAGTCCCAGTTGCGCAGGCCCACCCACACCGGTTCCGACAGCAGGTCGTACTGGGTGAAGGAGAAGTACACCGTGGCCAGCAGCGGGTACACCAGGAAGATCCCGACGCCGGCCAGCCACGGGGACAGGAAAAGCAGCACCCGCACCCGGTACCGGCGCCGCGCCGCCCGCCGGGCGGATCCGGGGGACCTCCCGGCCGCCGCGGCCGGCGGCGCGACCGCCGACACCGACGCGGTCACGGGTTCAGTTCCCGCCGAGGGCGAGCGCGTCGTTGATCTCCTTGTCCAGCTTCGCCAGCCCGGCGGCCAGGTCCGGCACGTGGCCGGCCTCCCAGGACTGGAGGAACGTGACGAAGGTGACGATGTAGGCGCCGCCGTTCGGGCTGGCCGGGGACGCCTGCGTGTTCGGGTTCTTGAAGACGTCCACGAAGGTGCGGAAGTGCTCGTCGTTGGCCAGGTCGGAGGCGGCCGCCAGTGCCGGGATAGTGCTCGGCACGTTGTGGATCGCGTTCGCCAGCGTCACCAGCGAGGCGGTGTTGGTGGTCAGGAACTTCACCAACTCCCACGACGCCTCGGCGTGCTTCGCGCCGCGCGGGATGCCGATGATCGTGCCGGTGATGAAGCCGCCGCCGTACTTGTCGGCCCTGCTGTCGGCCACCGGCACCGGCGCCGTGCCGTACTGGAGCTTCGGCGCCTGCTCGGCGATCATCGCGGTCCGCCACTCGCCGTCGATCGCCATCGCGACCTTGCCGACCTGGAACGGGTTCTCCGCCTCGAACTCATCGCCCAGCGTCCGCTGGAACTTGATCAGGTTCGGGTACCCGTACCAGTCCACCAGGTCCTTCTGCCAGCGCAGGAACGCCGACCACGCCGGGTCGCTGCCGATGTTCGACTTGCCGTCCGGGGTCAGCCAGGTCGCCCCGAACGCCGGCCCGAACGTCTGCGGGCTGTTCTCGTAGTACGTCGACAGCGGCATGAACCCGACCGTCTTCAGGCTGCCGTCCGGGTTCTTCACGGTGAGCTTCTTGGCCATCGCGGTCAGTTCGCTCATCGTCTTCGGCGGGCCGCTCAGGCCGGCCGCGGTCAGCAGCGACTTGTTGTAGTACAGGCCGGTCACGTCCGCCAGCAGCGGCAGGACGCACCGCTTGCCGCGGAACTGCGTGTAGTCCGACACCGCCTTGGGGAACTGGCTCATGTCGACCTTGTCGCGGCTGATCAGCGGTGTCAGGTCCTGGAACGCCCCCGACTGGCAGAACTTGCCCACGTTGTCGGTGGTGAACGACACCGCCACGTCCGGCGGGTTCCCGGACCGGATGCCCGCGGTGATCTTGTCGTCGTCCTGGCCGGACACCGCCTTCACCGTGATGTTCGGGTGCGCGTCGTGGAACAGCGACAGCATCTTGTTGAACGCGTTCACCTCGTTGGCGCTGCTGCCGAAGCCGTGCCAGATGGTGAGCGTCTGCTGCTCGGTGACGGCCGGGCCCTTGGTCTGCTGCTGGGGGCTGCCGGCCGTACAGCCGGCCACCAGGAGCGCGAGAGCCGCGCCGGTGGGTACCGCAATCCGACGGTGGGAACGCACGGGATACTCCTCGCAGCTGGGCGGCCTCGGTGTGCCGCAGGCAGATGGTCAGGCGAAGGTGCGGCCGAAGACCGCCTTCCGCGCCGCCGACAGGGCAAGATGCAGGGCGCCCAGGAGCACGGGGTTCCCTTCGACTGAGCAGATCTTCAGGCGGGGCCGGCCGATGGCGATGGTGTGCAGCTCGGTCTCGATGCGGGACCGCAACGGCTCGCCGCCGGCCTGCAGCACGTCGCCGGCCAGCACGACCAGCCCGGGGTCAAGCACCGACCCGATCACGGCCAGGCCGGTGGCCAGCCGGGCGGCCAGCTCGTCCACCGCGGCGGCGGCGCGCTGCCCGCGGTCGCCGGACGCGCCCAGCGCCGCCACCGCCCGGGCCACCGCCACCGCCGGCTCCCGGGCCGGGAAGCCGTGCTCGCGCATCAGCCGGCGCACCGCGGGTCCGCCGACCAGGTACTGGAAGCCGCCGTCCCCGGTGGTCGCGACGTCCCGGAACACCGGCTGGCCGGGCACCGGCATGTACCCGACCTCACCGGCGCCGCCGGTGGCGCCCCGGTGTGGCACGCCGCCCAGCACGTACGCCATGCCGATGCCCTCACTGACCCACAGCAGCGCGAACGCGGGCGACCCCGCCGCGGCGCCGTGGTCGTACTCGGCCATCGCCACGACGTTCACGTCGTTCTCGATGTCCACCGACACCCCGAGGGCGTCCCGTATCCGGTCCTGCAGGCCGGGCCCGTGCCACTGCACCAGCTCCGGCGCGTACTCGAGCTGGCCGGTCTCCGGGTCGATCGCGCCGGGGCTGCCGATCACCACGTGCCGGAGGTCGGACAGCTCAAGCCCGGCGCGCTGCACGGCGCCGAGCAGCACCTTGCGGACGTGCACCGGGGCGCCGCCGGTGCCGCGGGCCGGGGTCGGCACCTCGTGCTCGGCCAGCACCCGGCCGGTCACGTCGGCGACCGCGGCCTGGATCCGCTCGGCGGTGGCGTCCAGCCCGGCCACGTACGCCGACGCCGGGTTGACCGCGTACAGCTCGGCGGACGGGCCGCGCTGGCCCTCGCGCAGGCCCTCCAGCACCACCAGGCCGGCCTCCTTCAGCCGCATCAGCAACTGCGACGCGGTCGGCTTGGACAGGCCGGTGAGCGCCCCGATCTCGGCCCGGGAGAGCGGGCCGCGGGCGAGCAGCAACTCCAGCGCCGCGCGGTCGTTGATCGCCCGCAGCAGGCTGGGCGTACCCGGAGTCGGGGGTCCGACCGAGGTGGCCAACGGATTAGGAAACCTTCCTGCTTGTCTCACTACGAAGGAAACCTTCCTACTATCTGCGAAGAGAGTACGGACGCCCGCCGAGGCCAGTCAAGAGTCCGGGCCGCGGCACCGGGACGGCCGGTCCACGCCCCCGGGTGGTTTGTCCGCGCCGGGCGGGCTGGTCCGCGGTCAGCGGAGCAGGCCGGACCGACGCTTGAAGATCAGCGTGCAGATGCTCGGCGGGTACCCGGGGTTGCCGCCGTCCTCCTGCCGCCACAGGTCCCAGCCGCTGGTGCCGAGGAGGTTGGCGCACTCCACCCAGTGCCGCCAGCCGCCGGCCAGGCCGGAGATCGGCCCGGAGATCTCTGCGATGCCCCAGCCGCCGATCGCCTCGGGGTCGGTCTGCCAGTCGGGGCCGATCGTGCGCCAGAGCTGGATGAAGAGGACCTCGGTGGTAGCCACGGGATGACGGTAGTGCGGCAGGCCCCGGGAGCAAGTTCCGAACCGCTACTTCGGGGGCATCCGGATCGCGCCGTCCAGCCGGATGGTCTCGCCGTTCAGCATCGGGTTCTCCACCGCGTGCCTGACCAGGGCGGCGTACTCGGCCGGGTCGCCCAGCCGGCTGGGGTGCGGGACCTGGGCGCCGAGCGCGGTGATGGCCTCCTCCGGCAGCGAGGCGAACAGCGGCGTGTCGAACAGCCCCGGCGCGATGGTCACCACCCGGATGAGCTGGCCGGCCAGGTCGCGGGCGATCGGCAGCGTCATGCCGACGATGCCGCCCTTGGACGCGGAGTACGCCGCCTGGCCGATCTGCCCCTCGAAGGCCGCGATCGACGCGGTGTTGACGATGACGCCCCGCTCGCCGTCCACCGGCTCGGCCTGCGTCATCCGCTGGGCCGCCAGCCGGATCACATTGAACGTGCCGATGAGGTTGACGGTGACCACCCGGGTGAACAGCTCCAGCGGGAACGGCCCGTCCCGGCCGACGGTGCGGGCGGCGTTGCCGATGCCGGCGCAGTTCACCGCGATCCGCAGCGGGCCGAGCCCGCCGGCCGCGTCCAGCGCCGCGGTCACGTCCGCCTCGCTGGTCACGTCGCCGGCGCAGAACACCGCGCGCTCGCCGAGGTCCTTGGCCACCTGCGCGCCGGCCGAGCCCGGCAGGTCGAGCAGCACCACCGACGCGCCGGCCCCGTGCAGCGCCCGCGCGGCGGCCTGCCCGAGCCCCGACGCGCCGCCGGTGACCACCGCCACGGTGCCTGCGATGTCCATGCTTCCTCCGATCCGTACGCGCCTCCGGCGCCAGCATGTCAGAACGGCGGCGCGTCCGGCGCAGTTGCTCACCGCGCACCGGCGGGCTGGTTACCGTCCGTGCACGAGACTGCGTTGGCCGGCCGGCCGGCGGGGTGGCGCCGCGCGGCGGGCTGAACGGGCGGTGCCGCGGTGCGGGTGGCACGATGGCGTCCGTGCCGGATCGCCGACCGCCGAGGCAGCGTGCGCGTCCGGGTGGCCGGCAGCGCGATCCCGGCGGGCCCACCGCGGGCCGGCACCATGTGGAGACCGGCACCGCGGAGATCCTCGGCGACTGGGACGACCCGGACGGCTGGATGGTGCTGGTCAACGGGGTGCCCAGCTCCTACGTGCACCTGTCCGACCCGACCCGGCTGGAGTTCGAGTACGTCCGCTGGATCGGGGACGTGCTCGACCTCGCCGCGCCGCAGGGGCAGCCGCTGCGGGTCGCGCACCTGGGCGGCGCCGGGTGCACGCTGGCCCGGTACGTGGCCGCGACCCGGCCGGGCTCGCCGCAGGTGGTGTACGAGCTGGACGCCGAGCTGGTGGAGCTGATGCGGTCGGCGTTCGGTCGGCGGGGCTTCCGGCTGCAGGTGGCCGACGCGCGGCAGGCGCTGGCCGGGCTGCCCGGCGGGTCGCGGGACATCGTGATCCGGGACGCGTTCGTGGGCGAGACCGTGCCGGCGCACCTGTCCACGCTGGAGTTCGGCCGCGAGGTGGCCCGGGTACTGGCCCCGGGCGGGCTGTACGTCGCCAACGTGGGCGACCGCGAGGGCGCGCCGCTGGCCCGGGCGGAGGCGGCCACGCTGCTGACCACGTTCGGCGATGTGGCGATGATCGGCGAGCCGGGGCAGCTCCGCGGCCGGCGGTTCGGCAACGTTGTGCTGGTGGCCGGCCAGGGGCCGCTGCCGCTGGATGGGCTGACCCGGCGGCTGGCCGCGGCCCCGGTGCGGGCCCGGCTGGTCGAGCCGGGCCGGGTGCGCGAGCTGGCTGCCGGGATCCATCCGCTCACCGACCCCTAACCCGCCGCCCCCGCGCCTACCGGGTGATTGCCCACCTGGGGGGCCGGCCGCCCACGTGGGGCGGCCGGCCGCCACAGCGCTACGCCGTGGTGATCTCCAGGACGTGGTGACCACCGGAGGCGGCCACCACCAGCTCGCGGCCGCGGGCGGTGGTCCGCACCGTGTACGCGACCACCGCGCCGTCCAGCCGTACGGCGGTCACCTGCGCGCCGGTCGGCAGCACCGCACCGATGGTCAGCCGCAGCGGGTCGGGGGCGGTCACCTCGGTGCGCAGCAGGTTCCCGGCGCGGCTGGCCGCAACGGCCACCGACCCGTCGCCGAGCCGGATGTTGCGCCCGGCGATCCGGTCCTGGCCGGCGGGCAGTTGCGGCACCACGGCCAGCGCCGACCGGCCGAGGTCCGGCGCGACCCCGAGCTGCTGGCTCACCACCGGCCACAGCACGCCGTACGCGCCCCACGCCTGCAGCACGCTGGACCGCTCCGTCCAGAGCCGGTCGATGTTGGCGCCGAAGTCCGGCGACGGCGCGATCTCCGGCATCGCCCCGGGCTGCTCCCACACCGTCGGGTCGAGCTGGATGCGGGCGTTCGCGGTGGTGTACCGCTGCTGCTGGTCAGTGCCGAGCCGGCCGTAGTTGCCCTCGGACACCGCCATGATCGCGGTGTTCAGCGAGAAGATGACCCGCTCGCTCTGCACGCTGGAGACCTCCGAGTCGCAGGTCGCGCCGTGGTTGCCACCCGGGTCGCTGGTCGGCCCGGTCCCGGTGTGGTAGAGCCCGAACACGTCGGAGTAGCAGGGGCCCTGCCGGCCGTCGAGCACCGCCTGCGCGTGCCCCGGCTCGGCCAGCGGGGTGGCCGCCGCGCCTGGCCGGGCCAGCAGCGCGTCCAGCGGGGTCAGGCCGATCCAGTGCCGCTGGAACACCTGCACGTCGCCGGGGTCGGCGAGGGAGTCGGCGTACTGGTCGGCGGTTCGGTCGAACCACCAGGCGCTCTCGAAGCGCTGGACCAGGTCGGCTGCCTTGCCGGCGGCCCAGGTGTAGGTCGCCTGATCGCCCTTGGCGGCGGCCATGTCCGCCAGGTCGGTCAGCCCGCGGATCGTGTACACCGTGTTGTCCAGCTTCTCGGTGCCCATCCCGGACCGCTCCACGTTGCCCAGCCCCTCCGGCCAGCCGTCGTTGTCGGCGTCCAGGGTGGAGTAGATGTAGCGCATGTTGCGGACGGCGAAGTCGTACAGCTCGTCCCGGAACCCGTTGTCGCCGGTCCACCGCCACACCAGCGCCACCGCGCTGGGGAACTTCGCGGTCTCGTCGGTGTTGCCGGGGTCGGAGTTCGCGCCGAAGTACACCGACCCGTCCGACATGACCTCGTGCACCACCTTGCCGCTGCGGGCGTTGACGATGTCGCTGACCCGCTGCAGGGCGCGCAGGTGCGCCTCGATCGGCGCGAAGTCGCCGGCCGCCACCGCGGCGAACGCGGTGTACTCCCCGTCGGTGCCGAACATCCACGGGTAGTCCGGGAAGCCCGCGGCGAACCACCGCGCCCGGGCCAGCGTGCCGACCACCGGCGGGTACACGGTGCCGGCGTGGACCGCGCGCAGCCGCAGGTCGTCGGCCTGCTGCACCGAGTCGGCCAGCATCTGCTTGGTCCACTCCACGCTGCTCTGCAGCAGCCGGTCGCCGGGCAGGTCAACCACCGTGCGGCCGGCCACCTCGGCCCGGCCGGCCAGCTTGTCGGTAAGCAGCCGGAGCGGGTTGGCCAGCGCCTTGTTCTGCTGCACGGTCGCGTCCGCCACGCCGCGGTCCGAGCCGGCCACCGCCACCCACACCACGGTGGGCCGGCCGGCGGCCAGGTCCAGCCGGTACCGCAGCTCGCCGCCGGTGCCCTTGCCGTAGGCGGTGTCGTCGCACCGGGGCGGCTGCGGCGGCGCGTTCGGGCCGGACGCCGGGCAGATCACCGGCGGGTCCTGCGGGCCGCGGAAGTTCGGGCCGAGGGAGGTGCCGGACGGCTGCAGCCGGGCGCCGGTGAGGGACGCGGCGGACACCACGGCGGCGTAGTCGTGCCGCTCCGCGTTCGGCACCGGGGGCGTGCCGCGTTCGGTGAACACCAGGCGGCCGGCGGCCACGGCGCCCGCGTCGGGCAGGTTGTAGACGAGCTGGCTCGGGTTGGTCTCGCCCCAGGGGTAGACCTTGGACAGCTCCGAGTGCGCGTCCACCGACAGCGTGACGGTGCGGCTGGTGGGCGCGGACAGCACCAGCCCGACCAGCCCGGCGCGCAGCCCGTCCGGCACGAAGTCGAGCCGGTCCACCCGCACGCCCGCGGTGGCGGGCAGCGTGCGGCGCAGGTACCCGTACCCGCTGGTGAACGAGGTGGCGCCGCCGATCCACTGGCCGTCCAGGCCGAACCACACCCCGTCCAGCAGCTTGACCGGCGGCGACCAGAAGCCGCCCATCTCGCCGCGGGTGTGGAAGCCGGACGCCGGCCAGGTCCCGTCCGCGGCGGACATGGAGTAGAGCCGGTCGCCGGTGACCAGGGCCCGGCGATCGGCCAGCCGGGTGGTCTCGGTCAGCTCGGCCGGCCCGGTGAGCGTGGCGAGCCCGGGTGGGCCGGCCAGCGGTAAGGCGGTGCCGCCCGGGGCCTGCGCCGCCGCGGGCGCGACCAGGACGAGCAACGGTGCCACGGTGGTCACGGCGGCCAGGATGGGAAGACAACGACCTCGGCGCATGGGAACCCCCACGACGACATCGACGGCCAGACAGGACCTGTGCAGCGAACCGCCGTCTGCGGCGCGCCGCAACTCGAGCGGCCGGGCGTGATAAGCAGGTGGCCATGGACTTCCCCACCTTCGCCGACGTGCTCGCCGCCCGGCGCCGGATCGCCCCGCACCTGCGGCCCACCCCGCTGTACCGCTACCCGGCGCTGGACGCCGTGGCCGGCACCGAGGTGTGGGTCAAGCACGAGAACCACCAGCCGATCGGCGCGTTCAAGGTGCGCGGCGGCGTCAACCTGATGTCCAGCCTGATGTCCGGCCCGATGTCCGGCCCGATGTCCGGCCTGGACACCGACGACCGCCGCCGCGGGGTGGCCACCGCCTCTACCGGCAACCACGGGCAGTCGATCGCGTGGGCGGCGCGGCTGTTCGGGGTGTCGGCGGTGGTGTGCGCGCCCGAGGGCGCCAACCCGGTGAAGATCGAGTCGATCCGGGCACTGGGCGCGGAGGTGGTGCTGTCCGGGCGGGACTTCGACGAGGCCCGGGAGCTCTGCGAGCGGCTCGCCGAGAAGGAGGGCCGGCGCTATATCCACGCCGGGAACGAGCCGCTGCTGATCGCCGGGGTGGCCACCGGCTCGCTGGAGATCTTCGAGGAGCGGCCGGACATCGACGTGGTGGTGGTGCCGGTCGGCGGCGGCAGCGGCGCGGCGGGGGCCAGCCTGGTGACCCGGACGGTGCGGCCGGACGCCCAGGTGGTCGCGGTGCAGTCGGCGGCGGCCCCGGCGGCGTACCGCTCCTGGCAGGCCCGCGCCCTGGTCGAGGGGCCGATGGGTACCTTCGCCGAGGGGCTGGCCACCCGGACCGCGTTCGACCTGCCGCAGCGGATGCTCTGGGCGCTGCTGGACGACTTCGTGCTGGTGTCCGACGACGCGCTGCGCGCCGCCACCCGGACCATGATCGAGAAGACCCGCAACCTGGTCGAGCCGGCCGGCGCGGCCGCGCTGGCCGCGGTGCTGGCGGACCCTGGGCGGTTCGCCGGGCGGCGGGTCGCGGTGGTGTGCAGCGGCGGCAACATCAGCCCGGCGCAGCTGCGGGAGGTGCTCGGCGCCGGCTGAGCCGGCACCATGGAGGCATGTGCCGCAGCATCAAGACTCTCCGCCCGCCGTTCAGCGAGGCGGTCACCGAGGACGACGTGCACGCCGCCGCCCTGCAGTACGTACGTAAGGTCTCCGGGTTCCGCGCGCCGGCCGGGCACAACGCCGAGGCGTTCGAGGAGGCGGTCGAGGCGGTCACCGCGGCCACCCGCGAGCTGCTGGAACGGCTGGTGGTGCGCGGCGCCGCCCAACGGCCGGCCGCCGAGGGCGCCGACGGCGCGGAGGGCGCGGAGGGCGCGGCGTAGGTCCGTCCATCTTGCGTCGTCCATCCGTGGCGTCTGTCCGGTCGAGCATTTGGGTGGTCTGTTTCGTGGCCGAGGTTGGTCTGGATCGGTGGGTCGGCTGCGGTTCCCGGCTTGGTGACGAGGCAGCGATGGGGGGTTGGCTGGGTCCCGGAGTCGGGTTCTGGCTCGGTCTCTGTGGTGGCCGAGGTTGGTCCGGGATCGGTGGGTTGGGTGCGGTTCCCCGGCCTGGGTGACGAGGCGGCGACGAGGGGTGCGGGGCTGGCTGGGTTGCGTCCCGGCGTCGGGTTCCAGCTCGGCTGTCTGGTCGCCGGGGTTAGTCCGGGATCGGTGGGTTGGCGCGATTTCCGGCCGGTGACGAGGCGGCGACGAGGGGTGGAGGGGTGGCTGGTCGGGTCCCCGGGATTACGTTCCAGCTCGGGGCTTTCGCTTGGGCGGGTACGTCGGGTGGTATCGCCTTTCGTCCGTGACGTTGCTGTTCGGGCGGTGGGTGACCGCGGCGGGTGTGGCCTTTGTCGGACCGGGCCGGGGACGGTGGTCGGGTACGGCTGGGAATCCGGTAGGGGTTATCGGTGGCAAGCTCGCGGCCGGTGAGGCGCGCCAGCGCCGAGTCGGCCGGGAGCGCGGCAGCCGGACGCCCGGAACCACAGTGCCAAGGTGACCGACCACAGGCGTCCGACGTACCCAACCACCCACCCAAGCAATTCGTAACCCCGGACGGTCGGTGACTGTTCAAGCCAGGGAACAGTACCCGGGTGACTTTATTGGTCTTTTCTCTTGCACCGAGACATTCGGATATGAGATCATAGAACACATGTTCGACAGTGAGGCCGACCGGGACATGGCAACCCTGGCCACCACCGACCTCGACATCGAGGCCCTGTACCCGACCGACCCCGACGCCCACCCGCTGAACCGCGGCTACACCGAACTGGACCTCCTCGCCGCCTGCGAACAACAAGTCGGCTACCTGCACGCCATGCAGTTCCGCGCGCTGGCCCGGTTCGCCGCGCTGCGGCCCAGCGACAAGGGCCAACTCTTCTCCGACTTCGCCCCCGATGAGGTCGCGCTGGCGTTGGGCTGGACCCGGGCGGTGGCCGGGACGCGGCTGGGGTTGGCGCTGACCCTCACCGACCGGC
>WNGF01003511.1_pt2 | contig 30898 bp, 26 predicted proteins | sample 5400641 | NCBI WGS metagenome assembly WNGF01 (sample SAMN13153371, study PRJNA577476) | soil metagenome | isolation source: 80 cm soil or saprolite under grassland replicate 2 | place: USA:California | collected 2016-06-15 | reverse complement strand
CGTCTCCGGGGACACCGTCTCAATCGATCGCAGCGGCTACTCGGCCCACTTCAACAACAAGAACGTGGGCACGAGTAAGCCCGTCACCGTCAGCGGCGTCACCCTTGGCGGCGTCGACGCCGGCAACTACACGGTCTCGCAACCGACCGGTCTGACCGCGAACATCTCGGCCAAGGAGCTGAGCATCAGCTTGCAGGCCAACAACAAGACCTACGACGGCACCACCAACGCGCCGATCAAGTCCGGCCCGGCTCCGAGCCTGGTCGGCGTGGTCAGTGGCGACACGGTCGTCCTGGACGGCACCTCTGCCTCGGCCAGCTTCGCGAACAAGAACGTGGGCACCGGCAAGACCGTGACCGCCTCCGGCTTCACCAAGTCGGGTGCCGACGCTGGCAACTACGTGTTCGCCAGCCCGCAGGGCACGACCACGGCCGACATCAGCGCCAAGGAGGTGAGCGTCAGCTTCGAGGCCCAGAACAAGGAGTACGACGGCACGACCGCGGCGACGATCAAGGCGAGCCCGGCTCCGAGCCTGGTCGGTGTGGTCAGCGGCGACAACGTCACGCTCGACGGCAGCTCGGCAAGCGCCAGCTTCGCGAACAAGAACGTGGGCACTGGCAAGACGGTCACTGCCAGCGGCTTCACCAAGGGCGGCACCGACGCTGGTAACTACGTCTTCGCGACGCCGCAGGGCACGACCACGGCCGACATCTCGGCCAAGGAGCTGAGCGTCAGCTTCCAGGCCAACAACAAGACCTACGACGGCACAGACAACGCCACCATCAAGGCGAGCCCGACTCCGAGCCTGGTCGGCAAGGTGACAGGCGACGACGTCGCGCTCGGCACCGGCTCGGCCGCGGCCCACTTCGACAGCAAGAACATCGGCACCGGCAAGGCGGTCACCGGCTCGGGCTTCACCAAGTCGGGCACCGACGCCGGCAACTACGTCTTCGCGACGCCGCAGGGCACGACCACGGCCGACATCACCAAGGCTCCGCTCGACATCTCCGCCGTCGGCGATACCAAGGTGTACGACGGCAGCACCAGCTCGAGCGGCGTGCCGACGGTCGGGACGGGGCAGCTCCAGGGGAGCGATACCGTCGACGGCCTGATGCAGGCGTTCCAGTCGAAGAACGTGCTCGGCTCATGGGGCAGCACCCTCGTCGTGACCGGCTACACGGTCCACGACGGGAACGCGGGCGGCAACTATGACATCACGACACACACGGCAGCGGGCACGATCACCAAGGCCCCGCTGGACATCAACGCCACCAGCGACAGCAAGACCTACGACGGCACGACGAGCTCGAGCGGCACGCCGACCCACAGCGCTAGCCAGCTCAAGGCCGATGACACCGTCGACGGTCTGACGCAGGCGTTCCAGTCGAAGAACGTGCTCGGGACCGGCAACAGCACGCTCGAGGTCAGCGCCTACACGGTCAACGACGGCAACTCGGGCGGCAACTACGACGTCACGACCCACACGGCCAGCGGCACGATCACGCGGGCATCGCTCGACATCTACGCCGTGACCGACACGAAGGTGTACGACGGGACGACCAGCTCCACCGGCACGCCCACCGTCAGCGGCCTCCAGGGCAGCGACACCGTGACCGGCAAGGCCCAGCGCTTCCAGTCGAAGAACGTGCTTGGGACCGGCAACAGCACGCTCGAGGTCAGCGCCTACACAGTCAACGACGGCAACTCGGGCGGCAACTACAACGTCACGCCCCACACCGCCTCCGGCACGATCACGAAGAAGAACCTCACCGTCAGCGGCATCACGGCGAACAACAAGCCCTGGGACGGGAACACGTCCGCGACGCTTAACGTCGGCGGGGCTTCCCTCGTGGGAGTCGTGAGCGGAGACACGGTGACGCTCAACACGGGTGCGGCGGTGGGCACGTTCGGAAGCGCCGCCGTCGGGTCGCAGACCGTCATGATCTCCGGCCTGACGATCTCGGGTGCGGACACCGGCAACTACAACCTGATCCAGCCCACGACCACGGCTAGCATCGGCGCCTGGAACGCGGATGGCTATGGGTTCTACGCGCCAGTCGGCGTGACGAACTCGATCTTCACGGCAGCGCCCGCACAGGCACCGACGTCGAACCCGGGCGAGGCGTGGAACACGGCCAAGGGCGGATCGACGATCCCGCTGAAGTTCAACGTCTTCGCGAGCACCGTGGAGAAGACCAACCTGCAGGACATCAGCGGCTTCCAGACCTTCAGGCTGAATGCCTGCTCCGGTGGGGCCGGTGAGGACCAGGTCGACTTCGTCGGCTCGGGTAACACCAGCCTGCGCTACGACACCTCTGCGATGCAGTGGATCCAGAACTGGAAGACGCCGACCAATGGCTCGGACACCTGCTACCGCACGATCGTGACGTTCGCGGACGGCTCCTCGATCGAGGCCTTCTTCAAGCTCAGGAGATAGCTCACGGGAACTGCGGGCGGAGGGGAGCGCCACGGCGCTCCCCTCGACGTATCTGCGGAGCGTAAGGAGTTCGTAAGGCTCTTCCGAACGGCGGGATCCGGCTGAACAGGCCGATACCATGGCCTGCGTGCCAACGGCGGTCGTAACCGGCGGAGCCGGGTTTCTCGGCTCTCATCTTTGCGAGTACCTGCTGGAAAAGGGCTACCGCGTGATCTGCGTGGACAACCTCGAAACCAGCAGCCTCGAGAACCTCGAGCACCTGCGGGACGACGGCTTCGTCTTCCGCAACCACGACATGATCGAGCACCTCGAGATCGACGAGCCGGTCGACGCCGTCTACCACCTGGCCGCGCTCGCAAGCCCAATCGACTACCTCCGCCAGCCGCTCCATTCGCTGAAGGTCGGTTCTTACGGAACGCACCACGCGCTCGGCCTCACGAAGTTCAAGCGAGCCCGTTTTCTGCTCGCCTCGACGAGCGAGGTCTACGGCGACCCGCAGGTGCACCCGCAGCCTGAGAGCTACTGGGGCAACGTCAACCCGATCGGCCCCCGCGGGGTCTACGACGAGGCCAAGCGCTACGCCGAGGCGCTGACGATGGCGTACCACAACCAGCAGGGCGTCGATACAGCGATCGTTCGAATCTTCAATACCTACGGGCCCCGGATGCGCTCGCACGACGGGCGGGCGATTCCGACCTTCATGCGCCAGGCGGTCGAGAAGGCGCCGATGACGGTCTTCGGCGACGGCTCGCAGACGCGCAGCTTCTGCTACGTGGACGACCTCGTCCGCGGCCTCCATCTGCTCGCCGAGAGCGACGAGCATCTGCCGGTGAACCTCGGAAACCCGCATGAATTCACGATCCTCGAGCTCGCACAAACCGTTGTCCGGGTGACGTCGTCTAAGAGCGAGATCGTGTTCGAAGCGCTACCAATCGACGATCCCCAGGTTCGCCAGCCCGACATCACGCGGGCCAGGCGGTTGTTGGGCTGGGAACCGGAGATCGAGCTCGAGGAGGGGCTGCGGCGCATGCTGCCGAGCCTCGGAAGGGAGCCACTTGGGGTTTAAAAGGACAAGCATCGCCCTGATCGTGATCGTTCTCTGCGCCGTCGCCGCTTCGGCGAAGCCGCCACCCGCCAAGGCGGGCGGCGGAATGCTTGTCGGCCTGTACGAGCCGGTCCTGCCGTTGACCACGCCTATCAAGGCGTTCGCGACCTTCACCAGCCTGCGCGTCCGGGTACTCCGGATGGATCTGCAGTGGGCCGTCATCGCGAAGAAGCGGCCGGAGCATCCGGCGGACCCGCGCGACCCGGCCTACGACTGGGACGTTTACGACAAGTTCGTCCTGGACGCGCACCGGAACCACATCGTCGTCCTCTTCACCATCTTCGGGACGCCGGCGTGGGCTAACGGCGGCCAGAAGGTGAACCGGGCGCCGAAGCGGATGATCTACCTGCGCCAGTTCGCTTACGCGGCCGCGAAGCGCTACGGCGGCTCCTTCGAGCGGGGCGACGGGACAGTCCTGCCGGCGGTCCGCAGGTGGATGGCCTGGAACGAGCCCAATAACCCGGTCTTCCTGCGGCCACAGTGGAAGAGGGCCGGCGGGCGGAACATCCCCGTCGCCGCCCGTACGTACGCGCAGATGTGCACCGCCGTGTGGGCGGGCGTTCACGCGACGCAACTGAAGGAGACGGTCGCCTGCGGAGGAACCGACCCACGCGGGAACAACAGGGCGCGCGGCACCCGACCCTCGATCGCGCCGCTGACCTTCCTCGCGGCGCTCAAGCGCTACGGCCTACGGCACTTCGACGTCTACGCGCATCACCCGTACTACAGCAGCCCCCAGGAGAGCCCGACAACGCTGCCGAGGAGCAAGAACGTCATCACGCTCGCCAACATCAACGTGCTGATCGGCCTGCTGACGCGTCTCTACGGGCACAAGCAGCTGTGGATCACGGAGTACGGCTACCAGACGAAGCCGCCGGACCCGCACTTCGGAGTCAGCTGGGCGAAGCAGGCGCAGTACCTGACGAAGGCGTTCTCGATGGCGCGGCGGAACCCGCGAATCGGCCTGATGGTCTGGTTCCTCCTGCGTGACGAGCGGCGGATCTCGGGCTGGCAGTCCGGGCTCGAAACCGCGGGCGGCAGGAAGAAGCCGGCCTACTACGCCTTCAGGCGCCTGCGACACTAAGAAACCGTGGCAGTCAGGACACCGCAGCAGGGGAGGGGTCGGATCCCCGCCCCCGCGGCGGCCGTTCGCGAGCCTGACGACCGGATTCCGGTCGACATCCGCTACGGGAAGCCGTTCTTCCTCGCGCCGAGCAGGCTCGCCGCCGCGTCGCGCAGGATCGCGAGCATCACCGCGCTCGTCGCCTTCGACCTCACCGGGCTCGTGCTCGGTCTCTACGCGGCGCTCGTCGTCCGGGAGCTCTACTACGGCTCGCCGGTCCTCTGGGGCTTCCTCTGGCGTGTCGAGACGGACTGGCTGCCGTTCCTGACCCTGATCACGGTGCTGGTCTTCTCCCAGGCGGACCTCTACGCCGGGCGGGAGCGGCGCCCCGGCTTCGGGCGCATCCTCTCGTCGCTCGTCGTGGTCGCGCTGGTGACCCTCGCCTTCGGCCTCGGCACCGGGCACAAGTTCTCGACCTACGGGCTGGCGCCGACGGCCGTCCTCTTCTGCGCGATCGCGATCTCCGCGCTTCGCGGCAGCTACGACCTCGTCACGCAGGACCTGCTCCGGGCGCTCGGCGCCCGCCGGCACGCGCTGCTCGCAGGCTCCGGAGAGAGCCTGGCCGCGCTGCACAACGCGCTCGGCTCGCGCAGGAGCGGGATCGACTACGAGTTCGTCGGAGCGCTCGCGCCCGAGGGTGACCCGGTCGACCTCCCGGTCCTCGGCGAGCTGCACGACCTGCCCCTGGTGCTGGCCGAGACGAGGGTGGACGAGCTGATCGTCGCCGACTCGGCCTTCAGCGAACGCGAGCTGCTCGAGATCGTCTCGCACGCGCACCGCGAGGGCGTCAATGTCCGGATCGCCCCGAAGACGACGGAGCTACTGACCGAGAGGGTGGAGTTCGTGCCCGGCCAGGGCGTGCCGCTCTTCGAACTGCGGCCGCCTGCGTTCATCGGGATGGACTGGGTGGTCAAGCGGGCGTTCGACCTCGGCGTCTCCACGCTCGTGCTGCTCGTCGGGCTTCCGCTCTGGCTCGTAGTCGCGGTCGCCGTCAAGCTCACCTCCCGCGGGCCGGTGTTCTACCGCGACACCCGGATCGGGCTGGGCGAGCGGGCGTTCGGGATGCTGAAGTTCCGCACCATGTACGCGGACGCGGCCGGCAGGCAGGCCGAGCTCGAGGCTTCGAACGAGGCGGACGGGCCGCTCTTCAAGATCCGTGAGGACCCGCGCATCACGCCCGTCGGCGCGCTCCTGCGACGCTTCTCGCTGGACGAGATCCCGCAACTCTGGAACGTCCTCCGCGGCGACATGAGCCTCGTCGGCCCACGCCCGCTGCCGCTCCGCGACTACGACCGCCTCGAGGGCTGGCACCGCAAGCGCTACCTCGTCCTGCCGGGCGTGACCGGTCTCTGGCAGATCTCGGGCCGCTCGAGCCTCGGCTTCGACGACCTCGTGCGGCTGGATTTCTACTACCTCGAGAACTGGTCGATCTGGCTCGATATCACGGTTTTGGTGAAGACGATCCCGGCCGTCCTGCGCGGGACCGGCGCCTACTAGTGGCACAGGTCCTCGTCACGGGCCCGAGCGGCTTCGTCGGGACGCATCTCCGCAACGAGCTCGGCGACGCCTTCGTCTCGTACGAAGGCGACGTGCTCGACGCGGACGCTTTGCGCGAGGCGGTTCGCGGCGTCGGCGCTGTCGTCCATCTCGCCGCCGAGTCGTCGGTCGCGGCCTCGTGGGAGGACGCCTTCCGGTCGTGGCGCGTCAACGTCGACGGCACCGTCAACGTCCTCGAAGCGGTGCGCGCCGAGCGGCCGGGGGCGCGTGTCCTGCTGGCGTCGACCTGCGAGGTCTACGGCAACGCCTCACGGATCCCAACTCCGGAGGACGAGCGGGTCGCTCCCGTGTCGCCGTACGCCGCGAGCAAGGCGGCGGCTGAGCTCGCGTGCAGGTTCTCTGGCCTGGACGTCGTTGTCGCGCGGGCGACGAGTCACGAGGGCCCCGGCCGCGACGACCGCTTCGCCGTCGGCTCCTGGACGAGGCAGATCGCGAACCTGGAGACCGAGGGAGGCGGGACGCTCTTCGTCGGCGACCTTTCCGCCGAGCGCGACCTGTTCGACGTGCGTGACGTCTGCCGCGCCTACCGGCTGCTGCTCGACCCGGCGGTGCCTGCGGGCACCTACAACGTCGCCTCGGGCAAGACCGTCACGATGGCACGGGTCGTCGAGCTCCTGGTCGGGTTGGCGCGCGTATCCGTGAGCGTCGAGCGCGACGAGAGCCGCGTGCGGCCGACGGAGATCCCGCGTATCGCAGGGGATCCGTCGCGCCTGCACGCGGCGACCGGCTGGGAGCCCGAGATACCTCTCGAGCAGACGCTTGCGGACGCCCTCGACGCGGCGCGGCAGCTGGAGACGGTCACTTGAGCCCGAAGCGCGCGCTGATCACCGGCGTCACCGGGCAGGACGGCTCCCATCTGGCCGAGTTGCTGCTCGACAAGGGCTACGAGGTCTTCGGCGTGACCAGGCGCGCGTCGACGGAGAACGTCGAGCGGATCGCGCACCTGGCCGACCGGATTACGCTGCTGCAGGGAGACCTGCTCGACCCGTCCTCGCTCGACGCGGCCCTGCGGGAGGCGCGCCCGGCGGAGGTCTACAACCTGGCCGCGCAGAGCTTCGTGCCGACCTCGTGGAACCAGCCGGTGCTGACGGCCGAGTTCACGGCAGTCGGGGTGACGCGCATGCTGGAGGCGATCCGAGCTGTCGATCCAGAGATCCGCTTCTACCAGGCGTCGTCGTCGGAGATGTTCGGCAAGGTGCGCGAGGTCCCGCAGAACGAGCTGACGCCGTTCCACCCGCGCTCTCCGTACGGCGTCGCCAAGACGTACGGCCACTACATCACCGTCAACTACCGCGAGTCGTATGGCCTCTTCGCAGCCTCGGGAATCCTGTTCAACCACGAAGGCCCTCGGCGCGGGCTGGAGTTCGTCACGCGGAAGATCAGCGACGGAGTGGCCCGGATCAAGCTCGGGTTGGCGGATCAGCTGCGGTTGGGGAACCTGGCGGCAGAGCGCGACTGGGGCTTCGCGGGAGACTACGTCGAGGCGATGTGGCTCATGCTCCAGCAGGACGAGCCGGCCGATTACGTGATCGCGACGGGGCAGCCTCACTCTGTCCGGGATTTCGCCGAGCTGGCGTTCGAGCGCGCCGGGATCGACTGGGAGCGACACGTGGTTTCGGATCCGGCGTTTCTGCGTCCGGCGGAGGTGGACCGGCTCGTCGGCGACTCCTCCAAGGCGCGGGCCGAGCTCGGCTGGGAGCCGAGAACCTCGTTCCGTGAGCTCGTCGAGCTGATGGTCGACGCGGATCTCGAGCGCGTCGCGGCCTCCCAAAGGGCTGATGCGGACGTAGTCTCTGGCGCGTGACCGAGACGCGCTGGCAGGTCCCGCTCTCCGACGTGATCGTCGACGACGAGCTCGTCGCGGCGGTGCTCGAGACGTTCCGTTCCGGCTGGTGGAGCATGGGGCCGCGGGTGGAGGAGCTCGAGCAGGAGTTCGCGGACTTCTGCGGGGCGAAGCACGCGCTCGCGGTCGCCAACGGGACAGCTGCACTGCACCTCGCCCTGCTCGCCGTCGGCTGCGGCCCCGGCGACGAGGTCGTCGTGCCGTCGCTCAACTTCGTCGCGGCCGCAAACACGATCGTGGTCTCCGGAGCGGACCCGGTTTTCTGCGACATCGCCGGGCCGGAGGACCTGAACCTCGACCCCGCCGACGTCGAGGCCGCGGTCACGCCACGGACGAAGGCACTTGTCATCCTCCACTACGGCGGCCATCCCTGCGACGTCGAGCGCCTGCAGGAGCTCGCCGACCGGCACGGGCTCGTCGTCGTCGAGGACGCGGCGCACGCGCCCGGCGCCAGCGTCGACGGCCGGATGTGCGGGACGCTCGGCCGGGTGGGCTGCTTCAGCTTCTTCGCGAACAAGAACCTGCCGATCGGCGAAGGCGGGATGGTGGTCACCGACGACGACGACCTGGCCGCCCGGCTCCGGCTGCTGCGCTCGCACGGGATGACGACGCTGACCTGGGACCGTCACAGAGGCCACGCGGCCGGCTACGACGTCGTGCTGCCCGGCTTCAACTACCGCCTCGACGAGGTTCGGGCCACCGTCGCGCTCGTGCAGCTGCGGCGGCTGACGGACGAGAACGCCGCTCGGGGGCGAATCGTCGCGCGCTACCGCGACGCGCTGCACGGCCGGGCCGGGCTGACGATGCCGTTCGGCGACGAGCGGAATCATGTGTCCGCGCACCACCTCGCTGTCGTCCTTCTGCCGGAAGGGTCGGACCGGGCGGCGGTTCGAACCGCACTGGATGAGCGAGGAATCCAGACGAGCGTGCACTACCCGCCGATCCACACTTTCAGCGCGTACCGGTCCTGCGCGGGCCGCCCTCTGCCGCAGACGGATGCGGTCGCGCCCGGGCTCCTGACGCTGCCGCTCTACGGCCGCATGACCGAGGAGCAGATCGAGTCGGTGATCGAGGCGCTGCTTCAGTCCTTGGAGGCCGAATGAAGAGACATTCCACGGCGCTCGGTGCGCTGCTCGGCGCGCTCATCCTCGCGGGGAGCTCGGCCGGACACGGAACTGCCGACGTGCGCTGGCGCCAACTCGCTCACGTGGCGGGGATCGTCGATGTTGTCGGCCCGCGCGCCGACGGCCGGCTCGTCGTTGCCTCGCACCAAGGTCTCTTCCTCCTCAGCCGCGACGGCACGACCACGCCGTTTGCGCGGGGCTCCGGCGGCTACGTTGCACCGGCGGGCGAGCCGTACATCGCGCTGGCGCGGACGAAGCGTGTCCCGCGTGCTGGCTGCTCGTTCCGGAGAGGCGACGTCTACGCGCTCGAGCCCGTGCCAAATCCCGGCGTGATCCTGATCGAGCGAAGCGGCCGGGCGCGGCGCTTCGTGGACCTCCCCGCCGGGAGCTTCCCGTCCAGCATCGCCTTCGACCCGGTGGGCCGCTTCAGCTTCAGGCTGCTCGTCACGGCGCTCCTCTCGAACCAGACGACGCTGTACGCGATCGACTGCGCAGGCCGGACTCGCGTCGTCGTCCGGGGGGCGCCGAAGGTCGAGGGCGGGAGCGCGGTGGCACCGAAGACATTCGGGGCGTTCGGTGGGCGGCTCGTCGCCGCCGACGAGTACAGCGGCCGCGTCTACGCGTTCGACGCACGAGGCCGCACGCGGCTGCTGGCGCGACCGAACGTGCCCGGGGGCCAGGATCTCGGAGTCGAAAGCCTCGGCTTCGTCCCGGCAGCGTTCACGCGCCGTGGAGCGGCCTACGTGGCGGATCTGGGAGCGCCGGGCTCGCCCACCGAAGGAACCGACAGCGTGCTCGTGCTGCCGGGGGCCCGGCTGGTCGCTGCGCGCGTCCGGCCGGGAGAGCTGCTCGTGGCGACTGAAGCGGGCGGCATCACGCTTTCGCTTCGTTGCGGCCGTCGGTGCGTCTCTCGCCGGGTCGGACGTGCGCTCGACGCGACGCACGGTGAGGGCCACATCACGTTCCTGCCGCGCTAAGCCGCGCGCACGGCGACGCCTTCGATCGTCGTGGCGATGACGTTGAGGCCCGGGACGCGCTCGAGGGCAGAGCTCAGCCCCCACACCAGCCGCCCGGGGCCGCCCAGCACGAGCGGCAGCATGTGGGCCCGCCGCAGCTCGCGAACCTCGAAGCCGTGGCGCTCGAGCAGCTCGCGAGCCGAGCGGAGCGTGTAGACGCGGTCGTGCGGGAGCTTTCCGTGGTAGTAGAGCCCGAGCAGTCGTGCTATCCGCTCGGTGTAGGCCCAACGGTTCGGCAGGTTGTAGACGTACAACGTCCCGCCCCAGCGGAGGACGCGCCGGATCTCCTCCAGGCTTCCGTTCGGGTCCTGCACGTGCTCGAGGACGCCGCAGCTCAGCACGGCGTCGAAGCCTGCGCCGTCGAAGGGGAGCTCCACCGGATCCGGGCTGGAACGCACGGTCAGCTCGGGATAGCGCTCGAGCGGCCGGTTTCCGGCCGGCGCGTCGGGCCGGTACTCGAACGGCGTCACGTCGACGCCCGCGTCGGCGAGCAGCTTCGCGACCTGCCCGAAGCCCGTCCCCCAGTCGAGCACGGGGCCGCTCTGCTCGCGCGCGATTCGTCGCGCGATCGCGCGATACTGGAGCATCTGCGGGCCGGAACGAAGATGGACGTCGACCGTCTGGCGCTGCCGTAGTAGCCGGACTGGCTTGCTCACGCGGCCAGATCGTATTCTCGGGCTCCGTATGGTCGACACCGCCCCCCGCACACCTTCGTCACCAACCGAGCGTGCTCTTCCCCGCTTGAGCCGCGTCGCCGTTCTCGACAGCGCCGACCATCGGGCGCCATGGTCAGACTTCCGCCGTGACAGCTTCTTCGAGCAACACCGGGGTCGCGCCGACGATCGGGTAGGTTCGCGCGCACCCTGTGCAGGACAGCCGGTCTCCGGCAGGAGTGAGTTCTGCACGGCAGACCGGGCATCGCAGCGCCGCCTCGACCGCGGAAGGAAGGGGATGAAGCGCACCGCCCTCTCGCAAGACGCGGAGCGCCGCGATCGTACGCTCGACGTCGAGCGCAGCGGTCTGTTCGGCCTGGCTAGCTCCCTGAACGCGAACGTTTAGCTCTCCTCGCCACTCCAGCGAGTGGTGCCACCGCGACCTGTAGGCCGACCACCAGAGCCGAAAGAGCATGCTCTTGCTGAAGCTCTCGTGAAAGAGCGGCCCCAGCGGTGCGCTTCGCTCACCCTTGGGCGTGAAGACCAGCGTTTCCCCGTCGCGGTTGATCGTCCACGGGTGGTACGGCCAACCAAAGGTGAGCTCCGATTCCAACGTCGGAACCTGGACGAAGCCCGCGGCAGACACTCGAGCGAGCTCGGCAGTGAACTGGACCGGATCGGTCGCGTGCTCCACGACATGCATTGCAATCGCATAGGCGAACGTCCCGTCCGCGAAAGGAAGGCGGTGGCCATCTGCGACTACGAGCGGTTTGGAGAGATTGAGCGATCCCGCTCGTTCGAAGTCGTCGACGACGTACTTGTCGACGACCACGTCAGCGCGGAGATGCGGCGACTGGCCTCCGCCGACATCGAGGACGAGGCCCTCGGGGGGTGGAGCAGGGCGATGCCGTGCGTTCTCTGCAGGGACTCGCGCCAGTTCTCGGACAGCGCCGGCTCCACTCGCGGCGATCGTTCTCATCCTTTCGAGCTGGCTGCCGAGAGGCGTCAAGCCTGGACACGATAACTGCACCTGTCTCCGCGGACGCGCTCGTTCGTCGCGCAAGGAGCTCCTGGAAGCGCCCGCTAGCATCCGCGCATGCTCGACCTGGCACGGACTCGCCTTCTGCGCGGACGCACATGGGGGTAGCAGCTCGGCTCGACCCACCGAGCGTTCTCTTCCTGACATCGAACATCGAGGATTACCTCTCCGACGGCCTCTTTCACGGGCTCCGGACGATCCTCGGCGATTCCGTCCTCGACTTTCCAAAGAACGACGCCGCCTATCGGAGCTACCGTCATCTCACAGGCCTCTACGGGCACGGCTTCACGCTCTACGGCCTGCTCGAGGACGTGCCGCTCGACCGCAGGCTGACGATGGAGAGAGCGCGCCAGGGTGATTTCGACTTGATCGTCTTCGCCGACATCTGGCGGAACTTCGGTCCCCTGCTCGAGCTTCTTCCGTCACTGGGGCGCAGCCGCGTGGCGTTTCTCGACGGAGCCGACCATGCTGCTCCGTATCCGTACAGTCCGGCCCTTTGGCGCGTGCCCCAATGGTGGACCCTTCCGCGTGCGCATACTCGCGGGACCTACTTCAAGCGCGAGCTGACCGTTCGGACTATCCAGTACCGCTTCTTCCTGCCGATTCCGGGTCGGCTTGCCGAACGGCTTCCCTTCCAACGCGCGCTCCGACCGATCGCTTTCTCGATTCCAGAAGAGAAGATCGTCGCCGAGCCGCCGCCAAAGACGAAGCCGTTTCCGAAGCACGTCGTCGATCCCGAAGTCGCGAATCGGATCGGGGCTACTCCCGCCTATGCCTTCGCCCGAGAGAGCGACTACTACTACGACCTGCGCGCCTCGCGATTCGGCATCACGACCAGGCGGGCAGGCTGGGACTGTCTTCGACATTACGAGCTGGCTGCGAGCGGCTGTGTTCTGTGCTTCCGCGAGCTCGACCGGAAACCGCCTACGTGCGCACCGCACGGCCTGGAGATCGGTCGTAACTGCGTCGGCTATCGGAATGCGGACGAGCTGCTTCGCAAGCTCGAGGCGATCACGGACGACGAATACGACAGGCTTCAGGCAGGCGCTCTCGAGTGGGCCCGCGCCAATTCGACCCGTCGGCGCGCGCAGGACTTTCTCCAGACCTTGGGTTTCGGTCCTTGAGGGCGCCGCTTCCCGTTGACGTCGTGGTCGTGACCTGGAATTCGCGTGAGATGGTCCTTCGCTGCCTGCAGAGTCTCAACGCATCGCTCGTACAGAGGATCGTCGTCGTCGACAACGGGTCCACCGACGGGACCGCCGCGGCAGTCCGCGGCTACGAAGGCGTCGCAGACCTCGTGAGGCTCGAACAGAGGCGATCTCTTGCGGCGGCGTACAACCGCGGGGCCGAGCGTGGTTCGGGGGAGCTCGTCCTCTTTCTCAACGACGACATCCTTACTTCCGACGCCGCGGTCGTGACGTTGGTGGAGGCGCTCTTTCGACGGAGCGACGCAGTGGCGGTGGCGGGCCGCCTCGTCGATCCGACGACGCACGAGACGCAACTCAAGTACCAGCCGCGGCCGTTTCCGACGCTGCGAACCTTCGCGGAGACCTTCGTCGGGATCGATCGCCGGGCGCCGGTGCTCGACGAGGCGACTACGGTCACCGTGGATCAGCCTCCGGGTGCCTGCCTCCTCGTTCGGCGGGCCGTGCTCGAGGCGATCGGCGGCTGGGACGAGCAATTCGAGTTCTGGTACGAGGACGTTGATCTCGCGCGGCGTCTCGCCGAGCACGGGCCGGTTCTGTACGTACCTACCGCGCCGTTCGAGCACGTGGGCGGTTGGAGCGCGCGGCGGCTCGAGCGATCGGAGCTGGTGAGCCGTCACTACCGGGGGGCGCTGCTCTACGCGTCCAAGCACTTCGCACGACCACAGCGAGTCGCGACCGGGCTGCTCTACGCGCTCGTCGGGGCCGCGCGCATCGGCTTGTCGCGGCGTGACCCCCGCGCGCGGGCGGCGTACTCGTCGGTTTTGTCCAGCGGCCTGCGTCTGGCCGCGGGGCGCCGGCTCTCGCGGCCATGATCGGCGCACTCCGTCGGGTGGCTGCGCTGCCGGGGATTCGCGGCGTGCTCAGGAGCCGCCGGATCGAGCCCGTCGTCGCGACGGTCGTGCGGGCTTCTCCGGTCCGGCGGATCGACGTCTTCCTGGCGCGCGAGCTGCGGCCGCCCGCCGAGCCGGCGTGCTACCGATTGCGCGACTCGGGCGCGATCGTGTTCGTCCGTCACCGCACCCCGGACGTCGCCGCGCTCGGCGAGGTCTTCTACGAGCACCAGTACGAGCCGCCTGCCTCCGTGAGCGAGGTGCTGGCTCGGCTCGGCGCACCGCCTCGCATCCTCGATCTGGGAGCCAACGTCGGCTTCTTCGGCGTCTTCGCCATGGCGCGCTTCCCAGCCGCGGAGCTCACCGCAGTCGAGCCGGATCCGGCCAACCTTCGCCTGCTCGAGCGGACGATGAAAGCCAACGGCTGGAGCTGGAACGTGATCGAGGCAGCCGCGACAAATTCCGACGGCCAGGTTGCATTCGCTCCGGGCCGCTTCACCACGTCACGGATCGAGCCGGGCGGGCAGCTAATGGCGGCCGTGGACGCGATTCCTCTCCTCGACCGCTCCGACCTTGCCAAGGTCGACATCGAGGGCGGCGAATGGGCGATCCTCGGTGACCCTCGGCTCGCTGCCATTACCCCCGCGGCGATGGTGCTGGAGTACCACCCCTACGTGTGCCCCACGGCTGATCCGGGGCGGTACGCGACCGACTGTCTCACCTCAGCCGGGTACGAGGTCGAGCAAACCCTCGAGTTCGCCGGGGATCACGGTCTGCTCTGGGCGTGGCGCTGACGCCACGCCCAGAGCACGCCGGTGCCGAACGCGGGTTTCGTCGGTCCCTGCGCAACCCGGAACCCAGCGAAGGTGAGGGCGCGCTCGGCCTCCCTTTGCGGATCCGGGCCGGGACAGTTCTCGGGGTGATACTCGAGCACGACCGCCCGCGCTCCGGTCTCGCCAAAGCGCGGGTCGGCGAGGAGCGCCCATTCCCCGCCCTCGACGTCGATCTTGACGAGATCGGCGTCCGTCATCCGCGGCAGGACATCCTCGGCGGGGACTTCGATCGCGCCCCCGCCGGGCTCCGCCGCGTGCGAAAGGGTGAAGTCGCCCGGGCTGAAGGGCAGGGTCCCGGGGGCGGTCGCCGCAGCCGCTTGGACGAGCGTCCAGCTCTCGGCATTCGCGTTGGCCTCGATCGCCCGCGCGTGAATCGCCGCGTTCGCCGGATCCGGTTCCAGCGCGACGATGCTCGCGTCCGGGTAGCGCGTGCGAACGAAGGCACCGAAGAGGCCGATATTGGCGCCCAGGTCGAGGATCCTGAGCGGTCGCGCCACGTCCGCGAGAACATCCTCTACGGGTGGCGGAAAGTCGTACTCGCGCTGGGAGAAGACCTCGTCCAGCACGAGCACGTCCGGCGTGTGGTGGCGGACGACGATCGACACATCCCCTTCCCGGAGCCGATAGGAGGCGGTGACGTCTCCGGGGCGCAGCTCGTTCAGCGCGAATCGCAACGGGGAGCGAACCAGAGCTCCACGAAGCGCGAAGCTGAGGCGCAGAAGCGGCGCAACCCCGGTCAGTCGTCGGAACCCCGGGGCCGTCGCCAGTCGCCGAACCAGCCGAAGGAGCGCATTCACGTGCGGCTGTGAGCGCGGTCGTACACGGCCAGAGTTTCCTCGGCCGCGCGTGACCACGTGAACAGTCGCTGACGCTCGCGACCCCGCGCCACGAGCTCGCGGGCGAGCTTCGCATCGCCGAGCAACCGCTCGATCGCGCGGGAGATCTCGTCCGGCCGATCCGGCGCGAAGTAAAGGGCGGCGTCGCCGGCGACTTCCGGCACGGCCGATGCGTTCGAGCAGGCGACCGGAACGCCGCGGGCCATCGCCTCCAGGACAGGCATCCCAAAGCCCTCGCGCCGTGAGGGGAAGACGAAGCACGATGCCGTGCGGTAGAGGGCTTCGAGATCGGCGTCGCCGACCCAGCCCGGCAAGCACAGTGCCTCGCGCACTCCGAGCTCCTCGGCGAGCCGCTCGAGCTCACGGCCGTGCTTCGAGGGATTCCCGGGGATCACCAGCACCACGTCGGGATTCGCGTCGCGCACGCCCACGAGCGCGTGCAGGAGCGGCGGCAGGTTCTTGTGACGTGACAGCGCGGACACCGCGAGCACGATGCGGCGATCGCCGAGGGCCAGCCGCCCGCGGAGGTCGCGTTCGTCAGACGCCTCCGCCGAGACCTCGCTTCCGCTTCCGCAGGGAACCACGTCGACCCGATCAGGTTGAACCCGGAGGTCCTTGAGGATCTCACGTCGTGCCGCCTCGGACAGCGTGATCACGCGCTCGGCTCGCCGCGCGCCGCTGGGCACGAGCGCCCGCCACAGCAGGGCGGTCAGCGGTCCCACCGTCTCCGGCTCGCGGAGCCAGGTGACGTCGGCAATGGTGATGACGCTGGCTGCGCGTGTCCGGAAAGGAGCGGTCAGCGCCACGCTATGGAGGACTTCCACGCCGCGCTTGTCGGCGAGCGGCCCGACGACGGCCAGCTCGGCAGCGGCCTTGCCGAAAGGGATCCCGACGAGGGGATGCGTGACGAGCTCGACCGAGCTCACCCACGGCTCGGCGGCGAGGGCGTCGCGGCCCGCATCCGTCACGAACACCGATATCCGGAGCCCCGGACGCGCTTCGAGCAGCGCCGGAAGCAGCTGCCGCACATACGTCTCGAGACCGCCCATGCGCGGCTGGAGAAAGACGGCATTGACCCCGAGGTGAACGAACGTGTGTCGCGACCGGCTGCTAACGGCGCCTTCCCAGGACGTGACCGTACGTGCCGTCGTCGTCTGCATGACCGAGGCGCGTTACCTCGTAGTCCTCGGCTTCGAGCGCCGCGCAGACGTCGTCCGACGACGTGTGAACCTCGCAGACGACCGCGGGTTTGTCCCGCCGCAACGTCGTAAGCATCCCGTTCAACACTCGCACCTCGGCGCCCTCGACGTCGAGCTTCACCAGCTTCGGAGCCGGCAGGCCGGCGGCGCGGAGCTTGTCGAGCGTCGTCACCTGCACGCGGATCCGCTGCATATCCGGCGCAGGCGTTGTCTCGAGCGCCGCCCATTCGAGGATGTCCTCGCCGCTGACGACGAAGTCGCTCTCACCTTCCTCGTCCGCCACCGCGGCTTCGATGACTGTCACATTGTCGAAGCCGTTGAGCGCCACGTTGTGGCGCAGGCGCCGAACTGCCTCTGGCTGAGGCTCGACGGCGACGACTCGCCCGGTCGGGCCGACGAGTCGTGCGCCCATGACGGTGAAGTAACCGATGTTGGCGCCGACGTCGTAGAAGGCATCGCCCGGCGCGAGCAAGTCGGCCAGCACGGATTGCACCTCCGGCTCGACGCCTCCGAGCGCGCGACTCGGAAAGCCGCCCGAGGAGTTGAAGAGCAGGCCTGCGCCAACTCCTTGCTTGATCGTCGTGTCGGCGGCTTGCATCGGTCGCAGGGCCCAGCGGACGAGGCGGCGAAAGCGAGGGTGCCGTAGCTCCCAGGCTCCGACGCAGTTGAGCACGGGTTCGGGAACGCGACTGACGACGGCATACATCGCGCGGCCGGCAGCCGATGACTTCGGTCGTGCCGACGTCCCCAAGGCGGGGGGAGCCTAGCGCGTTGGCTCGCGCGAGCCCGGCGCCGACGAGAGCCCTGTGTAGCCTCAGCGCGATGAGCTCGGGTCTCGACCGCATCGCCGAACAGCCGAGCCCGGCGCACCTGCTCGATCTCCCCACTGCGGGGGGTAGGGTCATTCGCGGCAGCGTCCTCCGCGTCGCCGCCTACTTCGCCGGGATGTTGCTGGGCGTCGTCGGAGCTGCCCTGATGACCCGACATCTGGGCGTGGCGGACTTCGGGCGCTACATCACCGTCGTGTCCGTGATCTCGGTTGCCGCCGGGCTCACGGAGGCAGGACTGCTGAACATCGGCGTGCGGGAGTACTCCATACGGGAAGGGGAGCCCCGCGAACGCCTTCTGCGAAACCTGCTCGGGATTCGGTTGGTCGTGACGGGCGTCGGAACGGCGGTGGCAGTCGGGTTCTCCGCGGCCGCCGGCTACACCTCGCAGATGATCGTGGGAACGCTTTTCCTCGGCGTGGCTCTGGTCGCGACCACGCTGCAGCAGACGGTTGGGATTCCGCTTTCCTCGGAGCTCCGGCTCGGGTGGCTAAGCGTGCTCGATCTGCTCCGTCAGCTCGCGACCGTCGTAGGAATCGTCGCGTTGGTGCTCGCCGGCGCCGGCCTGCTGCCGTTCTTCGCGGTTCAGCTTCCGGTGGCACTGGGAGTTCTCGGTCTGACCGTGCTTCTCGTGCGCGGGAGGGGCTCGCTGAGGCCCAGCTTCGCCCGCGCGGAATGGGCGAACATCAGGCAGGCGGTGCTTCCCTACGCGGTGGCGAACGCCGTCGGTGTTCTCTACGGCTACCTCGCGATCATTGTCTTGTCGCTCGTCTCCTCGGCCAACGAGACGGGCTACTTCGGGGCCGCATTTCGGGTCTTCCTCGTTCTCGCAGGGATTCCGGCGCTGCTGGTCGCGTCGGCATTCCCGATCGTCGCTCGGGCCGCGCGCGACGACCACGCACGGCTCGCGTACGCGAATCAGCGTCTCTGGGACATCTCGCTCATCGTCGGCACGGGAATAGCTCTCGCGGCCGCAGTCGGCGCGCCTGTTGCCATCGATCTGATCGCGGGCTCGGGCTTCGACCCCTCGGTCGACGTTCTGCGTGTCCAGGCCGCCGCCCTGCTTCCGTCTTTCGTTCTCGGCGTCTGGGGCTTCGCCTTGCTCGCGCTCGCCAGGTACCGCAGCATCCTGCTCGCGAACGCCGTCGCATTGCTCGCCAGCGCGACGATCACCCTGGCCTTGGCGCCTTCGTTCGGGGCCTTCGGCGCGTCGTTTGCGACGCTCGCCGGCGACACCTGCCTGGCAGTCGCGTACGGGATCGCGCTCATGCGGCCGAATCCCGAGTTTCGGGTGTCGCTTGACCTCGTGCCCCGGGTTGCTCTCGCCTCCGGCATCGGGGCGACGTCCCTCCTGATCCCGGGCATCCCGAATATGGCGACGCTGGCGCTCGCCGCCACGGCCTACCTCGTCGTCCTGATCGTCCTCCGCGCAATTCCGCACGAGATCTGGGAGGCGTTTGGCCTCCATCCGAGGCGTCCGGCCGCGTGAGCGCAGCCCGCGTCGTCGTTCTCCGCGGGCATCTCACGAATCCGTGGGACCTTCGAGCGTGGCAGCACCTTCCGTCCGAGTTCGACGTCGTCTGCCTCGTGACTCGGAGCAACGTCTTCGACGTGGCGGACGTGCCGCTCGAGCAGGTGCGCGTCCGCGCGATCCGCGACTTCCTTCCGCGCGGGCTGTTCGGCGACATCGCAATGGGCCTGGCCGGCGACCGGTACCTGAACGCCGACCGTGCGCTCGCGGGCGCCGACATCGTTCACGCTGCGGAGCTGGGCTTCTGGTTCGCGGGAGAGGCAGCACGGTTGAAGCGCATTCACGGATACAAGCTCGTCGTGACGGTGTGGGAGACGCTGCCGCTGCTGTCGACCTTCCGCAACAGGTGGGCCCGCGTGTACCGGGAGCGGGTGCTGGAAGCCGCCGATCTCTTTCTGGCCGCGACGGAGCGGGCCCGAGACTCGCTGTTGCTCGAAGGCGTCGAGCCGCGGCGGGTCGAAGTCTGCTACCCCGGCATCGACCTCGACCGCTTCCGCACTGCCGCATCCGCGCGGCCGGAGGAGCACGTGCTGATCTCCCCGGGCCGTCTCGTCTGGGAGAAGGGCCACCAGGACGTGATGCGTGCAGTGGCGGCGATTCGCCGGGGGCGCGTCGCAGCGCCGGCGGGGATCGAGCCGCGCATCTTGCTCGTCGGCAGCGGCCCCGAGAAGCGGCGGCTCCAGGCGTACGCAGAGGAGCTGGGACTCGCCGACGCCGTCGAGTTCCAGGCCGTTCCGTACGAGGAGATGCCGGATCTGTACGCGCGCACATCGTGCATGGTCCTGGCGAGCCTCTCGCACGCCGGCGGCATGCGCTACCTCGGAGATGTCCCCCATTTCTTCTGGGAGGAGCAGTTCGGGCTCGTCTTGGCCGAGGCGATGGCGGCGGGGCTGCCGATCATCGCGAGCTCGTCCGGCGCGATCCCCGAGGTCGTCGGTCAGACGGCGGAGTACTTCCTTCCCGGCGATTGGATGGAGCTCGCGCGCAAGCTCGGCCAGGGGCCGCTTGCGCGTTCTCCCGGCGAGCGGGTCTCCCATCCCGACGAGCTCGTTCGGCGCTACTCGACCGTCGCCGCCTCGGAGCGCCTGTCGGCGATCTACGAACGGCTGCTCGCGCCGAGCGCGGCGAGCTGATCGAGGAGCTCCGCCGCGGTCCGCTCCCATGAGAACAGCGCGGCTCGCTCATGGCCTCGCTCTCCGAGCATGCGGCGCTCCTCGTCGGAGGAAAGCAGCTCTGTCAGCGCCGTGGCGATCTCTTCCACGCTCAACGGATCGACGTAGCGGACCGCGTCACCGCCGACCTCGGGCAGGCTCGAGACGCTGGACGTGATCGCCGGCGCTCCGGACGTCATCGCCTCGAGCAGCGGCAGCCCAAAGCCCTCGTACAGCGACGGGTAGCAGAACACGAGACACAACCTGTAGAGCGCGGCGAGCGTGGCATCCGGGACGTGACCGAGCAGACGGACGCGGTCGCCGAGGCCGGCCGCGTGCCCGAGGATCTCTTCGAAATCCCACCCAGCCGGTCCGACGATCACGAGCAGGTTTTCCGAACGCAGCCGCGCGAAGGCATCGAGGACGCGCACGAGGTTCTTGCGCGGCTCAAGCGTTCCGGCGCAGAGGACGAACGGCTGCTCGACGCGGTACTCCCGGCGCACCCGTTCGAGCTCCTCGGCAGGGGGAGCCTCCGCGAAGATCTCGCTCGCGGCGAGCTGGACGACGGCCGACTTCCGCTCGGCCCACGGGAAGCGCAGCGTGAGATCACGGCGCGTGGCGTGGGAGTCGCAGACGACGAGTTCTGCCCGCCGCAGCGCTCGCCGTATCGTGAGACGCTCGATTCGGGCGGCGCGCCGGTTGGGCCGCACACCTGGCTGAAACGCGATCAGGTCGTGAACGACGACCGCCGTCGGGATCCGGAGGAACCAGGGCGTGAGGTAGCTGGCTGTCGCGAGGAAGAGGTCGCACTCCCGCGATGCCGCCGTAGAGCACGTACGCGTGCGGATCGTCTCGCCTGGCCAGCGCCCGTAAGAGCTCCCGCACGTAGCGGCCCTTGCCGGCCGGCACTTCGGCGGCCGCCCGCGCGTCGATTCCGATTCGGAGCGGTCTCACGAAAGCGCCCGCTCGTAGCTCGCCAGCGTCCCCTCCGCCGCGGACTGCCAGCTGAACTTCGCGGCCTGCGAGAGGCCGGCCTTGCGCAGCCGGGCTCGAAGCTGCTCGTCCGTCAGCAGGCGATCGAGCGCCTCAGTGATCGCGCGCGTGTCCAGAGGCTCGAAGTAGAGCGCCGCCTCGCCCGCGACCTCCGGGAGTGAGCTCACGCGGGAGCAGGCAACGGGTGTGCCGCGCACCATTGCCTCGAGCACCGGCAGGCCGAAGCCCTCCGCGAGCGACGGAAGTACGAAGCAGGTCGCGGCGCGGTAGAGGCCGTCCAGCGTCCGGTCGTCGACCCAGCCGAGGAACCGCACTCGCTCGGCGGCACGCCTCTCGAGCTCCGCGCCGAAGCCCGTCTCGAAGCCGGGGACCAGGAGGATCGCGTCCGTGTCGAGCTGCCCGACGGCTTCGATCAGCCGTCCGAGGTTCTTGTGCGGGCGCTTCGCGGCGACGGTCAGCACGAGCGTAGACCCGCCGAGCCCGAACCGCGAGCGCAGCTCGGCCGGCGCCGGGGGATCCGGAGCCTCCGGCAGCCCCGGCCCGTTCGGGATGACGTCCACGACCTCCGGGGCCACGCCGAGAGAGTGGACGAGCTCTTCCTTCGCCGCCTGCGAGACGGTCAAGACTCGCCTCGAGCGGCGGGCGGCCAGCGGAACGAGCAGCGCGACGCCGAGGTTCAGCCCTCCCGCCGTCTCCGGAAAGCGCTTGTAGATCACGTCGTGAATCGTCGTCACTTGCGGCACGCCCGGAAAGGCGGGAGCGGTGTTGAGGGTGTTGTGGAGCAGCTCGACCCGCGCCCTCCCCGCCGCCCGCGACAGGAGCGTCTGCTCGGCAAGTACGCGCCGGACGCGGCTGCGCGCCTGTAAAGGCAGCCGTACGATCGAGACGTCCCCCGCCCAGGGCTCGGCCACGAGCGACGGGTACGCCTCGCTCGCGGCGAAGAGCGTCAGACGAAGGTCGTCCCGGGCGGCGAGGAGCGCCGGCGTGAGCCTGCGAACGTAGGTCTCGCCCCCGCCAGTCTCGCCGGGGACGAGGTGCAACGCGTTCAGGCCGACGTCCAGGGCTACCGCCCGTAGACGCCGAGCACGGTGTCCAGCGAGCTCTCCAGTGACAGCCGCTGCCGGTTGCGCCGGAGCCAGGCCGCCGTCGAGCGGCGCAGCTCCGGCCCCGCGGCGTGCACGCGCAGGATCGCGTCGGCAAGGTCCTGCGGGTCCGCCGACTCCGCGACGAGGCCGTTCTCGCCGTCTTCCACGAGCTCGAGCGCGGCGTTGTCCGGGCTCCTGATCACGATCGTCGGCGTACCCAGCGCCGAGGCCTCGACGACGACGAGCCCGTAGCCCTCGCGACGCGACGGGAAGAGATGGCAGAGCGCCCGCCGCAGCGTCTCGCGGACCTCGTCGGCCGGCACGAAGCCGGGAGCCGAGACCGCGCCGTTCAGCCCTTCCTCGGCGATCAGCCGCAGCACCTCCGCCCGATCGGGGCCGTCTCCGAAGATCGTCGCATGCAGCTCGGGCACCTGCGCCCGTGCCAGCGCGACCGCCGGCACGACGGCCGGCGCTTGCTTCTCCGGAATGTGGCGGCTGGCGAAGACAACGAGGGGCTCCGCGGCGGCGGGCTCAGGATCCTCCGCGGGGAGAACGGACAGGCCCTCCACGAGCGTGATCTCGCCGCGGTGGCCAAGTTGCTTCAGCCTGCGCGCGTGCAGGCGTGAGAAACAGAGGGCCCGGTGGCGCGTGCGGGCCATGATGCGCTGACCCAGCCACCCGAGCCGGCCCGCGGCGCCGCCCAGGTACTCGATCCAGTACTCCCGAGTCCAGACCTCCCACCAGTCCACGACGAGCACGAACGGCCGGAAGATGCGCACCGCGAGCACCGCGAGCAGCGAGAAGTGCAGCGCCGGCGTCTGCACAACATCGTACGTCGCGCCGTGCCGCAGCAGATGGCGGAAAACCCCTCGGCCGAAGCGGAGCTGCACCGGGATGCTCCGTCGGCCCTCCACGTACAGCTCCATCGCCGGAGCGACGGCGATCACGTCGACGCCTTCTACATCCGGTGGCGACGTCGGGTCCCACTGCAGGCGTGTCAGGTACGTGACGTCGTGGCCGCGCCGCGCGAGGCCCTCGGCCAGCGCCCGGTACCACCGCTCGCCGCCGCCGACGGTGTACGGGTAGAGGCAATCGAAGACGAGGCAGACGCGCACTGGAGGCGAACAGAAGGTTTACAGACCGCTAAAGGGCGAGGGGAAGACCCCTCAGTAGAATCCGGTGCTTGTGAGCGTAGTCGCGGAGACGGTGTCGGAGACCCGTGCCGGGCGCAGCGCGACGACGCGCCGGCTGGCGATCCTGCCCGCACTCAACGAGGAGGACTCGATCGGCCGCGTCGTTCGCGAGATTCGTGCCTTCGATCCCGGGTTCGAGATCCTCGTCGTCGACGACGGGTCGACCGACGGCACCGCTGCTGAGGCCCGGCGCGCCTGTGCGCGTGTCGTCCAGCTTCCGTACAACCTCGGCATCGGCGCAGCCGTCCAAACGGGATACCAGTACGCGCTGCGGAACGGCTTCGAGATCGCGGTCCAGATCGACGGAGACGGCCAGCACGACCCGCGCGACCTGGGGCGACTGCTTGCGCCGCTCGTCCGGGGCGAGGCAGACATGGTGATCGGCAGCCGGTTCTGCGGCGAGCGCCGCTACCGGCCGCCGCTGGCGCGCCGGATCGGGATTCACCTGCTCGCCGCGGTCGTCTCGGTCATCGTCCGGCGGCGGATGACCGACCCGACCTCCGGCTTCCGCGCCGTCAACCGGAAGGGAATCGTCCTCTTCGCCGGCAACTACCCGCACGACTATCCCGAGGCCGAGGCCAACGTGCTCGTGGCACGCCACCGTCTGAGGCTTGTCGAGGTGCCGGTCACGATGCGGATCCGCGAGACCGGCCGCTCGTCGATCACCGCCCTCTGGTCGCTCTACTACATGATCAAGGTCACGCTCGCGCTCTTCGTGAGCATGTTCCGACGCTACCCCGCCCTGGAGGACCGATGACACCGCTACGTGTTTCGATCTTCGCCGCGATCGCGGCCATTTTCCTGCTGGCGCTGATCTTCGAGCTGATCCGCAGCCGGCGTCTCCAGGAGCGCTACGCCCTCCTCTGGCTCGCCACCGGCGGCGTCATCCTGTTCTTCTCGCTCTGGCGGGGCGCGCTCGGCCGCTTCGCCGACCTGGTCGGGATCGCCTATCCGCCTTCGGCGCTGTTCGTCGTCGCCTCGCTCTTCATCCTGATCGTGCTGCTGCACTATTCGACGGTGATCTCCGAGCTCTCCGAACGGAACCTCGCTCTTGCCCAGCGGCTGGCGCTGCTCGAGCAGCAGCTCAAGGAGACCGTCGAGTCGACGCGCGGGCCCACCCAGCCCTGAGCGTCCGAGCGCTCGTCGAGCGGCGCTGGGCTACGGCATCGCTGGCAGCGGGGATCCTGATCGCGGCCGCGCTGCTCGCGCGCCTGCTGCTCGTCCGCGACGTCGCGGCGCCTTGGATCCAGCCTGACGAGCTCGAGTACAGCGAGATGGCCAAGAGCTTCGCCGCCTCCGGCCACTTCCTCTTCCGCACGCAGCCGTCGCCGATCTTCAGCCTCTACCCGGCGCTGATCGCGCCCGCGTGGCGCGCAGGCTCGATGCACACCACCTACGAGCTGGCGAAGTCGATCAACGTCGTGGCGATGACGGCCGCTGCGGTGCCCTTCTACGTCTGGGCCCGGCGCCTCGCGCCCGGCTGGTACGCGGTGCTCGGCACGGCGCTGTTCCTGGCACTGCCGGCGTTCGGCTACACCGGCGTGCTGATGACGGAGAGTGCGGCCCTGCCGTTGTTCACGCTCTCGTTCCTCGCGATCGCGCTCGTCCTCGAGCGGCCGACGCTGCTCCGCCAGGTGCTCGTGCTGGTCGCGATCGGCCTCGCCTGCATGGTCCGGTTCCAGGCTCTCGTGCTGGTCCTGGTGCTGCTCGCAGCCATCGTCCTCAAGCTCGCGCTCGACGCTTCGGGCGGGGCGATCGAGCGCTCGCGGCGCGCCCTCTGGCTCGAGCTGCGGCGTTTCTGGCTCGCGGCCGGCCTCTTGGTCGTGGGCGCGCTTGCCTACCTGCTCCTCAAGGTGGCCGAGGGACAGTCGCTGTCGAGCGGATTGCGGGCGTATGGGGGGACGGTCCAGGTCCACTACTCGCTCCGTGACGTCCTGCGCTGGAGCGTCTACCACGCCGGGGAGCTGACGCTCGCCGTCGGTGTCGTCCCGGTGTGCGCCTTCGCTGTCCTGCTCTGCCTTTTCCGCTCCCGCCGACAGGCAACCGCGGCAGAACGGGCCTACCTCGCGGTCGCACTGGCCGCCCTGCCGCTGATCCTCGTCCAGGTCGGCGCGTATGCCTCGCGCTACTCGCTGCGGATCGAGGAGCGCAACATGTTCTACCTCGAGCCGCTGCTGCTGCTGGCGCTGGTGATCTGGCTGGCGCGGGGGATGCCGCGGCCGCCCGGCCTCGTCGCGGCCGGCGTAGCGGTGGCCGTGGGGCTGCTGATCACGCTCCCGCTCGAGAGCCTCTTCAACGTCTCGGCCGAAACCGACACGTTCGGCCTCGTTCCCTTCCTCCGGCTGGGCGAGCTCCTCAACGGCGGCGTCTCCGAGGTGCGCACGCTGATCGGGATTGGGGCGATCTGCGCCGCGATCCTGTTCGCCGCCGTCCCGAGGAGCGCCGCGCTCTGGGCGATTCCGGTAGCTCTCGCGGCCTTCCTGATGCTCGCCTCGGGCAGCGTCTTCGGGAAGGAGACCTACATCGCGAGCGCCACCCGCCACGCCGGTGGGCTCGCGGGCGACCCGAGCTGGGTCGACCACGCGGTGGGCCGTGACGCGCGGGTCGAGTTCCTCTACACGACCGACATCGACCGCGACCAGCACATCCTCTGGCAGACGGAGTTCTGGAACCGCAGCATGCGGCGGGTTTTTGGCGTGACCTCGCACGACCCTTCCATTCCTGACGTGAACGCACCGCTCGACCAGGCGACGGGGCGGATCCGGCCGGAACTGCCCGCCGCCTCGCTCGACCTCCGCCCGCGCTTCGTGGTCGCGGCCTCAGGTGTCGCCGTCGCGGGGAAGCGGATCGCGCAGGCGGGTTTCCTGGCGCTCTATCGCGTAACGCCGCCGCTGGGGCTGGCCGGCCTCGTCTCCGGCCTGCAGCCCGACGCATGGACCGGCTCGGAGGCCTCGTACACGAGCTTCCGGAGCAGCTCCCGCCACCGTTTCCGCGTGTTGGTCTGGCGGCCGCCGCTCGAGGGACCGCCTCCGGCCCATGTCACCGCCACGGTCGAGGGCCTACGGTCAGGCGGGGCGTGGGCGACGAGCCACTGGACGCTCGGCAACGGCAAGAGACACCTGTTCATCCTGCCCCTGCGGCCGGGCCCGTTTCGCGTCCGTCTCTCGGTCGACCCGACCTTCGTCCCCTCGCAATACGGCTACTCGGATGTGCGGACGGTTGGGGTGCAAGCCTCGTTCGGCCTGCCCTAGCACCAGGGAGCTTGCGTCTGGTCGGGCGGCGTGCCGGCCGCTTCCTCCGGGCTCCGCGCTCGCATCACGAACGGCTGCGGGTCGCTCGACAGGATCTCGAGCTCCGTGAAGCCGACGTGGTCGAGCATTGCGACGCAGCACCTCTGGTTGAACAGCCAGAAGACGGTCGGGTCGAAATGCTCGCCCTGCGGGCCGGACGGCATCCCGTGTGGGTAGAAGCGCGCGCAGGGCGTGTCGTGCACGGCCGGGTCCTCGAGCGTGTGCGTCTGGAAGAGGAGCATGCCGGTGCAGACGCTGCGGATCCGCTCGAGCGCGTGCTGCGGATGCTTCAGGTGGTAGAAGACCCCGTAGAAGAGGACGAGGTCGAACGTTCCGAGCCGCTTCGGCTCGAGGTCGTAGACGTTCATCAGGAACGCCGTCGCGTTGGACTGCCGGGCCTCCTTGACGATGTTGAAGCGGCGCACCGAGTCGCTGAAGGAGTCGATTCCGATCACCTCGCGGGCGCCCCGCCGCTCGGCCTCGAACGAGAAGAAGCCCTCCGCGCAGCCGATGTCGAGCACGCGCATTCCGGTCAGGTCGTCGGGGAGCGCGTAGTACGGAAGCTTGTTCTGAGCCGGGTCGTCCCAGCCCGGGGAGGAGTAGCCCGGGAAGAGCTCGACCTTCTGGAACCAGTAGCGCTCCGCCTCGACCTGGTACCGGATCCAGTCGCGCGTCTGCAGCTCGAGGTGGTTCGGCGCCGGCTCGACCGGCTGGACGAGCGTCGCGGTCGCCGCGCCTGCGCGGAACTCCTCGGACATCCGCTGCTTGCGCTCCTTGAGCTCGGACCACTCATGGTGGTCGCCCTCCGGTGGAGCGGGACGGCCGCGAAGGATGCGGCGGAGCCTCATCTCTTCAGCACCACGGTGCCTCGGTCTGGTCCGGCGGGCTTCCGGGCTCGACCTTCGGGCTTCGCGCCTTCATTACAAACGGGTGCGGGTCGGTCCAGAGAATCTCGAGCTCGACGAAGCCGACATGGTCCAGGATCGCGGCGCAGCAGGCGCTGTCGAACAGCCAGAAGACGCGGGGGTCGAACCTGTCGTCGCCCGAGAGCAGCCCGTGGGGATGAAAGCGCGCCAAGGGCACGCGGGGCCGCTGCGGCTCCTCCTGGATGTGCGCCTGGAAGAGCAGCGTCCCGGTGCAGACGCTGCGGATCCGCTCGAGCGCGTGCTGCGGATGCTTGAGGTGGTAGAAGACGCCGTAGAAGAGGACGAGGTCGAAGGTGCCGAGGCGCCTGGGCTCGAGGTCGTAGACGCTGAGCAGGAACGCGGTCGCGTTCGATTGACGGGCCGCCTTGACGATGTTGAAGCGGCGCACGCACTCAGGCGAGGAGTCGATCCCGATCACCTCGCGCGCGCCGCGCCGCTCGGCCTCGAAGGACAAGAACCCCTCAGCGCAGCCGATGTCGAGCACGCGCATGCCGTCGAGCCGCTCCGGTAGGCCGAAGTAGGGCAGCTTCTCGGTGACGGGGTCGCTCCAGCCGGGCGTGAACGCGCCCGGGAATAGCTCGATCCGCTGGAACCAATGCGGCTCGGCCTCCACCTGGCGCGTGATCCAGTCGGCGACCGGGCGGTCGAGATGGCCGGGGATGGGCTCGACGAACGGAGTGAGCCGCGCGGTCGCGGCGGTGGCGCGGAACTGCGCGGAGAGCCGCCGCTTCCGGTCCTTGAGCTCGGTCCACGGCAGCACGCTCATGCGAACGCGGCGTGCGGCGGCGCGACGCCGACGTACGTCATCGCCTCGATCAGCGTGCGCTGGAAGCTCGCGCGGTCGTAGCGGGTGCGCGCCAGCTCGAGCAGGTGCGCCTGGACGCGTCTCCATTCCTCGCGGTCGCCGTGGAGGCGGGAGAGCCGCTGCGCGAGGCCGGCCGGGTCGTCCGCGACCATCGAGCCTCGTACGTCGCCGAGCGGGAATCCCTCGGCCCCTACGCTCGTCGTCACGAACGGCAGGCCGGCGGCGAGCGAGTCGAGGAACTTCTGCTTCAGGCCGGCGCCGAAGCGCATTGGGTTCACGTGCAGCCTCGCGCTGGAGAGCCAGGTCACCGGGTCGTCCACGTAGCCGACGATCCGCACCCGCGGCCCCTCGAGAGCGCGCACCGAATCGCCCATGTCGGCCCCCACCACGTTCAGGACGACGTCGGGGTGCTCCTTCCAGAAGAGCGGAAGCACGTCTCTGACCAGGTAGCCGAGCGAGTCCTCGTTCGGAGAGAACCGCGTGTCCAGGAACCCGCCGAAGAAGAGCAGGTCGCTTCGCTCGTCGAACCGCGGCGGGTTGGCGAGCGGCTCCACGATCCCGGGCAGGACGAACGCAGGCTTCCCGGGGGCGACCTCGGCCACGAAGTGCGCCTCCTCCTCGGAGACGCAGAAGACGACATCGGCCTCCTGGACGGCTCGCAGCTCGGTCTCGCGCGCCTTCGCAGCTTCGGTCCGTACGTCGCTGCGGAGCTCGCCCGGCGGCAGGAGCTCGGCAAGGCGGTCAAGCCGCTGGAAGCTGAAAGCCTCCGTGTCGAAGACACGCAGCGCCTGCGGCTGGCTCCACCTGAGGTAGCCCTCGAAGCGCGCCGCGTTCTGCTGCCGGCTGACGATCACGGCGCCGTAGTGGAACCGCCGCTCCTTGAACCAGCGCTGCCAGTCGACGGGCGGGCACACGACCTCGATCCCCTGGTGGAGGAGCGGCTCGGCATACCGCTCGGCGTCGCGCCCGCTCTCGGCCAGGAGCGTGATCCGGGCCGAGGGCCAGAGTGCGGCGAGCTCGCCCAGGAGGCGGGACATTCGCGGGTCGCCCGAGCCGCGGTCGGTGAACGGGACGCGATCGTCGATCACGAGGATCCGGTCGAGCGCCTCCGCGTCCCGCGCGGCCAGCATCTGGCGGGACTCCTGCGCGACCTCGACGAGCCGCGGACGCCGCACCAGCCGCTCGCCCCAGCGCTCGACGAAGACGTCACGGTGGCTCTCCATCAGCAGGCGCGCGCCCTCTGACGTCCCCGAGCCGTGCAGGACGTGCACGACCTGCGAGCGCGGGTCGTAGATGGTGCGCAGCCCGCGCTCGTGCAGGCGGAAGCAGAGGTCGGTGTCCTCGAAGTAGCCGGGGTGGTAGCGCTCGTCGAAGCCGGCCAGTTCGAGGAAGACGGCGCGGTCGATGAGCATGCACGCGGCCGAGGCGTAGTCGACCTCGCGCCGGAAGCGGTGCTGGAAATCGCCGGCGGAGGAGCCGCGGCCGACGGCGTGCGGGTGGCCGATCGAGTCGACCACCGATCCGGCTTCCTGCACACTGCCGTCGGGGTTCAGGAGCAGCGGCACGGCTGCACCGACGCCCGGCTCCTCGAGTGTCTCGAGCAGCGGCGGGAGCCAGCCGCGCTCGACGAGCGCATCGCTGTTCAGGAGGCAGAGGACGCGGCCGCGGGCAAGCTCGGCTCCCTGGTTCGAAGCGCCGCCGAAGCCGCGGTTGACTTCGTTGCGCAGGATCGTCGCCCCCTCGACGCGCTCCTCGATCCGCTCCAGCGAGTCGTCCGGCGAGGCGTTGTCCACCAGTACGAGCTCGAAGCTCTGCTCGGTGTTGGCTGCGAGGGCGGCGATTGCGCGCAGGGCGAGCTCCCACCCGCCGTAGAGCACCATCACAACCGTCACGAGCGGTTGCTCGACGCGCGGCAGCGAGATCTCGCTCACGGCTTCAGCCTGCGCGCGAGCTTGATCGCACCGCGCAGCGGCGCCGTGTAGCGCCAGGAGCGTGAGCTGAAGACGCTCGCCTCGACCGCCGCGATTCCTTCCGCGAACGCAGCGCGCTCGGCGACGAGCCGCCGCTGGAGCACCTCGTGCGCGCGCCGCAGCGCCGGCAGCTCCTCGTCCGCTCCGCGGAGCGGCCGTAGCTCCTCCAGCTCCGCGCGTGCCGCTTCGGCCTCGTCCGCCAGCGGCCGCAGCTCGGCGAGCTCTGCCTTGGCTGCCTCGAGCTTCTCGCGCAGTGCGGCGAGCTGGGCAGCGTCGTCCGACGCGACCGCGCGCACCACGAACTGGTACGTGGTCGCCTCGGTG